>VFQQ010004596.1_pt1 | contig 12040 bp, 9 predicted proteins | sample 3512341 | NCBI WGS metagenome assembly VFQQ01 (sample SAMN10412373, study PRJNA504923) | tailings metagenome | isolation source: Relicate 2 Philex TSF1 revegetated site | place: Philippines: Tuba, Benguet | collected 2017-08-29 | reverse complement strand
ATCGTCCCACGGCCACCCGGGTCCAGCACGCTGCTGGCCCCGCCGGAGGCGCTTCTATCGTGGAACCATGGCACATAACGGGAGTCCAATCGCGGGCTGGCGTGGAAGACTCCTCTTCCTAACACGCCCGAACTGCACTCCCCGCGGTAGTGAAGGAGGGAGTCCTCAATGCTGGATCCCTAAAGCGGCCGCCCATGGTTTTCCACGGTTCCACAACAAAAGTGCCGCCGGCGGCCAGGAGCTCCGCCCCTGGACCCGGGTGAGGGGAGCGGTGCCGGTTGCGTCGAGGACGATCCATCCCCCAGCGCGGTGACATCCCACTGGCGTCGCCCAGTTCTTAGTCCCCATCCCCATTCATTGGCGTCGCAGCCTGCTTTGCGCAACCCATCGCACCGCGCCGCCCCGGTCCCGCGGGACGCTGGTCAGGTCAGCGGGACGAGTTCGCGGAAGCTCCGAACCCCCAGCTCCTCACGAGCCGCAAACGGCTCCGCATAGTGCCGGCCAATCGTCCAGCCCCAATACCGCGCCCGGTCCCGAATGTCATCCACAATCGACGGCAAGCCATCCCGGCTCACGTCCAGCCGCTGGCTCTCGTAACACCGGACCGCGTCCAGCTTCGCCTCGATCGCGTCCCCGATATCGAGCACGAACGCCGGCTTCGGATGAATCCGCAGATGAATACTCCAGAAGTAGAAGATCCGCGGCGGATGGTACGGCTCCCCCGGAATGTCCGTCCGACTCAACTTCGACCAGAACCGCGCCGCATCAACCAGCTGACTCGCCGCAACATGATCCGGATGACTGTCCTCCCAATAGGGGGCCAGGATGATCTTCGGACGGGTCAGTCGGAACACGGTGGCGAGAGCCCGCCGGGCCTCGATGTCATCCCGCAGCTGACGGTTCGGCAGCCCCAGCATGTGCCGCCAGGTCAGGTCGAGAACCGTCGTCGACGCCGCCGTCTCGGCCGCCCGCCGTTCGATGGTCCCGTTGGGAGTCGGCTCCCCGTTCGTCAGCTCGACCACCCCGACGCGGAGTCCCTGTCGCCGACTGGTCACGATCGTCCCTCCCGTGCTGATTTCGGCATCGTCGGGGTGAGGCGCTACGACCAGAAGATCGAGAGGAGTTTCGAGGGGCTGCATTCAGGCTCTGCTCACGAGGAGCCGGAAAGTATGTCATCCGATCGGGGATTTGTCGCTCTGGCTGGTGTACCACCACAGACCGATCGCCTCAGCGTCGATCCCGGCGGACACACTCAGGTTGAGCGCCCCGATGTTCAGCCGGTCTCAATGATCGATCTTCGCCGTCGAGGCATCGAGCAGCTTCTCCCCCGACGGGGCCGCCGCAGGAGGAGGTTCCGTAAGGGCATCCTCAGGGTGAATCAGCCGCATCAGCTCCGCGACCTGCCGCCGAAACGTCGTCAGGTCGTCAGGCAGCGCAGTCGCCGGAGAGACACCCGCCCCGTCCGCGACAGACGGAACGAGGCCGTCCCCCGGGTCGATCGCGCCCTCCCACAACTCCCGCAGTCGTGCCAGGCGTTCCCGCAGAATCTCCGCACTCTCAAGCCCGTGATCCGTTCGATCCATCTTCGCCAGCTCCGCATCAGGACCGTTTTCCAGTCATGGCCCGGTCAACAGGCGGTGGAAATCCCGTTCCGGACCTCGGGAGACCTCGAAAAAAGGGACGGTCAGCCCGCGATATCAAGGTGCGGACCGCCATTCGCCTTGGCCGCCGGAGCCGAGAACGTTTCCGTTTTGCATCAGAGGTGTTGCCCGCGGACAACGCCGCGGACGATCCGGCCGCCTCCTCCCCCGGAACGCAACGGAGGTCCGCCCATTCGATTGCGGCAATCCGCTCCGCTACCATCCCGGCGTCCTCCCGCTCTGCCTCGAGACCCGCGAATGGACTCCCCGGAAGACGACACCGACACCCCGCCCCGGTCCCACCGCCCGGAGCTTTCCAGCCTGGGACGTCAGGGGACCACAGGGGAGCTGACCGACAACGGCCGCGCCCGGGTCTTTCCCTGCGAGGCGTGCGGCGCCGATCTCGAATACAGCATCGGCGACAAGGCACTGAAGTGCCCCTACTGCGGGCACGTCAAACAGCTGGCGATCGCCGAAGACGCCACGATCGAGGAGCAGGACTACGAGGCGATGCTCGAACGGCTGCGGGAGCTCCGCGACCGTGGCGAGGAAGAAGAGCCGGGCCAGTCGGAGGTCCGCTGCCGGGGCTGCGGCGGCAACATCGTCTTCGTCGGAACGCTGACGAGCAGCGAATGCCCTTACTGCGGCGCGCCCATTCAAAGGGAGCATGTCCACACCGCCACCAAGCGGATCCCCGTCCAGGCGGTGCTGCCGTTCCTGGTCGACCACAACCGCGCGGCCGCGCTCCTCAAGGAGTGGGTCGCGTCCCGCTGGTTCGCCCCGAATGAGTTCCTGAAGCGGGGGGCCGAAGGAGTCTTCAACGGCGTCTACCTGCCGTACTGGACGTTCGACTCTGTCACGTTCACCGCCTTCCAGGGGGAGCGGGGAGACAACTACACGGTTACGGTCGGCTCCGGGAAGGACCAGCGAACCGAAGTCCGGACCCGCTGGTCACCCGTGGGGGGCCGGTTCCAGCGGTTCTTTGACGACGTCTTCGTCGTCGCCACGAAAGGGCTGCCGCGGGATCTGATCCAGGCGCTCGAGCCGTGGCGGATGGAACAGTCGATTCCGTTCACCCAGGAAGCGCTGGCCGGATTCTTCGCCCGGACCTACGATGTTCCCCTCGACGATGGCTTCGAGCAGGCCAAGCTCCGGATCGACGCGGCCCTCGAGCAGGAGGTCCGCCAACGGATCGGCGGCGATCAGCAGCGGATCCACGACCTCCGCTCCCGCTACGACGCGATCACCTTCAAGCACATCCTGCTGCCGGTCTGGATGCTGGTCTACCGCTTCCACGACAAGCCGTACCAGGTGTTCGTCAACGCCAGCACCGGAGAAGTGCAGGGGGAGCGCCCCTACTCGGCAGTCAAGATCGTGTTCGCGATCCTGGTCGTCCTGGCGATCATCGGCGTCGTCTTCGCGCTTCAGTCGGGCAGCCGCGGCGGTGGCGGCGGCGGCGGAACGCGCGTCCGGTTCCAGACCGGCTCCACTGCGCCGGCGAGCGTTGTTGTTCCCGAACTGCCCGCCCAGCATGGAGTCGCTGCTGATCGGGGCGATCGTTCAGGAGCGCGTCTCAGCACCTTGACCCCGGCGCGTCAGGGCTGAATCGTCAGCGGCGGGCCATCGAGACGCTGGGTCATCGATTCGACCCAGCGATTGAAGCGGCCGTCGATCGTGGTCTGCGCGACCATCGTTGCCGCCCCGGCCCGGATCGCTTTCTCGATCTCCCCCTGGACTCCCAGGGCCTGCGTGATCTTGAGCGCCTCCGCAAGCTGCGGGTCCTGACGGATCCGGTCTTCGGCCTCCTTGCGGGGCGTTGCCGTATTTTCGGAGACGGTGTCCCGCCACACGACTCCCCATGTTCCCGCGGGGCGGCGGACGACGAATTCCGAAATGACATCGACCGCGTTTCGCTCCATCGCCATGTTGAGCGTCGTCAGCCGGAACGCCCGGACCTTGGCGGTCTCGGCCTGAGAGATCGCCGACTTCCGCGCGGCCTCGGCCGGCGGAGCGGAGGGCCGCCCCCCGCCGAGGTTGCCGTCGAGCAGGCTCGACAGGTCACCGAGTGCCTGCCCCTGCAGGACGGACGGGACAATCTGCGCGAGCGAGGGTTGCAGGTCGCTCCGATCGGTCCGGAAGGCGTTCGCTCCCATCCCCTGAAACATCACCCGCTCGCCGAACTGAAACTCCCAGATCGCCGTGCGGGCGGCCCACTCGTCCGCTCCTTCCGGAGCCCCGGGAAGCTGGCTGGCGGTCTTCGTCGCCCGGGTCGGCCAGGTCTTGTCCGCTTTGTCCATCAACGTCTGCAGCCGCGGGGCCGGCGTCTCTTCGACAGCGTTGAGTTTCTCCTCCCACGCGACGCTCGCCAGCTGCCGCTTCTCCGCCGGCTGAGCGATGACCCGCCGCACGTCAGCCGCGGGGATGGTTACGAGGATGAAGCCCTCGTTGGACGACTTATCCTCGTCCCCGTTCTCTTTCTTGTCTTCAGCCTTCTTGCGGGCCTTCTCGGCGTCTTCCTCGGCCAATCCGATCGTCGCGAGGAGCTGGCGGTTCCGGTCCGCCGCGGCATTGAGGTCCCGCTTCCAGTCGGCAAGCCGGGTCTTGAGCTCTTGCTGCGTCTTCTCGTCCTGCTCCTTCGCGGCCGTCTCCACCCGTGTCAGCCAGCCCGGGTGCCGGGCGGACATCCACTCGCGGCGGACCGCGAACGTGACCTGCTCCTTGGACTGCGAAACCACAAGCCCCCGCAGCTCTCCTTCGCCGCGGACGAGCAGCAGATCGACCGCCAGCCTCTTCCCGAGGTTCGTCAGGTCATCCGCCGGAGCAGCCGCAGCCGTCAGAACGATCACGCCGAGGGTCAGCACGGAAGTGGCGAGTCGCATCGAAAATCCTCCCGCTCATTCGCGGCTCGTCCGGCTCTCGCAGCCATCTGCGGCCAGAGGGGACGTCGCTTTATCGTAAACGCAAACGGGGCCGATCTTTCACACATCGATCGGGCCGCGTCGCGATTTCCGTGGGTTGCGGGGGAGCGCCGCATGGCTCAACATGACTCCAGACCGATCACTCTCCGGGGAACTCGCTGTGATAAAGCCGCTGTCGTCCCTGCTGTCTCTGTCGCTCCTCGCCGTCACGGCCCTGATCACGGGAGGAGCCAGCTCCTCCGCCGAAGACCTGGCTGCGGGCGAGGAGAAATTTCTCGGCAATCTCCGGCAGGTGACGCTCGGCTTCCCGAGGGCGGGTGAGGGATACTTCTCCCCCGACGGAAAGCTGGCGGTCTTTCAGGCGTACCCGCTCGGCTACCCCTTCTACCAGATCTACGTGCAGCCGCTCGCCGAGCGGACGCCCCGGCTCATCAGCACCGGCCGCGGCCGGACGACCTGTGCGTACTTCACGCCGGACGGGAAGCAGATCCTGTTCGCCTCGTCCCACACCGATCCGAAGATCGCCGAAACGGAGAAGGCCGCGCGGGACCTCGAGGCCCAGGGGGGCCGCCGCCGCTACCAGTGGGACTTCGATCCGGAAATGGAGCTGTACGTCGTCAACTTCGACGGCACGGGCCTCAAGCGGCTCACGGAATCCCCCGGCTACGACGCCGAGGGTAGCTTTTCCCATGACGGCAAGCAGATCGTCTTCACGTCGAACCGGGATGGCGACCCCGACATCTACGTCATGAACGCTGACGGGACCGGCGTCCGCCAGATCACGAACGCCGATGGATACGATGGGGGGCCGTTCTTCTCGCCGGACGATCGCTGGATCATCTTCCGGAGCGACCGGGACAAGAAGGACATGCTCCAGCTGTTCGCCATTTCGGCCGACGGCAAGACCGAAGTCCAGCTGACGAAGAATCTCGATCAGGTGAACTGGTGCCCCTACTTCCATCCGAGCGGGAAGTATCTGATCTGGTCCGGCGCGGACTATTCGAAGGGGCCCATGGGGGCGAACTTCGACCTGTTCACGATGGAGCTCGAGATGACCGAGGACTCAATCAAGGGGGGAGAAATCCGGCAGATCACGACGCACGCCAAGGCGGATGTCCTGCCGGTCTTCAGTCCCGACGGGACGAAACTGATGTGGACCAGCAGCCGGACCATGGACGGGACAAGCCAGCTCTGGATCGCAGACTGGCTCCGGAAGTAGTCGTCGACTCAGACGCGCGGCAGGAGGCTCGTCAGCAGCCGGACGGTCCGATCGGTTGCTCCCTGCTGGGCGAGGACCAGCGTCTGGGCCGCGGTACCGCGGCGAGTTCGTTCGTCCGTTGTCTCAAGCAAGCGCCGGACGGTCGCGGTCAGTTCTTCCCCTGAGCGGACGACGATCGCTGCGTCGTTGGCAAGGAGCAGCTCGACCACCTGCTTGAAGTTCTGCGTATTGGGGCCGAACAGGACCGCCGCCCCGTAGGCGGAGGGCTCCATCATGTTCTGGCCGCCCCGGCTCGAGAGACTCCCCCCGACGAAGGCGATGTCGGCGAGCCCCCAGCAGGCGCCGAGCTCGCCGAGCGTATCGAGCTCGAGGATCGGCGGTCCGGAGCCGCGCGGTTCCACTTGACCCGTGGAGCGCCGTAGGAGCGAGTGACCTTTCGCAGCAACGAGCCGCGCGACCTCTTCGAACCGCTCTTTGTGCCGCGGAACCAAAACGAGCCGCAGCCCCGGGAACTCCGGCCGGAGCGCGTTCCAGGTCGCGATCGCCAGTTCTTCCTCGGGAGCCTGCGTGCTGCCCGCAATGAAGACAGTTTCCCCTTCGGCGATTCCGAAGGCCTCCCGCAGAGCGAGCGTCCGCGGGTTCGCACGGCTCGCTTCGAGACCGTCGAACTTCACCGACCCCGTCATGTCGACCCGCTCCGCAGGCGCCCCGAGCGCGAGGAGCCGGTCGGCGTACTCGCAGGTCTGCATCCCGAGCCGCGCGAAGCATTCGAGGACCGGGCGGATCAGGAACCGGATCCGCCGATACCCGCGAAAGCTTCGTTCGCTCATCCGGCCGTTGATCAGCGCCAGCGGAATTCCCCGCCGGCGGACCTCCCGGATGAAAGTCGGCCAGAGCTCGAGTTCGACGAGGACGACGAGTGAAGGACGCACGCGGTCGAGCGCGGCGCGGACGCTCCAGGTGAAGTCGAGCGGGAAGTAGACGATCCGGCAGTCGGGGTATTTGTCACGCGCGACGGCGTGCCCGGTATGGGTCGTGACGGAGATCCAGATCTCGGCCCGCGGCCGTTCCACTCGGAACTTCTTGAGGACGGGAGCGAGCAGCAGCACTTCGCCGACGCTGACCGCGTGGAACCAGACGCGCTCCCCCTGCGAAGTCCGTTCAGGGAGTCGTCCCAGGAACTTCTCACTCCATCCCTGGCGGTACTTTCCGCGGACCACCATCTGAAACAAGAGCCACGGCGAGACCGCCGTGATCAGCAGAAGGTATGCGGCGTTGAGGATCCATCCCGGCATGCGTCGCCAAGTCCCGTTTCGACAAACCCACTCCGGCCGCGCACCGCAGTTCCGATCGAGGGGAGCGGGAGTATGGCGAATATGCCCCCTGAGGCGTACCTCAAGTCGGAGCGGAGGAGGGGAGACAGGAAGCCGCGCGGGGAACCCGCCGGGCGACGATGGCCCGGGTCCGCCCCGACACCCGGGCGAACAGCAGGACCGCCGCCTCCCGGCCGGGGAGCGGCAGCTTCTTCCGGAAGGCCTCGACGTCGACCGGGACGTGCCGGCATTTGATCTCGACCTGCCCGATCTGCGATTCCCGGAAGTAGCTGCGGATCTCCCGGTCGTTGTTCGAGAGGTCCGCCACGACTTCGAAGGGGGTCACGAAGGGAGCGGGGGGGAGCTCGTCGGAAGTCAGGTACTCCTCCTCCGGATCGAGCCGCCCGATCGAGAGTGTCTCGGAGCAGACGTCGACGAGCCCCGCCCGGACGACCGCCGGGTCGGGATCGAGGAGGTACCGCCCAAGCGGAACGACCGGCCCCCGGGCCGACCACGGGTCCCCCGTCAGCGTCGCGGAGTCGACGTTCTCAAGATCCCCGGGCGAGCGGCTCGTGAGGACCGTGGCCCGGAACTGCGTCTCCCCGCGGAGCGCCCCGAACCAGATCGTCGCTTCTTTGCACTCTCCGTTGAGACTGACGAGCTCGACTTCGGCCTCAGGAAATTTGCCGCCGAAGTTGGCGGCAGGCGAGAGCTTGATGGCCCCCCCCGCCGCCCGGGTGACGAGCTGCTCGAGGAACTCAAGCCCCGGCTCCGACTCCTCGATCCGGACCACCTTGCGGCCGCTCGTCCGCCGGTCGGGATCGATATGAACGAGACGCCCCGCGACATCGACCGTTGTCACGTCCGCGAGGTGCGTCGTGATCTGGCCGGCGACATCGTAGACGGCGGCGTTGCGGGCTGTCCGCCACGCAGCCACCGTGCGGCGATCGACCGCAAAGACGTCCCGGTGCTGCGCCATCTGGCAGGCGTCCGCCCCGATTCCGCAGCACAGGTCGACGAGTGCAGGCTCGGACGGAGCCGTCGCAAACCGGTTCGCCTTATGACGTCCCACCGGCTCGGGAGTCGCCTGCTCGAGGCCGACGCGGTCAAACCACATCCGGTCCGACCGGACGAACTTCGCGCGGCCTCGGCGCCGCAGCTCGACGAGGGAGAGGGCCGCGCGGACGAGCGCATCGGGGTACGTCTTGCGAAGCCGCTGCTGGAGCGCGAGTTCGGACTCCCCCCCCGCCTCGATCTCGGCGAGAAGCGCGGGAGCCCGGCTCAGCTCCTCCAGAACGGAAGTCTCGTCGTCGGTCGGCAGAGGGAGCTCGCAGTGGGGGGTCGAAGGGGCGCCGGGGGACGGAGTAAACCAAAAACGGAAACCGGGCACAAAGGGTGAGCGGAATCGCACGCACACGAAGCGGTCTGGATTCTCATCGCACAGTCCCCTCCGGGTTTTGGGAGGAGGTGTGGCATTTGGCGGAGAAGTTCTTGCACCACCAATTTTCGGGTGGCATCATGAGCCGACCCATCGCCCTCCTCTTCTCTGCCGGGCTTCGCCACCTTGAGTCGTTTGCGTCTCAACATCGGCATTCGCCGCTCTGTTTCCTTCTCTATGGCCAGGAGACTGGAATGCGTTCGTCCGTTTTGCAGAAGCGTCTCGCGTTTACCCTGATCGAGCTGCTCGTGGTGATCGCGATCATCGCGGTTCTGGTCGCGATCCTGCTGCCGGCCGTGCAGCAGGCCCGGGAAGCGGCCAGGGCCTCGCAGTGCCGGAACAATCTGAAGCAGGTCGGCGTCGCGACCCACAACTATCATGAGACCTTCGGCCAGTTCCCTCCGGGGCAGCTCTTCAGCGGTTCCCCCGCCAGCCCGACGGACGGGCAAACCTATTCACTGAACCACACCGGCTGGATGCTGCTCCTGCCGCACATGGATCAGGCGGGACTTTACAACAAGTGGGATTCCAACATCGCCTCGGGCCCCGCGCAGCGCGCGATGACCGGAATGCCGGTCCGCGGAAATCCGGCCCTGAATAACGCAGTGACCCAGCAGAAGCTTCCCGTGCTGAATTGTCCCTCGGACCCGCTGATCGGGCCGCCCCCCGCGGTCGCGTCCGGCGAGTATGCGCACGACAAGGGAGAAGCTTCATCCTATGTCTTCGGTGCCGGTTATCACGGCGAGGAGTATCAAGGTTACTGGACCTATCTCTCGTCGACCGTCGTCCTGCCGAACGGCAAGACGGTGAACCGGATCGGGATGTTCGGGACCAACCGATCGGCGCGGATCGACGAGATCAAGGACGGCGCGAGCAATTCCATCGCCATCGGCGAAATCACGACGGACAAGTCGTCGACCTCGTATCGGCCTCTCTGGGGGCAGGGGAGGCACGTCGGAGTCTTCGGCCGCGTCATTCCCGACCCGACTCCCGCCCACGTCAACAATTGCCGGTACCGGATCAATGCAGCCTTCAACTGCGATACGACCAACGACGGCAAGCCGTACGCCTGGGTCTTTTCCAGCGTGCACGAGGGAGGAGCCAATTTCACGCTCGGCGACGGCAGCGTCCGCTTCATCGGCGAGAACATCGACTGGATCACGTTCGTCAGCCTGAACTTCATCCGGGATGGTCTGCCGCTCGGAGAGTTCTGAGCATCGAACGGCCTGCCGGAGACGCCTGCGGGCCTCGGATTCGGGTTTTATCTCTGCGGAGGATCGCCCCTCATGAACCGGCTTCTTCGATTGCTGATGCTGGGATGCCCTCTGTTTGCCGCCACCTTGGAGGGATGCGGCGGGAGCGGTGCTCCCAAAAAGACGAAGGACCAGCCGAAGGAGATGGACATGGACAGGGTCCCGCCGGCGAAACCCTGACAGCCCGGCTCGATCGCCTCCCGAGCGAAGTTTTTTTTCCGAAGGGGAATCTGGTCTTCAAGGGGACCGACGCGGCGGTCCCCTTGTGTCCATTCCCCAGCCACCGGAGCCCGGGCGGAAAGTCTCGCGGCGAGCCGTTCAGCTCCGTTCGGCGATCACCCGAGCGACCTACTTCGTGCCGGCCGCCTTCTCGTTTCGCTGCACCTTTGAGATCTCCTCGAAGTACTTCTGGATCAGCCGGGCGTAGTCCCCGTCCGGCTTCCGCTTGGCCGCCTGGAGGATCTCCGTCTTGAGCTCGCCGGGGAGCTCACCCCAGTTGCGGGCGCTCATCCCCTTGAGGTGCTTGTCGAGGTTCGCCATCCCCTGGAGTTCCTGCCCCCCGTTCTCGTTGGCGATGTTGGCGTCCCCTTCGCCGTTCGAGGGGTTCTTGCCCGGCTGTCCCGGAGTCTGCATCTGCTGCGACGTCTGCCGCAGGGCCTGGGCGAAGGCCCGCAGCGACTGCTCCGCCTTGCTGGCCGGCGACCCGGGCTGGCCCTCCTTGGGCTGGCCGGGGTTCTCGCCCGGCTTGCCGGACGAAGCTCCGCTGGGATCGGATTTCTCTCCATTGGCGTCCGCCTGCATCGGCTGGCCTCCGGCATCGCCGCTCATCGGCGAGTTCCCGGGCTGCGGGGCGTTGCCGGAGTTCTCTGAATTCGGCTTCGGCTGGCCGCTCTGGGACTCCTGGCCGAGTTGATCGAGCTGCTGGCCCGCCTGGCTCAGGTTCTGAGCCGCCTGGGCGACCTGCGTCCCGACCTGGCCCAGTCCTGATTCCCCCATGCCAGACTCACCCTGCTGGCCCTGTTGACCTTGTCCTTGCTGCCCCTGCTGTCCCTGGCCTTTCTGTCCCTTTTGCCCTGATTGAGAGGCCGCCTGCTGGGCCGCCTGGCGGAGGCTCTGGCTCGCCTGCTGCCCCTGCTGACTCGCCTGCTGCGGGTTGTTCTGGCCGATCTGCTGCTGGGCCGACTGCATCTGCTGCTGGGCCTGGTCGGCGGCACTCTCTGCCCCTTGGGCCTGCTGCTGTTCCTTGCCGGCATTCACCGGGTTCTCGCCGAGCGACTGGGCGACATCCGAGAGCTGCTGAGTGAGCTGCTCGGTCTGGCGGGCGAGGTTCTGCTGGGCCCGCTGCATCGCCTGCTGGCGGGCGCGGGCGTCCTGGGCGGCGGAATTCAGGTCGCGGGCGACCTGCTGCTGCCGCTCGGCGAGCTGCATCGCCTTGTCGGCGAGGTCTTCCGACGGGCCCCCCTGCGCGGAGGGGAGTTCGCCGAGATGCCCCGACATCGTCTCGCCCGCCTTGCCGGCGGAGGCGGCGTCGACCGCCGCTTTCCGGAGCTGTCCCTGTGACGCTTCCTGAGCAGCATCGGCCGTCTTCTGAGCCAGAGCGCGGGCCTCCTGCGCCGCGGGACTCTGGGCTCCCGCGTGGTCGGCGGTCTCCTTCGCGAGTTCCGCCGCCTGCTGGGCCAGTTCCTGCTGGGCCGCGACCGGATCCGTGGGCCCGACCTGCGGAGCGTTGTCCTGCCCCTGCATCGGCATGGGAGCGTTCTGTCCGCCGTTCATCGGGCCATTGTTCATCGGGGCCTGATTCCTGGGAGCCGGGTTCATCGGGGCGGCCGGCATCGGTCCCCCGTTCATGGGAGCGGGCATTGGGGCTCCCTGCCGGGCGCCGTTCATCGGATCCGCTTGAGCGAGGGCGTTCTGCGGATCGGCAGCCTGCTGCGGGTTCGCCTGCGGCGCCTGCATCTGGTCGCGAAGCTGCTGGGCGAGCTCGCGCTGCTTCTCTGCGAGTTTTCGCGCCTGCTCGGCAAGCTTCTGCGACTGCTGATTCGGCTTCGGATTCTCGCCCTGCGGCTTGGCGACATTCTCATCCGGCTGGTTCGGCATCGGCTGCTGGCCCATGGGAGCCTGCTGCTCCATCGGCTGTCCGCCCATCGGCTGTCCGCCCATCGGCTGTCCGCCCATCGGCTGACCGCCCATCGGCTGACCGCCCGTCGGCTGACCGCCCATCGGCTGACCGCCCATCGGCTGACCGCCCATCGGCTGACC
>VFQQ010004595.1_pt1 | contig 12041 bp, 7 predicted proteins | sample 3512341 | NCBI WGS metagenome assembly VFQQ01 (sample SAMN10412373, study PRJNA504923) | tailings metagenome | isolation source: Relicate 2 Philex TSF1 revegetated site | place: Philippines: Tuba, Benguet | collected 2017-08-29 | reverse complement strand
GAGCAGCTGTCATTTACACCTTCATGGCACAATGTAAGCTGGCCAAAGTTAACCCAAATGAATGGTTAGCCTACGTACTCACCAACCTCCAAACCACCAAAATCAATCAGCTCGAAAAGCTCCTACCCATCAATTTTGGGAAATAACAAGGTGGGGTTGGTCGGGGGGATACCATATTTGAGGGTTCTGAAGAAACGTTCAACATAGGCGTTGTCGGTAGCCCTGCCTTTTCCGTCCATTGATATCTTGATACCATGTTCCTTTACAGTACTTATCCAGTGGTCACAAGTATATTGCGATCCTTGGTCTGAATTGATGATTTCAGGAGCGCCGTGGCGCGCAATTGCGGCTTTCAACAGCCTGGTTTGGGTTTCTTTATCCAAACTATTGGATAGCTGCCATCCGACGATAAACCGGCTGTAAACATCAATTATCGCTGTGAGGTACATAAAACCATTTTTCATCGGTATGTATGTTACATCAATGGCCCAAACCTGGTTCGGACGCTTGATGACTAAGTTTCTCAACAGGTAGGGACGAACGTAGGTGGCATGACCCAGTTTACTCAAATTTCGCTTTGGGTAAATGGGAATCAAGCACATTTTGCGCATCAATCGACGAATCCGTTTTTCATTGAAATCTAAGCCTGCATTTCTTAGCTCATCTTGCATGCCTAAAACCCCTAAGGTGGGCTGGTCCAAAAACAAACGATCTATTTCTCCCATCAATCGTAAGTTCTGTGTTGATTCCCCAAGGGGCTTGTAATACAATGAGCTGCGGTTTACCTCCAACAACTCTGCCTGATCGCGCATACTCAGCTTTTCTTTCTTGTTAATCATTGCCTTTCGCTCATTCATAGTCCGGCCTTCAACAAGTTTTTTTTTAAGAAGTCACGCTGCATTTCCAGCTCTCCAATCTTACGGTAAAGCTGTTCGCGCTCCTGATCTACTTCCGTGCGACTTGGAGCAGCAGACGGCCCCCCAAAGGCCTGGTCTGCATGCTCCAAGAATTCCTTCTTCCATGCACTAATCTGATTGGGGTGCAACTCAAAACGCTTGGCCAATTCTGCCATGGTTTCGCGCTCCTTCAGCGCCTCAATTGCAACTTGCGCCTTGAACTTGGCGCTAAACTTTCTTCTGGTCATTTGTAATCCTCCAATGGTTTAAATTATTCATTTTTTCTAACTTAACCAGTGGTCCAGTTTTAGGGGAGTATTACATTTGACTCAATTGAGGGTGACGTGGTTAATTGAATATTCTGACTCGCACACCCGCACTTGCGGGATGATGTATTGACAGTTTTGTGGTCTTAGCGATGCAACTTAGAAAACCTGAAATCCAGAAATGCGCCGAACGCTGTTGTTTTGCAGTCGCCCATTCAAAACCGCCATTTAATTAAGGGAGAACTGAGAAATTGAAAACTGTGCATTAGTAAAATGGATTTTGCTGTACTAAATAATTGATTATTCGCAAACAAAAAACATCTTGAACTTTTTCTTTCTTACGGACTCAGAACCCGGAATAGAATGTAATTTTGAATAATTAGTCCAAACAAAAACGACAAGATGAATTCTTTTGGAGAGTACTTAAGAAACAGACGAGAGCAACTGGGACTTCCGTTAAGGAAGGTAGCTGCTGAACTCGACATTGACACTTCCATTCTGAGTAAGATTGAAAGAAGTGAAAGAGTGGCGACAAAGGAAATGCTACCTAAACTGGCAAAGGCCTTGGAGATTGAAGAAAAGGAAATTGAGATAGAGTTCATTAGGTCAATCATTCTGTCGGGATTTGGAGATTTGAAATTTCTGAAAAGCGGCTTAGAAGTAACGCTTGATGCCATTCAAAGCAACCAGTAAGTATGAATATTGCTAGTAAAATAGACCAAACTGACTTGACTTTCTTCACCAACGAAGAGGGACATACCCTGTTAAGTAGGTTTAAGTCAACCCTAAAAGACACACAGCTTTTTGATGTATTGGTTGGGTACTTTAGAGCAAGTGGCTTTTATCAACTGTATGACGCTCTTGAGCCGGTTGATAAAATCAGGATTCTCGTTGGCCTTAGTGTCGATAGAGATTCTTATGATGTGATGCAATACCATCATCAAACCGGTTCATTTGACTTCGAATCGCATCAACGCACAAAAAAGCTATATCAACAGAACTTAAAGGAAGAAATTGAAAACAGTGATGAAAATGATAATCGACTTGAAATAGGAATACACAAGTTTATTGAGTTTCTGAAAGCTGACTGCCAAGATCCTGAATTAGATAAGGCATACAATGGCAATGGAAAGAAACTTGAAATACGAGCCTATCCATCAAAAAACATTCACGCTAAAGTTTACATTGGAAAATTCAAGCCCGAAGACCGTGACTATGGATTTGTGATTACGGGCTCGAGTAACTTTTCTGAATCGGGTTTTGTGGCAAATCGTGAATTCAATGTAGAGCTACGGAGTAAAAGAGATGTGCTTTTTGCTGAAGAACAATTTAACGCACTTTGGAAAGAATCGGTTGACATTTCGGAGGACTTTGTTGACACCATCCTAAATAAAACTTGGCTCAACGACCAAATCAAACCTTACGAGCTCTATTTAAAACTGATTTACGAGTATTTAGAGGAGGATATCAATCTGGCTGATGAATTCGAACCATTCCTTCCAGATGGCTTTATGAAACTGAAATACCAAAATCAGGCAGCTATTCAGGCGAAAAAGATTTTGGAAACATATAACGGTGTTTTCTTAGCAGACGTAGTTGGTTTGGGTAAGACATTTATTACAGCTTTACTGTTACAACAACTTAAGGGCAGAACACTTGTAATTTGCCCCCCGGTATTGAAAGAGTACTGGAAAGATTCGCTTTTTGATTTTGGGATTCGAAGCTTTGAAGTCGAATCATTAGGCAAGTTGGATCATATCTTGAAAAAAGGTTTGGAGCGCTATGATTATATTGTAGTGGACGAGGCACACCGTTTTAGAAATGAAAACACCCAATCATACGCCAATTTATTGGACATCTGCCGTGGAAAAAAAGTGATTTTGGTTACGGCAACACCGTTGAATAATACCGTTGACGACATATTTGCTCAATTAAAACTGTTTCAAGCACCAAAGAATTCAACCATTCCTGGCATTCCGAATCTGGAAAAATATTTTTCAAATTTTAGAACAAGTTTGGCCAAACTCGAAAAGACCGACCCTGAGTACAAGAAGCTCATCAAAGCAATCTCTGACGATATAAGAAATAGCATTTTACGCTATGTAATGGTTCGCAGAACCCGTAAAGACGTAATGACCTATTTCAAACAGGATATGCAAATGCAGGGATTGACTTTTCCCAACTTAGATAATCCTCAAAAAATCGTTTACAAATTCGAAGGTGGGTTAGAAACCATTTTCAGCAACACCATCAAAAAACTACAAGATTTCACCTATGCCCGATACACGCCATTGCTTTACTACATTGGAAATAAAGCTTTGAGCGAATTCGAAATGCAGCAACAACGGAACGTTGGTGGCTTTATGAAAGGCATTTTGGTAAAACGCCTTGAAAGCAGTTTTCACGCTTTTCGCCAAAGTGTCGAACGTTTCATTGATTCTTATGAAAAGTTCATTGCTATGTACGAAAATGGAACGGTTTACATCAGCAAGAAGGTGGATGTGTATGACTTGATACAAAGCGACAACATAGAACGATTGGAAGAATTTGTAGAGGAGGAAAAAGCACATAAATATGATTCATCAGACTTTGGTAAATACAACAATATTCTATTCATTGAAGCCCTGAGGAAAGACTTAGCCCTTCTGAACCAAATAAAGGAACTATGGAAGGCTGTAAATTCAGATCCCAAATTAGAAACCTTCATAAAAGAGCTAAACTCTAAATCGGCCCTTAAAAGCAACAAACTGGTCATCTTCACCGAATCGAAAGAAACGGGCGATTACATCTATGAAGCACTTCAAGAAGAATTTAAAGGCAAAGTGATGTTTTATTCTAGCACGGGCGGTCGTCACACCGACAAGAAACTCACTTCAAACCACACGGTTTCAAGAGACATCATTACATCTAATTTCGACCCAAAACACAAAGAGAAAAGAGACGACCTGAAAATATTAATTGCTACGGATGTGTTGGCGGAAGGTATCAACCTGCATCGTTCCAATGTGCTTATCAATTACGATTTGCCTTGGAATCCTACACGGGTATTGCAACGTGCAGGTCGTGTAAATCGTTTAGGCAGCAATTTCCCGAATGTGCATATTTTCAACTTCTTCCCTACTTCTCATTCTGACGAACATCTTGGACTGGAAGTCAACATCACCAATAAAATCCAAATGTTTCACGACATATTGGGTGAAGATGCCAAATACCTGAGTGACGGGGAAGAATTCGGCAGTCAGGAATTATTCAACACCTTGAACAGCAAAACCGCTTATACGGGTGAAGATGGCGAAGGCGATTCGGAATTGAAGTATCTGGAATTGATGCGAAAGTTACGTGATGACAATCCAGATTTGTTTGAGAAAATCAAAAACTTGCCTAAGAAAGCCCGTTCAGGTTTCAAAAAAGAAAATTTGGAAGATGATGCCTTGGTCACCTTTTTTCGCATTGGTAAACTCAAAAAGTTCTACATCAACCAAAGTGGCAAATCGGGAGAGATTACCTTTTTTGATGCTGTGAAAGAATTGGAATGTAAACCCGAAACACAACGTGCCAACATTCCAAAGGATTACTTTCATCTATTGCAAACCAATAAAACACGTTTTGAATTAGACACCACCGTAGGTGATGAACAAACCAAAGGAAGTGGCGGACGTTCAAACGCCAAATACATTGAAACCCGATTGAAAGACAAGTCTTTCAAAAACTTCAAAGGCTTTACCGATTCCAATGACGAATTTTTGAATGGTGTTCGTGAAATGCTGGCACAAGGAACCATTGCAAAAAAAACAGCACAGTTAATCAAAACGGAATTGGAGAAAACCACCGACCCGCTTCAAATATTGCACATCCTGGAAAAGCATATCCGATATGTGGCTATTGAAGGAGCACAGAACGCCAAGAAATTTCAAAAACGTGAAGTCATCCTTTCAGGGTACTTAATCAAGTAAGCAGTATGGATAAGAAAACAGCTCAAGAACTCATAGAAAAAACGTTTAACAATGCTTTCAGTGAAGAGCAGTTCACCGTTTTTGCCAAAAACCTGTTGAATGATTTTGAAGACAAGCATAATCAGTATAGCGGCAACCTGATTTGGGACGACTACAAAGAGCATATCAATACCTACAAACGCATTGGTAAATACATTGACCCTGATGGCGAAGCTCTGGATGTATTGATTGTAGAAGTAAAAAGCGTTACCAAATTAGAACGGGCAAGAACCTCACTTCGCAATTTTGTTATCAAACATCTGAGCAAGTTTGAAAAAGACTATGCATTGGTGGCTTTTTACAGCAAGGAAGATAATGGAAACGATTGGCGATTTTCCTTCATCAAATTAGAATACCGTTCTGAACTTGACGAAGAAAAAGGCAAGGTAAAAACCAAAAAAGAGTTTACCCCAGCCAAACGCTATTCGTTTTTGGTGGGCAAATACGAAAAAGCCCATACCGCCAAAAATCAGTTGTTGCCTCTGTTGCAAAACATATCCAACAACCCCTCCATCGAAGAATTAGAAGCCGCCTTTAGCATTGAAAAAGTAACGGACGAATTCTTCAATCAATATAAAGACCTGTACATCAAACTGTATGAGCATTTTGAAAACGATAACAAGGTAAAAGCTGCCATTAAGGAAGCGGGAATTGACAATGCCCGATTTACCAAAAAACTTTTAGGGCAAATTGTGTTCCTGTACTTCTTACAGAAAAAAGGTTGGTTGGGTGTAGCTCAAAATGCACGTTGGGGAACGGGTAAAAAGCGATTTGTGCAAGAACTCTTTGAACAGGCACAAACCCAAAAACTCAACTTCTTCAAAGACAAGCTGCAATACTTGTTTTATGAAGCACTGGCAAAAGAACGGGACAACCAAAACTCGTATTACAAACGCTTCGATTGCCGCATTCCTTTTTTGAATGGTGGTTTGTTTGAAGCCGATTACAACTGGCAGGAAGCAGATATACAAATTCCGAATACTCTATTTAGGTCAGGAGAAGAAAAGGAAGAAAAGAGAGTTGGCATTTTAGACGTATTTGACCGCTACAATTTTACCATCAAAGAAGATGAACCGCTGGATAAGGAAGTAGCCGTTGACCCTGAAATGTTGGGGAAAGTGTTTGAAAATATGCTCGACATCACCGAGCGGAAAAGCAAAGGTGCTTTTTATACGCCTCGTGAAATTGTGCATTATATGTGCCAGGAGAGCTTGATTCATTATTTGGATAATTGTCTGAACCAAGAATCGAAGGATTCAAAGATTAACAGGATTGATAAAAAGGATATTGAAGATTTTATCCGCAAAGGGCATTCATATCTGGAGAATGACATCAATGCGTTAAAGAAAATTGACAAGATAAAAGCAGGCGAACAGAAATCTACTGATGCTGAATTAAAACTGCCCGAAAGCATCCGACAGAATGCCGACCTGATCGACCAAAAACTAAGCAGCATCAAAATTTGCGATCCTGCCATTGGTTCAGGGGCTTTTCCTGTGGGCTTGTTGCACGAATTGGTAAACGCAATGTTGGTGCTGAAACCCCATTTGAGTTACGATTACTTGACCGAGAAATTAAAAGGCTTTGGTTTTACCCATCGGGAAAGCATCAGCGACAGTCGCTATATCTACCGCCTGAAACGCCACATCATACAAGAAAGCATTTATGGCGTGGATATAGACAGCTCTGCCATTGACATTGCCCGTTTGCGTTTGTGGTTGAGTTTGGTGGTGGATGAAGACGACCTTGACCCAATTGAAACACTTCCAAATTTGGATTACAAGATAGTAGCAGGAAATTCATTGATTGGTTTGCCTGCCCAAGGTGCTGATAGATATCCCCAACTCAGCCAAGAATTGGAAGAGTTGAAAGAAAAGTTTTATGATGAAACTAACGAAGTAGAAAAAAAGAAGCTACGTAAACAAATCAATGAAAAAATACAGAATGTATTAAAAGCAGCAGAAGACTATGATGGATATAAAATAGACTTTGACTTCAAACTCTTTTTCTCAGAAGTGTGGCGTGAAAAGGGTGGCTTTGATGTGGTGATTGGGAATCCGCCTTATATCCAAATTTCCAAGCTTGATGATACTTTGAAAAAGAATCTTGCAAAAATGCAATTTGAGACTTTTTCATCATCAGGTGATATTTATGAGCTATTCTACGAAAATGGAAATAGAGTCTTAGCAAATGGCGGGCATTTGTGCTTCATCACTTCAAACAAATGGCTCAGAGCTAATTATGGCACTTCCACTCGTAAGTTCTTTTTAACAAAAACAAACCCAAAACTTCTATTCGACTTTGGTCAAGAAATGATTTTCTCAACCGCCATTGTGCATAGTAATATCTTACTGTTTCAAAAAGGAAAGTTCAAAAACGAATTCAAAGGATGTCAACTTTCAAAAGCTAAATTGAATTCACTGGTTAAATATTTCAATGACAATGCAATCAATCTGGATTATTTTAATGAAGAGGTTTGGGCTATTTCTTCTCCACAATTAATTCAAATAAAATCTAAATTGGAAAATTTTGGAGTTAAGCTAAAAAAATGGGATTTAGGTTTTTACAGAGGGATACTAACTGGGTACAATGATGCTTTTATAATTGATGAAGAAACAAAATCAAAGCTTGAAAAAAATGAACCAAATCTCAAAAAAATAATTAAACCAATTCTCAGAGGAAGGGACACTAGGCGTTTTTATTGCAATTATCACGACCTATATTTAATTAATTCTCATAATGGCGATAAGAGAACAGGAATAAAAAGAATTGACGTTCCGAATGATTTTCCAAAGCTCTTTGAATATTTGAGTGACTTTCCAAAAGCTATTAAAACAAGGTCTGATAAGGGTGACCATTGGACTAATTTAAGAAATTGTGCTTTTCTGGAAGAAGTAGAAAAAGACAAAATAGTTTTCTCGGAAATAGTATCTGAGCCACAATTCTACTATGATACTCATAAATATTATCCTGAAGCGACCGCTTTTCTAATTACAGGTGAAAACTTAAAATGGCTCACTGCCTTCTTAAACTCTGAACTTATTACGGTACTGTTTCGTATTTTTTACGCTGGTGGTGAACTAGTAGGAAAGTATCGATATAAAAAGGCATTTTTAGAAAATCTACCTATACCTGAGCCGAATGAGAATTTTAAGCCGAAAATTGAAATTCTTGTTGATTATCTAGGGTTTTACAAAGGAGTTTTCAAAGACAAATCAAAAGAGCAATCGATATCATCCTTTTTTGAATCAGTTGTAGATGGTTTGGTTTATCAAATAGTTTTCCCCGAAGAAATCAAATCGGCAGGCAAAGAAATCCTAAAGCATTTGGGAGACTTGAAACCCATTACAGATGATATGAGCGAAGAAAAGAAGCTGGCCATCATCCAAAGTGAGTTTGAGCGTTTGTACGACCCCAACCACCCTGTTCGCTTTGCCATAGAAACACTGGATAGCGTGGAAGAGGTGAGAATAATTAAGGAAGCGCTTAGATGAGTTATGGGGTATGAGTGATAAGCCATAAGATATGAGTAAGAAACAATATACACATAAGGAACTGATGCAAATGGCCATTGACGTAATGAATAAAAGCGTGAATGAGCCAAGAGAAGATGGCAAAGTACCACCCAAAGTGGGTGCTGTGTTGCTTTTCCCTGATGGAAGAATTGAAACGGCATACCGTGGCGAACTGCGGGAAGGAGACCACGCAGAATATACTTTACTGGAAAGAAAATTGCATAGCGAAAACCTAGAAGGTTGTATTCTATACACCACCCTTGAGCCTTGCATGGAACGTAATCCACCCAAAGTACCTTGCTGCCGAAGAGTTACCAATGCTCGGATTAAAAAAGTGTATATCGGAATTGAAGACAAAGACCCGAAAGGAAAAGGCATTCGGCATCTAGAAAAGCACGGTGTGCCGTATGAAATGTTTGCAAGAGAGTTTCAACAAATTATAGAAACAGAGAACAAAGCTTTTTTAAAGCAAGCCTTACAACGCAAAAAAGATGCTGAAGAGGATGAAGATTTGCGTACACCTATTGAAATGCCTATTGCCAATTATGATATTAGCAAATTCTCGGAAGATGCACTGAAGAAGTTTATTATAGAGGCAAAATTGGACTTCAAACCTACGGATGAAGCTTTTCTGGAATATTTGGCTGATTTTGGTGCAATGGAGTGGGACAAAGAAAAGAAAGTTTATGTTCCAACAGGTTATGGCGTCTTGCTTTTTGGTAAGAACCCTAGAACCAAATTCAAAAATGCCGTTCTAAAGGCTCACGTTTTTTATGGTGGCAGCAAAATAGAACCAAAAGATTTTGATCAGGCTTTGGTGCTTTTGCCCGATCAGATTGAAGAATGGTTATTGAAAGTATTACCGCTATCCAAAGACACCAGTGGCTTTAAAAGAAAAGATGTTCCGGATTTCCCGATAAAAGTCTTACGTGAAGCCATTGTGAACGCCCTAGTTCACCGGGATTATGCCATTGAAGGGGCGAAATGTGAACTGAAGATTGACGAGAACAAAATTATTGTAACCAGCCCCGGAAAACCATTGCCGTCTATTTCTTTGGATGACCTGAATAGGTTTGAGGCTTCTTCACTGAGCCGCAACCATATCATTACCTATGCTTTTAGCCTGATGGATTATGTGGAAGAAAAAGGATTTGGAATGAAGACTTTCAAGTCCTTGAATAAAGAATATGGGTTGCCGATACCGAAATATACCTTTAAAGAGCCTTTCCTGACTTTGACTTTTCCGAGAACAACAGAAGCCGTAAAAGCAGTTGTAGGTAAAGGTATTATCGATGATTTGAGTACTGAAGATCTAAAGAACTTTGAAATTTTTAGAGAGCAGCGTCCTGTTTCTAAAGCTGAATTCGTTGAGTTTAGTGGTTTAGCATCCAGAACAGCTGAACGCCATTTAAAAGAATGGGTTGACAAAGGACTACTCACGATTGTAGGCACAGGCCGTAGTACTAAATACCAATACAATGAATAGTTTTCTCGCCATTTATTCGCCAAAGTGGCGAGAAAAGAATTGTCCTATAGTTTTAAACTCTGCTTTCTCGCCAATATCTCGCCAAAGTGGCGAGAAAAAGTACAATGAGTTATTAGCTCATTGTGAGGGAATAACTAAGGGATTAATTGGGGGAATAGTGCCTAAAGTACCATTATGAGAATCAAGAAAGTCGAAATACGAGATTATAAGGCATTCTACGGCTTAAATAAGTTTAACGTAGAAGGCAAAAACCTTTTCATCTATGGTGAAAACGGAAGCGGTAAAAGTTCGTTTTACTATGCCTTGAAAGACTTTTTTCAGTCTTCAACAGAAACCTTGAGCTATGATGAAACCGAAAATATTTTCCTGACCAAAGCCCAACAAGGCAAAGGGTTTATAGAAGTAACATTTAACCCGGATAAAGATGGAACTGCCACAGATAAAAAATATACAGTTAAGAAAAGTTCCAGTACCACTTATTCAGCAGGAGACACCAGTATTCGGGATGCCATCAAGCTCAAAAGCTTCCTAACTTACAAACACCTGCTTTCCATTCATCACATCAAAAAAGAGAATGATATTGACTTGTTTGAATTACTTGTCAAAGGCGTTCTCAAACATTTCAAGAGTGTAGCCATCACAGGCACAAAGGAATTGGGTGAGCTTTGGGAAGATGTGGAAGTTGCAATTGGCAAAGAAACCAGTCAGGCATTTAACATTACCGCCAAGAAAAAGGAAGTAGATGAAGCTATTGACAAGTTCAATACAGCATTCAAAAAGCTATTTGATAGAAACAGCATTGAAAACATTATGAAGTTTGCCCAACCCATTTTGGACAAATTTGAACACAACATAGAAATCGAACTGAATTACACACAAGCCAGACCCAATGCTGCCTATAATGCCATTGAACGAAACCACGTAAGAGCAAAAGTAAAATACTTGGGCAAAGAAATTCCTAAGCCACACATTTTCCTGAACGAAGCAAGGCTTTCAGCCATTGCCATATCCATTTACTTAGGTATGGTTAAAAGACACGTTCAAGGCATTCCCTGCAAGGTACTTTTCTTGGATGATATTTTTATCGGCTTGGACATTTCAAATCGACTACCACTGTTAGAAATCCTAAATACAGACTTTTCGGCTTATCAGGTTTTCATCACCACTTATGACAAACCTTGGTATGAATTTGTGCGGACAAATTATTTGAATAGAAACAACAAATGGAAATGCTTTGAAATCTATGCTGGTCGGACAAAGAAAGGCTTCACCATTCCAGTAGTCAAGGAAATCAAAGGACAAGGTAATAATGACCATTTAACGTACTTCATTCAGACAGCAGAAAACCACCACAACAAAGGTGACAACAAAGCCGCAGGAGTTTACCTACGTTCTGCGTTTGAAGCCATCTTAAAACAATTCTGTTTCGGAAAAGTAACTGTTAAATTTGTGTTGGATCAAAGTACATTAAAGGCCGATGAGTTCTGGAATACAACAAAGAAATTCATCTCTGAGCATCCTGCACCCGTAAAATACAGTTTATCGCAAAACACGAAAGATGAAATAGACGCCCTCTTGCCATTGGTTTTAAATCCATTGAACCATAACGACATAAACAAAAACGAGCATAGTAGTGAAATTATTCGTACGGTAAATATTTTAAAGACATTAAGAGCAGAATTAAAAGTTTAATCAAACACTTCATCGAGGGGAAAATTAATCAGGATACAATGTTTTACTAACCGGCGACGACCTCCCCGATTTCGTGAACAACCAGCTGTTTCCCTACCTCAAAGGTTTTAAGCAGAGCGCCGAGCGGGCCGATGCGCACTTTCTTTCATACACAAATTGAAACTAAGCCGAAAGCTGGGCGCTGCGTCCTTCTT
>VFQQ010004593.1_pt1 | contig 12046 bp, 12 predicted proteins | sample 3512341 | NCBI WGS metagenome assembly VFQQ01 (sample SAMN10412373, study PRJNA504923) | tailings metagenome | isolation source: Relicate 2 Philex TSF1 revegetated site | place: Philippines: Tuba, Benguet | collected 2017-08-29 | reverse complement strand
CGCGCTCCTCGCGCGTGTAGCTGGGCGGGATCACCTCGCGCACGGTGCCGGTGCGCCCCAGGCGCTGTTGCTCGCGGTCCAGGCAGTCCACGATCGGGCGGTCGGAGGTGATGCGCCGGCCCTTGCTGTCGGTGCAGGTGTAGATGCTCTGCGAGGCGCCCTGAGCCAGGGCCGCGCACGACAACAGCGCGCTCGTTGAGAAAACCGCCAGGGCGCGCAGCGGGAAGGAAAGGGGCAAGGCAGAGCGGTTCATGGTCAGGAGTCCTTGACGCCGTAGCGCTCGCGGTAGGTCAGCACACGCGCCCGGTGCGCCGCGATCTCGCCCCCGGGTTGCTCGTTCAGATACTGGAGCAAATCGTCCAGCCTCGCAATCGCGCAAACCTGCAAGCCGAGCTGGCGCTGCACGTATTGCACGGCACTGTGATCCACGTCGCGCACGGCGCCATCGGTGCCGACCTCGGTGGCCTTCTCCTGCCGGTCCAGCGCAATGGCCACGGCGCTTGGGGTGGCGCCCGCGGCGCGGATCAGCGCGATCGACTCGCGCGCGGCGGTGCCGGCGCTCATCACATCGTCCACGATCAGCACACGGCCCTGGAGCGGCGCGCCCACAAGGCTGCCACCTTCGCCGTGGTCCTTGGCTTCCTTGCGGTTGTAGGCAAAGGGCACGTTGCGGCCCAGCCGCGCGAGTTCGATGGCCACCGCCGCGCCCAGCGGAATGCCCTTGTAGGCCGGGCCGAAGACCATATCGAACGCGATGCCGCTCTCCAGCAGGGCGCGTGCATAGAATTCCGCCAGCCGGCCGAGCTTGACGCCGTCATCGAACAGCCCGGCGTTGAAGAAATAGGGCGAGAGGCGACCGGCCTTGGTCTTGAACTCACCGAACTTCAAGGCCCCGGCCTCGACGCAGAATTTCACGAATGCCTGTGCCAGCGGCTGCTGTGCCGTGGCGCCCGCCATCACCATGGAGACTTCCTTGTGTTCAAGCTGACCAGCCTCAACCTCAACGGCATCCGTTCGGCCGCCACCAAAGGCCTCGAAGACTGGCTGGCGAAAAGTGCGCCGGATTGTATTTGTGTGCAGGAGGTCAAGGCGCAGGCCCCGGACGTGGCCGGTCGCTTCGAGACACTGGCCGGCCTGCGGGGGCATTTTCACTTTGCCGAGAAAAAGGGCTATTCGGGCACTGCGGTCTACAGCCGACACGAGCCCAGCGCCGTGCGCACCGGCTTCGACGCCGGGGAGTTCGACGCCGAGGGCCGCTACACCGAGCTGCGTTTTGACACGCCCAAGCGCAAGTTCTCGATCATCAGCGCCTATTTCCCGAGTGGGTCGTCCGGCCCGGAGCGGCAGGAGGCCAAGTACCGCTTCCTGGCGGCGTTCTTCCCGCACCTGCTCACGCTCAAGAGCGAGCGCGAGTTCATTCTGTGCGGCGACGTGAACATCGCCCACACCCAGAACGACCTGAAGAACTGGCGCAGCAACCAGAAGAACAGCGGCTTCCTGCCCGAGGAGCGCGAGTGGATGAGCAAGCTGCTGAGCGAAGACGTGGGGCTGATCGACGTCTACCGCCGCCTGCAACCCGACACCACCGACACCTGCTACACGTGGTGGAGCAACCGCGGCCAGGCCTACGCGAACAACGTGGGCTGGCGGCTGGACTACCACCTGGCCACGCCCGCCACCGCCGCGCTTGCCCGCACCGAGGCGATCTTCAAGGAACAGCGCTTCTCGGACCACGCGCCGATCACCATCGGCTACGACTTCAAGCTCTGATGCTGCGCTACCTCACCGTCCCCGTCACCGCCTTCGCACAGAACTGCTCCATCGTCTGGTGCGACGAAACGATGGAGGCCGCGGTCATCGATCCGGGGGGTGACCTGGAGCGGCTGCTGTCCGACGTGCAGCGCCTGGGCCTGTCGCTCCAGGCGATCTGGCTCACGCACGCGCACATCGACCACGCGGGTGCCACCGCCGAGCTGGCCGAGCGCCTGTCGCTGCCCATCGTCGGGCCGCACGAGGGCGACAAATTCTGGATCGACGCCTTGCCACAACAGGGCGCCATGTTCGGCTTCCCGCCCAGCCGGGCGTTCACGCCCACGCGCTGGCTCCATGACGGCGACACGGTGCAGATCGGCCATTGCACGCTGGCCGTGCGGCACTGCCCGGGCCACACACCGGGCCACGTGGTGTTTCATTCGAAGGACGCGCAGCGCGCCTTTGTGGGCGACGTGCTCTTCGCCGGCAGCATCGGCCGCACCGATTTCCCGGGCGGCAACCACGCCGAACTGCTCGCCAGCATCCGCGAGCGCCTGTGGCCCATGGGCGACGAGACGGTGTTCATTCCCGGCCACGGGCCCGAGGGCACGTTCGGCGAGGAACGGCGCTTCAACCCCTACGTGGGCGAGCGGGCCTGAGCGCCTGATCAATCGAGCTTGACACCACTCTGGCGCACCACCTCGCCCCAGTGGGCGTATTCGCTGCGCATGTAGGCGCTGGCCTCGGCCGGGCTGGCACTGAAGCGGGGGATGGCACCGATCTGCAGCATGCGTGCCTCGACCTCTGGCGTGCGCATCGACTTGATGAGTGCTTCGTGCATTGCGCCGACCATTGCTTTGTCGGTGTTGGCGGGGTAGATCGCCATCAGCCAGGTGCTGGCGCTGAAGCCCTCGAAGCCTTGCTCGGCGATGGCGGGCACGTTGGGGAAGGCCGCCAGGCGTTGCGGCGTGCCGGCCCCCAGGGCCTTGAGCTGGCCGCCCTGCACAAAGGGGCGCACGGCCGCCGCTGTTTCCAGCGCCAACGTCACCTGGCCGGCCACCACGTCGGTGAGGCCGGGCGCGCTGCCGCGGTAGGGCACGTGCAGCATGTCGATGCCCGCGCGGCGCTTGAAGGCTTCCATCGCCAGGTGTGAAACGGTGCCGTTGCCCGATGAAGCATGCGTGAGCCGGCCGGGGTGGGCCTTGGCGTAGCGCACCAGTTCGGTCACGTTGCCGAAAGGCATGGATGGGTGACTCACGAGCACGAAGGGCAGGTCACCGAGCAGGCTGATGGCCTCGAAATCCTTCTGGGCGTCGTAGGGCACGGATTTGTACATGTGCGGCGTGGCAGCCACCGCCGACATGTGCGTGAGCATCATCACGCTGCCGTCGGCCGGCGACTTGGCCACCTGGCCCATGGCGATGCTGCCGCCCTGGCCGGGCTTGTTCTCGACGATGTAGTTGTCGCCCGTGACGGCCTTGAGCTGGTCGGCGAGCAGGCGCGCGACGATGTCGGTCGCCTGGCCAGGCGGGAAGCCGACCACGATCTTCACCACGCGCGCGGAGCGGGGGGCTTGCGCATGCGCGGCCGCGGCCAGCGAAGCGCCTGCGGTGGCCAGCACCAGCTGGCGGCGGTTGATGCCTTCTTGCTGTTTCATTTCATGTCTCCTCAGGTGGGTTGTTTTGTGGCTGAACACGGATCAACGGGCCAAGGCCATGCCGGCGAGCGTGGCCAGAGAGCCCACCGCGGCGGCCACCAGCAGCCACCAGCCGGGCACGCCCGCCGAGGCACCGGCGGGCGTGTTGTCGGCCATGCCCGATGCCGTGGTCGTCGCCATGGACTCGGTTGCAGGCGCTGGGGTCGGATCGGGTGGGGCGGGTGCGACCGTGGGCGCGAGTTGTGCCTTGAAGCTTTCGAAGAAGCTGCTGGCCATCTTGCGCGCCACGCTCTCGATCAGCCGCGAGCCGACCTGCGCGAGCTTGCCGCCGACCTGGGCCTGTGCGTCGTAGCGAAGTTCGGTGCCGCCGGGCGCGTCGGCCAGTTGCACGGTGGCGCTGCCTTTGCCGAAGCCGATCGCACCACCCTGGCCTTCGAAGGTCAGGGTGCACGCGCTGGGTTCCTGCACGTCGGACAGGGTGAGCCGGCCGGTGAAGCGCGCGCGCAGCGGGCCGATCGCCGACAGCATCACGACGTCGAAGTGCCCGGACGCGCTGCGCACCACGGATTCGCAGCCAGGCAGGCAGCGGCGCAGGATGTCGGGATCGTTCAGCGCGTCCCACACACGCTGCCGCGACGCGGGAATGGACTGGGTGCCGGTGATGTCCATGGGCTTCTCAGTGCGCTTTCTTTTTCATCGCGCTGGCGGTGTTCACCATGGCATGCAGGCTGCGCGCGTAGTCGATCGCGCCCTGCTCGTCCATGCGCGGTGCGGTACGCAGGTACTCCTTCAAGCCCAGGATGGCGGGGCGCGGCCGTGACAGCAGCAGGCCCAGGAAGCGCTCCACCTCGGCGTCGAGTTGTGCGGCGGGCACCACCTGGCTCACCAGCCCGAAGGCCAGCGCGCGTTGTGCGTCGATGAAATCGGCCGAATACGCCATCCAGAGGATGGCGTTGCGGTTCATGCGGTCGTAGAGGGCCGACATGACCATGGTCGGCATCACGTTGTGGCCGATCTCGGGGATGTTGAAGGTGGCGGTGTCGCTGGCGAAGCTCACGTCGCACAGCGAGGCGATGGCGGCACCGAAGCCCATGCACCGCCCTTCAACCACGCCGATGACGGGCACCTTGGCGCCGCGCATGGCCTGGTAGCTGCCGAAGATGCCGTCGTACTCGTCGCGCCGCACATAGGCTTCGGCTGTGGGCGGGGTGGTGCCGGCGTCGCGCACGCGGCCGGTGCAGAAGTCCGGCCCCGCGCTGCGCAGCAGCACGGCATCGGCCGTCTCGTGGGCCTTGAGCAGTACCTGCGACAGGGCGGTGGCCATGCTGTCGGAGACGCCGTTGTCCGGCGTGCGATTGAGGGTGATGCGCAGCAGGCGGTCCTGCGGCTCGATGAGCAGATGCGGGTGCATGGGACCTCGGTGAATGTGTTGGACGTCGGGCGGCGGGTCAGACGCGAAAGCGGTGGAAGTGGCGCAGCAGCGCGGCGTTGAACGCCTCGGCCTGATCGATGTTGGGCAGGTGGCCGGCGTCGTTGATGACCTCCAGCACCGCGCCCGCGATGCGCGGCTGCAGCGCGCGCATGGCCTCGGGCAACACGCCATCGCGGCTGCCGACGAGCAAGGTGGTCGGCGCGCGGATGGCGCCGACGCGATCGAGGTAATCCAGCGACAGGATGGCCTGTGCGCAGCCGGTGAAGCCGGCGACCGTGGTGGTTGCCGCGATCTGCTGCAGCCGCTGCACCGTCTCGGGCTGCGCTGCCATGAAGGCCGGGCCGAACCAGCGTTCGATCGTTGGCGCGGCCAGGGGGGTGCAACTGCCGTGCGCGCGGGCCAGCGCGATGCGCTCGTGCCAGGGAGCCGCCTCCGGTGGCGCGTCGGCCCGCGTGCTCGAGAGCACCAGGCTCAGCCAGCGATCACCGTGGTGAATGCCCAGACCAAAGCCACTCATGCCGCCGAGCGAGAGGCCGATGTGGTGGGCACGCGCGATGCCCAGCGCGTCGAGCACGGCCACCGCATCGTTGGCCAGACCATCCATCGTCACCGGACCGGTGGGCTCGGCCGAGTTGCCGTGGCCGATGGTGTCGACGCGAACCACGCGGTAGCCCTGCGACAGCAGCAGCGCAGCCTGCGTGTCCCACATGGCGCTGGACGACAGGATGGAGTGCGTCATGAGCACCGCGGGCGCCTGCGGCGGGCCCTGAACGTGCACGGCCAGTTCGCCGTGCGCGCCCTGCGCGCGCAGGTGCTGTTCGAGCGGGTGGCTCATGTCGTGTGCTCCCGGGCCTTGGCCGCATGCAGGGCCTGGGCCTTGCGCAGCGCGCGCCACACGGCTTGCGGGGTCATGGGCAATTCGTCAATGCTCGCGCCCACCCGTGCCAGCGCGTCGTTGATCGCGCTGGCGATCGCCGCCGGGCTGCCGAGGTAGCCCGCCTCGCCCGAGCCCTTCTGGCCGAAGGTGGTGAGCGGTGAGGGCGTGCAGTGGTCGACGATGGTGATCGGAGGGACCTCCAGCGCGCTGGGCAGCAGGTAGTCCATGAACGTGCCCGACAGCAGTTGACCGTCGTCGGAGTACGCGAACTTCTCGAACAGCGCGGCGCCCAGGCCGTGCGCGACGCCGCCGCAGGTCATGCCGTGAACCACGTCGGGGTTGATCATCACGCCGCAATCGTGGCCGACCGCATAGCGGTGCAGGTGTGTCTGGCCGGTCTGCGGGTCCACGCTCACCAGAACCACGTGCGATTCGAAGGAGTGGCAGGGGTACATCTGTATCCGGCCATCTTCGGTGGGCATCTGCCCACCGGTGGGGACTTCCCAGCAGAACTTCTCCTGCAGGCCGGGCTCCATGCCGCCGGGCATGCAGTGGTACTTGCGATGCGCAATCTCGACCAGCGCGTCCCAGCTCAGCCGGCGCGCGGGGTCGGCCCGCACGAACACGTCGCCGTCCTCGTAGACGAGGGCATCGACCGGCAGGCCCAGGTTGTGTGCGGCGATGGTGAGCAGCTTGGCCTTGAGCAGCCGCGCCGCGCCTGCTGCCGCGCCGCCGAGCATGATGGCCATGCGGCTGCCCACCGGGCTGTTGGACGGCAGCGCGTTGAGCGAATCGGCGTGCACCACGCGCACGCTGTCCGGGTGGCGCTGCAGAACCTCGCCCACCACGGTGGAGACCAGGGTTTCGTGCGCCTGACCCGAGGAGGAGGTGCCCATGATCGCGGTCACGGCACCATTGAGGTCGATGCGCACCAGGCAGGCGTCCATCCAGGTGGTGGTCTGGTTCTTGGGGTTGAACAGCGGCTCGAAAGCCGAGTTGCCGCCCGAGGGTTCCAGGCAGGTGGATATGCCGATGCCCGGGAGCAGGCCGCGTGCGCGCAGGGCCTGGCATTGCTGCTGCAGCTCGTCGTGGCGCGCTGCGGCAAGCGCCTTGTCCATTACCACCTCGTAGGCGCCGGAGTCGTACTGCGTGCCGCTGGGGATGAGGTAGGGGAAGGCGTCGCTTGGAATGAGGTTGCGGCGGCGCAGGGCAATGCGGTCCATGCCCAGGTAGCGCGCCACTTTGTCCATGCCGGTCTCGATCGCGTAGTTGGTGGGTGCCTGGCCGAAGCCGCGCACCGCTTCCTGCGGCGTCTTGTGGGTCATCACCGCGTACGCGTCGTACTCCACGCTGCGAATGGTGTAAGGCCCCACGATGGCGCCGACCGGTTTGCCCAGTTGCAACGGCGAGCGGCCCGAATAGGCGCCGATGTCGTCGACCGCGCGCATGCGCATGGAGTGCACGACGCCGTCGGCGTCGAACGCCAGGTGCACGTCGAAGATGCGGTCCGGGCCCTGCATGTCGCCGCCGCGCATGTTCTCCAGCCTGTCTTCGAGGAAGCGCACCGGGCGGCCCAAAGCCTTGGCGAGGTAGCCGACCAGGATGCTGTGTTTGAGGCCGCGCTTGACGCCATAGCTGCCGCCGACGTCCACGTCGTAGTGCACGCGCACGCCGTTGCCGGGCAGGCGCAGGCAGGAGGCCAGCAGGTCGGGGTACTTGGGCATCTGGATCGAAGCCCACACGTCCAGGATCTGCGTCGCGTCGCACCAGTGGCAGGTGACGACGAAGGTCTCGATCGGCACGGTGGCGCTGCGTGCCCAGCGCACGCGGTAGCTGATCTGGTGTTCGGCAGCAGCGAAGTGTTCGTCCACCGGTCCCCAGGTGAACTTGCGGTTCCAGATGACGTTGCTGCCGTGGGCCGGATGCACCAGCGGGGCGGCGCCAGCCATTGCATGCTCGGGGTCGATCACGTGTGGCAAGGGCGCGTATTCGACGTGCACCAGCTCGGCCGCGTCCTCGGCCAGGGCGCGCGACTCGGCGACGATGGCCACCACCCATTCACCCGCGTATCGCACCACGCCGCGTGCCAGCGGATAGCGCGTCACCTCGGGCGCATCCACGCCGGGGCGCATCGGCGCGATCGCGTCGTTCATCTCGTCGCCGGTGACCACCGCGTGCACACCCGGCATGGCACGCGCGGCGGCGGTGTCGACCGACACGATGCGCGCGCTGGCGTGCGGGCTGGCGACGATGGCAACGTGCAGCAGCCCGGGCGGCGCGACGTCGGCAGCGAAGCGCCCTTGACCCAGGACGAAGCGGCGGTGTTCCACCGCGCGCCGGTGCCGCCCGATGTACTTGAACGCCTGGTAGGCGGGGTGGTTCGGCTCACTCATGGTGCGTCTCCGGCGCGATGGCCAGCTTCACGGCATCGACGATCTGCTGGTAGCCGGTGCAGCGGCAGAGGTTGCCGCCGATGGCGTCGCGTATCCGGGCCTCGTTCGGCTGAGGCTCGTGCGCCAGGAGCGCATGGCACGCGATGAGCATGCCGCTGGTGCAGTAGCCGCATTGCAGGGCGTGCGCCTCGCAGAACGCGTCCTGCAGACGGGAGAGCTGGCCGCGTTGTGGCGCGAGGCCCTCGACCGTGGTCACCGACATGCCGTTGGCCTGCACGGCAAAGAGGCAGCAGGAGCGCACGGGCTCGCCGTCCAGCAGCACGCTGCAGGCGCCGCAGACGCCGTGCTCGCAGCCAACGTGGGTGCCGGTCAGGCCGAGGTGGTCACGCAGGAAATCCACCAGCGTGGTGCGCGGCTCGACGTGGCGCGACTGGATCACGCCATTGACCTGGATATCGATCGCGATGAGGGCCGTGGAAGGGTTCATGGCCGGGTTACCTCGTGGAAACGGAGGGGTGCGTCAGACCCGCGGCCTGCTGCAGCACACGCGCGAGCGTCACCGCGCCCAGGTGGCGTCGGTAGTCGGCGCTGGCGTGCAGGTCGTTGCCCGGCTCGGCCAGGGCCACCGCGGCGTGCGCCACGGCTTCGGTCAGGGGCGTGTCGATGCGTTGCCCGACCAGTTGTTGCGCGAGCTCGGGAAAGGCCAGGGGCACGGCATCGATGCCCCCGAGGCCGAAACTGGCGCGGCGGCAGATGCCATCGGCGTCGATCTGCAACTGGCAGGCGGCCGATGCCATGGCGAAATCGCCGTGGCGCATCGCCACCTCGTCGAAGGCGGTGGCGACGCCGTCGCCGGGCCACACCGGCCAATCGATGTCGACCAGGCACTCGGTGTCGCCGATCGCGGTGAGCATGGGGCCGAGAAAGAACTCGCGCGCCGCGATCCACCGCTCGCCGCCCGGCAGGCTGCGCAACCGCAATCGGGCGTCGAGCACCACCGCAGCCAGCGGCAACTCGGCCGAGGGATCGGCATGCACGAGGCTGCCGCCCACCGTGCCGCGGTTGCGTGTCTGGATGTGGCCGACCCAGTTCAAGGCGTCGCGCACCAGCGGCAGCACCGCGGTCAAGGCGGCGCTGTGCTCCACCACACGCTGTGGCGTCGTGGCCCCCAGCATCACGCGGTCGTTGTCGAGGTGAGTCTGGCGCAGCGCGTCCAGGCGATTGATGTCCAGCAACACCGCCGGCCGGGCCAGCCGCATCGCCATCATCGGCACCAGGCTTTGCCCGCCCGCCACCGCCTTGGCGTCCATGCCGTGGCGCGCGAGGGTGTCGAGCGCGTGCTCGAGCGACTCGGCCAGGATGTATTCGAACGGGGCGGCTTTCATGGGGGGCGTTGTTGCGGTGCAAGAAAATCACAAGGCATTGCGTCTTTCGACGTGACTTGCGACCATTCAGGTATGGGGTTTCTATGGGGAAAATTCTCTGATCCCACCCCTTGCCCCGCAATCGATCGAAGCTGATACAGCGTCAGTAAAACTCACGCTGAGCCGTCGCCAACCCTTCCACACCCACCGCCGCGATGAGACGCCTGCCCCCCATGAACGCCCTGCGTGCCTTCGAGGCCGCGGCCCGCCACGTGAGCTTCACCAAGGCCGCTGAAGAGTTGCATGTGACCCATGGCGCGGTGAGCCGCCAGGTCGCACTGCTGGAGGACTGGCTGGGGACCGCACTTTTTCACCGCGCGGCCTCGCAGCTCGCGCTCACGGCCGACGGGCGGGCCTTCGCGCAGGAGCTCACCTCCATGCTGGACCGCCTGGCCGTGCTCACCATGCACATGACGCAGAAGGCCGCGCCCACGGCCATCGGTGTGAACGCACCCCCCACCTTCACCATGCGGTGGCTGATCGCGCGCCTGTCGGGCTATCAGCGTCGCTGGCCCGATGTGGAAGTGCGCCTGACGACCGGGTTGGCGCCCGTCAACTTCCAGGAGAACAACTACGACATCGCCATTCGCGGCGCGCTGGAGCCGCTGGCGGGCTGCCATTCGGTGCCCTTCATGACGGAGATCATCGTGCCCGTCTGCCACGCCGACCTGGTGGAGTCGGACGGGTTGCGCTCACCGGCGGATCTGTCCCGCCAGACCCTGATTCACTACGCAACCGAGCCCTGCCCATGGCCCACCTGGCTGCGCAACGCCGGCCTGCCGCCCACGGCCGGGGCCAGCACGCTGAACTTCGAGCAGATGTACTTCGCCTTGCAGGCCGCCGTCGAAGGCCTGGGGCTGGTGCTGGTGCCGCTGTTTCTGGTGGCCGATGACATCGTGGCTGGTCGACTGGCCGCGCCCTTCGGCCTGCTCGGCGCCATGCAGCGCCGCTACTACGCGAACACCTCGGCCGCCTCGAGCCGCAACCCGGCGATCGCGGCGTTCTTCACCTGGCTGGCCGAGGAGGGGCGCAGCACCGAGAAGTCCATCGCCCACCTGGCGCAGGAGATGGGCTGGGAGCTCGGGCCGTCAACGTAGCTCAGCCGCGCCGCGCCTGTTCGTACAGCCCCTGCACCTTGGGCAGGTTGGCCTCGAGCTCGCGGATGCGGTTCGGGCCACTGGGGTGGGTGGAGAGGAAGCCCGGGCCGGCGCCACCACCGGCCGCGGCCATCTTCTGCCACAGCGTGACGCTGGCGCGCGGCAGATAGGCCGAGCGCGCGGCCAGCTCCAGGCCCACGAGGTCGGCCTCGGTCTCGTCGTCGCGGCTGTACTTCAGGCTCAACAACTGCGTGCCCAGGTTGGCCGCCACGTCGCCCAACTGGCCCAGGCCCAGCAGCTGCGCCGCGATCGACAGGCCCATGCCGGTGGCGTTGGTCTTGGCCACGCGCGCCCGCGCGTGCTCGCGCAACGCGTGGGCCATCTCGTGGCCCATGATCATCGCGGCCTCATCGTCGGTGAGCTTGAGCTTGTCGAGGATGCCGGTGTAGAAGGCGATCTTGCCCCCAGGCATGCAGAACGCGTTGATCTGGTCGCTGCGGATGAGGTTGACTTCCCACTGCCACTTGGTGGAGCGCGCATTCCATGGCGGCGCATGCGGAATCTGGCGGCGCGCGATGTTGCGCAGACGCTGGAGTTGCGGATCGCTGGCGGGGGCGAGCGCACCTTTGGATTGCGCCTCCGCCATCATCTGGCCGTATTGCTTGCCGGCGGCGTTTTCCAGCTCTTCGGCCGGTACCAGGTTGCGCAGCGCGGAGCCCTGGCCCACGTCCACCTGCGCCAGCGCCGGCACCGCCGCTGCGGCACCGGCCGCCAGAACAAAGGCGCGTCGCGCGTTCCACACGTGGTCGGGTTTGGCCGATGTGGCTTGGCGCGCGTTGGCGCGGGTCTTGAGGTCGCAGAACAGGCACATGGGCGAATAATAGGCAAAGCCGCGCGCATGTGCGTGACGGCGATGCCGCCACCCATCGCATGCCCGACGCCACCCCACCCCTTCGCCCGAGCTGGGCCCAGACGCTGCGCGTCTACCTCGAACCCGCCAGCCTGCGCATGTTCGCGCTGGGTTTTTCGGCTGGCCTGCCGCTGTTGCTGGTGCTGGGCACGCTGAGTTTTCGCCTGCGCGAAGCCGGCATCGACCGCACAACGATCGGCTACCTCAGCTGGGTGGGGCTGGCCTACGGCTTCAAGTGGTGCTGGGCGCCGTTGGTGGACCGCTTGCCGATTCCGTTGCTCACGCGTGCGCTGGGGCGGCGGCGCAGCTGGCTGCTGGTCTCGCAACTGGCCATCGCGGCGTCTCTGGTGGGCATGGCGCTGGCCGACCCACGCCAGGGGCTCGATGTGGTGGTCTGGTGCGCGCTGGCGGTGGCCTTCGCCTCGGCCACGCAGGACATCGCCCTCGACGCCTTCCGCATCGAATCGGCCGATGCGCAGCGCCAGGGAGCGCTGGCCGCGACCT
>VFQQ010004592.1_pt1 | contig 12049 bp, 15 predicted proteins | sample 3512341 | NCBI WGS metagenome assembly VFQQ01 (sample SAMN10412373, study PRJNA504923) | tailings metagenome | isolation source: Relicate 2 Philex TSF1 revegetated site | place: Philippines: Tuba, Benguet | collected 2017-08-29 | reverse complement strand
GACGCGCACCTATGAAGCGCGCTACGTGCTCGATGGCGAAGCCGCCTCGGCTCCCCTCGGCGCCACGGTAACGATCAGACTTGCCGACAACGGAAAGCGATCCGACGTGGAGGTGCCGATCGGCGCGGTGATTGATGACGGCAATCGCACAGGCGTTTGGATTCTGAATCAGGACGCCACAACCGTGCGCTTCGCTCCCGTGCAGATTAAACGGCTCGGCGAGGAAACCGCGGTGATCTCCGGCATCGAGGTCGGGCAGCCGGTCGTCGCGCTCGGTGCGCATCTCCTGAGGGAGGGAGCGACCGTCAGGACCAGCTCCAAGGCAGAGGGGTCGAACTGATGAGCCTTAACCTTTCCGCACTCGCGGTCCGCGAGCGAGCCGTCACCCTGTTCTTCATCATGCTGTTGGCGGCCGCAGGCGTCTACGCCTTCGTCGGCCTCGGGCGAGCTGAGGATCCATCCTTTACCATCAAGAGCCTGACTGTCACGGCCGTGTGGCCTGGCGCAACCGCGCGCGAAATGCAGGATCTGGTCGCCGAACCGCTTGAGAAAAGAACCCAGGAGCTGACCTGGTACGACCGCGTGGAGACGATAACGCGCCCAGGGTATGCCTTCCTGACGGTGACGCTCAAAGACAGCACACCGCCATCCCAAGTGGAAGAGGAGTTTTACCAGGCCCGCAAGAAGCTCGGCGATGAGGCCCGGAATTTACCCCCTGGCGTCTTGGGGCCTTTCGTCAACGACGAATATTCCGATGTGAGCTTTGCCCTTTACGCGCTGAAGGCCAAGGGCATGCCGATGCGCGAACTGGTCCGACAGGCCGAGGTGATCCGGCAGGATCTTCTCCACGTGCCCGGCGTCAAGAAAATCAACATCCTTGGCGAGCGTCCCGAACGGATCTTCGTCGAATTCTCCTATGCCAAGCTCGCGACTCTCGGTGTTTTGCCGCAGGACATTGCTGCTGCCGCTCAACGGCAAAACACCCTTACGCCCGCGGGTTCGATCGATACGCGGGGCCCACGGGTCTTCATGCGGCTTTCTGGTGCCTATGACAGCGTCGAGACCATCGCCGACACTCCGATTGTGGCCGCGGGACGCACGCTGAAGGTCTCTGACGTAGCCGATGTCCGTCGCGGTTACGAGGACCCCGCAACGTACATTATCCGCCATGAGGGCGAGCCAGCCATCATGCTCGCTGTAGTGATGCAACAGGGCTGGAACGGGCTGGAACTCGGAAAGGCTCTGGAAAATCGATCTTCCGCGATCGCTGCGACCCTGCCGCTCGGCATGACACTCGCCAAGGTCAGCGACCAGGCGGTGAACATCACGTCAGCGGTCGGCGAGTTCATGATGAAATTCGCGATGGCACTCGGCGTGGTGCTCGTGGTGAGCCTGCTCAGCCTCGGCTGGCGCGTCGGCATTGTCGTGGCCGCGGCCGTTCCCCTGACCCTTGCCGTCGTGTTCCTCATCATGCTCGAAACCGGCCGCTTCTTCGACCGCATCACGCTCGGCGCACTCATCCTCGCGCTCGGCCTGCTCGTCGACGACGCCATTATCGCCATCGAGGTGATGGTTGTTAAGATGGAAGAGGGCATGGACCGCATCAAGGCGGCCGCCTACGCCTGGAGCCATACGGCAGCCCCGATGCTCTCCGGGACGCTTGTCACGATCGCCGGCTTCCTGCCAGTGGGTTTCGCGCGCTCGAGCGCCGGGGAGTATGCCGGCAACATCTTCTGGGTCGTTGGCTTCGCGCTGATTGTGTCCTGGATTGTTGCGGTGATTTTCACGCCCTACCTCGGCGTGAAGATGCTGCCCAGCTTCAAACCGGTCGAGGGCGGCCATCATGCGATGTACGACACGCCGAATTACCGTCGCCTGCGTGGCATCATCAGTTTCGCCGTGCGCCACAAGTTCCTGACATCCGCGGTTGTCGGCATTGCCTTCGCGCTCTCCGTCGTCGGCATGGGCACGGTGAAGCAGCAATTCTTCCCCACCTCCGACCGTCCCGAAGTGCTGGTCGAGGTGCGCCTGCCGGAAGGGACCAGCATCGAAACGACGACGGCCACGGTCGAGAAACTCGAACGCTGGCTCAAGGACCAGCCGGATGCAAAGATCGTCACAAGCTATATCGGACAGGGCGCTCCGCGGTTTTTCTTCGCCATGGCGCCGGAGCTGCCGGATCCGGCCTTTGCCAAGATCGTGGTGCTGACGCCCGATGCGGAGGCTCGCGAGGCCTTGAAGAATCGCCTGCGGACCGCGATAGCGGAAGGGCTCGCGCCGGAAGCCTATGTGCGCGTCACGCAGCTGGTGTTCGGCCCTTACACGCCGTTCCCTGTCGAGTTTCGCATCATTGGGCCCGATCCGGCGAAATTGTTCGAGATCTCAGAGAAAGCTCTCGAGATCATGCGGAGCGTCCCGGACGTCAGGCTGAGCCTCATCGGCCTTTCCACGACGGAGGCGGCCCAGCAGCTGCAGTTCTTGCTCACCGGCATTTCGGTCACGCAGGTTCGCGAGAATATCCGCAACGTGCCCGTCGTGGCGCGCACGGCCGGCGAAAACCGCCTCGATCCGGCACGGTTGGCCGATTTTTCGCTCTTCAGCCGCGACGGCCGTGCGATTCCGCTCGATCAGATCGGCCATTCCGAAATCCGGCAGGAAGAACCGACCATGAAGCGCCGCGACCGCATGCCAGTCGTCACGATTCGCTCGGACATTAATGAGGCGACCCAGCCTCCCGAAGTCTCGAAGCAGGTCATGACGGCCCTTCAGCCGCTGATTGCTTCATTGCCCACTGGCTACCGCATCGAGATGGGCGGCAACATCGAGGAGGCGACAAAGGCCAATATTGCGCTCGTCAAAATCTTCCCGATGATGATCGCTGTAACCTTGATTGTTCTTATCCTGCAGGTCCGCAGTCTTTCAACAATGACGATGGTCCTGCTGACGGCGCCGCTCGGCTTGGTCGGTGTGGTTCCGGCCTTAATCCTCTTCAACCAGCCATTCGGCTTCAACGCCATTCTCGGACTGATCGGTCTGGCCGGCATCCTTATGCGCAATACCTTGATCCTGACGGAGCAGATCAAGGAAAACCAGGCCGCGGGTCTCGACGACTATCACGCCATTATCGAGGCGACGGTTCAACGGACACGTCCCGTGATCCTGACCGCCCTTGCCGCCGTGCTGGCCTTCATCCCACTGACCGAATCCGTGTTCTGGGGATCGATGGCCTTCACGCTCATCGGCGGCACGGCCGTCGGCACCGTCCTGATCCTGCTGTTCCTGCCGGCGCTCTACGCCGCCTGGTTCCGCATAAAGCCCACTCCGAAGCCTATCCTGGAGCCATCGGGCGCCAACGGCGTGGCGGAACTGAGGATGGTGAAGGCTGCGGAGTAGCAGCGGCTTGGTGCAAAGAAAACAGGAGGTAGCAATGCTGGAACGGTTGTTGGCACGATGGCGACTTTGGGAAGAGGCCCTTGCAGGGAGCGATGACCCACGAGGAGATTATCTTCTCCATTTGGACGAACGGGTCAGCCGGCTGGAAGCCGAAATAGAGCGTAGGCCTCTCCCGGTGGATGCGGTTACCGCGGTGAGGCCGACGAACGGTCCGGAGACCGAATGACGAACGCGGCCTGATGCAGACGAAGCCGCGCCGGAGGCAGCACTGTCCATTCGAAGCGGCGACCGCGTTGGGAGGAAATAGTTATGCCGCAAGCAGACAAAGAAACGGCCGTGCACACCAAGAAGCGGTTCCACCACGGGGATCTGCGGGAGGCGCTGGTGGCCGCCACGCGGGAGCTTCTGACAGAGCATGGGCCGGATGGATTCACGCTCGCTGATGCCTGCCGCCGCGCCGGCGTCACAACCGCCGCGCCATACAAGCATTTCCGCGGCAAGCAGGAGGTTCTACAGGAGATTATCTTGCGCGGCTTCGATGAGCTGACGGCCGCCAACGCAAAGGCAGTGGCTGAGGGTGGACGAGGCACGCTCGCAGGTATAACCGCCATGGTGATTGCCTATCTCGATTTTGCCATCGCCCAGCCAGCGGTCTTCCGCCTCATGTTCGGTCACAAGTCCGATCTCAGGAAGGCCCAGAACGTTGATGAGAGCGGCAATCAGTGCCTGAAGAATGTAATCGACGAGGTGGCGGCCTGCAGTCGCAAACACGGCCAGAAGGTCGACGCGGAGCGGGTCGCCATCCGGCTTTGGACATTCGTGCACGGGGCGTCGTGCCTCGAGCTCGGCGGCGACTACCAGCGCGTGGCGCCCGGCCTCGATGGTCGCGAACTCGTCGCGGACGTTACGCCGGGATTGCTTAGCATAACTCCGGTTAGGTGACCTGGATGCGTCGTGTCGTGGTGACAGGTTTAGGCGTGGTATCGCCGCTGGGGTCCGGTGCGGAGATCGCCTGGGCGCGATTGCTCGCGGGTCAATCTGGATTGCGCGGTCTGCCGGAGTGGGCGGCGCCCCTTCCTGCCAAGATCGCGGGCATCGTGCCGAACAAGGATGAGGATCCGGAAGGCGGTTTCGATCCCGACCTGGTGGTTCCCGTCAAAGACCAGCGCAAGATGGACCGCTTCATTCAGTTCGCGCTCGTCGCGGCAGAGGAGGCCATCGCTCAGGCCGGATGGACGCCAACCGATGCGCAGGCGCTCGAACGCACTGCCACCGTCATTGCATCGGGCATTGGAGGCTTTCCGGCCATTGTGGAGTCGGTCCGTACGACCGACCAGCGCGGTGTGCGCCGCTTGTCGCCATTCACCATCCCGTCCTTCCTAGCCAACCTTGCGGCCGGTCATGTCTCCATCCGTCATGGCTACAAGGGGCCGATTGGCACGCCGGTCACGGCCTGTGCCGCAGGCGTGCAGGCGATCGGTGATGCGGCGCGCCTGATCCGCGGAGGTGAAGCGGATGTCGCCGTATGTGGCGGCGCTGAAGCCTGCATCGATCTTGTCAGCCTCGGAGGCTTCGCGGCTGCGCGCGCGCTCTCAACCGGCTTTAACGAGACGCCGCATCGCGCCTCCCGTCCATATGATCGCGACCGGGATGGATTCGTCATGGGCGAAGGCGCCGGCATCCTGGTGATCGAAGAACGTGACCACGCGCTGGCGCGCGGTGCCACACCGATTGCGGAGATTGTCGGTTACGGCACGACAGCCGATGCCCACCATATGACGGCGGGTCCGGAAAATGGCGAAGGCGCGCGCCGGGCCATGCAGATCGCGTTGCACCAGGCCTGTCTTGCGCCAGCCGACATCCAGCATCTGAATGCCCACGCTACATCTACCCCTCTCGGGGATGTCAGCGAGCTTGCAGCCATCCGAGCCGTGTTTGGTCCAGACGCAACGATTGCGGTCAGCGCGACCAAATCTGCGACCGGACACCTGCTCGGTGCGGCGGGCGGGCTCGAGGCGATCTTCACGATACTTGCACTGCGCGACCAAATTGCCCCGCCGACCCTCAATCTCGACAACCCTGACGCGGCTGCCGGTAGGATCGACCTCGTCGGCGCTCATGCCCGGGCGATGACGATGGAGCACGCCATGTCGAATGGCTTCGGCTTTGGCGGCGTCAACGCAAGCATCATCTTTCGCCGCATCGTTTAGGTGTTCGGCAAGGCCAATAAAAAAAACACCGAGGGGCCTTGACTATTTAGAGTACGTATGACATCTATCGTGTTAGATGATGAGCGTCATCTAAGAATCAACGAGGTCGATCAACCCGCCTCCTAGATTCCTGGTTCTTTAAACCTCACGAGCAAGGACAAATACGATGCGTACTCTCATGATAGCGGCCACCGCTGCCCTCGCGCTTGCCGCCGGAGCCCACACGGCATCGGCTGGAGACGAACTCGATAAGGCCGTAGGCGCCGGCGCCTACCTCCACCCGACTGGCCCCGTCAACGGTGTCTGGCACCAGGGCGGGAAGTGATGCGCGCCGCGGCAGCGAGTGTCCTGGCTTTGTTAGTGTTCGGTGGCGAGGCTCAGGCCTACTCCGACTTTGCCGATGTGCTGTTCGGTCAACAATGCCAGTTCGCTCCGCGCGCCTTCGATCAACACATCGAAGACGAGGCGACAGGTGATGAATTCAAGCGTCGCCTCGACCTCTAGACGGCCGGGCACGGCACTGCCGTGCCCGGCGGATCTCGCGCACACTACAAGCGCTGTGATCTTTTCCTCGGCGAGAGGAAGTCCAGAATGTCGAACATTTAGAATTAAAGGAAAATGACAATGCTGACGATCTCTGGCCGCGAGCCCACCCTATTGAGAATTTCCGATAAGTTGAGCATTCGTTATGTGAAGCTCGGCGAAGGCCCGGCGCTGGTGCTTTTGCACACCATTCGAACACAGCTTGAGTATTTTCGAGACTTGGCACCGCTTCTCGCTGAGAAGTATACCGTCTATGCGGTCGACTTGCCCGGGCACGGTCATTCTCCCATCAATCCAGCTGCGCCCTTCGATGAGCCTTATATGCGGAGTGGCATCGTCGGCTTTATCGAGGCGCTCGATCTGCGGGACGTGACACTGGTGGGCGAATCCATCGGCGCTGTGCTTGCGCTGACGGCTGCGGCCGAGGTTCCCGATCGTGTTCGTGCGGTCTACGCTCTTAATGCTTACGATTATGAGGCGCGTTTTGGGGATGGTATCCGCCGAGGCAACTGGTTTGCGAACCTCATCATTGGCGGCTTGCAAATTCCTGTCTTTGGCCCGATTGGCGGAGCCCTCGAAAACCGCTTCGTTCTGGGAACCATCATGGGAGGCGGCTATGCGGACCCTCGAAAACTCCCGCCGGATCTTCTCACCGAGTTCGATACCGTCGCGCGTCGGCCGCACTACAAGCGCGTCGCTCGCAAAGTCCTTCAGCAATGGCGATCCTGGTCCAAAGCCCGCGAGCGCTATTCGGCCGTCAGAGCCCCAGTAACCCTGATCTATGGCGACAAGGACTGGTCACGCGTCCCCGAGCGAGATCGCACCAAGGCCGCACTGAAGAATGCTCGCGTAACAACGCTTCCGAGCACGGGCCATTTCTCGTCAGTCGAAAATCCCCGCGGTGTGGCGGATGTAATTCTCTCTGGCAGTCCTCAATGAACGGGTGACGCACACGCGGCCAATATCACAGAGCGAAGCACGAGCATGTCACTTACCAACGTCGAAGCTGATCCGGAACTTATCCGACTGCATTTTTCCGCCGGGACACGTGCTGTCAGAGTGCGATGGGTTCTGGAGGAAATCGGCGTTCCCTACCAACTGAGCGTCGTCAGCCTATGGCGGGGCGCACACAAGAGCAAAGACTATCTAAAAGTCCATCCGCTGGGAAAGGTACCGGCGCTTGAGATTGATAACACGATAATCTTCGAGTCCCTAGGCATCTGTCTCTATCTGGCGGATCGGTTTGTACATGCCGATCTCGCGCCGCTCGTGACCGACAGAGAGCGCAGGGCAGACTACTGCACCTGGATGGCTTTTTCTGCCGGCACCCTGGAGCCCGCAATATTCGAGCAGGTGCGCGCGAAGAAGGCGCAAGAACGGGGCATTGCATCCATCGGCTTGGGACCGGCCCTGACGCCGTTCGGCAATATTGCTTCATACATGGAGCGCCATCTTGCGGAGCGGCCATTCCTCCTTGGCGATCGCATGACGGCAGCCGACGTCATGAATGGCTCTATGATGGCGTGGGCTCAGGACCTCGGCCTGCTTGAGAGGCATGATTCGATACGGGCGTGGGCCAGCAACTTGAAGGCTCGGCCCGCCTATGCCCGCGCAATGCAGAGTACGGGTTGGGGATGGAAGGGCTGAATTCCTCGGAGCGTTCAGCAGCAAAGCAAGTGGGCACCGATCAGCTTGTGAGACCCGAGCGCACTACGGGCGGCCACGGTATGGCTTTTGAAACTGGAGACGAAGATATGATCTACGGTTCCATCGTGCGGATGAAAATACGGCAGACCTTCGATCACGTGAACAATCATCGTTGGGATAAAGCGATGGAAGCTGTCGCGCTGAATGTCCATCACCGTGTTTCCGGTGACCACGCGCTCGGTGGTGAACGTCACGACAAAGCCTCGGTCCGCCGCTGGTTCGAGCGTCTCGGCCGCGTCCTTCCAAATCTGCAAATTACGCTCACCGATATTACGGTTAAAGGCTGGCCGTGGAATACCAAAGTATTTGCGCAATGGGATGGCAAAGCAACGCTGCTCAACAGCGAGACCTACATAAACCTGGGGCTTCATGTGTTCACTCTACGGTGGGGCAAGGTGCATGCGCTGGAAGAATTCCAGGATTCACAAGCAGCAGCGCGAGGTCTTGATGCGCAAAGTGCAGCTGGCATCGAGGAAGCAGGTGCCAAACCTATTGTGAGTTAGTTCGTCATAATGGCCGAGACCGGGAGCCACCTCTGCCTCGCCATACGTTGTGATGTGAGACAGAATCGAAATAACCTAGCGCAAAGCGGCGCACGACAGCTTATGGCCAAGTACCGATTTTACTCTCAGAGCGGACTTGGGCCGAGGCGAGTACATGCAACGCGCACCGCGAGGGAACAGGTCCGCTTTCTCGGCAAAGCAGCCAAGCAAAGGCCTGTTTACCCTATCGTTATTGTGAAATCGAAGTTCTCATCTTCATCTGCCCCGGCTCGCCAGGGCGGCCATGGCCGAGAATGCCGTCGATGCGCGGTAGCGGCCTTGTTGCGGCTTTGCCACGCGCGGACCTTCAACCCGTCAGACGTCCTGCAAAATCCCGTACGTAGAGCGGCGAAGGCGCTAGCGTGGTGCCAAAGCGATTCTCTTTTTGGAGAAGCTCCATGGCGGCAAAGTTTCTTAGAAGCCTTGTCTGCGTAAGTGTGAGCGCGTCGATGCTGGGCGGATGCGCCCACTACAACCCGGAGCCGATGAGCGCGAACGGCCATGAGGTTGTGGACGTCCGCGACGAACATCCGATCATGAACGGACTTTCGAGCGTGTGCACGGATCGGGAGCTTCTGTGCATCCTGGCTGGCTTTGCGCTGTTCGGCGGGACTGTCGCTGCCATAAAAGGCGGGAACTGAGGCTTCTTGGCGGTTCGTCGCCGGGCTTTTCCTAACCAGCTTCGGGCAGGGATAGCCCTCTAGTGTCGAGGAAACTCGACGCATGAGGGACCAATGCGGATTGGGCAAGGCACTGTCGAATACTTCGGACCGGGGGCTTTTCCCACCGGCCGCTCGGGGGCAGCAGATGCGGGGGCGGAATTCAACGCCTTCATGCCTACGGACGAGAGAACTGCGGGCGGCATTGCGCAGTCGTCGCCGGCAAAGGTCACGTGGGGAAAGAGCGACGCCCATGCGTCAGCCAACGACGCGGTCGCGAAGGACTTCCTGGATTGGATGAAGAAGGATCCAATCGAGAAATTGCGCGAGCGGATTCTTGAATCCAAGGGGCTCGACGAAGAGAGCTTGGCGGCGTTGCCGCCCGAGGAGCGCGAAGCGATCGAAGCGGAAATTCGTCAAGCGATCAAGCAGACGTTCGGCGTCGGCGATGAAAGCTTGCGCTCTGGATCCGACGAAAATGGCGGCGCGGACGCTGCCGTTGAACGTAGCTGAGGCTCAGAATTCGGAACTTTCAGTCCTCACTACGCGGCTGATTTGAGGCCGGCGCGGGTTCAGTTGGCAGCATTGCGGACTGAACAGTCTTCTGGACAAAGAGTGACCAGAGACAGAGCGCCATGATCGGGTGCATCCTTGTGCTTCCTTTTTGCTCGAGCAGCGGTCCGCGTCTCGATTTCGCCTGACCGCTGCGCGCGCCCTTAATCCTCGGGCGGGTTGTAACGCGCGTCCGCGCAATACTCGCCGTTCCAATACCTGAACGTGCCGCAATCGGCCGGACGGATCAGTTGCCAGCCATAGACGCGCGGGCCTGGGATGACTTCCTCTTCGACGAGAGGCGGATCCGTGTAGGCCGGCTCTTCGACGTACGTGTCATCGTCGTCGATATCGGGTTCTACATAGATTTCCTGGGCGTATGCAGTTCCGCACGCGACAACGCTCGCTGCGGCGGCGATGATGGCTCTCCGCATGTCTCAGCTCCGTTCGCTGGCTTTGCTTGGTGGCCTCGTTTTGCAGATGGCCACGTGCGGATAGAACCTTACGGCGCGTGGATTGTTCCGCGCCGCATTATCTCCGCCGTGTCGCGTGGATCAGGCCTTTTCGGGGCCGCACAATCTGGCGACCTCGTTGTCCAGCTTGCCCTCGAGCGCGAGCCGGAACATGCGCAAGTCGCCACGCAGCGACCAAAGCGGGTTGGAGAACGTTTTAGGCGTGTTGTGCTCGAACAGCGCGTGGCTGGTCCAGGCTGCTCCGTATGAAGAGAGTGCCGCTGCGATGGCCCATCCGGGGCGCTTCGTGCCGAGAAACATGGCGGCGCAACCGATCCCTAGTGCGGTTCCTGCAAGATGCATCGTGCGCGTTTTCGGATCGCTGTGCGCGCGCAAGTACTCGGGCCAGAATTCCTCGAAAGTGGCAGGTTTGGTCATTGCCGGTCTCCCTTGGGAATCGCCCGGTCGCGCACATATCCTTACGGATACATTCGCCGAAAACCCGCGTCCAGGCTTCGCGTCACAATGCATACCTTGTGCGGCATGTTCCTGTGCGCAAGAGGCAGACGCTCAGTTCATCCGCATTGAGCGCGATGCCGCAGCAGATGGTCGGCCAAAACGAGTGCCATCATGGCTTCTCCCACCGGTACCGCGCGAATGCCGACGCACGGATCGTGACGGCCCTTTGTGACGATTTCCGTCTCGTGGCCCTGGGAGTCGATGGTTTGCCGCGGTGTAAGGATCGACGAGGTTGGCTTCACCGCGAAACGGCAAACAACGGGCTGCCCCGTCGAGATGCCGCCGAGGATACCGCCCGCGTTATTGGAGAGGAAACGCGGCTTGCCATCGGCGCCGATGCGAATTTCGTCCGCATTGGCTTCGCCCGTCAGTTCAGCTGCGGCCATGCCGGCGCCAATCTCGACACCTTTGACGGCGTTGATGCTCATCATGGCAGACGCGAGATCCTGATCGAGCTTGCCGTAAATCGGCGCGCCCAGCCCTGCGGGCACGCCCTCTGCCACGACTTCAATCACCGCGCCGACCGACGAGCCGCTTTTGCGCACGCCGTCGAGATAGTGAGTCCATTCCGGCACCATGCAGGGATCCGGCGAGAAGAAAGGATTGCTGTCGACGCTGTCCCAATCCCAGCGTGAGCGATCGACCTTGAGCGTACCGATCTGCGTGAGAGCGCCGCGAATGACGACGCCGGCGCCAAGCACCTTGCGTGCGATGGCCCCTGCGGCGACGCGCATCGCTGTCTCACGCGCCGAGGAGCGCCCGCCGCCGCGGAAGTCGCGGATGCCGTACTTCGTCCAGTAGGTGATGTCCGCGTGTCCTGGGCGGAACGCGTCCTTGATCTCACCATAGTCTTTGCTGCGTTGATCCGTGTTGTGGATCAGGAGCGAAATCGGCGTGCCGGTCGTGACCTGCTGGCCGTTCGCATCGGGAAAGACGCCGGAGAGGATCTCGACGGCATCCGCCTCGCGGCGCTGGGTGGTGAACCGCGATTGTCCCGGCTTGCGGCGATCGAGATCAGCCTGGATGTCCTGAGCAGTTAGCGGAATTCCCGGCGGGCATCCATCGACGACGCAGCCGATGGCTGGCCCGTGACTTTCGCCCCAGGTGGTCATGCGGAAGAGGTGGCCGAAGGTATTGTGTGACATGGATGCCGCTGCTGGGGGCCGGCCGGGCTTGCCGATGGCGGCGCCCCGGAGATTCAAAACGATAGCATGGGCAACTTTGCTCGATGCAAATCGCTTGTTCACTCATAAGTGGCGGTGGGCTTCGGGGCAAGGGCGGGGACGGACGGTATTTGGATTTGCAATGGCCCGCGACGCAGTTAATCAGACAGAGTGCCGGTGTGTGCGCCTTTTCGGACGGGTGGCAGCATGCGGTGCAAAGAGTGAGATCCGGCTGCATCCGGGCTCTCGCTGAGCGTTTGCTTGAGTGCGTACTTTTTTGCGTTTAGCGGGCGCTTCCTCACGGTCTGA
>VFQQ010004591.1_pt1 | contig 12052 bp, 9 predicted proteins | sample 3512341 | NCBI WGS metagenome assembly VFQQ01 (sample SAMN10412373, study PRJNA504923) | tailings metagenome | isolation source: Relicate 2 Philex TSF1 revegetated site | place: Philippines: Tuba, Benguet | collected 2017-08-29 | reverse complement strand
AGCCTCACGCCGCCGCGCGCGTTCAACATGATGTTCGAGACCAACGTCGGCGCGCTCAAGGACGCCTCGTCGGTCGCCTACCTGCGGCCCGAGACCGCGCAGGGCATGTTCGTGGACTTCAAGAACGTCGTGGACACGGGCCGCGTGAAGCTGCCCTTCGGCATCGCACAGGTCGGCAAGTCGTTCCGCAACGAGATCACGCCGCGCAATTTCATCTTCCGCTCCCGCGAGTTCGAGCAGATGGAGATGGAATATTTTATCCACGAGGACGCCGACTGGGCCAAGGCGCACAAGGACTGGATCCATTGGTGCTGGGACTGGCTCAAGTCCATCGGCCTGCCCGAGTCGCACCTCTCGCTTTACGACCACCCGAAGGCCAAGCTCGCGTTCTACTCGCGCGGCACGACCGACATCATGTTCAAGTATCCCTTCGGCGTGCAGGAGCTCTGGGGCATCGCCGCGCGCGGCAACTACGACCTCACGCAGCACGCCAACGCCAGCGGCAAGCCGCAGGAAATCTTTGACGAGACCACGAAGAAGAAATTCGTCCCGCACGTCATCGAGCCCGCCGTGGGCACCGACCGCATCTTCCTCGCCGCGCTCTGCGCCGCCTATGCGGAGGAGCAGGTCACCGACGAAAAGGGCAACACCGAGACGCGCACCGTGCTGCGCCTCTCGCCGCGCATCGCGCCGGTGAAGGTCGCCGTGCTCCCGCTGCTCAAGAACAAGGAGCAGCTCACCGCCCGCGCCCAGGCGCTCTACAAGAAGCTGCAGCGCCGCTACGCCGTGTTCTACGACGAGGCCGGCGCCATCGGCCGCCGCTACCGCCGGCAGGACGAGATCGGCACGCCCTGGTGCGTGACCATCGACTTCGAAACGATCGAGAAGCCCGGCGACACCTTCACCCTCCGCGATCGCGACAGCATGCAGCAGAAACGCATCACGGAAGCGGAGTTGTTCCAGCTCCTGGACGAACAGGTTTACTGAGTCCGGCGCTTGCGGCCGGTCCGGGCGGCGGCTCTAATCGCCGCCCGTGGCTTTCCCCTCCCTCAACGCGCGGTCGCTTCGCTGGCGCTGGCTGCCGCCGGTGGCGCTGCTCATCGCGGCGTTTCATTTCTCGCCCTTCGGTCCGGCGCTCGACCGGGAGTTTTTCGACGCGGCCAGCCGCCGGCCGTTGCTGACGCCCCCGCTCCCGGAAAACAGCGCGCTCGTGCTGGTGGACGAAGCGACGATGGCCCTGCTCGGCCGCGAACCCCATGCGATGCGCTGGCCATTTCCGCGCGCGGCCTTCGCCGCCCTGATCCTCGGGCTGGAGCGGGCGGGGGCGGAACGGATCGTGATGGATTTCACTTTCTTCGAGGATTCCGAATCGGCGGAGCAGGACCTGCTCCTGGCCGCAACCGCGGCGGCGGCGCCGGGCGTCGTGCTCGGACGCACCGCCGGGCAGGAGCCGGTTTTTTGGGACGAAGACTATCGCAGCGCCCATGCCTCCTTTTTCACCACCACACGCACCGGCAATGTGGAGTTCGCGCCGGATGACGACGGCACGGCCCGGGCCTATCCGGTGCCGGGATCGCTGGCCGCCGCGGCCTTTGCGCCGCCGGCCACCGGCGCGGGCGGACTGCTGCGCTGGCACGGCGGACTGGAGCAGCTGCGCGCGCGGGGGGTGCCGGTGCTTCCGGCCGCCCATTTCATCCTCGCCGGCCTGCCCGTGCTCGACCGGGTCAGCGAAGCGTCGCCGGAATTTTCCCCGGAGGAAATCGCGGCCGCACTCGCCGCGGAACCGCCCTTGTCGGGCGACGCCTTTGCCCTGGTGCGCGGGCGCACGGTCTTCGTCGGGGCCAATGCCGCCGGCACCTTCGACGTGAAGCCCCTGCCGGTGGGCCAGGTGGAGCCCGGCGTGCTGCTCCACTGGACGGCATGGACCAATCTTGCGGGCACCGGATTCATCGCCCCCCTCGGCCGCGGTCTGGCGCTCGGCCTGTCGGCCCTGCTCATGCTCGGCCTGCTGCTTGCGGCCCACCGCTGGCCGGGGCTGACCGTGCCGGCCGTCATCGCAATCGGTTTCACGCTGCTGTTGCTCCCGGCCGCGTATGCCGGAATTTCCGCCGGCTGGTTTTTCCCGCCGGCGACGCCCGCCGTGGCCGCGCTGCTCACCCTGCTCGGCGTGGCCGCGGAAAGCTTCTGGACCGAGCGCCGGCGGAAGCGCGAGATCCAGGCGATGTTCGGCGCCTACGTGGACCCCGGCGTGGTCGCACAGCTGGTGCGCGATCCCGGCTCCATCCGCCTCGGCGGCGAGCGCCGCGAGGCGACCGTGTTTTTCTCCGACCTCGCCGGCTTCACCGATTTGTCGGAGAAACTCCGCGACCGGCCCGAGCTGATGGTCGAGATCGTCAATGCCTATCTGGAAGCGACCACGGAGTGCCTGCTCAACCACGGCGCCTACGTGGACAAATACATCGGCGATGCCGTGATGGCGGTCTTCGGCGCCCCGCAACCGCTGCCCGACCACGCCCTGGCCGCCTGCCGCGCCGCGCTCGGGGCGCAACGGCTGCTGGAAGACATCAATGCCCGTTACGCCGGACCGGTCGGCGTCCGCCTCGCCGTGCGCATCGGGCTGAACACCGGCGAGATGATCGTCGGCAACCTGGGTTCCTCGCGCAAAAAAAACTACACGGTGATGGGCGACGCCGTGAACCTCGCCTCGCGGCTCGAAGGCGCCAACAAGGCCTTCGGCACCGGCATCCTCATCGGCGAGGAAACCGCGCGCCGTGTCGCCGGCACCCTGGCGACGCGGCCGCTGGCCCGGCTCCGGGTCAAGGGCAAGGAGCAGGCCGTCGAGGTTCACACCCTGCACGGCGCGCCCGGCGAACTCACCGCCGCCGAACAGGAGTTTCTGTCCGCCTACCTTGCCGGCTACGCCGCCCACGGGCGGCGGGATTTTGCCGCCGCCACGGCCGCCCTGGGCCGGGCCCGGCAACTGCAGCCCGCTGACTTGACCACCGTCCGGCTTCATGAAGAATGCGTGCGCTTTGCCCACACCCCGCCGCCACCCGACTGGGAACCGGTCCTGATCCTCGATTCCAAATGAGCCCTCCCCGCCTGTTCCGCGCCGGCCTGCTGCTTTCGCTCGGCCTCGCCGGTGCCCTCACCGCCTTCGCCTACAAGGCCGGCGGCGATGCTTTTACCAAGCGCCTCGAAACCGTTCTCCGCGCCGAACCCCGCGCCCTGGCCGAGGAATCCGGCCGCCTCGGCTACGCCCGCAAGGTCAAGATCGAGGAGGTGCGCGGCAGCTGGCTGTTGGTCAGCGAACGCCGCATCCGCGGCTGGGTCTTCGCCGGCAACCTCACGGACACCAAACCCGCCGACCCCAAGGGCACCGACGGCCTCGGTCTCGCCGCGAGCAAGACCACCGCCACCGCCGCCGCCCGGCCGCTGACCGCGGCGGCCGCCACCTACGCCGAGACGCACGATCTGATGCCGGCCGGCGACGATCTCAACTGGCTGCTGGAACAGTGCGCCCAACTCACCCCCGCCGAACTCGACGCGTTTTTGCAGGAGCACCGCAAAGGAGAATACCAGGAATGAAAACGCCCGCCCTGCTACTTTGCGCCGCGGCGCTGTTCCTCGTGCCGGCGGCTTCCGCGCAGTTCGACCTCGGCAAACTGGGCAAGGCGCTCGATACCGCCAAGGATGCCGGCAAGATGCTCAAGGGCGCCGCCGGCATCGGCCCCGAGGAGGAGCGCGTGATCGGCGATTCCGTCGCCCTGGAAATTGTCGGCCGTTACGGCGGCCTGGTGCGCGACGAGGCGATCACCCGCCGGGTCAACCTCGTCGGGCGGGCCCTCGCCATTTATTCCGACCGGCCGGGCCTGCATTGGCGTTTCGGGGTCCTGGACTCGGATGCGATCAACGCCTTTTCCGCGCCCGATGGCTACGTGTTCATCACCCGCGGACTTTACGACCTGGCCGACACCGACGACATCCTCGCCGCCATCCTGGCCCACGAAATCGCGCACATCACCGAGCGCCACGCCCTTAAAATTGTCGCCCGCGGGGAATTTCTCGCCGGCGCCACCAGCCTCGCCGCCGCCCGGAGCAGCGACGTGCGCAAGGCCGACCAGCAGCTGCGGCAGTTCAACCTCGGCGTGGGCCAGATCACGACGGCGCTGTTTGAGCAAGGCTTTGATCCGCAGACCGAATTTGCCGCCGACCGAATCGGCCGCGATCTGGCGATCACCACCGGCTACGCCCCCGGCGGGCTGCGCTTGGTGCTGCTGCGGCTGCAGCAACGCGGCGGGGACCCAAAAGCTTTCTTCTCCACGCATCCGCCGCTCGGCGACCGCCTGAAGCGCCTGCCCGCCGATCCCGCGCCGGAACCCGCCGCCGAAAACAGGGCGACGGAGGATGCGGCCGCCGGCCCCGAGGAGCCGGGCACCCCCGGCTGAACGGCGCCGGGGCCGTGCCCCGCGGAATTTCGGCGATTGCATGAACGTCCACACCCGCGCCCGGGAACTGATCGACGCCGCGCACGCGGCCGATCCGGCGCGCGCGGCCGACGGCCGGCCGGCGGAGCTGGTCTATGCCGACCGCGTCGAAGCCTGGGTGGCGAAGCTGGTGCCCGCCGCCCCGCCGCACCTGCTCCTCGCGGCGCGTTGCCAGCACCTCGAGCGGTTTCTCACGCCGCGCGGCACCTATCCGGAAGGCCGGGCCGGCTACCTGCAGTGGCGGAAGTTGCTTTACCAAAAACAGGCTGCGCGCGCCCGGGAACTGGCACTCGGGGCCGGCGTGCCGGAAACGGAGGCCGATGCCATCGCCCGCTGGGTCAGCAAGACGGATCTGAAAAAGGACCCGGGCTCGCAGGCGCTGGAAGACGCCGCCGTGCTCGTGTTTTTGGAAAATGAAATCGGCGCCTTCGCCGCGCAACATGCGGATTACCCGCGGGAAAAGTTCTTGGACATCCTGCGCAAGACCTGGCGCAAGCTCAGCCCCGCGGCGCAGGGGCACGCCGCCGCCCTCGGGCTGCCGCCCGCCATCGCCGCGCTCGTGGCCGAGGCCGGACGCTGAACCGGCGCAAGTCAATCGGTTGTGAACCGTCCCGGCGGCACGGCTTCGGGATTGAGTGCCTCCGCCGGCTTCTCCACACACTTGGGCATGGCCCAGACCGACCTGCTGACATCAGTCCGCCTGCGCATCGACCCTGCCGCCCGCCGCGGGGTTTACCGGCCCGGGCTCGTGGTCATGCGGGCCGACGGCCGGACACAGCAGCTGGTGCTGACGCCGGCCCAGGCCTCCATCCTGCAACGGGGATTCGAGGAACCGGCCACGGTGCCCGAGGTGTTGGTGCGGCTGCTGGGCGACCACCAGTGCCCGCCCCTGCAGGAATTTTATGAACTGGTCCTTCAGGCCTGTGCCGCCGGGGTGCTGCTCGAAGCGGAGGCCACGCCCCCGCCCTCGCTGGCCCGCCGTTGGTGGCCGCGGCTCAAGCCTTCCATCGCGCTGATGCTCGTCCGGCCGCTGCTGCTGCTGGCCGCGGGCACCCTTGTGGTGGCGCCGCGGCCGTGGCTGGCGCCGGCCTGGGACCTCGCGCTCCTGTGGGGCTGGCTCTCGGCCTGCGCGCTTTTGAGCCTCGGCGAAATCCTGGCCGCGACCGTCATCGCCGGCGGCGGCGGGCAGGTGCGGGCGCCGCGTCTGCACTGGTTGAGCGTGTTTCCCCGCTTCCGGGTGGACACCGCCGAGGCCGCCCTCGGGGGCGCAGACTGCGAACGCACCGTGGCGCTGGTGCGATTCACGCCGGTGCTGGCGGGGGCCGCCGCGGCGGCGTGGTTCGAGCCCCTCTGGTTGGCCCCCCTGCTGGCGGGTGTGCTCCATGTGCTGGCGCCCACCAGACCGAGCGCCGCGCGGCAGTTGCTGGCCGGTTTGCTCGGCGCCAAGCCGTTTTCGGTGCGCGCGGGTTTTCTGTTCGAGCCGCGCCGGCAGGATTTCTGGACGCGCGCGAAAGTTTGGTGGTCGGAACAGCTGTCCCGCCTCGGCCTGGCCAAGCTGGGCTGGGCGGCGGGGTGGACCGCCCTGGTCGCGCTCGTGCTGCAATGGTGCCAGCCGGGCGTTTACCGCGCAATCTGGCGCGGGTTCGGTCCCGAAGGGCGCTTCCATGTCCACCTGGAAACCGCGCTGCAGGCCGCCATCGCGATCCCGGCGGCGGGCACACTGTTCCTCCTCTGGGCCATGTTCCGGCACTGGCGCATGCGCCGGGCGCTGATGCGGCCGCTGCGCATCAGCCAGACCCACATCAACACCGAGGCGCTGAACACCGGCGACAACCCCGCCGCGCTCCGCAGCGTGCCGTTGTTCCGCAAGCTGACCGACGACGACCTGCGCGCCCTCGCGGCGGCCATGACCCCGGTGGATGTCGCGCGCAAGGAGATCGTGTTCCGCGAGGACGACCCGGGCGACGCTTTCTACGTGGTGATGGCCGGCGAGATGGAGGTTTTGAAAAACCTGCCGCCGCCGTCGCGCCGCAAAAAGACCATCGGCTGGCTGCACCCGGGCGACGGCTTCGGCGAGATCGCCCTGCTCGACAACGCCAACCGCACCACCACCATCCGCGCGACCCGCGCCAGCCGGCTGCTGCGGCTCGGCAAGGCCGATTTCGACCAGCTCGTCGTCGGCAAGATGGGCGGCGAGGCCGTGCGCGAGCTCCTGCAAAACGCGGCGTTCCTCGGCCGGCTCACCATCCTGGGCGGCTGGCCGTTTGACGACCTGATGGAGCACGCCCGGCGCTGCCGCAGCCAGCAATTCGCCGCCGGCGCGCATGTCCTCCGCGCCGGCGAGAGCAACCTGTGGTTCTACCTGATCTTCGACGGCGCCTTCGAGGTGCGGGCGGGCAAGAAGGTCCTGCAGCGGCTGCATCCCGGCGACTACTTCGGCGAGATCAGCCTCCTCGAGCACGGCACCACCACGGCCGATGTGTTCGCGGTCGAGGACAGCCGTTGCCTGGTGATGTCGCGGGCGGACTTCCTCGCCTTCTTCGCGCGCGATTACCGCATCGGCCTGCGCATCGAGGCGCTCGCCGCCCACCGGCGCGGCGGACAGCTGTTCAGCTCGCGCTGAGGGAAAAATCGCGCCGGCGGCCGGGAGGGCTCGACGCGCGGCGCAGCGACCGCCACAAAGCGGGTGCGATGCACCCCACCCCGCGCACATGGCGCCATTCCCTCGGGCCCGGTTTCCTGGTGGCGGCGACCGGCGTCGGCGCGGGCGATCTCATCGCCGCGAGCGTGGCCGGCCACCGCTTCGGGCTGGGCGTGCTCTGGGTCGTGGTGCTGGGCGCGCTGTTCAAATGGGCGCTGAACGACGGCATCGCCCGCTGGCAGCTCGGCACGGGCACGACGTTGATCGAAGGCTGGAGCCACCGGCTGCCGCGCTTCGTGGGCTGGTATTTTTTCGTTTTCCTCATCCTCTGGAGTTTTCTCGTCGCCGCCGCGCTGGCCTCGGCCTGCGGCGTGGCGGCGCGGGCGCTCTGGCCGGCGCTGCCCGTGCCGGCCTGGGCGGCGCTCCACGCGCTCGCGGGCTTTGTGCTCGTTCTGCTCGGCCGCTACCGGCTGTTTGAACGCGTCATGGCCTGGCTGATGGCCGCGATGTTCGTGCTCGTGATCGGCTGTGCCGTGCCGCTGCTGGAAGACTGGGGCGGCTTTGCCGCCGGTCTTTTGGTGCCGACGGTGCCGGCAGGCTCGGCGAAATTCCTCCTCGGCGTCATGGGCGGGGTGGGCGGCAGCGTGACGCTGCTCTGCTACGGCTACTGGATCCGCGAACGCGGCTGGAACGGCGCCGAGGCCCACCGGGGCACTACGCTGGACCTCGGCGTTGCCTACGCCCTGAGCGGCATCTTCGGCCTCGCCATGATCATCATCGCGGCCGGCGCCGATCCCGCCGACACGTCGGGCAACGCGCTCATCCTCGCGCTCGCCGCGCGGCTCGGCGAGATCCTCGGCCCCTTCGGCCGGCTGTGCTTCCTGATCGGCTTCTGGTGCGCGGTGTTCACCTCCCTGCTCGGCGTGTGGCAGGGCGTGCCGTATCTCTTCGCGGACAGTTACCGGCAGATGCGGCGCCGGCCGGCGCCGGCGGGTCCCGCCACGCACACGCCGGCCTACCGGTGGTTTCTCGCCTTCCTCGCGTTTCCGCCGCTGCTGCTGCTCATCTACCAGAGCCCGCTGGCCATCGTTGTGATGTATGCCATCGCCGGGTCGTTTTTCATGCCCTTCCTCGCGGGCGTGCTCCTCGTGATGAACAACCGCCGCGCATGGATCGGCCCGCTGAAGAACGGCCCGGTCATCAACGGCCTCCTGCTCCTCTCGCTGGTGCTCTTCGCCGTGCTCTTCGTCGTCGAAGCCGCGGAATCGCTCGCGCGGCTGTAGTCCAAAGGCCCGGGCCGTTCGTCTAAACCCATGTGCCCAGCCCAAAGACACGTTTCACCCACCGACGCACCGTCTTTCGCCCTTGGCTGGCAATCGTCACGATGGCCTGGACGTCCATCGCGGCCGGCGGCGCCCCGACCGCGATCACCCTGGCCAATGCCGAAGTTGAAATCGGCATCCAGCCGGCACACGGGTTGATTCTCGGCTTCGGGCAGGTTGGAAGAGATAATCTCCTTTGGGTGAATCCGCACCCTTTGTCTTCCGCCCGCCACTCCCCATGGATCAATTACGGCGGCGACAAGCTCTGGTGGGGGCCGTTTGTGGACTGGCTTAATGTCAAGGGTCGTCATTTTCCGCCCGACGAGGTCTTGGATGAGCCGTGGGAGGTGGTGACCCATGAGCCGTCCCGCGTGGTGATGCGCAGCGGGGTGAGCCGCTGGACCGGAAGCCGGGCGGAACGCGAAATTATCCTGGAGGCCGGAGAAGCCGGCGTGGTCATCCACAACCGTTTCATCCGCCACAACGAAAACCCGCAGCGCCTGCAGCTCTGGACGGTGAGCCAGATCCGCCCGCCGCTCTGGGTGTGGCTGGATCGTCGGCCAAACCCCGGCGAACCCGGTTTCGTAAATCTGCGGCCCGGCCTGTGGGATCCCGCGCCACATGTGCGGGATGAGCCCGAACTGGGATGCGTGCGCGGGTTGCCGTCCCCGGGAGGCAATTACATGATCGGAACCCGGGGCGCGTGGCTGGCCGCCGTGTATGAAAAAATCATCCTCGTGCACCAGGTGATCCCGTATCCGGATGGAGACTACTCAGAAAATGTTTCCCTGCAGCTTTTTTCCGACAGCGCCTACGTCGAGCTGGAAACACTTGGAGGGCTGGCCAATCCCGGACCAGGGGAAACCATGCAAAACACGGTCCGCTGGCGGCTGCTGGAGCGCCCGCCGGACCTGGACGACGCCGCCCTGAGCCGGTGGCTGCGGGCGAACCTGTCCCTCAAAGATACGCGCGCCGGCGGTTAAGACGGACGGCGGGTCCTTTCGGGCTATCGGGTAACAAATAAAGGCCCCTTGCCGACCGCCGCGGTCCATTTGGCTCGACAGCACCGGTCGTCCCGCCCGATGCATGGACACCCATCCGGTGCACCCTAACCGGCCCTGTTTATGCCAGAGTCCGACCCCACACGCTGGTTTGCCGAGGAAATTCAGCCCCATGAAGCCTCCCTCCGCTCCTACCTGCGCGGGATGTTTCCCTCGCTGCCAGACATCGACGACTTGGTGCAAGAATCGTATGCCCGGCTGATCCATGCGCGGGAGGCCGGCCGCGTAAGCTACGCCAAGGCATTTCTGTTCACCACCGCCCGCAACCTGGCTTTGGACTTTTTTCGCCGCCGCAAAATTGTCACCATCGAGTCCGTAGCCGACATCACGGATCTGCCCGTCTTGGAAGAGAGGCCCGATGCCATCGAATCGATCAATCACCAGGAGGAGCTGGGCATGCTCGCGGCGGCTGTCCGCGCCCTGCCCGACCGCTGCCGTCAGGTGCTCACGCTGCGCCTGCTCTACGGGCTCTCCCACAAACAGATCGCCGTCGAGCTCGGGATTTCCGAGCACACGGTCAAGGCGCAGATCGCCAAGGGCATGCGCCGCTGTGCCGAGTATTTTTCCGAACGGGGCGTGCCGACCACCCGGCAGCCCAGCCCGGCGAAGGAACCGCTGACGGAGCCCTCCCCCGTTTCTCCCTAAACCCGTTTTCCCACCGCCGTGAAGCCCGAGCCCAACTCCCGTCGCGCCAGCGAACATGAAACCATCGAGGCCACCGCCGCGGCGTGGCTGGCGCAGCAGGACGACGGCCTCGATGCCGCCGCCGCCGCCGAATTCGAACTCTGGCGGCGCAAGGATCCGCGGCACGAGGCGGCCGTGGCCCGGCTTGAGGCCACTTGGTGCACGCTCCAGCAGTTGCGCGATTTTCGCCCGGCCGCCCGCATGCATCCGGATCGAGACCTGCTCGCAAACGCGGCACCGCGGCGCTATGTGTTCCGTCCGGCCTGGGCCGCACTCGCGGCCGCGGCGCTGATCATGTTGGCCGCGGTCTGGTGGGTGCGCCCCGAACCCACGGCATCGCCGGGCCGGCCGATTCACTACGTGACGACGACCGGCGGCTATCAACGCGGGGTGCTGCCCGACGGCTCGGTGGTTGAACTCAACGCGAACACCGAGCTGCACGTGGACTACGGCGCGGCGGAGCGCACGGTGCAGATGATCCGGGGCGAGGCCCACTTCAGCGTGGCGGCCAACCCCCACAAACCTTTTGTCGTGGAAGCCCGCGGTTTGAAGGTTCGGGCCCTGGGCACCGCCTTCAACGTTCGCCTCACCCAGAACGAAATCGAGGTGCTGGTGACCGAAGGAAAGGTCGAGGTCAGACAGGAGTCCCAGCCGGTGGCCCCCCCGCTGCTGGCCGGAGAACGGCTGGTCTGGTCGGAAAAGCCGGCGGAGACCAAGCCGGCACCGGAGGTGGGACCGGTGGCGCCCGAAGTGATGCGTGAAGCCCTGGCCTGGCAGCGGCTGCGATTGGTCTTCGCGGACACGCCGCTGGCGGAGGTGATCGAGCAGTTCAACCGCCACAACCAAGTCCAGCTGCAACTGGCCGATCCCGTGCTGGCCACCCTGCCGATCGGCGGAAGTTTTCGCCCGGAAAATGTCGAGGCCTTTGTGCGGTTGCTGGCGAGCGACGGCGGCATCGTGATCGAGCGGCCTCATGCCCAGCTGATCGTGCTGCATCCGGCCCATTGATACGCAGATTCGATTTATTTTGCGGGTCCGTAGCCCGAACCGCGCCGGCGACCGTCTCACTGATAGCGCGGCCATACCCCAACCCCCTTGGCCGGCGCTTATCCCCATGATGATTCCTCCCTGTCTGCCGGCCGCACTGGCCGTTTGGTTCCGCCGTTTCAGCCTGTTGGCCGTATTGGCCTTTCCGGCTTTGCTCTGCGCGGACGACGGCCCCCGCAAAAACTACGATCTCGCGGCCGGTGATGCGGCGGAAACGCTGCCCCAGTTCGTCCGCCAGTCGGGCGAAGAGGTCGTGTATCTGGTCGACCGTGTGCGTGGCGTGCGCACCAATCCGGTGAGCGGCAGCTTTTCCGCGGCAGAGGCACTGGAAGCAATGTTGCAGGGCACCGAACTCCGGGCCGTCCGGGATGAGCGCAGCGGCGCCATTACCATCCGGCGGGAAAACGGACCCGCCCCGGAACCCGGCCGCCGCGCCTCGCCAACCAGCGACCAGGTGGTGGTGCTGTCGGCGTTCGAAATCGCCGAGGATCGCGCGCGCGGCTACCAGGCCACCAACACCACCAGCGCCACCCGGCTCAACACCCCGATCGTGGATCTCTCGAAAAACATTTCCGTCATCACGCGCGATCTGATCGACGACATGAAGGTCACCGAATTCAACGAAGCGCTTTATCTGTCCTCCTCGGTTTCCTACACCTCGCCGTATTCCGGCCGGGTGGCCATCCGCGGCTTCGAAAACGCCGCCCCCAAGCGCAACGGTCTCGGCAACTACGGCTCCGACGAATCCATCACCGACACCGCCACAATGGAGCGCATCGAGGTCGTCAAGGGGCCTTCCTCGCTCCTCTA
>VFQQ010004590.1_pt1 | contig 12052 bp, 11 predicted proteins | sample 3512341 | NCBI WGS metagenome assembly VFQQ01 (sample SAMN10412373, study PRJNA504923) | tailings metagenome | isolation source: Relicate 2 Philex TSF1 revegetated site | place: Philippines: Tuba, Benguet | collected 2017-08-29 | reverse complement strand
TGATCGCCGACCACATCCGCGCCACCGCCTTCCTGGTGAGCGACGGCGTGATCCCTGGCAACGAAGGCCGGGGCTACGTGCAGCGCCGCATCGTGCGCCGCGCCATCCGACACGGCTACAAGCTGGGCCAGAAGACGCCGTTCTTCCATCGGCTCGTGCCCGACCTGGTGAAGCTGATGGGCGAGGCCTACCCCAACCTGGCCCGACAGGAACAGCGCATCACCGAGGTGCTGAAGGCCGAAGAGGAGCGCTTCTACGAGACACTGGCCAACGGCATGGAAATCCTGGACGCGGCGCTGGCCGGCGGCGCCAAGGTGCTGCCCGGCGAAGTGGCGTTCAAGCTGCACGACACCTACGGCTTCCCGCTCGATCTCTCTGCCGACGTCTGCCGCGAGCGCGGCCTGTCGGTGGACGAAGCGGGTTTCCACGCCGCCATGGACAAGCAGAAGGCGCAGGCGCGCGCGGCCGGCAAGTTCAAGATGGACAAGGCGCTGGAGTACACCGGCGCGGGCAACCAGTTCCTGGGCTACGAGCAACTCGAGGCACCCGGCAAGATCGCGGCGCTCTACCTGGACGGCACCTCGGTCGCCGAACTCAAGAACGGGCAGAGTGGCGTGGTCGTGCTCGACAATACGCCGTTCTATGCCGAGAGCGGCGGCCAGGTGGGTGACGAGGGCGTGATCACCAGCGGCTCGGCCCGTTTCGCCGTGAGCGACACGCAGAAGATCCGGGCCGACGTGTTCGGCCACCACGGCACGGTGGAGCAGGGCACGCTCAACGTGGGAGACAGCGTGAACGCGCAGGTGAACACCGCGCTGCGCGCCGCCACCGTGCGCAACCACAGCGCCACCCACCTGATGCACAAGGCGCTGCGCGAAGTGCTGGGCGAACACGTGCAGCAGAAGGGATCGCTGGTGAACGCCGAGCGCACGCGCTTCGACTTCACCCACAACGCGCCCGTGACGGACGCGCAGGTCCGGCGCATCGAAGCCCTGGTGAACGCCGAGATCCTGGACAACCACGCCACGCAGGCGCGGTTGATGGACATCGAGTCGGCGCAGAAGACCGGCGCCATGATGCTGTTCGGCGAAAAGTACGGCGAGACCGTGCGCGTGCTCGACATCGGCAGCAGCCGCGAACTCTGCGGCGGCACGCACGTGCAGCGCACCGGGGACATCGGCCAGTTCAAGGTGGTGAGCGAGGGCGGCGTGGCCGCCGGCATCCGCCGCATCGAAGCGATCACCGGCGCGAATGCGCTCGCCTACGTGCAGTCGCTCGAGGACACCGTGGCGCAGGCGGCCGGCGCGCTCAAGGCGCCCACGGCCGAACTCACGGCGCGCATCGGCCAGACGCTGGAACAGGTGAAGATCCTGGAGAAGGAGCTCGCTGCGCTCAAGGGCAAGCTCGCTTCCAGCCAGGGCGACGAACTCATGGCGCAGGCGGTGGAAGTCAAGGGCATCAAGGTGGTGGCCGCGGTGCTCAACGGCGCCGATGCGAAGACACTGCGCGACACCCTGGACAAGCTCAAGGACAAGCTCAAGACGGCCGCCATCGTGCTGGCGGCCGTGGACGGCGGCAAGGTGCAGCTGGCCGCCGGCGTCACGGCCGACAGCACCGCCAAGGTGAAAGCCGGCGAGCTGGTCAACTTCGTGGCCCTGCAGGTCGGCGGCAAGGGCGGTGGCAAGGCCGACATGGCCATGGCCGGCGGCACCGACGCGGCCGGGCTGCCCAAGGCATTGCAATCGGTTCCGGGTTGGGTGGCCGAGCGCCTGTGATCGCCTGGAATCGCCGCGATTGCCTCGGTGTCCTGGGGGCGGCCGTGTTCATGCGGGTGGCGCATGCGCAGTCCCCGGCCCACCAGCGCACCCCCTGGCCGCGCAGTGAGGCCACGCCCCCGTTGGAAACCGTCGATCTGCAAGGTCAGGGTGTTCGCCTTGCGGACCTCAAGGGCCGCGCCGTGCTGTTGAACTTCTGGGCCAGCTGGTGTGAACCTTGCCGAACCGAGATGCCCACATTGCAGGACCTCCCGGCCCTGCTGGGGGAGGACCGGCTGGCCGTCATCGCGCTCAATTTCAAGGAGCCGCCGCAGCGCGTGCAGCGCTTCGTGTCGCAGACCAGCCTTGTCCTGCCCGTGTGGCTCGACCCGCTGGGCGAGCACGCCAAAGCCTGGGGCGTTCGCGTGTTTCCCACCACGGTGCTGATTGACCGCCACGGTCGTGCACGCGAGCGTGTGCGCGGGGAAGTGGACTGGAGCAGCGCCGAGGCGTTGACTTGGGTCGAACAGCTGCTGGCACGCTGAGCGTCGTTCGCCGGCTCATAATCCCCGATCCGGCCCACCTTGCGTGGCCGGCTTGTCCCAAGGCGATGCACCGCACCCTGTGTCTGCGGTTCCGCCCGTCTGCCCAACATTCCGGAGTCCTTTCCATGACCACCGATCGCCGCACCTTCCTGCGTTGCGCTGCCTCGTCCGTTGCCGCCGCATCGCCCCTTTTTCACGCCACCGGCGCCCTGGCCCAGGCCAGCCCGGTGGTTCGACGCGAATTCGATCCCCAGCCGGGCGAATGGCGCACCTTTGACGTGACCACCCGGGTGGACATCGATCTGCCCCGGGGCGCCACGCAGGTCTGGCTTCCGCTGCCTTCCGTGGAGAGCGCCTGGCAAAGGTCCTTCACGAGCGACTTCCGCACCAATGGCACGGCGCGCCTGACCGAAGAGCGGCACTACGGCGCGCGCATGCTGCACGTGAGCTTCGCCGAAGGCGGTGCCACACCTTACGTCGAACTCAGCAGCCGGGTGCAGACGCGCAACCGCGCGACCGATCTGTCGCAGAAGGTGGGCAGCACCGAGGACGCCGCCAGCCTGCGTTTCTGGACCCGGCCCACGCACCTGCTGCCCACCGATGGCATCGTGCGCGAGACCGCGATCAAGGCCACACGCGGTGCGCGCACCGACGTCCAGAAGGCGCAGCAGATCTACGACTGGGTGGTGGCCAACACGTACCGCGAACCCAAGGTGCGCGGCTGCGGTGAGGGCGACATCAAGACCATGCTGGAGACCGGCAACCTGGGCGGCAAGTGTGCCGACCTCAATGCCATCTTCGTCGGCCTGTGCCGCGCCGCCGGCCTGCCAGCGCGCGACGTCTACGGCATCCGCCTCGCCCCTTCTGCCTTTGGCTACAAGGAACTCAGCGGCAACCCCGCCAGCCTCAAAGGCGCGCAGCATTGCCGCGCCGAAGTGCACCTGGCCGGTCACGGCTGGGTGGCGATGGACCCGGCCGATGTGGCCAAGGTCATGCGCCTGGAAACGCCGGACTGGATCAAGACCACGCAGCACCCGGTGGTGGCGCCCGTGAACCGCGCGCTGTTCGGTGGCTGGGAAGGCAACTGGATGGCGTGGAACATGGCGCACGACGTGAAGCTGCCGCAGGCCCAAGGCCCGGAGCTTGGCTTCTTCATGTATCCCGCAGCGGAGACGGGCGGGCAGCGGCTGGATTCCTACGCGCCCGACGATTTCAAATACCAGATCACGGCGCGAGAAGTCCGGGTCTGATCGTCGGCCAGCTGAGCTCGAGCGCGCTGCGGAAGTGGCGTCGCTCGCCGGTCACCGGATCGTCCATGCCGATCTCGCGTGCCAGCAGCCGCAGGGGTTGGGCGAAATCCTCCTCGTCGTCCGGCCCGCGCAGCACCCGGGGATAGAACTGGTCGCCTGCGATGGGCAGGCCCAGCGCGTTCATGTGAACGCGCAACTGGTGCCGTTTGCCGGTGACGGGTTCGAGCCGGTAACGCGCCCACCCGCCGCGTTGTTCCAGCAGGTCGACGCGCGTCTCGCTGTTGGGCTCGCCGTCGACCTCGTTCATGCGGAAGAACGCGCCGTCTTCTTCCACGATGCGGCTGCGACGCACCCGTGGCCACTGCGCCGCCGCATCGTGCGGGGCGATGGCCTCGTAGGCCTTGTGCACTTCGCGGTCGCGAAACAGCGCCTGGTAGGCGTCGCGGTCCTGCGGCCGCAGGCTGAAGATCACCAGCCCGGCAGTTTCGCGGTCGATGCGATGGATCGGACTCAGCGTGTCGATGCCCAGGTGGCGCTTCAACCGCACCAGCAGGCTCTGCTGCACGTAGCGCCCGCCGGGCGTGACGGGCAGGAAGTGCGGCTTGTCGACCACCAGCAGGTGGTCGTCGCGAAAGACGATGGACTCGGTGAAGGGCACCTCGGGTTCGTGGTCGAGCGCGCGGTAGTAGTACACCCGCGATCCGGACACGAAGGGCGACGCCGGTCGCAGCGGTTCACCCCTGTCGTCCAGCACCTCGCCGCGGGCCATGCGTTGGTGCCAGTCCTCCCGCTGCACGGCGGGCAGGCGCTCGGCCAGGAAATCCAGCAGGGTGGACCATGGCGCAGTCTTGACGGATGGCAGCGCGACGCAACTCGGTGAGACACCCCCGCGCGTGGGGATCTGCGGGTTCCTGGGCTGGCGGGCCACGGCGTCCCGTTCAGGCCCGGCGAAACACCAGGTCCCACACGCCGTGGCCCAGCTTGAGGCCCCGGTTCTCGAACTTGGTGAGCGGGCGGTAGTCCGGTTGGGGCACGAAGCCGGTGCCGCCGGCGGGCGCGGTGTTGTGCAGCAGGGGTTCGGCGTTCAACACGTCCAGCATCTGCTGGGCATACGGTTCCCAGTCGGTGGCCAGGTGCAGGTAACCACCCGGCTTGAGGTGGCGCGCCAGGCGGTTCACAAACGGGCCCTGGATCAACCGGCGCTTGTGGTGGCGGCTCTTGTGCCAGGGGTCGGGAAAGAAGATGTGCACGCCGTCCAGGCTGTTCTCGCCGAGCATGTGGTCCAGCACCTCCACGGCATCGTGGCGCAGGATGCGGATGTTCTCCAGGCCCTGTTCGCCCACCAGCTTGAGCAACGCGCCCACGCCGGGTTCGTGCACCTCGCAGCAGAGAAAATTGTCCTGCGGCCGCACGCTGGCGATGTGCGCGGTGGCGCCGCCCATGCCGAAACCGATCTCCAGGATTAGCGGCGCGTCGCGCCCGAAGGCCGCGCGGGCATCGAAGGCGCCCGGGGCGTAGTTCAGCAGGAAGCGGGGGCCGTGCTGCTCGAAGGCGCGGGCCTGGCCGGGGCCCACGCGGCCGGTGCGCAGCACGTAGCTCTTCACTTCGCGCAGGTGCGTCGCTTCGCTGGGAGGGGTGCGCGGCAGCGCGTGGCGGGGATCGGTCATGGGGCGCGGCAGTCGGACGGCGAAGGGCTGGATTTTAGGCGGCCCAGGCCTGGGTCCACCCGGCCAGGGCCTGCGCCACGGTGGCGCCCTGTGCCGGGGGCAGGCCGAGCGCTCTGGCGGCTTGTCCCAACGCGGCCAGGGGATCGGCCAGGTCCATCGCCTGCGCACCGTTCTGCTTGCTGAGCTTTTCGCCGTTGGCACCCAGCACCAGCGGGGTGTGCAGGTAGGCGGGCGTGGGCCAACCCAGGGCGCGCTGCACCAGGATCTGGCGGGCGGTGTTGTCGGCCAGGTCGGCTCCGCGCACGATGTGGGTGACGCCCTGTGCGGCGTCGTCCACCACCACGGCGAGCTGGTAAGCCCAAAGGCCGTCCGCGCGTTTGAGCACGAAGTCGCCGACCTCAGTGGCCACGTCCTGCGTTTGCGCACCGAGGCGTCGATCGACCCAGTCCACGCGGGCCTGGGTCGGGTCCACGGCAAATCGCCAGGCGCGCGCGGGCTTGCCGCGCAGGCCGCCGCGTTCGGTTCGGCAGGTGCCGGGGTAGACGGCGGCGTGGTGCCGCTCGCGGCTCAAGCCCTGCGCGAGCAGGGCGGTCTCGATGTCCTTGCGCGAGCAGCCACAGGGGTAGGTCCGGCCCGCAGCGACCAAGGCATCGAGTGCGCGCTGGTACCGATCGCTGCGCGCGGATTGCCAGACCACCGGCTCGTCGCTCACGAGGCCGCAAAGGGCGAGCTGCTGCAGGATCCGTTCATCGGCGCCGGGCACGCAGCGTGGCAGGTCCACGTCTTCAATGCGAACGAGCCAGACACCTCCGTGGGCGCGCGCATCGAGCCAACTGGCCAGAGCGGCCACCAGTGATCCGGCGTGCAGCGGACCGGTGGGGGAGGGTGCGAAACGGCCTCTGTACATGGCCGTCATGGCTGGCGCCCCAGCGCGTTCAGGCGATCGCCAACGCCATCTCCAAGCCGGAGACGAAGGCGTCTTCGACGCGGTGGCCCAGGCACCAGTCGCCGCAGGCACCGATGCCCAGCGTCTTGTCGATCAGGTGGCTCTTGCCCAGCGGCGCCTGCGTCTGCGCGAAACGCCAGCGGTGCACCACGGCGTGGGTGGGGGTGGCGCGGATGCCGGTGATCTCGGCGAAGCCCTTGAGCAGCTTGGCCTTGACGCGTTCGTTGTCGTCTTCCAGGTGCTTGGTGGACCACGCAGGACTGGCCTGCACGGTCCAGCGTTCGATGGGGTCGCGCCCGGGCTTGCTCGACTCGCGCGCCAGCCAGCTGATGCGGTGGTGCGTGCTGCGCGCCGCGTTCCATTGCGGCCCGAGATGGGGCAGGCCGGGCTGCATGGCCTGCGGGTACGCCACCATGAGCGTCCAGCAAGGTGCCACGTGCACCGCGGTCAGCGTGCGCCGCAGATCGGGCGCCAGGCCCGAGGTCAGCAACAGGTCGTGAATCTGCGGATGCGGCAGGGCGAGCACCACGCGGTCGAATCCACCCAGCACCTGCAGGCCGCCCTGCGCGTCTTCGGCGCGCAATTGCCATTGCCCGGGGTGCAGGGCATCGCGCTCGATGCGGGAGACGTGCGTGTCGAGCAGGGCCCGGGCCAGCAGGCCACCATGCAGTTCTGGGTGCGCCAGTGGCTGCGCCCAGAGGTCGACCAGGGCGCCCATGCCGGGCGAGGCGACGAAGTGGGGCTCGGTCGGCGGCGGTGCGCTGGCCAGCACGTGGCCGAACTCGTCGAGCACGCGCACGGTGCTGGCGCTCCAAGGCCGCACGACCGAGGTGGCGTTGTTGCGCAGCGCGGTTTCGAAACGCGGGTCGCGCACCGTGAAGTACTGGGTGCCGGGATCGAAGCCACCGAACTCGGTGCGCCGCGTGGCCATGCGGCCGCCGAATTCACGGCCCTTTTCCAGCAGCGTGACGCGATGACCGGCCTGCACCAGCGTGCGCGCGCAGACCACCCCGGCCATGCCGCCCCCGACCACCGCCATGTGCAAGGGGGCGGTCTTCGAACCGGTCGCCTTCGATCGGGCGGGCGGTGTGGCGGGCTTTGGCGGTTTGGGCATGTCTCGTGCGCTGTGTGTGGTGGGTGGGCGTGTGGCCGACTGTATCAGCCCGCCCGCGGAATGCGTGCCCGGTTCACCGTCAAATCTGGTGGTGGTTGTGGAGGAGGGCGTCGCGCGTTTTGGGACTCTGCAGGCGGTCCAGCCACCAGCGCAGTGCACGCCCGGTGTCGCCCGTGGTGCGGGGCTGGCGCCAGGCGTAGGCCACGCGCAGCGAGCGGTTGGGGCGTTGCACGGTCTTGACCACCAGGCGCCCGGCGTTGATGAAGGGTTGCGCCAGGGGCAGCGGCAGGTAGCCGCTGCCGAGTCCGCGCAGTTGCGCCTCCAGCTTGTGCTGCATGGTCGGCACGGTCAGCACGTCCTGCCCGGGCAGCAGGTTGTGCGTGACGCCGCGCCCGCGCTGGGTGCTGTCGGCCACCGCCACGGCGCGGTGCTCGCGCAGTTCCTCGTCGCACAGGCTGTGGGTGACTGCGGCCAACGCATGGTGGGGCGCGACGGCATAGACGAACTGCAGCGCGCCCAGGGGCGCCGACTGGAATTCGGTGAGCGACATCTCGCTGGGCACGCCGAGCGCGATGTCCGCCTGGCCGCTCTGCAGCGCCTCCACCGTGCCGGAGAGCGTCTCTGCACGCAGCTTGAGCCGCGTGGGCGCGCCCTCGGCGTAGAAAGCCTCGCAGAGTTCGAAGAGCGTGGCGCGCGCGATGATGGCGTCGGCGGCGACGGTGAACTGCGGTTCCCAGCCGGTCGCCACGCGTTTGACGCGTTGCGCCACCGCGTCCAGTTCGTGCAGCAGGTACTGGCCCGAGCGCAGCAGCTCGGCCCCGGCGGGCGTGAGCACGGCGCGGCGGGCACTGCGATCGAACAGCAGCACGTCCAGCGCGTCCTCGATCTGGCGGATGCGGTAGGTGAGTGCGCTGGGCACCATCCCCACTTCGCGCGCGGCGGCGGCCATGCTGCCCAGCCGCGCCACGGCCTCCAGCAGGCCCAGGTTTTCGGGCGACAAGGCGGCGCGCGGGGTCGGACTGGCCATCGGGGTGCTCCATCACTCATTCAAACGATTTGAATGATGCCATCAAATCCGTGCAGTCAAAAGCGGTGTCCGCGCACCCACAATTCCTTCCATGCCAGCTCGAAGCGCCGCCGCGCAGAAGCCGGCCCCACCGAAGAAAGGATCCCACCATGTTCCAGATTCGACGCTCCGACGCCCGAGGCTACGCCGACCACGGCTGGCTCAAGAGCCACCACACCTTTTCGTTCGCCGAATATTTCGACCCGGCCTGGATGGGCTGGGGTAACCTGCGTGTGATCAACGAAGACCGCATTGCCCCGGGCACCGGCTTCGGCACACACGGGCACCGCGACATGGAAATCATCAGCTATGTGCTGCAGGGCAACCTGGCGCACAAGGACAGCATGGGCAACGTCAAGGGCATTCCGCCCGGCGACGTGCAGCGCATGAGCGCCGGCAGCGGCGTGCGCCACAGCGAGTTCAACCATGCGCCGAACAGCACCACGCACTTCCTGCAGATCTGGATCGAGCCCAATGTGCGCGGCATCGAACCCGGCTACGAGCAGAAGAGCTTCACGGACGCCGAAAAGCGCGGGCAACTGCGCCTGGTGGCGTCCAACGACGGCGCGCAAGGTTCCGTGACCATCCATGCCGATGCCGCGATGTACGCCGGCCTGCTGAACGGCAGCGACGCCGCCGAACTGACACTGAACCCGGCGCGCAAGGCCTATGTGCACCTGGTCCGCGGCGAGTTGGATGTGAATGGCCAGCGACTGAATGGCGGCGACGCTGCCGCCATCGCTGGCGAGACCCGTCTCGCGCTGGCCAACGGCAAGGACGCCGAAGTGCTGGTGTTCGATCTGGCCGCCTGAACGATTTCCCCGACCCTCAACCTTTTTTCCATCTTCAAAGGAATCACCATGAACGCTCTGCAAAATCCCCTGGCCCTGATCGGCCGCATTCTGCTGGCCATTCTTTTTGTACCTGCCGGCTTCGACAAGATCGGCGGTTTTTCAGGCATGGTGGGTTACTCCACGTCCATGGGACTGCCCTTGCCTGAGGTGGGTGTGGCCGTTGCGCTCGTGATCGAATTGATCGGTGGCCTGGCGCTGCTCGTCGGTTTCGGTACGCGCATCGCCGCCATCGCCCTGGCGGTGTTCACGCTGGTGGCAAGCTTCTACTTCCACGCCTACTGGGCCCTGCCGGCCGAGCAGCAGATGATGCAGCAGCTCATGTTCTTCAAGAACATCGCCATCACCGGTGGCCTGCTCGCCTTCGCCGCCTTCGGTGCCGGTGCCTTCAGCGTGGACGCGCGCCGCAAGGCCTGAGCCCCGTCCTTTCAACGCTTCCGGAGAATTCTCATGACCAAAGTTGTCGTGGTTTATCACTCGGGTTATGGTCACACCCAGCGCATGGCGCAATCGGTGGCCGATGGAGCGAAGGCCGAACTCATCGCCATCGATGCCGACGGCAACCTGCCCGAAGGCGGCTGGGAAACCCTGGACGAGGCCGACGCCATCATCATGGGCTCGCCCACCTACATGGGCACCGTGAGCTGGCAGTTCAAGAAGTTTGCCGACGCTTCCAGCAAGCCCTGGTTCGCCCAGAAGTGGAAGGACAAGATCGCCGCCGGTTTCACCAACAGCGCCGGCATGAACGGCGACAAGCTTGCCACCCTGAACACGCTGTTCACCCTGGCCATGCAGCACGGCATGATCTGGGTCAGCCAGGGCCTGATGCCCAGCAACACCAAGGGTGCGCAGCGCAACGACGTGAACTACCTGGTGAGCTACAGCGGCGCGATCGCCCAGAGCCCGTCCGATGCGGGCGCGGGCGACATGGCGCCGGGCGATCTGGAGACAGCGCGGCTGTTTGGCGAGCGCGTGGCTTCGGTGGCCGCGAAGTTCAAGAACTGAGTGTTTGATTCGGACTTCATGCGGCGTATATTTGCCGGATGAAGTTCCTCAGCATCATTCCCTGGGCAGACTGGCTGGCGCTGGTCTGCTTTTTTGCGTTGTGGACGGGCTACGCCTGGTTTGCGAGGGTCTGGGGTCGAAAGGCCGGCTCGCTGATCCAGACCACCAACCGCTACCGCGCCTACTGGATGATGCAGACCACGGCGCGCGAGCCGCGCATGCTCGATGGCCTGATCACGCAGACGCTGTCCAACACGCCGGCCTTCTTCTCGTCCACGTCCATCCTGGTGATCGGTGGCCTGTTTGCCCTGCTGGGCACCACCGACAAGGCCACCGAGCTCATGAGCGAGATTCCCTTCGCGCAAACCACCACGCTGGTGGTCTTCGAGTTCAAGATCCTGGTGATGGTGGCGATCTTCGTGTACGCCTTTTTCCGTTTTTCATGGTGCATGCGACAGTACACCTTCGTGGCGCTGGTCATCGGGGCGATGCCGCCGGCCAAGGATTTCGAAACCGGCGTGGCGGATCGGGCGTCGTACGCCAAGCGCGCGGCCGGCATGGTCAGTGCGGCGGCCGAAACGTTCAACGACGGTCTGCGCGCGTACTACTTTTCGTTCGCGGCGCTGGCTTGGTTCATCTCTCCCGTGGCCATGGTGGTGGCCACGCTGCTGGTGGTGGCCATCCTCTACAGCCGCGAATTTCGTTCGGAGGTATTGCACCTCTTGAAAGAAGATGTGACACCGATCGTGTGAAGGCGTTTCATCGGTGCGGGCCTTCTAAAATGGCCCGATGTTCACCCACCTGCGCCTGCACACCGAGTTTTCCGTCGTCGATGGAACCAATCGCATCGATGACGTCGTGGCCGCCGCGGCGGCCGACGGCCAACCCGCGTTGGCCATCACCGACCTGAACAACCTCTTCGGCGCGGTCAAGTTCTACAAGGCCGCGCGCGGCGCCGGCGTGAAGCCGTTGATCGGTGCCGAGGTGATGCTGCAAGGCTTTGCCGAGGAGACCCCCGGCGCCATGCCCGGCAGCCACCAGCCCGCCGCACCCCGCGTCCTGCTGCTGGTGCAGGACCACCAGGGTTACCTCAACCTGTGTGAGCTGCTGGCGCGCGCCTGGACGCGCAACGGCGCGCGCGACCAGGCCGTGGTGCACCGCAACTGGCTCCAGGAACTCAACGCCGGCCTCATCCTGCTGTCGGGTGCCCAAGCCGGACCGGTGGGCCAGGCGTTGATGCAGGGCGACACCCAGCGCGCTGCCGACCTGGCCCTGCAACTCTCCACGATCTTCACGCACCGCTTCTACCTGGAGCTGCAGCGCGCCGGCCGCACCGACGACGAACGCCACGTGAGCCAGGCTGTGCAGCTCGCGGCCCGACTGCACCTGCCGGTGGTGGCCACCCATCCGGTCCAGTTCCTGGAGGCCGACGACTACGAGGCGCACGAAGCGCGCGTGTGCATTGCCGACGGCGAAATCCTGGGCAATAACCGGCGCGTGCGCCGTTTCACACGCGAGCAGTACTTCAAGAGCGCGTCGCAGATGCGGACCCTGTTTGCCGACGTGCCGTCCGCCGTCGCCAACACGCTGGAAATCGCGAAGCGCTGCAACCTCACGCTCATCCTCGGCAAGCCGCAGTTGCCCGATTTCCCCACCCCGCTGGTGGACGGCGCGCCCATGCCGATGGAAGAGTTCTTCCGCCAGTCTTCGTTCGAGGGACTGGAGGAGCGCCTGGCCCACCTGTATCCCGATGCGGCGAAGCGCGATGCCGAGCGGCCTCGTTACGTGGAGCGGCTGGAGTTCGAGATCAACACCATCCTGAAGATGGGTTTCCCGGGCTACTTCCTCATCGTG
>VFQQ010004588.1_pt1 | contig 12054 bp, 25 predicted proteins | sample 3512341 | NCBI WGS metagenome assembly VFQQ01 (sample SAMN10412373, study PRJNA504923) | tailings metagenome | isolation source: Relicate 2 Philex TSF1 revegetated site | place: Philippines: Tuba, Benguet | collected 2017-08-29 | reverse complement strand
GCTTGGCGAGCTGCATAGCCAGGCCACGGCCTGCTCCGCGCAAAACAGGAAGACAGGTGGGCTGTGCTCAGGGTGTGCGTGAGAGTCACCCATGACTCATGGCCTGGTCATTTGCTACTCAATACATGCCGTCTGTGTGTGCCACAGCTGGCTGAGGCAGGATGCTGTGAGAGACAGGTGCCAGTAATGGACGGCAGGGTGCACCCATGCCACAAACTCAAAGCAAAAGTGCTGATGCAACTCTCACCAAGTGGCGTAGCTGCTAGTAGCCTACGCAGAGGGCGTGTCAGTCTCTCCTTTGTTGACCCGAGATCAGAGAACTCGCCACTTGCAATGCGGGCAGCGAGCTCGTCCTCTGGTGCTGTGTGAGTTGCGGCCGTCTTTGGACTGACTCCATTGCCATTGTTTGAGCGTATCCTGACATCTCTTGCTGGCTGGACTGGCTGCACTGCACTCCGTGATGGCCGCTGGCTGACGGCACGCCGCTGGCTGACATCTTGATGCCCCAAGCGAGACGTCTGCATCTTTGCTATGCAGCCAAATGCTTAGAGCCGAAAGCCTGTACTCTGGCTTCGCCGTTATTTCGCTTCAGCGAGACCTCTGTTCCTTGAGGAGATGCGTGCGATGTATCCTGGTTTCAATACCGAGGCCGTGAGTGCAGAAATTGCGACACTGGAAAAGAAAAAGGTCCCACACTTTTTCAGACGGTTTAACCAACTTTTCTCACCTTTGCTGAGCCCTGCAGGCCACCTACACACCTGTGGAAGACCTCAGCAGTGCCTACACCAGCCAGTGTGACAGAGTGGAGCCATGGTGCTGGGACTCGGTCTGGTACAGAAGGCCACGGACCTGATCCCGGACGGCAATGTGGGTCTAGCCATCAAAGTAGGCCTTTCCTTAGCAGGCGTCATCTGGTGGAGCAGCGGGCCAGGGGCAGAAGAGGCCAGGTAAGGGTTGCATCGCACGCCGTCAGCGCACCCGACCGTCAGCTCTGGCGCCCTGGAGCGCCCAGACGCAGCGTTGGCTTCCACCTGTTTCCCAAGCCGCTCAACAGGCGCGCGCCGGCGGGGCCTGAGAAGCCAGCTCTGCCTGTCTTCGTCCGTGCAACGCGGAAATGGCCAGCGTCGCTGCGCTGCCCAGCTCTGTGTCGATAAGGACAGGACCCTGGCGCTTGCAGTGGAAGATCCCACCTTAATGTACATCTTTTATGTCCTGGCTCACCCCCGCAGTGATTTCAAGGCCAAGGCGGAGAAGAGAAGAGGCTACAACAGACATTACGCATTGAAGGGCAGAGGGCGCAAGGAGCACTTCCGGCAAGCCATCAAGGACGACCGTGCAGAGCTCGCACCCACACGAGCATCATGCACACAAGCACAGTAGTCATTTGCCAGTAGCTGACGCACTTACATACATGACAGAGTATGGTCAAGTACACTCATCACTGGTCATCAGCCATGCGCTTTTGACTTCACGCGCATGTTTACTTACGCATATAGAGACGTTTGCATATCATACTGTAGTCGTAGATATAGCTCTTAGTCTTAAAATTAGCCTCGCCGCAGACAGTACATTCAGTGCACCTTGCCTACACTTGGGCGCACATGCTTAGGCAGGTGATTAGACATAGCACGGCTTGTATAGAGTCCTAGTGCGTTGTTCCGCATTCAGTTGTTTTCTTCATGCTCCGTAGCTTTGCAATACACTGCGTAGGACAGCATGAACTCCCTAGTGGGTGCGCGGCGGTGCATTTTTCGCATAAAGCGGTGAGCGGCAATGCATCGCGTTGAGCGGTGTGCAGCATGCTTCACACACAGCTTTCAGCGCCGTGCGCGATTGACGCGCAGTCTGTAAGAATCTGCCCGCCATAGTGTTGTGCGCCCAAGTGCGGCTAGGCAGCTTGGTCACGAGTCTGGCTGGGCGGCCATAGGCTCGGGTGGGTAACCTAGGCAGCAGAGAATGCGCCATCCGCTGACCTTCCTACTACAGCGACCGCTCGTCACCAGCCCTGCCAATCGCTCTGGCAGCTTCATTTGTGCGCGTTGAGCTGTGCATAGCAAGGTCATAAGCAGCCTGCCTAAGAGGATAGTTCATAGCAGGGAGCGCCAGAACATCCCCTGCGCCTCTACCAGTACCAAGCTCTTCTGACTACCCACGACGTAACCGGATGCCATGGATTGACTCCACAAGCTGACGGGGTAGCACTGAGCCCTCAGGTGCGACAGGGAGCAGGGTTGGTGGATATGCGGACAAGGTCGGCAGTACAAGTACGAGCACGTGACTGAGCTCATCTCATTCCCCTTTCCTACTCCTGGTGCCTTCTGAGAGCTCTCGGATGAGCCATCTAGCAGCATGATTGCGAGTGCACTATGCCAAAGGGCACCATGTGACAGCGGCAGTGCTGTGAGCGAGTATCCTGTGATGTGAACCCTCCTTCTGGCCAACGCTCGCCAGGTCCGCAGCGATGGAGACCCAGAGCAGCGCAGGCCTCTCTACTGAGGATGCCTCGCCAGCAGCAGCCATCCAGCGGACGGCATCCTTCGGGGGCCTCCTCGCGGAGCAACTGAGGCGCACGTTCTCAAAAGCACCATCCACGGACGCTCTCCAGCGCCTTGACACACGTGTCTTCCACGGCGTAGCCACCGGCAAGAAGCTGGAGGACAACTATGAGCTGGGAGACGAAGTGGGCAAAGGCAAGTGTCCGCAGACGCAAGCCGCCAGTGGGCTGTGCGCGCCGAGGCGCATCCTCGCCATATCTGCCCTCCCTGCCTGTCCCCAGGGCTGTATACACACCTCCAGCCTGCCCCAGAACGCACTCCTGTATGTCGGCCTACGCCTGCAGGCGCGTTTGGCGTGGTACGCGAGGCGTTTGACATCATGACTGGGGACTTGTACTGTTGCAAGAGTATCCCTAGGGAGAACCTCAGCGCAGAAATGTTTGCAGACATAAAGCTGGAAGCAGGTGAGCAAAGCGTCTGCGCACACTCGTTGCCCATAAGGCGTGTCATCGCAGCACAGCACGATGTGCAGTAAATAAAACTCTGTATTCGTGTGTATGCTGTCTGTGTGCAGAAATCATGATGCACCTGCGAGGTAAGGCAACAAGCAAGAGCCATACCAGATCACTTGACGCAGCAAGATCTCAGTGTTCAGCCACAGGCCGTCTGTCCACCAGCCAGTCAAACATCACCGTCACGCAATCCCTGCAGAGTACACAGCCAGCACAGAGTACCTTCCTAACACTGTTGCAAGGCAGCAAAACACTATCATCAAAGCGGTGTGGGCCCCTGACACCATGTCATGCTGTACTGTGTGCAGGCCATCCCAATGTGGTAGAGATCATGGGCTTGTTTGAGGACGACACACATATACACATTGTAGAGGAGATGTGCACGGGCGGCGACCTGTACAGGTACACACACACACACACACACACAAGCGCGAGATCAGAGGCTATATGCTGTAGCTATCGTGGCGTGGAGCAAGCCAGCGCAGCCATGCAGCATAGCTCTGGGGCTAGCTGCGCTTCGAGCGTGCGTGTCACGCCCGTTGCAGTTCGCTTACCAACCGTTGCATGAAGCTCACTCTGTGTGCGTATGTGTATGCCTGTATGTGTGTGTATGTGTCCTTGCAGTAGGCTGACCCAGACACCCGTACCGTACACAGAGGTCGAGGTCTCAATCATCATTCGTACGATACTCACAGTTTTGCAGCACTGCCACGCCATGGGGGTCATCTATAGGGACTGTAAGCCAGATAACTTTTTATTGTCTAGCAAGGGGGCAGAGGCTGTGCTGAAGGCCACAGGTAAGCCCGCATTATACACACACGCACACATATACACACGCACACAGAGGTATACAGAGACGCACCCCAGCTGTCTAGTAAGGGGGCTGAGGCTGTGCTGAGAGCTACAGGTAGGAGTCTGTCATACCCACGCACACACACAGACACGCACGCTAACAGACACGCACGCACACACACACACACACACACACACAAACAAACAAACAAACAAGCTGACTAGCAAAGGGGCTGGGCTGTGCTGAAGGCGCCAGGTAGGCTTGTGTTTTGCAGACGGGTGACACACACACACACACACACTGACACACACACACACAACAACACGCAGGCTACGGTGTGGCATGTCCACACACGGGATCTATAGGACATGTCTGTGTTTTCGTGTGCCTGTGCAGACTTTGGCATCTCAAAGTTCCTTAAGCCAGGGGAGAAGCTCACAGACTTCTGCGGTACACCAACGTACATGGTCGGTGTGCAGAACGAATGCTCTTTACATACAGAGTACAACACTACGCCACAGTGCTATGCCGCATGCACAATACCATGGCCGCGCAGGTCCAAGGCGTTTTACACACACACACACACACACACACACACAAACACATACACACACAGATTTTCACAGTCACTCATGCTCATGTCATGCATGCGTCGCACCCATGCAGGCTCCTGAGGTTTTCCACTGTACACACACACACACACACACACACACACATATACACACACACACACGCACACACACACAACCTATGTGCCCCTCATACTGTATGCAGGCTCCCGAGGTGTTCGACATGAGCTACGGCTTCCCTGCCGATGTGTGGTCAGCTGGCGTCACCATGTATTGGATCCTTTCTGGCGACTTCCCCTTCAAGGGACGTAACAAGGTCGAGCTGGCCAGGCGTGTGTACAGCGACACGCCGTCTTTGGAGGGTGGAGTGTGGGAGTACGTTACAACGGACGCCAAGGAGTTGGTTAGGTGGGTAACATTAGCTGCCTGGCCGCATGTGCAAGCACGCATGTGCAAGCACAGCTGAGTATGCCTCACCAGGAAGCCTCTGTTTTCTTTTACGTGATTGGGCACATGCAGCGATGCCTACAAGCAGCATTCAATGACGTGTGTGTGCGTGTGTGTGTGTGTTTCTAGGATGATGCTTGAAAAGGACCCGAGTAAACGCCCCCCTCCTGCAGAACTCCTACAGCACAAGTGGTTCAAGGTAAGACAGATATGTATGTGTACAAAATAGCTGCCAAGTGCTGCATACATGCGGCTGTGTCGGTGACCATGGTCTTTCATGTATGTGCAACGTTTGCATTCGTCAGCACAGGCACGCATGGCACGCATGGCACCTCAGGCAACCCTTCCGCATGCTTTTGGCTGTTGCAAACGGGTTGCATGATCTAGCTATGTATGGCATACATGTCTGTGTGTGTGTGTGTGTGTGTCTCTGTGTCACACAGGACATGTCGGGTGCTAAGGTCAAGCCGCTAGGTAGTATTCTCATGCAGCGACTCAAGGCCTTTACTCAGATGCCACACTTCAAACGAGAGGTACGTGTGCACACACACACACGACCTGGCATGGTGCACACACAACGTACCTTGCGCACACACGATCTGCATGGTGCATGCTAAGCATGCATTGGCATACGATGTTGTCATATGTGCATATACGTATCGTCTATTCTGGTCTTGTTTTGCATTGCTAGCATGGCGCTAGACCCAGCATTAGCATGTGTGCTGATGTGTGCTGTGCAACGCAGGCCCTGCGTCACATCGCACACCACCTAGACGAGGCGTACCTAGTCGGTCTACGCGCCATGTTCACCGCTCTCGACATAGAGAACACAGGCACACTTTCGATAGACAACATCGTCAAGGCCCTGGAGCAACAGGGCGCCACGGTGAGTCATTGTTCTGTGCTCTGTGCTTTTGTGTTCCTTGTGTCCATGTGCACACTAAAGCAACAGGGCGCTACGGTGAGTCATTGCTCTGTGCCTGGTACCATGTGTGTACATGATATGTGCCAGAGGCACATGAGGCTATTCACATGGGCTCACGCACTCGCCATTACACAGGATCCAGAGTGCCTGTGTGGCGGCCTGACTCTAGCTGTGCTTGCTTAGCATTTGGACCTGTGTGTGTGTGTGTGTGTGTGTGTGTGTGTGCAGCCCCAGCCGTGTGAGATTCAGTCCATCATGTCAGCTCTTGATGAGGACAATACAGGATATGTAGGCTTCACGGTAAACACACACACACACACACACACACACACACACGCACACACACACACACAGACACACAAGCACGCACGCAAGCACGACAGCAACTTCTCACAACAGACAGTCCAAAACGTGCTTACCGCAGGGGTGAAGTTGCGCACATTACTATGAAAGACGCGTGTCCACCTACCGTGTCCGCAGGATTTTGTCAGTGCAACAATACACAGCAGTATCCTGGAGCGCAGGAATCTCTTGCAGGTATGGCCTTGGTACTTTTCACACACAGTGAGTCAGACACACACCAACCAGGAGAAACCTCGTGCCTCATGTGTACTTGACGTGTGTGCGTGTGTGTGTGTGTGTGTGTGTGTGTGCGCAGGATACCTTCAATCACTATGACAGGGACGGAGATGGTATAATCGAGCTATCAGAGCTAGAGACAGCGCTACATATCAGTAAACTGCCGGAGCAACGGATTAACAGAATCATGAAGGAGGTGCAGCGCAGCGGAGACACGAGTGTGAGTCGCCTTGTCTCTCTGACACACACACACACACACACACACGGGGCCTTCACTCACTTGCCCCTACACTCTGTGATCCCAGACAATGCATACCCGCGCACAACCCCTGCACGGCGCGGGCGGCTATTCTCTATGTGCACGTCAATGTGTGTGTGTGTGTGTGTGTGTGTTTGTATGTGCAGATTGACTTCTCACAGTTTTGTACAATGATGCTTGAGAGCAAGGAGCAGGGCAGAGAGGGATTCAAGCTGAAGTAAGCAGTCATGCTACCTTGTTCAGACTCTCATACGAGTGCTCCACACCCTGTGTTGCAGCTATTCGCATACATGCAGCCGTCACTGGACATGGGCCCGTGTGTGTGATGCTGTGATATAGGCTGCGTATCAAAGGCAAGGATGACACATCTGCAGTTTTCAAGCAACGGCGCAAGTCAGCGCACTTGCCCAACCTGGCAACCCTGGGGCCCCGCAAGTCGCATGCTGGAGGGTGGGTTGCGTACTGCCATGCAGCCATGCAGCAAACATTGACGCAACCATGCTACCATGCAACGCACTGTCCACCATGCAGCCATGCAGCCATGCACCAAGCCTTGAGATCGCCATGCGCCCATGCGACAAGCATGGACGCAGCCATGCAGCCATGCAGCCATGCAGCCAGGCGGCCGTAAGATGCGTCTAGGCGTGGAATTGCATCTCACTGGCCATATGTGTGCGTGTGTCTGTCTTTGTGCGTGTGCTACATTATCATTGCGCACTGAGCATAGAGCGGTTATGAATGGGAGTCTTACGAGCCGAGTGTGCTTTGTTTCGCTGCAGGGCCGCCAAGAGCAACCACAGTACCGTGTCAGCCTCCCATGCACCAGGCAGTCCAAACCTAAAGTCGGTTTCGGGCTTCTTTGGCGGGCTGGACAAACGGATCAGACGAGCTAGCATGGCTGGAATTGCTCCTGAGGTGCGCTGATGTGCTGTTAGACACTGTCTGACTATCGCACGATGTCCGCATTGGCGCATGCATGCACACTGATCAATATCCTAGCCTGTGCAGGCCATTGTTCACCTTCGTTGAATGCATGCATTGAATGTGTGGCTGGGTTTGCTCCTGCGTTAGCCTTCTTGTATGGCATCAAACTGCATGGGTCTGTTCCAATGCACGCATACCTGCAGCGCATACCTGCAGCTTCCTGCCCTGTACATGCATGCGTGCAAAGGTGCGGAAATCCATGCGCGCTCATGCACATACCTGACTCTCTTCCTGCAGTGACATTGTGTATGCGCATGTGTGTGTGTGTGTGTGTGTGTGTGTTTCACTTGTCTTCGCCGTGCAGGGTCATTCAGACAAGAGCCTGACTCTCAGCCGCATGCTCAAACGGACATCCATGACAGCAAACGGTGCAGCGCCAGACAGCCCTACGCGGCGCAGCGGCGCAGGCGCTGACGCAGCGCGTACAGGCAGCGGCGAGTACCCTCTCCTGTCACAGAGGTCTCTCGCTGCGAGTCTTGCTGAGTCGTCAAAGCTGGCGTCGTTCTTCGCGCGCATATCCCCGTTCAAATCATCTTCACCGAAAGCCGGTGAAATACACGTAAGTCTGCATGCTAGCTTTGCTTATGCACTGTGCAGTTGAGGGTCAGTCTTCGTGCAGGGTTTGTGTGTCGTTGAGCGTGGCTTGCAAGCCCACTAGCTACACTATGAGCGTACTAAGACCCTGGGTGCATAGATGGGTTGGCGTAAAGCAGGCTTATCTCATCACATCCGTGCATTTGACCTTGCCCATGGTGTGCTGCCCTTCCTATTGCAGGCTGCGGTCAAGCCAAGCGAACCTTCCGCATCTCGCCGACGCAGCAGCCTGGAGATCGCCCCCCGCATACCTTCCTCTCTTCTTGCGTCCTCAACGCACCAAGATCTCCGCCACTCAAGCCCACCCATCTCACCTCGCTCCGACCAACCCGCCACAAGCATCCTCAATACCAGCCCAGCCTCCGCATTCACAGCCGCAGCTGCTTCAGCCAGCGAGCAATTCTCTGCCGAGTTGCCACGGCCGGCGCTCAAGTCTTCACTTCGCCGTACGTCGTCACCCATCCGCCCGCCATCGTCGCTGAAAAAGACGTCGATGGCGGAGCCGCGGCACCCCGCGGCCCATGCGGCGGCGGAGGTGGCGGGCGCGGTGGCGGAAGCCGCGTCTGGGCCGAGCCGTACGTCGAAACGGCTGTCATGGAGCCCGGTTGTTATGTCACAGTCTGCGGGTAAGACTGCGTTTGATAGCGCGCTGGCTGTGGCGGGGGCTGATGGTGAGCAGAGTGGTCCAGGGTCACGCACAGATGCCAGTACGGATGCATCGCATGCAAGCACGTCGCCTACGGGCCATGCAGACGGCCAAGGCTTGGACCATGCAAGGGCGCCTGGTCATGAAAACGGACACTGCCAATGTGGGCCACAAAGTCACAACCACGGCCAGAGTCACAGCCACAGCCAGCATGCCCAGGGTCACTGCCACAGCCAGCAGCATCGGGTGCATGTGCAGCATGGCCATGCGCACCACCCCCACTATATGCCCACTGGTCGACGTATGTCAAATCTACAGCAGTATGATGCGAACGGGCAAAGTCCTATGAACGCGCCTACTGGTCGGCGAATGTCGAACCTGCAGCAGCACGACGCGGCGCACAACATGCATGCGGTGGACCACACCACGCAGATGCTGCTGCACCAGCTGGATGTTGGCGGCGTGCCGCAGCCGTCGCTGTCAGGACGGCTGCCAGCCGTGGCTGCTCCAGCAGCAGCGGCAGCCGCACCAGCCACGCCAGCCACGACAGCCACGCAGCCGGTAGTGGACGAGGCTGGCAGCATCCCGCTGCCTTCGCTGCCGCAGCTGCCAGCCAGCCAGTCAACGCAGCTGGACCAGCGTGATCTCATGCGAGACCTCGCCTCCCCCATGCTGGTCAACACACAGCTGGCCGCATCCATGCACAATGCAGCTGGCAGCAAGGACAGCCTTGCGCATGCGAGCGAGAGCCCTGCTTGCGTCTTGGACGCACCCTTTGGAGATGGAGGAGAGTCACCGACATCGCATTATGGAAACGTGACGGGGCCAGCAAGTGGCGTGAGTAACAACGCTGGAGTGTCCTTGGATGCGAGCAGCACAGAAGGGCAGGGCGCAGCAGCACCGCTGGCGACGCAGCCGTCGCACACGCGGCCTGCGGCGGCACCGCGGTCGCCGGCGCGCATGGTAGGCGTGACAGCAGCGAACCTGCGACGGCCCAGCGCGGAGCCGCACAGGCTGGCAGGCCGCTCTTCGAGCGCGAGTATACCACAAAGTGCCAGCGCCGGGGACATGGCTTCCGTGCCTGAACAGAAGAAGCCACGCGGCTTCTTCAAGCGAGCGCTGAAGGGGCTGACCAAGCGTGCTCCCAAGCATGCTGAAGTTGGCCACAAAGGCGAAGACCGGCCAAAGAAAGGCAAGGCTGATGAATCTTGCAAGGTGATGTAGGGGTAGGTACGCGTACATGTGTAGATACTAAGTATGCGTACGTGCGTGCTTTTGCCGTGGATAGAAACGATCGGCATGCTTGTGCTTATCTATGCTATATGTACAGCAGAATGTACATACAACAACATGTCGCATACTTACAACACCAACTTTTGCAGCTGCCTTAGGCATGACTACGGAGACACTCGACACAGTCCGGTACGCTAGATAGACAAGAGAGATTGGACGCGTACTGCAGCCCCTGCAAATGCTATAGGGGCGAGGGCCAGCAGCGCAACCTTGTAGTCATGCTACTCTTGTCTGATGGTAGTGTGGTGAAGTTGGAAGAAGCATTTGTCTACTTTACATGGTTGAGATTTTGGCGGCTACAGGCGCTTGTCGCTTTGTACCTGATGCAGCACCTCACAGTTTTGCTCTCAAGGGTGGGCACACGCGGGCACGACGTTGGACTTATACATCAGCTTAGCCGATGGCTAAGGAGTTGCGGTGCTGGCTGGTGCATGCGGTGTGATAAGTAAGGTTTGGATCGATGTGTCGTGGCATTTTGTACGTGATGGCAGTTTTTAAAGCTTGTGCACGAGCACCTACTGACTCTCTTCCTTGCGCTTACCAGCAGACGCCACACGCAGTCAGGTACACCAACCATCTTAACCACCCTGTGACCTGCAAACTTTCCGAGACTTTAGGCCCTCCAGCGTACGCTTTACGAAAGAACATCGTTTAGCAAGAGCATAGCACGTACCATCAGGGCCCAGTGAGACAACAGCTGCCAGCCAGTCATCGAGCCGGGCATCAGAGTGGCCGTGCGCGCTCTTTCCAGCTTGATGCGCCAGGGCTTCCATAGTCCTTCTTCTCGCCAACAACTCGGCAAAAGGTAGGCATTCGGCTGGCCCGGGTCACGATTTCACCACAAACCCGGCCAGGTGTCGGGCGAGCCACACGACTGCCAGCCGCAGCCAACAGCCACTCCCAGCACCTGCGCTCTTGCCAAGCCCCTTGCTAGCGATATGCAGTGCACATGTCCGTGTACCTGGCTCAGAACAGCGGGCGGATGGGCGCAGAGGGACATCTTGGCTGTCCGTGTCTCGTGAGCGCTGACACGTCGCTGTGTGGTGTGGTACGCGCAGTCTTCCAGGCTCCTTCGGCCGCCTCCCTGTTCCTGTCAGGCAGCACGTCAGTTGCAGCACCTTCAAGGTCGACAGGACCTGGTCCGTGGTCTGTATGGCGTCTGTCAGCACAGCGGCAGGAGGCGCGAAGGCCCCAAGCGCAAAGAGGCGCTTGGTAAGAGGCTCAGTCCAGGCTACAGAGCTTTGTGCGCTCCTAGCAGACACTTTCAGATGTGTTGCTCACTGCCAACACACTGCTCACTGTTTACTTGAGCAGCAAGCAGGGACCCGCAAGCAATGTGTCAGAGGGCATTGCCGCAGGTCTGTGACGGGACCGTGCTTCGTGGCTTGTCTTGTGTCCTCCCAACAGGTGCTGTGGTTCCGCAATGACCTGCGCTTGACAGATAACTACATAGTACACGAGGCAGTGCAGTCCGTGACCTCGCAGACATACCAAGAGGCAAGTCATGTCACGTACACACACAGACACACACATACAGGCCTACACAGCGCATCGTCGCCTACCCTCGCGCCTTACTCAGAGCCTCTGTCCTCGGGCTCACAAGCACCTAAGCTTGTAACAGCGCGGGGTAAGGTGTATGTGGGTATGTGTCTTCCTTGCAGGTTTTGCCTGTGTACGTTTTCGACCCTCGTTTCTTCGCTGTCAGCCCCTGGGGCCAGCCCAAGACAGGCGTGCACAGGGCGCAGTTCGTGCTGCGGGCAGTAACGGACTTGAAGAAACGGTTACGAGAGGTTGGCAGCGACCTGCTGGTGACCGTTGGCCACCCAGAGAAAATCATTCCTGCGCTTGTACAGGTGTGTGGAGTGAGATACACACACACATGCACACACATACACACACACACACACACACACACACACACAGGCAATACACAAAGGCATGCATCCACAATTGTGAAC
>VFQQ010004586.1_pt1 | contig 12058 bp, 10 predicted proteins | sample 3512341 | NCBI WGS metagenome assembly VFQQ01 (sample SAMN10412373, study PRJNA504923) | tailings metagenome | isolation source: Relicate 2 Philex TSF1 revegetated site | place: Philippines: Tuba, Benguet | collected 2017-08-29 | reverse complement strand
CACACACACCCTCTGTGCCATTGTCATCGACAGGCATGTACAGGTCATACACCATGTCACTCTCATCACTCATCGCCATGTCAGGGTCCGCACCCTGCGCAGCCTGCGACGGCTCAGCTTTGGCGGCTGCGGATGTGGTGGTGGCTGTGTGTCGGTCTTGTGCGGGCACCGGCGGCTGCGGCGGCTGCGCGGCGATGGGCTTGGCGCGGCGGGATGGCAGTTTGTATGTGCGGGCTGGCTCGGCGGCTGGTGCGGCTGCTGCTGCTGGTGTGGCTGCAACTGTGGGCTGTGTTGACCCAGTGGGGGCTGATGTTTCTGCTGCACTCCCCTCCATGAACTCGTGTAGCTGCGAATGACACACAGACACACACACGCGCACACACAGATGGAAAACTGATCACACACATACACGCACACGTAGTTGTCTCACGTATCGATACATTGCGGGTGCGGGTGGCTTGGTGGCTGACGCTGTCCTAAGCCTGACACACAACTGTACTGGTGCTGTCACACTCACCATTGGAAAGAACACAGACGTCAATAGCTTGCCCACATCCTCAGCACAGCCCAGCTGTGCCACTGTGTCCTCGTACTGACGCTGACGCTCTGACTGCTGATCTTGCTCCTGTGTGTGCTGTGCCTGCTGGGCTGAAGGGCCCTGGTTTGACTGAGTAGACTCTTTTGTCTGCCTATGCCTGCCCTGCCGCTGCTGCTGCTGTGGTGCTTGCTGGGCGGCACCCTGTGTGTGGGGCGCCGCGGCGGGCCCGGCCGCGCCGGCCGCCGCGCGCTGCCGCTTGAGCTCCGGCGCTGGGTCACCATCACAGCGCGCGCAGATGTCAATCACGCGCCAGCCGCTGTGCTCCGCTGCACCTGCCCCACCCGCACCACATTGCGGGTTGCTGCCTGTGTCTGCTGCTGCGTCTGTGCCTTGCTCTGTGCGTAGGAGACAGCTGAGCGGGCGTTTGCCACGCACAGGGAGGTACTCAACTGGCTGTAGGGTCACGTGACCTGTGCCTTGCTGATTCACGTGACCTGGACCTTGCTCAGTCACGTGACCTGGCTGTAGCTGCGTGGCAGGCGTAATCTGTGGCCCTGAGGCGTGCGCTGCAGGCGGATCAGGGTGGGAGCTGGGCTGCACACCGTGGCGGGCTTTCTGTGCGGCTTCCTTCCAGCGCTCAACCATCTGGGAAAGGTCCTGAGGCGCGATGCTCTGCAAACACGCACGTACCCAGACGCACACAGTCTGTGTATGCTCCGAGGCTTGCTAGATTCTTCCACAAGCGCGATGTCTGCTGGGGGCTGTCACACGCAAACGCTCCCTACTGAGCTGGCTCAGTCCTACCTTCTGCCTCTCTGGGTCAAGTGTGTCCACACGAACGTAGCATCTTCTGCGGGCTGGGGCAGCGGGTGCCTGACTGTCTGCTGGTGCACCTGAGGGCGCCTGTGCGCCGTCAAGGTTCAGGCCCTCGCTCAGATGGCGGGCTAGGTTGGCAGAGGAGAGCGCGCCGTTGACGGACGCCTCAGTGCGACGGCGCTTGCTGTCCTCGCTGGAGCCTGCTTCTTGTAGAACTGTGGGGCACATAGAAGCGACAGCACAGCATCAGGTCAGTGGTGTCGAAGGTGCCTGAGTTGCGGCACGGCGTCCGCAACAGGGTGCCGACAAGCGCAGATGCGGCACTCACTCAGCTGCTCTGCGACGGTGGCATTCCGTCGCCGCTTGACACGCACGACCTGTAGGTCTTCTTGCTGTTGCTGCATCTCGGATTGCTGGAGGAGCAGGTGGGCGGAGGCCGTGCTGGGTGCTGAGGTCAAAAGCGGGAACTCTCACGGCTACCTCTGCTGTGCTTTCGCAGTACGGCTATGTCTATGGGATGTCAAAGAAGCACTGCAGGTGCAGAGAGGGCCAGGAGCGTCAACTGGTGCCCACCCGGCAGCTCACTCCACGCAGTCACACGCGTTGCGGCGCGCCTTCTGCACGCGTTGGCCTGGCCTTCTGCTCGCCTTTGCCTCAGACTCGCACTTTCACTAGTGACAAGCAAGCCCGCAGACACAACTGACCCAAAGATTCAAATTCACCCCGCCCTTCGTGCGCCCTTTCGCCCAGCGCCCAGATGCTCCCGCACGGAGCACGTCGCCGCATCCAGCCCCAGTGGCTGGGCCCAGCACGAGACCCGCCCCCGGCTTCAGACGCAGTCGCAGCCCCAGCCCCAGCCTCCCAGCTCTGCCCTCACCCTTGCCCACCCCTTCCCTTCGCCCCACTGTCGTGTCAGCCCCAGCCCCGACAGCCGCAGCAGCAGCACCACCACCACCGCCACCACCAGCCGCAGCAGTAGCAGCCGCAGCAGTAGCAGATGCAGAGGCCCCGCCGGCACAGCGCTTCAGCCTCGGCGCGGCCTTGGTTGGTGGCGTGCCGGATGCCACCTGCGCGCAGCCCCAACAGCAGGCCCCGCCCGACTGGCAAGCGCTGCTTGTGCGCAAGCACGCCGACGCAGCGGTGCTGTCAGGCCTGTTTACGTCGTGCAGGGGAGGGCGTGACCTGGTGCTGGAGCAGGCCCGCCAGGCAGCACTCGAGCTCCCACTGCTTCTAAATCAGTCCGACGAGCTTTGGGCAGCGCAGCACTGCCAAATCAAGTCCGCGCTCAGCACACGCGGCCGCCTTCCCACCCGCCTGCTCTTGGACGGGTGGGATGAGCGCAGCGAGCCCACGGTGCCAGACTCGGCCCTACCTATGGACGTCCTGCAGTCCATTCTCAACCCCACCACCGCAGCCGGCATTACAGAGGCAGTCATTCGCTGCAACATCCGGCGGCACCCAGCGACCAGCGCAGTCACAGAGCTCCTCGCAGCGCTGCCCAGCCTCAGGCGCCTAGAAATGGCGCACATACGACCCTGTGCTCTACCCTCCCCTTCCCAGCTACCCCAGCTGCGAGTACTCAGCCTGAGCCCAGCCAGCGTAGCACCCGCTGTGTATATCCTGCCGTTCGTTTCGCAGTACATGCCACAGCTTACCAGCCTGCACTATGACGCGCGCATCTTCGGGACAGGCATGACTGACCTGTTCACAGTTGACACGCGCGCACCTCACCTCACCACCCTATCACTCCCACAGTGGGACCTTACAGACGAGCTGCTAGGACAGATACTCGACCACGCACCAGCAGTGACGCAGCTCAGCGTACAGCGCGTACGGCTTGAAACGGCCGCACACAGGCAGAGGGAGTGGAGGGTTGCGGGTCTCACAGTGAGCACCGCCGGCCACAAGGGCGTGGCACATCTGCCAGTGTACAAGGCCGGCAGGCTTCGGTGGCAGGTCGCGGGACACACGTCTTTGCAGCTGCAAGGAGTGCGCCGCCAGGTACGCTTGCATTGTTCTGCTTCCACACACACATACCTAAAGTCTCACCTATGCTAGCCATGTGCAAGGTATGGTAAGACGAGTGCGTTGTGTCAATTGCGTAAGCATACCTGGGATTACATGAATGATTTGTCTGTGTGCGTGCGTGTATGTGTGTGTGTGTGTGTGCAGGGCTTCGACCCCGAGCTGCTCGCAAGACTGCCTGAATGGCAGTTTGACACGACACGACTACGTGTGTGTCCAGCCACAGCAGTCGGGCGCCAGCCCCAAGCCCTCCGCAACGCACTCACACAGTTACACACACACCTCGCCACCCCTACACCAATCATAGAGCTGTCAGAGTGGGGAATCACACCTGACTTTGTCAGCACAGTGGCCACAGCCCTGCCAGCAGACTCAGCGCTCAGGTTGGGTGTAGATGTCGGCGTGTTTTTCGGAGGCTCAGGCTCGCTGCAGCAGCGGCAGCAGTTGCAGCAGATGGGCCCGCGTGTATGCAGCGTAGCGGCAGGGAAGCTCGCTGCAGGGGGCGTGCTGCGCTGGCCGTGGGCTTCGCTGTTCCTCGGCCAGGCCACCATAAGCATGCTGGCACAGCTGCTCAGCGCGCCGCTGCCGGCCGATGGTGGGCTGCGCACTGTGTACACCGGCCTGCTGTCTGGAGAGCTTTTGTCACAGGTGAGTAGTTGTATGGCTGCCCTGCGCGCTAGACACCCGCTTATAGCATGCTTTGCGTTGTCTTTGCTGTCACCGCACATGCGCACGGATGCACGAATGGCAGAGAGCATGCATCATCAGTGTTGTCATCACATCACATCACATCACATCAGTGTTGTGATAGCATGCCAATATGTAGCTGTCTGACGCCTTGTTTCGTCACACGTATCCTGTTGCATGTTCAAAGACGCAACCAAGATATTCTCGTTATTACCCTGCTTGCTTTCTCATACATTTCTCGTCGTCATACGTGTACCCTCCATGCTTGCCTTGGCATACGTTGCTCGCATGCAGGATGAGGCAAACACGATTACAAGTCTGCTACCCACTGTCCAATGGGCGCCTCTGTCGGGCCGTGAGCTCAAAATCACCCTATATGACTGCTTCACCGTGGATTACCTCCTCCCCTCGCTATCTGTGCTACGTGGTCTGCGATTCGTGGATGGCACAGAGGTGTGCCTGACACTCAAGACCTTTTCCATGAAACGTGAGATCATGACGGCGCAGGCAGGGCTGCCAGACGCCTGGACTGGGGCCCTCAGGTTTGAAAAGTGCACATGGCCGCTCCCAGCGTCTGAGTACACACAGCTAGCCCAGTATGTGCCCACAAGCTACACCGAATGGCACGTAGAGTGTAAGCAGCCGGCAGTGTTAGATAGCATACGTGTGGGCATCAATGAGGCTAGGGCTAGGCTGGGTGCGAGGCCTCTCACTGTGTATGCGCACATAGACAAGGTCAGGAGGGTGGGGGAGCACGTGGTGTTGAAGCATGCGCCTGGACAGTGAGCCATGCACATACGTGCTGTGGCAAAGGCATGCAGCAGGTGCAAGCCACGCGGTGCGGGAGGTGTAGGTGGTAGGCATGACAACGTGCAGACAATGACACTGCCGTGCGCACAGGTCCATTGACATAAGGCGCACGCACTAGGGACTCACACACACACACACACGCTAGGGACTGACAGTATGGACGTACGTTCTTGGGTCGTTCCAATTGGCATCCTTGTCAGGGCCCTGAGCTAGATTCATCTTGTGTGTGTAAGCTTACACGGTGCCTGGGACTCCAGGGGTGACGTACTTACTATGTGTGGCTTGGCTTTTACTGGTTTACTCTGCTATGCCTTGTTCTATGGTGGTGGCATGCAGGTGCGCTTCTACGGTTGCGCTCCCTTCGTGCTTTGCAGTCTTAGCTGAGTTCGTGATGTTTTTGCTACGCACTGTGCGTGTGTGACGAGTAGATGGAGTGTAGTGCGCGCATGTGTGTGTAACAAGCTGTTTACTTAGCCTCCCTGTCCCTCCAGCAGCTTTGTGTCATAGTAACGACCATTGCTTATGTCACTGCACACAGCGCTGCGCCCACTTTGCGGTCTACACCTACAGGGCTGCGCCGAGCGCTGGTGCACCTGTACAAGTCACAGCGCGATTTTACATTTATAGGTGTCGTGTCAAGGGGCCATGCAGCGTGGAGGAGCATCTGCAGCCCTGTGAATGAATCATACCCGAAAGTTAGACTCCGAAAGTCAAACATGACACACACACACAGTGGCAAGCTGAGAACACACATGTACCAGCACCAGCAGTCTTTGTATTAGCGCTGTGATAGAGTGATTGTCACAACAAAGTCACGCCCACGCACAGACACACGAAGATATACGTGTCGGGAAGGAAAGGGAGAGGAAAGAAAAACACATGGATCGTACTAGGAAGCCGCATGGGGGTCTGTTGGAAGACCGCAAGGAACGGAAGCCCAGGTGCAGCAAACTACAAGACACCAGGGAAGCACGCACAATGCACGGACACCAGACCCACCAGACTGCCATGCTAGTCAAACTCCAGCGGCAAACACCAGCGAAGGACACACTGAAAGTCCACGCAGTCCGTACCCAGTCCACCCAGAGAGCCACGACGCGTTGTCACACTTAAGTTCGCTTTCAGGCTCATGCCTGCTGCACCATCACACAGCTCACAGCCCACAGGTCAAACACAGGTCAAACACACCGTCTACCCTCGCTGGTGTGAAGCCCACAGGTGCACACCCACAAGCAAACACACCGCACTAGAAGCCACCCCACCCAAAAGCATCACTGCCCAAACCACAGAGATTGTAATCATGCCTGCTGCATACAGCTCACAGCCGAGAGCCAGGAAACGAAGGACACGAACACCCTCGCCTAGTAGAGCCCACCGGTTTACACCCACGACAGCAAACACCCACGACGGCAGAGACGCCTTGCAAGCAAAGACGCCCTGGAACACCACAGAAGCCACACCAGAAGAAGCCACGCTAGGAGAAACGAGCACACTACTTGGAGGCCTATGTCCACTGGGCAGCAGATAGATAACCGACGTAAGCACCGACAAACACTGGGCAAACACTATACGGTAACTGGGCAAACACTCGGTAAACACCATACGGACATTGAAGGACACTGAAGGAAAGACACACAGGCTTTGGCACACTGGGACACCCACATATCATGCATGCAAAAGCACAGGTAAGCACCCAGAGGGTCACTGCGCCATACCTCATGTTAGCACCACACAGGCACCCGTACACACACAAACGCTCCCACAGAATTGATGTGAGTTACTGGTCCATGCACAATGTCTGAACAGCCTTGCACGCACACACACCCCTGTCTGTATGCTACGTAAGGCCGCATGAAACACACACACACACACACACACACACACACACACACACACACACACACACACGTGCACACAAAAGCATGGCAGACATACGGCGATATAAGAAGGGACATAGTACAAGGTCTTGAGAGCACGCCGAGGTCTCACGTCAAAGCATGGCACGCACATACACCAAGTCGCACAGGGGGGCTACGTGATACTGTACTCTTGAGCCCGGACATACGACTAAGTGAGTGCATGCAAGTTAGTCTCAGCTCCATTGGACATACACGTGAAAACATATGCTTGAGTTCGTGTCTGTCACCGCACAGGGCACCAAAACCTTGACACTCCAAAACCTTGACACTCAATGCAGCAAGGCAGCCACGCTCTGACCAGTGCAGTATGAATGTCATCGTAGCAAGTCCGCACGTACACAAGTCACACTTTGCGAGTTTGAGAGCATACCCTTTTGAGACCCATACTCATACAAATGGTGAGTAGGTTTGCATAGTTAATGGCCAAAATCTAACTCACATGCTTGATGTTCTGACTCAGGCCGCTAGGAAAGCAGTAAAGAAGACAGCATCACCCATGCCAGTCATACACACTCATTGCGTGTTCGCCCCGGTTTCACTACCAGTGTAGTACCAGTGTAGTACCAGTGTAAAACCAAACCACTCCATATGCAGCGCACACTGATCCGCGCCCAAGCTCAAACACACATACGCACAGGCGTGCCACCATGCCCACGTAACTATGCGCGCCTATAATGAACCTTCCGATGAGTTTCTGATGCAGGCAAGATTCAGTACAGTAAGGACATAAGAAGCCTTCCGCACACAAACAGGACGCGCCGCGTACCTACCATCAATGCTCTGCACTTAGCGTAGCCAGACCCGCGTGCGCCCACAGACCTAATGTTACCAAACCGCAAACACACTGCACATGTGCACACTGCTGCTCATTCTATTGCAGCCACAGGTCACGAGGTTCACTGTACTGCAGCCAAACCTGCCCTTTGCGAGCACCCCGCGCTGCTGCACTGGCAAACTCACGCTCGACACACGCAGACACTGCTGATGCCTCTACATACACTGTGCGTACACGACACTACACTTCTAAAGGTGCCGTGAACGCGCTGCTCCCGTGCGCTGCTCCCGTGCTGACTGCGCCCGTGTGCGCACGCTCAGGCATCGCCATACAGCCGCCAGTGGACCCAAGCGACCAGGCCGGACAAGCATGTACTGGGCCCGCGACCATGCGCACGTGACAACACGTCCATAAGTGATGGCGCAGCACCTTGGGTAGGGTAGGGTACGTAGCGCCTTAGCATGTCCACGATGATGCGCATATGACGACACGTCCACACGTAGCGACACACCATCGTCTTACATCTTGTCATACGTAGCCACGCAGCATTGCCTTACATGTTGGCACCTGCAACCACACGCGAAACAATGCAAGGCTGAATGCCGCACGCATCGGGCGGACAGGGCATAGCGCGGGCATGCAACCCAATTCAAATTCTTCGACTGCGCAGGACTTAGCATGATGAGCGTGCATGCTGTGCGTGCTGCGTACCCACCTGCCGCGCGATCAAAGACACCCCGTATCTCCGCCAGCATGGCCTCGCTCTGCCCGGCGCGGCGCTCCGCAGCTGCCAGCTGCTGCTCCAGCTCGTCGGCACGGCCTGCCTGCTGCTGCAGCGAGGCGATGGTGGCGGACTGCCCTGCCGCCTGCGCCTGCAGCTGGCTGACGGCTGCGTCGCGCTGCTGCAGCTGGCCCGCCTGCGCAGCCACCTGCTCCTCGAGCTCGCGGATGCGGGCAGCCAGCTGCTCAGCCTCGCTGGCTTGTGCAGCCAGCTGCTCAGACTGGCTGGCTTGCGCAGCCAGGAGCTCCTGGACACGCTGTGCCTGCTGCTGCGCCTCACTTTGCGCGGCTGCCAGCTGCTGCTCGTGCAGCTGTGCAGGCAGCTGCGCCTGCAGCTCGGCGATGCGCTGCGCCTGCTGCTGCCCACGACCCTTCGAGGCTGTCAGCTGCTGCTCTTTGCCTTGCAAATCCACCCTCAACTTAGTACAGATACGCCGAAGCTCAGTGATGGCTAGACTGGCAGCTTCCCTGTCCACCTGTGCGGTGTGCTGGGCCTTGACCGAGTCTTCAGCGAGCTGCCAGGCAAGCTCACGCAGGCCTTTGAGCTGCTCTTTGCGTTGCCCTTGGTGATGTTGAACCGCTTGCACTGAGCAACGCGATACTCTTCCAACATGACCAGTGCCTTGGCTCGTTGCGTGGCCTTGTTCTCGGGCTCAAGCCACTTGATCCTGGTCTTGCCCTGCGCACATAACAGCGCAGTTGACATTCTCACGCGTGCGCTTTTGACGACAGTGGTGCAACAAGCACTACGTGTGCTGCACCGTGCACGTGCGCAGGTCTGAAAAGCTCACCTTGCCTGTCTCTGCAGGCGTGATGTTTGCGAAGCACTCCTCGGATGCCACCTTCTTCTCCAGCCGCTGCAGGGCATCCTCGCCTGCCTGTGTCGGCCCTGTCCGCCAGTGTCCCAGAGGAAGGTGCAGCTTGTCTTGGGGCACAGCGTGCGCCAGGACGCCGCCGGCCGCCCACGTGGCTGGACATTGCACATCCTTGGGCTCGTAGGTGCCAGGGCTGCGAGGTGGCAGGTGGGGATGAGCGCAGATCAGATTCGGCTGGCTCGGCCTTGCTGTGTCTGCAGTATGCGCTCGTGTAGTGTGCCCAGCGTACACTCACTTGTACTTGGTCTCTAGCTTGAAGCCTATACAGCCTGCAGTCTCCTCCGCATCACTGTGAGCACCACTGTCGTCTCCGCTGTCATCAGAGTCGCTCCTGCGCAACAGAGTTAGGTGTGTACATACCACAGAGTTAGGTGTACGATACCACAGTCGTCAGTTTATATCAGCCTGCTCATTGCCGCTTAAACAACGTGCTACCATCGCCTAGCAGTTGCTGTACCAGCTGTTGCTTTCTGCCTTGGCCTTGTTGACGCTGGTCGCGCATCTTCTTGCGTTTACGTGCCTTGCGTCTGGGTCGCCGGTAGGGTGGCTGTCTTGAGCATCGTGATCCTGATGCTGATGTCCAGCCGTCCAGGTGAGACGCCTGCGTGGTGATGGACCGTGAGTGGGTACCACTCAGTACCCAGCGCCCCGCGGCGTGCCGCGTGAAGAAGTCCATGAAGCCTGCAAGCCTTGGCGCAACCTGTACCTTGTATCCTGGGCATCAGCCTCATCGTCTTGGATAGACTGGGAGCTGAGAGTAGTCCGAGAGGTCGAAAGCCTGCAAGGGACAAGATGCGGGGTCAGCGTCCGTCCGCCTCTGCTGTGCAGTGCTACAGCCACCAAGCTGCGCTGTCCTGCCAGCATCTCTTGTGTGGTCTGCGCGGGTGTAGCCTGGGCAGGGCACTTGAAGGGCTGGCGCGGTAGAGCGTGATCTAGCACAGGGCAACCAGATCGGCGTAGCTTGCCCCTGGGGCCCTGCCTATGTGCTCATCAACATGCCCGGATGGCAAAGGTAGCACTGCTGAGGTGCTGTGCTGGTGAGCAGGTCTGTGCGTGGCCCCTGCAATTCAAGTACCCTGGCGCCTGAACTTACTTGACGCCCTGCTCCTCGCTCAATGCCACTGGCTGCTTCTGTTTGGCTGGCATAAGGGCTCGGAAGCACGACACGTAGCCTGACGAAGCGAACTGAAGTTTGTCGAGTCCGCTGCTGGTCGCCTCTGCGCTGCTGGTCGCCTCTGCGCCGTGCGAGACCCAGCGCTTCTTGTAATAGTCTCAGCCTAAGAATTGTGCATGTGCTGCCAGCCTGCTGGCTGCAGTGGGGACTTCATGCTGCCTTCGCGTCTCCTGTGCGTGCCTTCTGTTTGCTACTGTGTGCTAGCTATGTGTTATATGAGGTCTAAGGAATGTGGAGAAGGAGCCAGGAGCCCAGATCGCTGCACCAAATGGCTCCAGTTCCCGGCAACGGACTCAAACCGCGTGCGGCTGAGCCCCTCTCATCTCGCACCTCTTGCCCCTCGGGACACGCACATTGGCATCACGAGGAATCATGAAAGAGCTTACAGGGGCTAGGAGCCCCATCAGAGCTCAGGCGCAGCCATCGACACCCTGTGGCGCCTCCCGCGACCCGGGCCGCCTCACACACGCCATCACAGGGCACCCCATAGCGTTCAATTGTAGCATCTGGCCCATCAGCAACCTCGTGACCCATGTCCGCCATGACAGACAGCGCGGCGTGGCCTGGCGCACGCCTGGGCGGAGGCTTTCCCTGACACACCCTGCGTGCTGCCGGATGGGGCTACGCCCACACCCGCACAGACCAGCGCGCAGAACACCAGACCGCAGTGGCATTGTCAGTCAGCAGGCGTGGCCTATGGGGCACCAGGAGGCGTCTGGCTTACGCCAGGAGACCTGTTGCTCTTGATGCCACCAAGCCTCGCGCGCCAGCTCATCTATGAGCGCTGGCACCTCGGCCTCGCAGTGCCTGCCACACATCCCTCCGCCACGCCAGCGTTAGCACAGGTGCCACAGACAGAAGCAGCGACCCTTGCGCAGGCCCCAGCCCCAGAAGGGGGCGCACCGGCAAGTGAAGGGCAGGCACCCACGGCGTCGGCCAGCTGCAAGTCCGAGCCAGATGCGCAGCCCGCAGGCAGTGGTCAGGATGCGAGACGCATAGGCAGTGGTTCTGAGACTGCATTGGCTACAGCGCGGGTCAAGGGGAACAGCGCGGCAGCGCAGTCTCAGGGCCGGGCGGATGACAGCGCGGAACAGGCGCAGGCGCACAGCGACGCCGCAGCAACACCGGTGCCAAACGCAGGCGCCAAGCGCCTGACTAAGGCGGAGCTGCGCGTGATGCGGAAGCAGGCGCAACAAGCCAAGGAGCCTGAGCCACAGGCACCTGCGTACTCCCATCAGCACACCACAGACGCTTCCCACACAAGTCAAGGAGCAGCAAGTATTTGTGACAGGTATGATACTCATGTGTCGTGTGGTGTCATGACACATGGGGTGTGGCCCAATGGAAAGTCAAGGCAACAGCATGGCATGCCCGACTAGATGCAGCAAGAGCGGAGCGTGTGCGTGCTGATACTAGAATGCCAGACGTGCTTTCAGATGACCGACGTGTGTATGTATGTATGTGTGTGTGTGTGTGTGTGTCACACAGGCTTGCGAACACCCAAGCTCACCCTCCCAAGTCAGCACGCACACACATGCGCGAACTGCTGCCAGGTCCTAAACCTACATCTTCACTTTCGCTGTGTATGAGGACACATACGGAAGGCCATGCATGGAGTGCGTACAGGTGAGGAGGCACATGGAGAGGGAGTGCTGGTGG
>VFQQ010004585.1_pt1 | contig 12060 bp, 18 predicted proteins | sample 3512341 | NCBI WGS metagenome assembly VFQQ01 (sample SAMN10412373, study PRJNA504923) | tailings metagenome | isolation source: Relicate 2 Philex TSF1 revegetated site | place: Philippines: Tuba, Benguet | collected 2017-08-29 | reverse complement strand
GTCAGGCCATCACCCGCTCCATCGCAGATCAGGCGCGTACTATCCGTATTCCTGTGCATATGATCGAAACCATCAATAAGATGAATCGTATCAGCCGCCAAATCTTGCAGGAAACCGGTTTGGAGCCAGATCCAGCGACCCTGGCGGAAAAGATGGAAATGCCGGAAGATAAAATCCGTAAAATCCTCAAGATTTCCAAGGAGCCCATCTCCATGGAAACTCCAATTGGTGACGATGATGATTCCCATTTGGGCGACTTTATCGAGGATCAGGCAACTTTAGCTCCTGTTGACGCTGCCGTATATGCAAGTTTGCGCGATGCGACCAAAGAGGTGCTAGAATCGCTGACCGCAAGGGAAGCCAAAGTACTGCGTATGCGCTTTGGTATCGAAATGAACACTGACCACACATTGGAAGAGGTCGGTAAGCAATTCGATGTCACGCGTGAGCGTATCCGTCAAATTGAAGCCAAGGCATTGCGCAAACTTCGCCACCCAACCCGTTCTGAACGCCTGCGCAGTTTCCTCGAAACTGGCAACGACTAAAGGCGCGACAAGCTTTCAGGGCCTCTAGCTCATGCATGGTTAGAGCAGCGGACTCATAATCCGTTGGTGCCCGGTTCGACTCCGGGGAGGCCCACCATAGAATCAAGGGGTTACGTTAATTCGTAACCCCTTTTTCTTTTGAAAGTTCAACAAAGGTTCAACGGGGTAAAAGAGCAATTGGGTTCAATCGGCGTGCTTCTTCAAGATGATCTGGAGACAAATGCGCATATCGCATAGTCATAGTGAGGCTGTAATGACCAAGCAATTTCTGTAATGCAAGAATGTTGCCCCCATTCATCATGAAATGGCTCGCAAAGGAGTGCCGGAGGATATGGGTTAATTGTCCATCACTTAGCTTTAGATTGGTGGCTTTAATGGCTTCTCTGAAAGATGAGTATGCTGTAGCGAATAAGCGCTCCCCAATTCCATGCTCTTTATAATGATTCTGTAGCGCTTTTTCAAAGTCGGCAGTAATAGGGACAGATCGTGCTTTACTAGATTTAGTTTGAACGAATTGCATTAATCCATTTTTTACTTGGGATGTACGAAGGCTTTCAGCCTCGCCCCAGCGAGCGCCAGTTGATAGGCAAACTCTCGATACCATTAAAGCATGGGGATTTTTTGAGGCGGCAAGACGATCCATTAGGATGCTTATCTGCTCCAAGCTTAAGAACGATAGCTCTGATTCCTGGACCTTGAATGCCCTCAGTTTTGAGAGTGGATTTTCTTTTTTCCAATGATCCAGTCTTATGCACTCATTAAAAGCAGCTCGCAGATAGGAGTGTTCTCTATTCAATGTGCTCGGTTTTATACCTGCCTCAATGCGCTTGGCTCTGTATTCAGCAAATAGATCAGCAGTGAAATGATCTACTTTTGGGTTCCCCATTGCCTCACACATTGCATAAAGAATACGTAATCGGCCTTCACCGTCATTGAGGCTGTACCCATGATGTTTATGCCACAAGTCTATGATGTCTTTTACTAGACGGGCATCTCTCTTGGGAGGTGCCCACGCTGGATCTTCTTGTACCTTAGCTTGGACATGACGCTCCCAGGCAATCGCTTCGGCTTTTGTTGAAAACGATTTTTTTACACGTTTTCCGGCTCTTCCCCCTGGCTGCACATTGACTTGCCATTTTCCCGAATCAAGTTTCTTGATTGCCATTGTTTGTACTTATTAAGTTTTTCCGTTGTTGCTGAAGTATATCAAGCCGCTCTTGGTAATGATTTTGATCGTGTGCATCGAATGGGAAGAATTGCTCAGAGAAAGATTTCATCCTCCTATCAAATGCAATTTTTTCAAGCGCATAATCAAGATCAGAATATTTCTTCTGGAATACCTTAATATCGTCGGCTCCAAAGAAACCCTCTACCATCGCGGTAATACTAGTATCTTCGGAGGAGTTGGATCCTATAGCTATTTTGGCTGATAACTTCTCTTGCTCTGATGGGTTCCTTTTTTCCACTAGATTATTTTCTGTTGCACTGCTTCGACCGTAAATTGAATCCTGTCCGTAAATTTTCAATTCGAAATATTCCTTAGCGACCAACTCAACTGAAGTGGTGCTCCGTTCTTGACTACAGGTCCAAGCATTAGGTGGGGCGGTGTGACCATTTTCTTCATCAGTAATGCCAGTTATTAACCAAAAGGCATATTGTGGCCATCGCCTTCCGAGTGCTTCAAGCATGTGTACCGTTGCTCGCTGATTGCCTTTCCATACGTTTCTCCAGTTGTTGCTTGATATGCCTGTCTCTTTCTCAAGAGCGGGTAATCTTTTCTGTGCTGGAGTTACCGCAGTGATCAATTCGATCACGCGTCTGCTTATATCACTACGCATAACTTCTCCTTGACGTTATTCGCGACGAAGGTTATAAATATATACATGGTTAATTATTAACCAAATAAATAAACCAAACTGATGGGATGAATTTTGGACGGATTAGAAAATTTTGTCACGGGTTCGTTGGCTAACTATACGCCCCTTGTAAGTCGTGAGAGGTTTGCCGAAATGACTGGCTTACCAATAGGGGTAGTAGTGGGTTTCTGCAATAAAGGATATCTCCCGACTTTTGGCATGGGAAAGTATAGCTTGATTAACCTTGAGCTACTGCGTAAAAGCTGCCTTGATCGTGAGTACAAATGACTATAGCGCCTCAATTGGCAGTCCAGGTGTTGGAAGCTGACACGCAATGGTTTCATGTCTTTCGTTCAATGATCGATAGTGGTGAGCTTGCAAGGCTAAGTGGATCAGCGTTGAAGGTCTATCTTGTTATCAAGTCTTATGCCAATTATCGGAATGGCGGAGCTTTCCCTGCCGAATTAACAGTCGCTGAGAAATCAGGTCTATCCATCGCCCAGGTCAAGCGATCCATCAAAGAGCTGCAAAATTTGGAATACCTGTCGATTTCAAAGCGTGGCCGCAAAAACCATTACATCCTGAAGGAAAAAGTGATGGTACGTAATGCTTCAGGTAACTCAGCAGCAACAGCTTCATGGGACTACATTCCTGCTGAGGTTGCTAATGCCGTGGATGAGCTGAAAAGCTATGTTACGTCTGGCCAGGCTGATAGCACGCAATTAATCAATATTCAGGTTAATAATCTTCAGGTCAATATCAACCAGGTAAGCCCTGGTGGGGTAGTTGTCAATAATCAGGCTGCTCGGGCAATTGATCTCGCGAGTTTCGATCCAGCGATGCGTCAGAAATTGAGCAGTTTGTTAAAAAAAGCAGGGGTTCCGATTGCTGAAACTTATACACAGCTCACCAGTGATACGTATCACCCATGAGCTGTGTACAGGATGAATAGGGCTCACCCATGATACCTATCAGCCCTCAATAGGTGTCATGGGTGAGCCCCTAAAGAGATTTTATATATTTATATTTAAAAAGAGAGCAGATGAGCGATTCACCGATTCTAAGCGTCCATCTTGGCAAAGAGCTGAAGCAAAAATGGATAAGGTTTTGCGTCCAACAAGGCGAGAGACCTAGCACCGCTATGCGCCAAATAGTTCTCAAATTATTAAATCGCGGATCTGTTCTCTCTACGGCTTGTGACGACCAACCCGAAGCATCTGAGGCTGGGAAGACATATCGAGTTGAAATTCGGTTGAAAGAAAAAGAGCTCAAAGCTTTGCAAGAGCTAGCATTGAAATTTGGATACAACAAAAACCGATACGTTGCTAGCCTAGTAGTTAATCACATCAGTCAGGCTGCACAGTTTGGCCAGTTTGAGCTAGATCAAATCACAGCTTCCAACAGCCAACTCTTGATGACGGGTCGTAGCCTCAATCAAATGGCTCGCAAGCTAAATACAAGCTTGGAAAGTAGCGATCAGCTTAAGGTCGAGCTAATTGAGCAGCTGAGTCACGAAATTCGAGCCCATGTTCAAATTGTCTCGAAATTGATTGAGGCGAACATCCAGCGCTGGAAGCGAACTCAACCGTGACCAATGCTCAACGTCCCATATACATTGACGGGGTGCTGAAAGAGCTTGGCGAGCGACTTTTCTGGGATCCGGTTCGGCCAATCAAAGGCAGCAGGATCACTACTACAGGCTTGCCGAGGAAGGCTAAAGCAAGAGGCAGCAATCATGCTGCTCCAGTGCGTATAGCCAATACCCTTAACAATACGCTTAGGCGTACCCCAGAAGTGATGGTCAAGATTAGCGGTGGCGGTAAGTCATTCCAGCATGTCAAAGCTCACTTGGACTATATCTCGCGCAACGGCCAAGTGGCCATAGAGGACCAATCTGGTGATGTGTTTTCCGGTCGGGATGATCTGAAGGACCTTGAAGCAGAGTGGCGATATGGCGGCTATCCAATTTCAGCTAATCCTGGGGCCAAGCAAGCGTTTAACATCGTTCTATCAATGCCCCCTGGTACTGATAGAAAAGCTGTTACAGATTCAGCGCGTGATTTCGCTAAAGCTGAATTTGGGGAAAATTATAGTTATGTCTTTGCTACTCACAATGACGAAAAGCATCCCCACGTGCACCTGGTCGTAAAGGCCATGGGGAGAGATGGAGTGCGCTTAAATCCTAGAAAAGCAGACCTGCAGCGATGGAGAGAGATTTTTGCGGATAAGTTGAAAGATCACGGTATTGAAGCTAATGCTACAAAGCGTCAAGTGCGTGGCATCACCAGGAAGCCACGCAAGCAGTCTGTTGTGCACCTGGAAAAGCGCGGTAGCGGTATCAAGTCGTTTCACAGAGAGGCGCTACAGGAGGCAGCAGCAGGGTTTATCAGGCAAGGTGTACCTATCTCAAATCCGCTTAGCGCCAAGATAAAGCGAACACGGCAATTGATTGTTAGCCGTTGGAATAGCTTAGCTCTTGCCCTGCAAGATCAAGAAAACCTGTCTGCAGAAATCAAAACCTTCGTGGAGGCACTGCCTCCTGCCGAGGGGTTGGGAGAGCAGCTGCAAAAACAGTTATCCAAACAGTTGAACCAAGTAAAACAAAAAAATAAGGACATTGAACGATGAAGCTATACAGCACAGACGATTTACGTAATCAGGGAATGCCCGAGGGGATGAACTTAGTGGGATTACATACTTCAGAGGGTATCTGGCTTGCCCTCCAGGACAACCAGGACATTTCTTTCGTGCAGGATCCAGAATTTACTGGTCCTGCCATGTTCGATCCCGAGACCAATCATTTCAGCCAATTTATCCTTGCAGTGCCAGGGCTGGAAAAGATGAGCGTTCTGTTGTCGCCCCGCAATAGCATGTTACCTGGAGCCGCCAAATGAAATACCCCGTATTGTTTGTTCTTGTGACTACGCTGATCCCATTGAGCGGTTGTATCAAAGACCCAGAACCTGACCTGAAGAGAATGGTGACCTGTGCATTTAGCAAAAATGCTGATGCAAAAGCATCCGCTTGTAGCGTGATGACCAACACAGAAAACCGCATTCTAGACTGCGCTATCAACAGGAAAAAGATCGGCCGTCAGGCTGCCTGTAAGGATTTGAGTCCTGATGAGCGTAAGTTCATCCCTATGCTGGATGCATCACGACCAGTTGGGACTCAGTTCACTTTTCCAGCCCTGAAGCTGGGCAAGTAACAATGCTGAAGCTTAAGGAGATATCAAATGGAAATTACTAATATCTTTCAAGCCCTGGGAGCCACGTTAGAGTCAGCGACACAGCATTTTGCCAGCAGACATTCAGCGGCATTGGCTAAGGCCATTTTCCCGTTCGTGTCTGGAGGGCTTTTGTGCTGGATCATGTTCCTGGGTTATCAGGCTATGGTGGGCAAGCTGCAAGAGCCATTTATCAACCTGGTGCAACGTGCAGCGGCCGTAGTGTTTCTGTCTGCAATAGCGTTTGGTCCGTCAATTTATCAGGTCGAGATACTGGATGACTTCGATACCTTGCAATCATTGATGGTCAGTGCCGTAGCCGGAGAACAAACCAATCCATACCGAGCCGCTGATGTAACACTGGAAAAAGGATTTGAGTTGGCGAGTCAGTTTTCAAAAGAAACGACCGTGTGGGGTGCTGAAGCATTTTATGGTTGGATGGCAGGGTCATTCATCATCTATGGTGGTACGGTTGTGTTGGCCACAATGGCAGCAGGTTCAATTATGGTCGCTAAAGCGAGCCTTGCTGTTGTGCTGGCATTCGGACAGCTGGCGATAGCGTGTGCAATCTTTCCAGCCACAAAAAAATTCTTCGAATCCTTTATTTCTACTGCACTAAATAGAGTCATGCATATTGTAGTCGTGACGATGGTAATGGGGTTTGCGCTGGATCTATTCACCATTGTTGCGATTGGCTATGATGCGGACACATCCTCCCCATTGGCTTTTGCCTGGCAATTACTTATCGCGGTCATTATTTCTGGAATGTTGATTTTCAGTGCAGGGACGCTGGCTTCAGAGTTGGCTGGCGGTGTCGCGTTGGCAGTCTCCAACCCCATTACGGCGGCGGCCAGGATGGCAACCAAGCCATTCTCATCAGCTACTCACTATCTGACAGGTAAGTCATCCAGGACAAACGCCAAAACTGGAAGAGCAGAATATGCTTCAAGATTTTCGCATATAGCCAGGGGCAATACTTTTGCAAATCCAGCTTATCGGCAAAAGGCTAGCGCCAATATGAAATCAGGCTGGGGCGCTGCAGAAGGTGGCTCCACCAAATCCTATAGCAACCGCAAGAGCACAGCAGATCGCTTGAAAGAAATGGCGAAGCGTACAGATAAGGGGTAATCATGACGTACTTATATTTAATTCGAGAGCTCGCTTTTATCGTGACTGAGCTGACCATGTATTTCGCTATCGCGATGATGCTGACTGCTGCATTGTGGGTTCTGGTCAGTCACTATTGGGTATATCGCCAGGGAGGCTTACATGGTGTCATTGCCTGGCATATGCATACCCGAGAGCAATATGATTTCAATGATCTAAAATTTTCAGGATCTATCTTGGCTTTAACGATTATCGGCATTTGGCTTTGCATCCAGGATGTGCAGAGTGGCTTGGTGCCAGGGTTAAGCGCTTTGCTAGGGGCGTTGGTGGCATTTGTAATTACTGGGTTAGTTGCCGAGCGACGGAAGCACTGGGAGTTAATTAAAAACAGCGCCAGACAAGTGATGCTGAGGCACCACAGTCACTGAGATGAATGAGGTTTGGGATATGGATATCCAAGGCCTCACTACAACGAAATATCTAGCCGGAGGAATACATGAGCAAGAAAATTGATCTAACGTCGTTGACTGAGTTTAACGCAGCTCACTTTGTGAGTGATGCTGGAGATATTAAGGCCTATATCCAGGAAGTTGAAACAGAAGACAATATTGAATCTTTAAGAGGTGCTGTTAAAACCGTCTTCATGGCAAAAGGAGCGATAGCGGTTGCAGATGAGCTTGGGATTACAGTGCAGGAAGTATGGGATGCACAAGTCAATCCTTTAAAGCATCCTGATGTTTTTAACAACATGGTGAATGTATTCAAAAAAGGTTAACTTGGATGCCCCTGCTTTGTCGGGGATGGGTTCGTATTTTGGGATGCACAGTGTTGATAATATCAACACCAACATATTTAAATTCAAAGTGGTTCAAATGAGATAGGACGCATGTAGTGGGCCTACAAGCCGCGAATAGAGCCGGGGATAGGTTATCCCCTTTGCCGATTGAAGTTTGGCCGTTCTGCCTACAGTCCTGGATAGCTCGTATTTTGAGATGCAACCAATAATTATGAGGTGTCCTGAATAGAGTAATCGTTGCTTCATGCAGCAGCCATGCAGGGCATGGTAAGCTCTTCCCTCTGCAGACATACCACCGTGCTGAAGGTCAGCACGGTATATTCACCCCAGAATAATCGCCTCAAGCCTAGCGGGACCTCATCCATCACAAAGTCAGGCACAGCTTCCTTCAAATTGGCTTTACGTATAAGCCAAGCCCATAACTTCACTTGATGGCAATAAATTTCGAAAGCCTCACAAACAGCTTGACCTAAACTTAACTTGAGGAATTAGAGTGCGTAAATGCATTCAACAATTTCCACAGTGCTAGTAATTAAAGCATTAGTCGCTTTCCAAGAGCAATCGCGGGCCCACACCTCTATCTCTACAACTATCTTCTGGATTGCGCAAAGGGCAATCAGTCAGCGAAAGACAACCACAGCCAATACAAGAATTAAGCTGGTCATTCAATTTTATCGCCAATTGAATTTTTTCCTGAAGAGCCAATTGCCAGGAGCGGCTAATCTTTTCCCAATCATGCTTATTTGGAATTCGAGCAACTGGAAGGTCTTTGAATGCAAGCTGTATTTCTTCGAGCGTAAAGCCAAGCTTCTGGGCGATTTTAATCAAAGCAAGCACTCTCAACTCTCTTCGAGCAAACAGGCGGTGATTGCTTTTGCTTCGAGTGCTCTTAATCAGTTTTTTTGTTTCATAGAAGTGAATGGCCGAGACTGCCACTCCACTTCTGCGCGACAGTTCACCAACCGTCAACAGAATATCTTTATTCACAATGGTATTCATACCATCAATTATCAACCTCAATCTTACTTGAGGTAAATACTTTTTTCATTTATCAACCACGAAAGGGTTTACTCATGAACGACACAAATCAGCTTGTTGCACTTGTCACCGGTGCTACTGATGGCATAGGAAAAGAGGTATCGCGGCAGTTAGCTCAGAAAGGGGTTAAAGTCATTCTTGGTGCCAGGAGTCTTGAGAAAGGAAAAAAAGTTATTGAGGAATTTCACAGTCAAGGTCTGGAAGCCGAATTGATTTTATTAGATGTGAATGATGAATACACTACAGAGTCTGCTGCAGTTCAAATAAATCAACGATACAACCATATTGATATTCTTATAAATAACGCTGGAATTTTCTTAGATAGCGGACCAATTAGCGAAATGAGTATTAAAGATTTTTCATCTACTTTTGATACAAATGTGACTGGATTTTTAAGAGTTAGCCAAGCATTTATACCATTACTTAAAAGATCTTCACAGGCGAGAATAGTCAATATCTCAAGTTCACTTGCTTCTTTGAAAAATATGACTGATGAGAGCAATCCTTATGCGAGTATTTCTTTACCATCTTATGCCGCCTCAAAGGCAGCAATGAATGTATTAACAATACACCTTGCACGAGAGCTACAGGCGTTTAATATTAAAGTAAATGCCGTATGTCCTGGGCTAACTGCAACAAGATATGTAAATGCTCCTGGTGCTCAGCCAGTCTCTGTAGGGGCAGAGGTGCCGGTAAAGTTCGCATTATTAGATTCCAATGGACCAACAGGTGGATTTTTTGATCGTAACGGTTCTGTGAGTTGGTAATTAAAAAGTAAACTTTGCAGGCACTAATATTTAAGAGTGCCTGCAAAGGAACGAAGGCTCTATATTCAAATGAAACTTCCTTTATACATTCACAATAAATTTATCTACTCATCTCTTGTTCCCACCAAGTACGATTGGTATCTGATATTGGCAGACGCAGAGCACATCAGGTATGTAGAGGAAATTATAGTGTCCACGCCGGAGGGATATAGAGTAGCAATTATTACAGGCGCCCCTGTTACAAATAAATATAGATTGCTTGCAGACTTAAAATGCATTTATTTACTTGAGTTGGATATTCGGTCTTTTGAAGGTAATGCATTAGAGAAAATATTCGATAAATTTTTTATTCCTCCCGGAGTTGGGTGCTTACAGGTTAAGGCAAGCTCCAAAGTATCCGAAATTATTAAAAATGGCATTGTTTGTAAAAACAAAATTTTCGATTGCTACTAATTCAAGAAATTACAGATAGCGCACTGCATTTTGTATGACGTATAAACAGTCGAAAGTGTTGATGCATCAAATGTATCAACATAGCATCTGCTAATGCGGACACATGCTCATGTGTTGGAGAAGAAATGCCCTAAGTGAATTAGCAATCTTGTTTCATGCAGCAGCCATGCAGGGCATGGTAAGTTCTTCCTTTCTGCAGACATACCGCCGTGCTGAAGGTCAGCACGGTATATTCACCCCAGAGTAATCGCCTCAAGCCTAGCAGGACCTCATCCATCACAAAATCAGGCAGGGCCTCTTTCAACTTGGCTTTACGTATACGCCAATCCAAAATCTGGGCGGTCCTGCGTTGCAGGGATTGGGTTCGTATTTTGGGATCCACGGTGTTGATAATATCAACACCAAGCATATTCTAAAGTGGTTCCAATGAGATAGGACGCACGTAGTGCGCTTACAAGCTAAGAATAGAGCTGGGAATAGGATCTAGTTTGACCATTCTGCCTGCTGTCCTGCAGCTGGCTTTTATAAGGAACGGTTGATGTGGGGTTGTAAGACAAGGGTAGGGTCCCGACTACATGACCAGCAGAGCACTGCTGCGCCGGATCCGGCGATTAAACAACGTCTGCAAATAAAAGGCCTTGGCTATGCCCTGCATAGCTCGTATTTTGAGATGCAACGATAGCTTAATGTAATAACATTGTGCTTTTAATTGGCTTGCATGGTTGATACAATGTGCTTATTGTTTTGGAGGGAATTCAAGATGAAGGCAACACTTCGAAAAATGGGCAACTCTCAAGGAGTGATCATTCCCAAGGCCGTTATTGCCCAATTAGGGATTGAAGATGGATTCGAAATGTCGATTGAACACAATACGATCGTATTACGCAAGCCTGCGAAAACCACAAGGTCTGGTTGGGCTGAAGCTAGCAGCCTGATTGCACAAGCAGGCGATGACAAAGCTGTTTGGCCTGAGTTTGCCAATGAAGGTGATGCGGACCTCTCATGGTAAAGGTGACGCGTGGAGATATCTGGCTAGTATCGTTAGATCCTACGGTCGGTAGCGAGATTCAGAAAACCAGACCATGTGTCATCGTATCCCCTGCGGAAATTCATGACCACCTACGCACTGTCATTGTTACGCCAATGACAACAGGTAGTCATCCAGCACCTTTTCGAGTTCCATTGAGTTTTGAGGGCAAAAAAGGATTAATCCTGGGGGACCAGATTCGAACGCTGGATAAAACACGCTTGGTAAAGCATCTTGGAAAGATCGATAAAGCTGCTCTCTCAGGCATTCTGGCTGTGCTGCAGGAAACTTTTTCTGAATAACACAGCAAGAGTAACCAGTTTCACCTCTTTAGCTATTAAAATAATTGAGATACAATGTAACTCAATTGATAAAGGAGTAGATGATGGCTACTACAAGCATGGTGCATGTTCGGGTTGATGAAAATATTAAGCAGGAGGCGACAGAAACATTGGCGCTTATGGGGCTTTCTGTTTCTGATGCTGTGCGCGTATTCTTGACAAGAGTGGTTGCTGAGAAACAACTTCCCTTTCTTCTTAAAGTCCCTAATCCAGAAACTCATGCAGCAATGATGGAAGCAGATGCCATTGCTAACGGACGTAAGGCTCGTTTTGCAACAGCTGATGAATTGCTAAATGATCTCGAAAAAAACAGCACAAAGTAAACGTGCCAGACTTCCACGCACATCGGATTACACCAAATCCTTTCTCAAAGATTGGGAGCGTTTAACTCACTCTGGTCGATACGATATGAATCGACTAAAAGAAGTCATGGTGCTGTTAATAGCAAATGACGCGCCATTAGGGGCAGAGTGGTTAGATCATCCTCTCGGTGGGGATTGGGAGGGGCATAGAGAGTGCCATGTCGGTGGTGATTTCTTATTGGCCTATAAACTTGATAGTATTAGTAAAGTTGAGCAGGTGATATTTGTACGTGCGGGTACTCATGCGGATCTGTTTGAGTAAAGTATGCCCTTCATAGCTCGTATTTTGAGATGCAATCAGTAAAGCGATGTAGAGCAATCATTGCTTCATGCCGCAGACAACTATGCAGGGCATGGTAAGCTCTTCCCTCTGTAGACATAACGCCGTGCTGAAGGTCAGCACGGTATATTCACCCCAGAATAATCGCCTCAATCTAGGCCGGTACCTCATCCATCACAAAATCAGGCAAGGCCTCTTTCGACTTGGCTTTATGTATACGCCATTACAGAGCCTCTTGACCAACCACAGGCATATCATCCCA
>VFQQ010004582.1_pt1 | contig 12071 bp, 8 predicted proteins | sample 3512341 | NCBI WGS metagenome assembly VFQQ01 (sample SAMN10412373, study PRJNA504923) | tailings metagenome | isolation source: Relicate 2 Philex TSF1 revegetated site | place: Philippines: Tuba, Benguet | collected 2017-08-29 | reverse complement strand
TGCCCATGGTGGGCGACCTGTTCGGCCAACACTGGATGCTGCCGGCGCTGTGGCAGTTCCTGCTCGCCACACCGGTGCAGTTCGTGCTGGGCGCGCGCTTCTACCGCGCCGGCTGGCACGCGCTCAAGGCCCGCACCGGCAACATGGAACTGCTGGTGGCCATCGGCACCACCGCCGGCTGGGCCCTGTCCACCTGGCTGTGGTGGCGCGCCGAACCGGGCGAGATGGTGCACCTCTACTACGAGGGCTCGGCCGTGGTGATCACGCTGGTGCTGCTGGGCAAGTGGCTGGAAGCACGTGCCAAGCGCCAGACGACGGAGGCCATCCGTGCCCTGCAGGCGCTGCGCCCCGAGCGCGCGCGCCTGCTGCCCGATGGCGTGCGCCGCACCGAGGTGCAGGAGGTGCCGGTGGAAGAGCTGCTGCCGGGCGATCGCATCCAGGTGTTGCCCGGCGAACGCTTTGCGGCCGATGGCGAAGTGATCGACGGCCACACGCAGGCCGATGAATCCATGCTGACCGGCGAGGCCATGCCGGTGGCCAAGGCACCGGGCAGCCCGGTCACCGGCGGCTCGCTCAATGGGGAAGGCCTGGTGACGGTGGCGGTGCGCGCCAGCGGCGCGCAGTCGGTGCTGGCACACATCATCGCGCTGGTGCAGGACGCGCAGGCCGGCAAGGCGCCGGTGCAGCGCCTGGTGGACCGTGTGGCCGCGGTGTTCGTGCCGGTGGTGCTGGTGATCGGCCTGCTCACGCTGCTGGGTTGGCTGTGGGCCGGTGCACCGCTGGAAGACGCGATGCAGCACGCGGTGGCGGTGCTGGTGATCGCCTGCCCCTGTGCACTCGGTCTGGCCACGCCGGCAGCCATCATGGCCGGCACCGGGGTGGCGGCGCGCCACGGCATCCTGATCCGCGATGCCCAGGCGCTGGAGGTGGCGCACCGTGTGCAGGTGGTCGCCTTCGACAAGACCGGCACGCTCACCGAAGGCCACCCGCGCCTGCTGTCCCTGAGCGCTGCGCCCGGCCAGGACGAAGCGTCGCTGCTGGCCCGTGCGGCGTCGCTGCAGGAGGGCAGTGCCCACCCGCTGGCGCGCGCCGTGGTGGAGGCCGCGCGCGAAGAGAACCTCAGCTGGCCCGAAGCGCGGAACCTGCAGGCCGTGACCGGCCGCGGCGTGCAGGGCGAAGTGGGCGGTGTACCGCTGCTGCTGGGCAGCCTGCGCTGGATGGAATCCCTAGGCATTCCCACTGGCGCGCTGGCGCCTGCGGTGGACGCGGCGCTTGCGCAGGGCGCCTCGGTTTCTGTGCTGGCGCATGCGGGCGGGCCGGCGCTGGCCGTGCTGGCGTTCGGTGACGAACCCAAGCCCGGCGCGGCGAGTGCCATCGCGGCCCTGCGCGGGCGGGGCCTGCAACTGGTTCTGGTGTCGGGCGACAACCGCGCCGCCGCCGAGGCCATGGCCCAGCGGCTCGGCCTGCGCGTGAGCGAGGGCGAGGTGATTGCCGAGGTGCTGCCGGCCGACAAGGCCGCAACGATCCGCCGCCTGCAGCAAGGCACTTCCGGTGTGCAGCGCGTGGTGGCCATGGTGGGCGACGGCGTGAACGACGCGCCCGCGCTGGCCGCGGCCGATGTGGGCCTGGCCATGGGCCACACCGATGGCGCCAGCGCCGACGTGGCCATGCACGCTGCAGGCATCACGCTGATGCGGGGTGATCCGAACCTGGTGGGTGCGGCGCTGGACATCTCGCGCCGCACGGTGCGCAAGATCCGGCAGAACCTGTTCTGGGCCTTCGTCTACAACGTGGCGGGCATACCGCTCGCGGCGCTGGGCTTCCTCAACCCGGTGATGGCCGGCGCGGCCATGGCGCTGAGCTCGGTGAGCGTGATGGCCAACGCCCTGCTGCTCAAGCGTTGGCGGCCTTGATGCAGGTCAAGGCTTGCGGCGCCGTGCCATGGGATGCTGCGGGCACCACCCTGAGGAGAGTCCCATGCGACGCGACGCCCTGCGCACCGTGCGCGACGAGCACGCCCGGCTGAGTGCAATGCTGCGCTCCATGCTGGCGATGATCCAGCGCGGCCCCGAGGTCGACGGGCCCGAGCGTTTCTTCGATGTGTTGCGGGCCATGCTGTTCTACATCGGTGAATTTCCCGAAAGGCTGCATCACCCCAAGGAATCCGACCTGCTGTTCCCCCGCGTTGCTCGCGCCGCGCCCCACACGCTGGAGACGATCGAACGGCTGGAGAAGGAACACATGGGCGGCGAGAGCCGTGTGCGCGAACTCATGCACCTGCTCCTGGCCTGGGAGTATCTGGGTGAGCCGCGCCGGCAGGCCTTTGTGGACGAGGCACAAGCCTATGTGGGGTTCTACCTCGCGCACATGCGGCTGGAGGAACAGGTGGTGCTGCCTGCGGCCGAGCAGGCGCTGGACGAGGCCGATCGCCGCGCGCTCGACGTCGCCTTCGGGGGGCATGTGGACCCGCTGAGCCCCGAGGCCGCGCACGATCCGAACTACGACCGGTTGTTCACGCGCATCGTGCGCCTGGCGCCCTCGCCCGTGGGTGTGGGCTGAGGCCTCAACCGCGCAGCGCGACTAGGAGCTCGTCGAACACCGCAAACAGCGTCGCCACATCGGCCTCGGTGGTTTCGGGGCTTACCAGCATCATGCTGTGAAAGGGTGTGAGCAACACGCCGCGGTTGAGCATGAACAGGTGGGTGAGCGCTTCGAGATCGCTGTTCGCCATGTCGCGCACGTCCTGTGCGTGGCGTGGGGTGTGCGGCATGAACTGCAGTTCCAGGCGCGCGCCCAGGCGCGTCACCGTCCAGGCTTGCTGCGCAGCGCCGATACGGCACACCAGGCCTTCTTCGAGCTCGGTGGCCAGCGCGTGCATGTGGCGGTAGTTGGGCGCGGTGTGCAGGTGTGTGAGCGCGGCGTCGAGCGCGGCCAGGGCCAGCGGGTTGCCGGCCAGCGTGGTGCCGATGCCGCTGTGGCCTTCGGGTGCTTGCACCTTGGCCGCCACCATGCGCTGCGCGACCGCGTGCGTGAACCCGTACACCGCGCAAGGCAGCCCGCCGGCCACGGCCTTGCCCACCACCAGCACGTCGGGGTCGAGGCCGTGGGCCCGCGCGTAGCCGCCGAGCGCGGTGGACACGGTGTGGGTCTCGTCCATCACGAACAGGCTGCCGTGGCGGCGGCAGAGCGCGCGCGCTGCGGGCCAGAAACCCTCGGCCGGCGGCACCAGGCCGAAGTTGGTGAGCGCGGGCTCGGCCAGCAGGCAGGCCACGTCGCCCGGCGCGAGCGCGGCCTCCAACGCGGCGAGGTCGTTGAACGGCACCACGCGCGTGTGGGCGTGGTGGTCGTGCACCTGGCCCAGCACCGAGCCGCGCGCCACGGTGGCGCCCGTGGCGGGGTCGAGATCGACCAGGGTGTCGTCGACCGCGCCGTGGTAGCAGCCGTCGAACACCAGCAGCGTGGGCCGTTGCGTGATGGCGCGCGCCCAGCGCAGCACGAAGCGGTTGGCGTCGCTGGCGCTGAGCGCCATCTGCCACATGGGCAGGCCGAACACGCGCTCGAGCGCTTCGCCAACGGCCACCGTGCGCGTGGAGGGCAGCATGCAGGTGAGGCCCTGGGCCGCCTGTTCGGCAATGGCGTGCGCGAGCGGCGCCGGGCTGTGGCCGAACATGGCGCCGGTGTCGCCGAGGCAGAAGTCGGCGTAGCGCAGGCCATCGGCGCAGGTGAGTGTGGCGCCCTGCGCGCGCAGCACGGCCAGCGTGGCGGGGGTGGGCCAGTCGCGCATCCAGTGCAGGGGCACGCCGAACAGGTAGTGCGCGCGGGCGGCCTCGGCCTGGGCCATGGATCGCGGGTGGGTGGCAATGAAGCGCTCGCGCTCGGCCTGCTGCAGGGTGGCGATGCGCGACGGGGTGGGCACGGCGGCGGTCATGCGGCCACTCTACGGCGGCAGCGCGGGGCGCGGGGGGCCAGTGCCGACCGGTGGCAGCGGACCGGCGCGACAGCCCGCGCCATCGCCCCCCGCCACAATGCCGCGCATGCATGCCGACCCCGCACCCCTGCCCCTGATGCGCCTGGCCCTCGCCTTGTCGCTGGGCGCGGCGGTGTCGCTGGGCATCACGCGCTTTTCGTACGGCCTGCTGCTGCCGCCGATGCGTGCCGACCTGGGCTGGAGCTACACGCTGGCGGGCGCCATGAACACGGCAAACGCGGTGGGCTACCTGCTCGGTGCCCTGCTGGTGCCGCGCCTGCTGGCCGCGGGGCAGGCGGCGCGCGTGTTCGTGTGGGCCGGCTGGGCCGCGGCGCTGATGATGGCGCTCAGCGGTTTTTTCACCTCGCCCGCGGCCCTGCTCGCGCAGCGTGTGGTGGCGGGCGCCCTGAGCGCGTTGGTGTTCGTGGCGGGTGGCTTGCTCGCGGCGCGCCTGGCCGCGCGCGACGCCGAACGCGGCAGCCTGTTGCTCGGGCTGTACTACGGCGGCACGGGCTTCGGCATCGCAGGCTCGGCGCTGGCGGTTCCGCCCCTGCTGCACGCCGCGGGCGCCACGCCGCACGCCTGGGCCTGGGCCTGGTGGGGCCTGGCGCTGCTGTGCGCGCTGGCTGCCTGGGGCATGGCCTGGCCGGCGCGGGCGCTGGCCGATGGCCCGCCCGCCGCCACCGCAGGCCCGGCGGCCGTGGTGCGTGTGGTGCGCGCCGCCGACATGGGCTGGGCGCTGGCCGGTTACGCGCTGTTCGGCGTGGGCTACATCGGCTACATGACGTTCTCGATCGCGCTGCTGCGCGAGCAGGGCCTGTCGGCCACCGGCATCACGGTGTACTACACGCTGCTGGGTGCGGCGGTGGTGGTGGCGCCGCGCCTGTGGGCCGGCCTGCTCGATCGCGAGCGGGGTGGTGGTGCACTGGCCCGGCTCAATGCGTGGCTCGCCCTGGCGGCGCTGTTGCCGGTGCTGGGCGGCGGCTGGCCACTGGCCATGCTGTCGGGCCTGTTGTTCGGTGCGGTGTTTCTGTCGGTGGTGGCCTCCACCACCGCCTTCGTGCGCCACAACCTGCCGAGCGCGCAATGGGCGCGGGGCATCGGCGCCTTCACCGTGTGCTTCGCGCTGGGCCAGATCGTGGGCCCGGTGGTGGTGGGGCTGATCAGCGACGGCCCCGGCGGCTTGGCGCGTGGCCTGGTGTTCTCGGCCGCGGCGCTGGCCCTGGGGGCGCTCTTCGCCTGGCGGCAACGCCCGCTGTGAGGGCGGGGCGGCGGCCCGAACGGCGGGCCACCGCCCTGGCCGTTCGGTGTTCGCTGGGCACAATTCCGGCATGCGCCGACCGCTTCACCTGGCCCTCTGGTTGGCCGTGCCCACGCTGCTGCTGGCCACGGCCGGCGTGGCCCTGAACCGCTGGATCACCAGCGACGATTTCCGCGCGCGACTGGGTGCTGTGGCCAGCGAGACCCTGGGCGCGCCGGTGCGTGCGCAGCGGCTGTCGCTCGCGCTGTGGCCGGCACCGGCGGTGGCGGTCGACGGGTTGAGCATCCAGGCACAAACGCCTCTGTCGCTGCAGCGCGTGGAATTGCGCCCGCGCTGGCTGCCGCTGCTCACCGGGCAACTGCGCGTGCAGACGCTGGTGGTGCGCCAGGCCGTGCTGCCCGAGGCCACGATCGCGTTGCTGGGCGCCCGCCTGGGCGAGCGCGACGGCGCCGCGCGTGCGAGGCCGACCGATGCGCCCGAGGAGGCGATCGATTTCTCACTGTTGCCGCGCGAGCTGGTGCTCGACGAGGTGACCTGGCTCGCGGCCGACGGCGCGCGCACCACGGTGAATGCGCAACTGCGCCTGGATGCGGATGGCTGGCCGCGGGAGGCCGAGGCGGCCGTCGTGGTGGGGGCGCTGCGTGGCACCACGCTGCGCCTGGCGCGCGAGGGCGAGGACACGGCCTGGGCCCTGGACGCGCGGCTCGGTGGTGGTCGCATCCGTGGACCGCTGAGCGTGAGTCTGCCCGCGCCCGATGCAAAACAGCGCCGCGTCTCACTCAAGGGCAGCCTGCAGACCGAGGGCGTGGAGGTGTCGGCGCTCACGGCGCCGCGGCGCACGCTCACCGGCCGCCTGCAGGCGCGCACCGACATCACCGCGCAATTCCCCGAACGCGTGAGTGCCGATGCCCTGGTGGCGGCACTGCGCACCGACACCACGTTCACGGTGAACGACGCCGTCATCAACGGCCTGGACCTGGCCCGAGCGGTGAGCACCGTGGGTTTGTCGCGCGGCGGCAGCACGTCGCTGGACACGCTGGCTGGCCAGGTGGGCACGCGCGGCAAGGCGATCGCGCTGACGAACCTGGTGGCCAGCTCGGGCGTGCTCGCCGCCACCGGCGACGTGAACATCTCACCCGCGCGTGCCCTCTCGGGCCGCGTGCGTGTGGACATGACGCGCGGCACGGCGGGCCAGGTGGTGGGCGTGCCGCTGGCCGTGGGCGGCACGCTCGACGAACCTCAGGTCACGCTCACGCGCGCCGCGCTGCTGGGCGCGGCCATTGGCACCGCGGTGATGCCGGGCGTGGGCACGGGCGCGGGCGCCAACTTGGGGGACCGCCTGGGCGAAGGCCTCAAGGGCTTGTTCGGCGGGCGCGAGAAGGAGCGCTGAGCGGCGCGTTCAGGCCGACGCAGCTGTGCTGGCGTTGATGTCGGCGTCCATGTACTTGGCGGTTTCCACGCCCAGCAGGGTGTCGAGCTCCTGCAGGAATCGGTGTCCCCTGGCCTTGCAGGCCTCGGGATCGGGCCCCGGGACGATGACGTGGCCGAGCACCGACACGTTGCCCTCGAAGCGGCGCAACGGCAAGCCCGGGGCCAGTTTCAGGGTGCAGAAGCCGATGCCGTGGCATTGCAGCAGGGCATCCAGCCGGCTTTGGGTGAATGTGGCCGACACCACACCGGCCACCCGCGCTCCGATGAGCACCACGGTGGCTGCGCGCCGGATGCTGGCAGCGTCGGGCGTGATCTTTTCGCCCAGGTGCAGGCGCAGAAGCCATTCGAAGGCGTCCAGGCCGGACACTGTGGTGTAGGCCTGCGGGCCGACGCCGCCCATCATGCGGCCATTGATCTCCACCAGGCAGGGGCCTTCGGTGCCGAGGATCAATTCCACGTGGTACAGACCGAAGCGCAGCCCGATGGCGCCGAACACGGCGCGCACGTGCTCTTCAAGTGCGGCCTGTTCGCGTGCCGCCAGCCCCGAGGGCATGGCGTAGCCCATTTCCAGCAGGTCGTTGTGCGAGGCGCGGTAACGCGTGGTGCTGGCGTAGCAGCGCACGTCACCGTCCACCACCACGACCTCGCAGGAATGCAGGCTGCCGGTGATGTACGACTCGATGATGTAGTCGCGGCTGACGATGTGGTTGATCATCGGATCGCTCTGCCTGCGCGATGCCTTCAGCTCGGCGACGAAGTGGTCGAACTCTTCGTCGGTGTGGCACACGGCAGAAAACTGTTTGCCGAAACCGCGCGTGGGCTTGACCACCAGCGGGACTGGAATGCGCCGGGTGTGGCCCGCAATGAGCACGTCTTCGCTCACGACCTCGAAGTCGGGTGAGCGCAGGCCGGCGGCGCGCACGGCGGCACGGCAGCGGTCCTTGAAGACGGCCCGTTCCAGGGCGGCCCGGCCCGGGCCGGGCACACCGAGGGTTTCGGCGGCCCGCGCCACCGGCAGGATGGCTGCTTCGGAGGTGGTGATCAGTGCGTTCACCGGGCCGTGGCGCCGGGCGAGATCGCGCAGGCCGCGCTCGAGCGCGTCGTTCTGCAGGCTGGGGATGCGGATGTGTTCGTGCGCATGCTCCAGGTGGGGCAGAACGCGGGACGCGTTCGAGGTGGAGATGGCGAGAAAAGAGCTGTCCCGGGGCTCGATGAAGCTGACGCGGCAGCCCATCTCGCGTGCGGTGCGCAAGGCCAGCAAGCCGGCGAGGGTGGAATCGACGAAGACGACGTGGGGGGCGCTCATGGGATGTGGGTGTTTGCCGTGGTGGCGCTGCGCTGCCGGCGCAGGGCGGTGCAGAGAAAGAAAAACAGCACGAAGGCCAGCGCCGTGACGGTGAGGCCGCTGGTCTCGATGAGCACGGCGCCGATGGCGATGGCCAGCATCATTCCGGCGTACACCAGCGCGTATTGCAGCGTGGCCACGAGCGGCATGTCGTTCGCCGGGGTGGCGAGCATGATGTCGCCCTGCAGTCGGAAGAAGGCCAGCTCGAAGCAGAAGAAATAGATGAAGTAGCTGGTGAAGCTCGCGGGCATACCGGGCAGCACGCAGGCGCCCACCATGGCGATCGCACTGGCCGGATAAATCCAATGGAGGTGGAACGTCCAGTGTCGGCGGCTCAGGGCGTAGTACGTGAGTGCGCCTGCCACCGCCGAGAGACTGGCGACGATTTGCAGCACCCCGACCTGCGACTGACCAAGGCCGAGGTGGTGCGCGGGCAGCGCCACGCGGGAGAGGTTGTAGAAGCCCTGGAAAACGGCGCCCAGCAGCACGAAAGCGACCAGGCTTTCGCGCAAGGCCGGCGTGTTGCGCAGCAGTGCCATGCCGTGCCGCAGCCCGGCGCGTTCCACCGGTGCCGTGGGTGCCGTGGGGCGTGGCAAGAGCAGGGCGCAAGCCGTGGCCAGGGACATCAGCGCGATGGTGGTGATGGCGGCGCCCGCGTGCGACACCCTGCCGGGAAAGAAGGCCAGGATGGCACCCGCCACGGCGCCAGCAATGAACTGCGCGGTGAGAGTCAGTGGCACGGTGAAGCGAACCTCGCTGGCCGAGAAGAAGCGCTTGATGGCCACGATGCGCGCCACGCGTTGCACGGCATCCAGTGTGCCCACCACGGCGGCGCCGACCAGCACGGCGGTGGCCGTGAGATCGACGACCAGGAACAGCGCGGCGCAGACCAGAGCACCGAGCACATTGCTCACCCACAACAGCCGCCGCGGGTCGACCCGGCTCGCCACCTGATGCAGCTGGAACGCAAGCACCACCGGCATGACCATGGGCGCAAAGAGAACGAACTCGGAGACCATCAGGCTGCCCAGCGCGCGGTAGGCGTGGTGGGCCAGATAGAGGTAAACCAGCACGCTGGCCGAGATGGAGGCCAGGTTGATGGCCCACAGCAGCCCGGTGAGGCGCCGCCTGCCGTGCGGATGCGGGTTCGGTTCCATGTGCGCGGGTGGCGGAGACCGGTCGGCTTCAGGCCGTCGCCGTGTGCTCGTTGCCAATGGCGCCTTGCCGCTTCTCGAACTCCTCGCCGTAGCGACGACGCTCCCACGCGTTGAAAGACACGATCATGATGTCGCGGTGCCCGGGCGCGTTGCTCGCTGGAAGGATGTCTGTGGCGTGGTGCCACATCCTGTCGTCGGCCACCACGATGGCATCGAGCGGTTGCAGAACGTCTTCGAAGAAGCACGGCCCGCCCCCGGTGGGCATGAGCTGGCTGACGCCGCCCGTGATGTTGTGGCGCGCAAAGATGGCGTTCATGACGAAGTCGTGCCCGTCGCGGTGGGGGCCTTCCGGCACGGCGATGCCCTTGATGTCGCTGGAGGTGATCACGCGCACCTGGTGGACGTTGATCTGGTAGGCCTGCGCGGTGTCGAGCCGGGCTGCCTGCGCGCCCGCTGCGACCTGGGGTGTCGGGTCGAACCGGATGGGCTGGAACTCGCGCTGCACACCGCCCACGACCCCGTTGTAGTTGCGTGACTGGATGAACGGCCGGTGGGGAAGCTGCTCGGTGCGCCATTCGCCGTTGCCGAACCACAGCTTGTATTGCGAGAAGCGGCGGTAGCGTTGCTTGCCGCCGGTGTACGGGTCGAAAGCGAGGGTGTCGAACTCGCGCATGGCCTGCGCGGACAGGGCGGGAACCTTGAAGCGCGCGTAGTGGCTGGTGTGGAAGTCCATGAGAAATCTCCGTGGGTGTTGAAACGGTTCAGGTCGCGACGGATGCGTCGTTCGGCTCTCGATCGAGACATGTGGCCATGGCCTTGCCGATGCGGTCCACGGCTTCGTCGATCTCGCGCTCGGTGATGGTCAGGGCGGGCAGGAAGCGCATGACGGCACCGTGGCGGCCACCGGTCTCGACGATGACGCCGTGCTCGAAGCACGCGCGCTTGATGCGCCTGGCGAGCGCGCCATCGGACGGGCCGCCGTCGCCATGGGGAGACCGGATGTCCATGCCCAGCATGAGGCCGCGGCCCCGGATGTCGCCGATGCAGGGCAGTGAGCCGGACAGTGCCCGCAGCTTCTGCTCCAGGTAGGCGCCGCAGGCCGTTGCGCGGGCCGGCAGGCCGTGCATGCGCAGGTAGCGCATGGTGGCGGCGCCGGCGGCCAGGGCGATCTGGTTGCCGCGGAAGGTGCCGGCGTGGGCGCCCGGCAACCAGCGGTCGTAGCGCTGGTGGTAGGCCAGCGCCGCCAGGGGAAAGCCACCGCCGAGCGCTTTGGACATGACGATGGCGTCGGGCACGATGCCTGCCGCCTCGTGCGCGAACATGTGGCCGGTGCGGCCGAACCCGGTCTGCACCTCGTCCATCACGAGCGGGATGTCATGCCGCTGGGTGATGTCGCGCAGGCCCCGAAGCCAGTTCGCCGAAGCGGGGATGCACCCCCCTTCGCCTTGCACGGGCTCCAGCAGGATCAAGGCCGGTTTGGTGATGCCGCTTTCCGGGTCGCCGAGTGCGTTGTCGAGGTACCTCAGCGCGAGCGCTTCGCCTTGTGTGCCGCCGACGCCGAACATGCAGTGGTTGTCGCTGGGGTAGGGGAAGAAGTGCACGTTGCCCTGCATGCCACCCACCGGGGTCTTGGGCCCGAGGTTGCCCATGAGCGCCAGCGAACCCGATGTCATGCCGTGGTAAGCGCCATGGAATGCGATGACCGATTGGCGCCCGGTGACGGTCTTGAACAGCTTGAGCGCGGCTTCGACGGCGTCGGACCCGGTGGGGCCGCAGAACTGGATGCGGCATTCCTGCGCGAACCGCGTGGGCAGGGTCTGCCAGAGCTGTTCCATGAACTCGAGCTTGGCGGGCGTGGCCATGTCCAGGCCCTGCAACACCTGGCCCGAACCGAGGAAGGCGTTCACGTGGTCCATCACGTAGGGGTGGTTGTGCCCCAGGGGGAGGGCACCGGCGCAGGCGAGGAGGTCGATGTATTCGCGGCCCTGCGCGTCCCAGATCTTCGACAGCGATCCGCGGGTGAACATGGCGTCGAAAGTTCGGGCGTAGGTGCGGGCGTTCGATTCGCGTGCGGTGATGAAACCGACGGCTTCGGTGGGCGTGAGCGTGGTCTTCATGGTGGGGGCTTGGTCGGCTTGCGGGAAAGGGCTGGATTCCAGCACCGCGTGTTGGCGCTGCCTACTACCCGTTCGGGCGGGGCCGCCACTGCAGCAAGCCCAGCAGAGCCGCCTTGACGGCCGCGGCCGTTTTGTTGGTCACCCCCAGCTTGACGGTGGCGTTCTTGAGGTGGAACTTGACCGTGTTTTCGGAGACCCGGAGGATCTGCGCCACCTCCGGCGTGGTCTTGCCCGCGGCGCTCCATCGCAGCACCTCACGCTCCCGCTGGGTGAGGTGCATGTCGGACAAACGAAGGGCGGCGGCGTGGAGGGCGTGCGCGATCCGGCTCAGAAACGGTTCGACGCTTTTCAACTCGCCCGGCGTCAGCTCCGAGGAGCGGCGAAAGAGCATGAACATGCCCCTGGAACCCAGGCCATGCGGCGCGGGCAGGCCCAAAGCCCATCCCATCGTGGCGTTGTGTCCCGGGGAGTCCGTCCACGGCGGGCATTCGGACCAGATCACGGGCTCGGCGGAGCACCAGCAATGGGCGAAGACGGGGTCTGTGCTGACGTGGTGTTCCGCCACCTGGCGGCGCTGCCAGTCGTGCGGCAGGCTGGAGAGGGTGGCTGCCGTGGGGTGACAGCCAGCCAACCAGATGCTCTGGATGTACGAGAAATGTTCGAAGCCCGAGGTGCGTGCAGCGGCCTGTGCGATGTCGCAGATCTCGTGCTGGTCGGTGGCGTGGTGCGCGCGCCGCAGCAGCCGGTTTTTCCGTTCGGATTCCAACGCCTCTCTCCTGCCCGAAGGGCTCGG
>VFQQ010004581.1_pt1 | contig 12072 bp, 17 predicted proteins | sample 3512341 | NCBI WGS metagenome assembly VFQQ01 (sample SAMN10412373, study PRJNA504923) | tailings metagenome | isolation source: Relicate 2 Philex TSF1 revegetated site | place: Philippines: Tuba, Benguet | collected 2017-08-29 | reverse complement strand
CTGCTGATCGACTACAGTCATGAGCCGCCCAGATCATGCACACACACACACACACACACACACACACACACACACTTTGACACACATGGGTAGCCGCCATGGTCATATGCACACTGCCCTCAGCCTGCCCTAGCTGAAATGCAAAGCAGTCGTCCTTGCCGATGTGCACATTGTCTGCTGTATACAAAACAGTGTGCCAGGTATTTGGGAGTGTGGGTGTACCAGACATGCACGCGTGCACGTGTCAGTGTGTGTGTAGCACATGCACCGCAGCGCCTCTCCTTGCAACTCGGGCGCCTGCGACACGCCTGCCGGGTTGCATGTGTGCGTACAGGCTGTATTCAGGGGCCCCGTTTGCGTGCACGTGGCAGTTTGTGTGCAGCACATAGACATACCAGCCAAATGAGAGATTTGTCGTCTGTAGTGCTGTCGTCCACCTGCTGCATGCGCGCAGTAGTGCCAAGCAGGGGCACACTGACGTTGTAGTCAGCGCGAGTGCGCAGCCAAGCGAAGTAGCAACTGCAGAGAGGCATACACACACACACACACGACTCCTTGTGTGTGTGTACCTTGTGCACATGTTGAGCCCACATGTGTACGCATGTGTGTGTGCATGCGCATGTGCGTATGTGCGCGCCACTCACGCAATGCCGTCCAGGGTCTCAAACTCAATGAATCCAGCAATGTCTGGTTTGACGAATGCGACACCTGAGCCCACCAATGCGCCACGCTCATGCACACGGTCAGCACACCCTATCACCCCATCGTCAATCTGCAGCCTCCGTACGGAGTACAGATACACCTGCTTAGGCCAACAAATGCTTGGGTTCGTTGTGCATGAGTTCTGTGTGTGTGTGTGTGCGCGCGCGTATCTGTATGTGTCTAGTGAGGCGCTGAGGAAGACTGAGTGGCGCGTCTGCAGAGCACAGCGAGTGCGTGCGCTACAGCGCTTCCCATCAGTGCATTGACTTACTCGTGTTGGAGCTGAGGATGCCGCCACTGGCATCTGTGGTGGACGAGTAGTAAGTAAGGATGCCACCTGGGACAGATAAAGACAACAAGTGCCAGCCAGGCACCCATTGAGACCATGGCGATGATAGAGCAGGCAACAGGCAGCTTATACAAGCACACACACACACAATAGTACGGGAGTCAACACGCGCAGCGCACTTGCTTACGCTCGCTTTCTGCTCTGTACACACACACACACACACACCCCACTATTCCTCGCGCTGCGCGCTCGGTGTTTAGCAAAACATTACGTCTTATCGATCTTAGCGAGTAGGGCTCACATGAGTCAGGAGCGAGGTTCGGCCATGTCTGAACTCTGCCCAGGACGTAGCTGATGTTTGCAGGGTTGCGGACCTGCGGGGGCGAGCGTGCATGTACGTGGGAGACAGCAATGTGAGGGAGGTTAGAGAGGACTGTGGGAGCAATGTGAGACATACAGGCGAGGGCACTTGACGTGCGGCCGGCCTACTCCGGTCTGCCACACGATTGCCTTCCTTACCTGCCAGGCAAACAGATGCCTCCAAATCAAGGCCTCTGCACAAGCTCATCAAAAGCACAAACTCATAAGTTGGGAGTGCAAGCGAGGAGCTCAGCTTCCGAGAGCCGGGCCATGGATTGGTCGGCCATAACCCACCATTTGTGCTGATGCTCGCGAAGGCGAGGACGACCAGCAGGTATGCGGCGTAGGTTCTCATGGCCATCCTGCAAAGGCAGAAAAGAGAAATAGAGTATTCTCAGGATTTCCCATGGCCTTCTGCAGCTGGATCCGATGCTCCGTAGCATCCTGGGTACTGTTCACGCTGAAGCGGAGAGCTGAGAGGGGAGCTGGCGTCGTGAACAAAGCTGGTCGCAGGCGCGCCATGAGCGAGTCGCGCTACTGCTGGTGGGCGCCTATATCCTTCGCCATCCTGGGCGCTTCCTTCGTGCAGGGCACTTGGCTGTAAATAGCATGGCCAAGGACAACAGGCATCAACACACCGTGCGGCCTGTCGTGAGGTCTGATTGGACGAAAAACTCTTCTGATGCTGGAGATTGCGATGGGCTCTCGATTCTTGCACCCTAGCTCCGGCTTCTTGACGATGTGTTTCGCAAGCTGGCTCAGTCCAAAGAAACCCGGCTTTATGAGCCTTGCGCGAAACGCCACGTGCCAGAAAACGGCAGCGCCACCCCTGCCCATCGACCACCCCAGCCTTTATCTTCTGAACCCTGACATCTTCTGAACGCGCCCTGATATCTTCTGAACGCTAGGCCATTCAATGCTAGTTCGTTAGGGTGTGTGTTCGTATAAGCCTCAAGATCGACTGTACTGCACGAGTAGCATAACCTCGCGACACACACACACACACACACACAGACACACACACACACACAGACACACACACACACACACACCGGATCTTACACACGGCTTCCGACACGACAGAAGTGTACGGCATCACAAGCACCGTCGCAGAAAGAAGAGAAGCAGCCACTGGCTGGCAAATGTGAGGCAGATAGAGGAACCGGGGAATGGGGTGAGGCCACTGTGAGCAGCGCGAATGATTTGACGTCATGCCCACAGGCTACGGCGACATTCGAGCGCGTGCATGGGAAGACAACAAGGGCATTGGCTTTGAGCCTTGCTCAGTGCTCAGAGGCACGCGTCACAGCAGGGACGACAGGCATGCGCAATGCCAAGTGAACGCTGTACAGCAATAAGGCAGTAAGGACTCTGCCCCAGGGCAGGAACAACCGCAGTGCAACAGCAGGGATAGCTTCTCCAAGGACGTCTGCGTCACCCCCACATGACTCTGAGCGAGCCCACCACTGACATGCGACCGTGCTTACTGCTACCACTAGGTTAGCTACACTCAAGACACGTACTGCATACGATAGCTAGATATTCGTGTGCTCAGTTCTCATGGCCGCCCAGACTGTACGTGCGGTGTACGAGTGGCTACGCTCTTCCAAGGTTCCGACCCACGTATGCTCGAGCGGCGTGGTGTGTGGCTTCAAAAGGCTTCCATCTGATCTCAGTACGATGCTGCGGAGTGAGCCCCCTGTCTGATGCCTGGTACTGCGCCAGGACTGAGTTGCTGTAGTCCACACATACAGTCTGACTCGCCTGGTGCTCAAGGGTATGTGTTCGTAGCAGGCTGGCACTCAGGCTGGCAGACAGTCTGGCTGTGCTCCATGGTCCTAGGCGGGGTGGTCGTACTGTACGCTCTAGGCGGTGCGGTTATAGCGAACCTGGAAGCTGAAGGACATGACGTTCTGAGAGGCGTTGACCACAGTTAGGTAGGCAGGCTGCAAGACGTGTGACAACACATGGTACACGACACATGTAGCACACGGAGCATGGGAGCATCACACGTGGGGGTTTGCTGCTGTGGCAACACGTACACGACACGCGACACGGATCCTGCCTACGCAACACACTGCACTGCAATTGACAGGCATGCGGCCACATGTGCATTTGATGCTGATCACAGTGCCAACACTCGTACCTGTGTGCTGAGGTGCCTCAGGAATCCAGTCATGTTTGCAGAAGTGTTGAAGCCCAGGTAGCCTGCAGTGCGGCATAACACACAGACACACGGCACTGCACAGCATGCCCTAGGTACACAAACGATATGAACCTGCTATGCGCGGTCGACATGGCAAGACATAGCAAGGCAACCCTACATATGTGCACGGCGCCTGCATGCTGCAGTGTGTGCACGTGCGTCTCCCTGGCATGCATGCGCCGGTTTTTACGCTAGCTGCTGCTGTGTGTGTGCGTGTGTGTGTGTATGTGTGACTGAGTGTCTTGCCACTCACTTCCCCAGTTCCAGTTTGGTGGCAGGTCAGGATACAGGATAGCGCCCAGCCCCAGATCAGCAGAAATCTCACCACTCTCAGGACCGATGGGAGCCAGCTGGGAGATGTTGTACCTGCACACGTGTGAGAGTGAGTGCACATTGTGTGCATAGCGTGAACATAGGTTTAGGAGCACATGTATGGGCAACCGTGCAGCGCTTGCTGGGCTTAGAGAAGTCATACACACATGGCTATGATTAGACTGTGCAGCTCATGCAGGCCTCCAAGAGTGCCTGGCTTCTGCGGGACTGCCGAGTCAAGGCAAGCGGAAACGTGCACGCATCACTCACATGTTTGCAACGGCGAGGCCGACAGTGGCCTGCAGTCACACACACACACACACACACACACACACACGAGCAAAGGATAAGTGAGTGCCCGACTGGGCCTGTGTTGTATGTGCATGCAAAGAGCATGATTGCGCGCCTGGTCGCCCCACCCTGCACGTGCACATGTATGAGACACGCTTACATGGACAGGGTCAGCAAGAGAGCCAAACGAATACAAGCATGCGCAGGTACTCTCCCTAGTCCATAGCATCGAAAGGGCAATGGCGAAGAGGCAAGGAGGCAAAGAACAAAGACACATGTATATTTGACAATCGCAGGCTTGTCTGTGTGTGTGTGTGTCAAGTGCGAGACTCACAGATGGGGCAGTGTAGTTGGCAGTGCCGCACGCTAGAGTGGGGAACCTGCGCAACATGACACAACACGGCTGGTACCCTTATAGGTTGGCTGCAGATGGCTGCGTACCGTTCACAAGTATCGCAGAGTGCTAATGCTGCGCAGCGTAGCATAGCATACGTCGGAAACTTTCCCTGTATTGCCACACTGTATTGCTATGTATTTCGTAGCGTAGCGATGAGATAACATTGGCCCGTATGGCAAGGTCACGACATGCGAGCTTACCTGCTAATAGACTGCGCCATTCGGTTGCCGGACAGGCAGCATTATGCACACACGCACACACACACACACAACACAGGGAGATGTCAGTACATGGACACGCATGGCCACAGGTGTGAGATGTCCACCAATGCCACATGCCTGCTCTGTATGAGACATGCTTACATGGACAGGGTCAGCAAGAACACTAAACGAATACAAGCAGACGCGAGTACCCTCCCTAGTCCATAGCATCGAATGACGAACAGGCAGAACAAAGGCACGAGATGAAAAAAGGCACGAGATGAAAAAAATAAACAAATGCTCTGTGTAGCACGAGACCCACCGGAGTGCAGTGAGTCGGTGCTCTGATGTCTTTGCGCAGCCTAATGGCAAGTGTCCCATACATATGGAGGCTGTGTGCCGCCCGTGTGCAGGCTCTGTGTACGAGGTGTGTCGTGCCTCACATGAACTGCGTGTTTCACTCACCAGCCAGATGTAGGTGCTGTTGGGAGTGGTGTCATCAGCGACCTGCTGCATACGAGCGGCCGTGCCGAGCAGGGGAACCATGGTAGCGTAGTCAGAGCGAGGACGCAGCCAGGCAAAGTAGCACCTGCAGCGTGACACACAGACACACACACATACACATACGCATGCACAACTCTATTCTGGGCGCCTGTGCGCCACGCGGGTAAGCGCACTGGGCAGGTGATGCATGCATGTGGGAGAGGGCTTGTGCATGTGCATGTGCGTATGTGCGCGCCACTCACGCAATGCCGTCCAGAGTAGCGAACTCAATGAATCCAGCAATGTTGGGCTGGAAGTAGGCAGCGCCTGCCGCAGGGAACACACGACTTTAGACACTCATCCCAGGCGCGCAAGCTGGCTTACAGGGCGCTGTAGGCTTTGGAGCTGCTTGCATCAAAGCTCACTGGTATTGGGCCCAGGGAGATTGTTGGAGATGTCAGTGATGGACGCGAAGTTGCTAAGGACACCACCTGCATAGCAAGGAAGGGCTACACTATGTCACACCTGTTCAGGGTTACCAGGTGTTTGGGGTTGCCCAATAGTAGGCTAGAGCTAGCTCACAAGAGGCAGGAGCGAGCTTGGGCCAGTTTGAAGCTCTGTCGAGAGCAAAGGACAGGTTGGCGGGGTTCTTGACCTGCGGACGCGGTAGGGCAAGCAGACAGGCAGGGCCTACGATGGGTTGTGGCCCAAGGCAGGTCAGGGGAAGCTTAGCGTGGCATCCAGTGCAGGCCAATGACGTAGGCAGCGGTGAAGGTGGAGTTTTGGCTTCCGAGGAGGCCGAAAGGTGGAAAATCCCGGCTGAGAGGCCCCGCACCTGCCAGCCATAGATGTGCCTCCAGATCAACGCCTCTGCAGGCATGACCACCACAGAACGTATGTTAAACCGCAACAGTGCGTAAGCAACAGGCGAGAGAGCTTGCATGGCGATGCGAGAGAAGGGTGGGCCATTCTGAAACCCAGCAATCGCCTTGCGTGAGGGTTTTCTTACCCTGCCCACTGATGCTCGCCAGCGCGATGACTGCACATAGCAGTGCCGTATACTTTCGCATTTGTCTTGGGGCCTGCACGCAAATCGTGCCACGCCGGCAAGAGATATTTCTTGCTGCGGCTCTGCCGCTGCATCTCTCCCCGCCACGCTGTAGCGATGTTTGTAACGAGTCTACTCCAGCAAGGCGATGGCTGAAGGGAACCACGATGCGCCCTGAGTAGCTCTGAGTCGACTTTGGCGTTCATGATGATTTCCTCCACACAGAACTCTACACCACACTGCTGCAACTAGTGCTGCATTCCTTCTGTCCAGTAGGTTCTGTGCGGGCGGTGATGCTGTGTGTGGCCTTCGCACCTGGGTCTGGACTTTAGGGATACCCGATGCTTTCAGCGATACTTGGTGTGCTACAGCAGCTGTAGCTACAGCCCTAGCCAAAAGCTAGCCAAGAACTTACTGCGCCACCACAAAGCCGCACCAAGCACGTTATCCTGGGTTTGCCGGGCATTGCAAACGAAACACCGGGTCCAGCAGGCCCTCCTCGTGAACTTCCTCCTACTCGTGTACGACTCTTGCCTATTATTCTTGTTGAATTCCGGCCCACTCCGCACACTCCCTTCTCCTGTACGACTCAGCCACGGAGTCCTTGTTTACGTGCACACCAGTTGAACCCCCGGCTGGCAGCCGGATGCAACTCATAGCCCATGGCCCTAGTGCTTTGGTGTCACCGGCTACATATCTATGATGCGGAGCATCCACCGATTTGCCTGCTGACGCGTCATGAGCCAAGCAAACCATGCACAGAAGCTACCTATCATACCCATCACACGACAGTACCCATGCACAGAGGGCCCCAGTTAGGAACACCACGGTCGGTGGCCATGGCCCTGTGTTGCGCAAATGGACACAATTAGGGCCCTCAGCGGCGCACACCTGATTACGTTCCCGTCGCCGTAGGGAGAGCGTGGCTCACCTAAGTCGAGTTTGCACACAAATTCATCGTGTTGTGGCCGCGCTGTGCTATGTTGTGTTGTGTTCTGGTGTTGTTTAGTGTGGTGTTGTGTTGTGTTGCATCGTGGTGTGGTGTGGCGTGGTGTGGCGTGGTGCGGTGTAGGGTAGTGTGGTGTGGTGCAATGCGGTGTGGTGTGGAGTGGAGTGTGGGCTGCGCTTAATAGCACCTGCGTAGGGGATACGTAGGGGTACGTCGTCTGTATCTAAAGCGGGCTGTGTGTGCGTGCAAGCCACATTCGGCCATACCACACGACATCCAAGCCAGTGCAATGTCCGCACCAGCGAACCACACAGCTGGAGAGACTTGGCTTCAAACGAACTTCGGACCCATACACGGCCAAGGTACTCCATACAAGTCCTTTGGCTTCCGAATTTGGCCCTCTGCCCGCGTATACGGTCCCAATCACGTGTTCTGCAAGACTGCTATGCTGTGCTAAGCTCGGAAACTGAGGCGAGTGGGTCCAGAGAAGGGCGAGTTTTGGGCCCTCGTGCATTGGCTTTCCCTAAGCAGCGATTATTGCTGCTCCAATTCATAGTCACTCCAGGTGCGTCGGCAAGTGAATCGAGTGACAGCGTCGCAGCAGCGAGCCAAACCGCGGAAGTGTAGCTGGCCCCGCCCAGCCTTCATCTGAACGCGCCTTGCAAGCATAACGAGCTTATGTTTAGCATCTGACCTTGACTTCTGGATTGCAGGGGTGGGCCAGGGACACCCTCCTACAGCCAGGGCACAGCGGGCCTTGAGCAATCATGGCCCATGAGGAAGCTGATCATGGGATAATGGCAGAGCTAGCAAAGCTGTGGGAGGAGGACGGGGATCTGAGCTTGCACAACCAAGCAGGGGCCACCTGCCAGCACAGACGTCCTGCAGCGGCAGCGGAGGACGGGCCTGCGCTGTCAGACCCCTTCCTGCTACCAGGTGCGCATCTAAGCAAGAGCAGGACGCGCGCAGGCGAGGGCTAGCGCAGCTCCTAACGCGCAGCTGAAGGACAGCACAGCGCTCGGTTGTCAGAAGTCTGCGCGCTCGCCTTGCAGGTGATGAGCAAACCTGGGAGCCGGAGGACTGGTTTTTAGACCCTGCCACCCTGATGGCTGCCCCCAAGGTCGCCCTCTCACAGATTGCACCACCCTGTTGCCAGGCGCTCAAGCGGCGCAGGCTTCCACCAGAAATCATGCCTGCTCTCCAGGGACCACGACCTACCAGCCAGCGTAGCGCCTCCCCAGCACCTACCGCAGCTCCTGCAGCCGCAGCCGCAGCAGCAGGCCATCAGCAGTCAAGCTGCTGCAACTTTCAGCTACCAGCCAGTCACTTGCCAGGTGCTCAGGGACCTGCGCCCGTGCTGCCATTCCCAGCCAGCTCAGTACCCAGATCACACAGCCCTGCTATGGCGTCCACAGGCGTTGTAAGCACGCCACAGAGCGCCTTGCATCAGGGCCCTGTGGCGCCAGGGGTAGAGGCTATCTGGAACGGCGCAGCGTCCACCTTCGGTCTTCAGGCCCCCACCGCACACCCCACACACAGAGCCTGCTCTGTCAAGGCCCCCGCACACAGCCTCGACACACAGCAACAGATGCTTTCTGCCGACACGTCAGCGTCAGTCACTCAGCAGCCGCGGCCGGTCCTGGCGCCGTCCCCGCAACTGCCGGCATCCGCGGCCGCTGCTGCCGCCGCGAGCGCGGTTGTGGCGGCCGCGTGGGCTGGCCTGTCGGCCGGTCAGCTGCTACCTGCCAGCCCAGCCTTACCCCACGTACCCCAAGCAGCCATCATCACCAAGCCTTCACTCACACGACCATTGTCATCAGACGGGGATGCACAGAGTGACGCAGAATGTGACTTAGCACCAGCCGCAGCCAACAACGGCGCAGCAGCCGGCGCGGCCGCCGCTGCAGCAGCGCGCAAGGCCAATGCGGGCCTGCAGCCAGCTGTGTACACAGGGCCTATGGAGGATGTGGTGGTGTTGTCTGATCAGCCACCTGAGGACCCATCCAAGCTCGTCTGCCAGGTAAGAGAACATACAGGCACGCTATGTCTGTGTGTGTGTGTTTGTTTGTGAGTGCGTCTAGAGATATAGCTCACTCTGTGCTACGTCAGCACACCCTGTATGCGTGTGTGTGTTTGTGTGTCTACAGGTGGCTGGGTGTGGTAAGGATCTCACAGGGTTCAAGGACTACCACCAGCGATACCGTATCTGTGACGTACACATCAAGCTGCCACAGGTACATGTTGCTGACACACACACACACACACACAAACATACACGTCCAGCAATGGGGCCATGAAGGCGATGTCTTAAACGAGACTTGCGCACGTGTGTGTGTGTGTGTGTGTTGCAGGTTCTTAAGGACGGTCGTCTGCAGCGTTTCTGTCAGCAGTGCGGTCGGTTCCATGACCTAGCCGCCTTTGACGCGAACAGGAAGAGCTGCAGAGAACAACTCAACAAGCACAACGCACGCAGACGCCGCAGAGCACAGATTGAGGCGCAGAAGACCAAGGTGCGCAACCCCCATCCCTTCTTACGTAGCACCTTGCACCTTACCGCCTGTCCTTCGCTTGTTCAGCCTCCCAGAGTCAGCCTGACACAATATGGTAAGGGATTGACATATGCCTCGTGCGTGTGTATGTGTGTATGTGCATGTACAGGCCATCGAGCAGTTGGCTGGCTCAGCAGCCATCGCTACCGCACTCGCCGGCGCCGACGGGGGCGGCAATCCCGGCGGCAATGGCGGCGGCGGCGGTCCCAGCGACGGACCTGGTGCTGCTGCTGCTGCTGTGGCTGGTGCGGCTGGTGGTGTTGGGGATGCGAGCAACGACGTGGGCCGCCTGCTGTCTGGCCTAATGCAGAACCCTTCTCATCTACACGCACTGAGGTTACTACTGGGTGGGTGATACAGCACACTCAGATACATGCCATCGGCGACGTACGCACATGCACACACATGTACACTCTCACACAGACACAGGTACACATTGTTTGCAAACCCTGCCAAGCAGCCCCTCATTCATTCCATGTCTGCAGGTGTCCAGACCAACCCAGCTCTCCCCGCTATGCAACCATACACACCGGAAACCGCCCTCCCCACACAAGGTACGCAGCCGCCCCTGACACGCCGTGGTATAATGCCGGCATGTGTGATAGTCTATCACAATTCATCGTTGTTTTTAGACTCCCCAAGGCTCGCCATGTGTCTGTACAACCTGGTCGCCCTGTCCTGTCTCTGCCCTGCAGGTTTGGTGGGTGGCCTAGCGTCTGCACTCGGCGCGGCCCCAGCAGCTGCCACAGCCACAGAGCCTGCCTCCTACGGCTTAGCGCGTGACGTGGTAGACTGCAAGGGCTCCTGGGCCCCTCAGTATGAGTCAGAGCACCGCGCGCTGCGCATCAGCATGAAGCTGTTCAACCGCACGCCAGCCGACCTGCCGCCCGACCTGCGCGAGCAGCTGACGGGCTGGCTGGCAGCCATGCCTGCTGCGCTGAGCGGTGCCATTCGGCCTGGCTGCGTGTTCCTGACGCTGCAGCTGCTGCTGGATCAACACGCGTACGAAGACGCAGTGGCGAGAGGTTAGCGGGGTGTACACACATACACACACGCGTGCGCGCGCGCACACACACACAGGTTCATACATATACGTTGCACTGCATGCGTGATTTGAGCACCTATGAGAACGAGTGTTGCAACTGGTGTGTATTGTCCGTGGCTTCATTGTGCGTTGTAGGTCTGTCCAGCCTGCTGCATCACCTCCGCACCAACACACACTGCGCGCTCTGGCACGAGGGCGCATACGTGATTCAACTGGCCAGTGAAATGGCTCTTGTGGCAGGCGGCAGGGTGACAGCCTACTACAGGGACCCCTCAGGCCCCACACCCACACACCCAGTCACCGTGGAAACCGACACAAACGCAGATAAAACCGCCGCCTCAGTGTCCTGCTGTGGGGGCATGGTTCCACAAGGGCTTGAACCTGCGACCGAGCAGGGCAAGGCAGGGTCCTGTGACGCTGAAATGTCAGAGGCTGGTAGTGGCAAGGCTCAGCGGTACCCGTCTGTGACCCACGTGGCGCCCCTGTGTGTGGTGGCGCCTGCGACGGGCGTTGGCAAGCTGCGTGTGCGGCTAGAAGGCAGCGACCTAGCCACACAGGGGTGCGAGCTAGTGGTCCGTCAGCAGGGCGTGCAACTGCGCGTACCCCTCTGTGCGTCGCCTTGCGGCACCGCAGCCATTGCACACATTCCGTTCGCTGCGGCCGACGCAAGCCCTGGACCCGCCGCGGCCTCCGGCGTCGCCGCGGCGCTGAGCCGCGCCGGCGTGGTGTGGCTTGAGGTCGCGCGCGGCGCGTGGATGAGCCCGCCCAAGCCGCTGCTGGTTCTGCGTTGCGACGCGCCGCTTGCGGCGGAGGTGTCGGAGCTGACGGCCGCCGCGTGCCGCGCGGACCTGACGGCCGGCGCGCGCGACGCGCTGCTGGTCGACTTTGGTATGGTGCTTGCGCACGCGAGCAGCCACGACGGCAGTGCCGCTGACGCTGCAGGTCTTACGGACTGCTTCGCACAGGTGGACCACGCGACCGTGTCCCACAAGGCAAGGCGACTGCTGCTCTTCGCATGCGACATGGGCTGGGCTGCGCTGGCAGCGCGCGTGCTGCCCCTCGCCACGCGCAACTGCGCGTGCGCGACGGAGGTGGTCGCCGCGGTGCACGCGAGCTCGGCGGCGCCCGCCGCGAGCCCCGCGCCGCGCGGCGGGCTGAGCCTGCTGCATCGTGTGGTGCGCAGTGGGAACCTTGCCCTGCTGCAGGGTGTGTTGCATTGGGGTAAGGTAGCAGGGTATGTG
>VFQQ010004579.1_pt1 | contig 12074 bp, 10 predicted proteins | sample 3512341 | NCBI WGS metagenome assembly VFQQ01 (sample SAMN10412373, study PRJNA504923) | tailings metagenome | isolation source: Relicate 2 Philex TSF1 revegetated site | place: Philippines: Tuba, Benguet | collected 2017-08-29 | reverse complement strand
GCATGCCGGTGGCCTGCCTGTGCGGGCATGGGCCGAGGGAGCTCGTCGAGATCGGCGGCACCGTGCCCGCACTCAACCCGAAGGTGGTGCGGCAGATCGGCATCCGCAGCGTCGACCCCGGCGAGAAACGCTTCGTGCACGAGGTGGGCCTGGAAGTCTTCGACATGCGCTACATCGACGAGAAGGGCATGCGCGAGACGATGGAGCTGGCGCTGGCCACGCTGGACGACAAGACGCACCTGCACGTCAGCTTCGACGTCGATTTCCTCGACCCCGAGATCGCCCCCGGCGTCGGCACCACCATCCCCGGCGGCCCCACCTATCGCGAAGCGCAGCTGTGCATGGAGATGATCGCCGACACGGGCCGCCTGGCCAGCCTCGACGTGATGGAGCTGAACCCGGCGCTCGACGTGCGCAACAAGACCGCGGTGCTGGCCGTGGACCTGATCGAAAGTCTCTTCGGCAAGAGCACGCTGATGCGGACCTGAACGTTGCGCCTCTTCGCCCTTTTCATCGCCCTGCTGATGCTGCCGCCGGTTGCCGTGGCGGCGGAGCCGACGCCGGAACCGCTGGTCGTCACTGGCGCCGGCCAGCGCATCTACGAGCGCATCCGCCCGCAACTGCTGCAGGTGCGCACGCTCCTGAAGACGCAGGACAGCCAGAGCTCGGTCGGATCGGGTTTCCTCATCGATGACGCGGGGCATCTGATCACCAACTACCACGTCGTCAGCCAGTACGCGCTGCAGCCTTCGCGGCACCGGCTGGTGTACGCCTCGGTCGACGGGCAACAGGGCGCGCTGGAGCTGCTGGCCTTCGACGCCGTGTCCGACCTCGCGCTGCTGCGCGTGGCCGAACCAGCGGCGCTGGCGGGCCGCGGCAGCGTGCCGCTGCGCCCGGCCGAACTGCCGCTGCCGCGCGGCGCGCGCATCTACGCCATGGGCAACCCGCTCGACGTGGGCTTTGCGGTCGCCGAGGGCAACTACAACGGGCCCGCCGAGCGCAGCTTCCTGCCCACGCTGTTCTTCGGCGGCAGCCTCTCCGGCGGCATGAGCGGCGGCCCGGCGCTCGACGAACAGGGCCGCCTCGTCGGCGTCAACGTGGCGGCGCGGCGCGACGGTGAACAGGTGAGCTTCCTCGTGCCCGCCGACAAGGTGCGTGCGCTCATCGCCCGCGGCCGCGGCGGCCAGCCGATCACCGCACCGGTGTGGCCCGAACTCACGAAGCAGCTGCAGCAGCACGAGGCCCAGCTCACGCAGGCCTTCATTGCACAACCCTGGCGCAGTGCCGGCCACCCGGCCTACCGCATCCCCGTGCCGCAGGAGACCTGGATGCGCTGCTGGGGCCGCGGCTCGCCGCAGGCCAGCCGCGGGCTGCAGTTCGAGCGCAGCGACTGCGAGATGGACAGCCGTGTCTTCGTCAGCGGCGCGCTGCTCACCGGCTACATCACCGTGCGGCACGAGGCCTACGACGGCCAGCGCATCGGCGCCCTGCGCTTCGCCGAGCGCTACTCCGGCAGCTTCGGCAACGAGTTCGTCGGCCGCGACGACCGCCTGCGCACCGCCGCGCAATGTGTGGAGCGCAGCGTCGCCGCGGTGGCCAAGCCCGGCGCAGATGCACCACTGCCGCTGCGCGCCGTGGTCTGCCTGCGCGCCTACAAGAAGCTCGAAGGCCTGCACGACCTGATGGTGCTGGTGGCCACGCTCGACGGCACACCCGCCGGCAGCACCCGCGGCGCGCAGGGCCGGCTCGACGCCCATGGCGTGAGCCTGGCCAGCGCACAGCGCCTGGCGCAGCATTACCTCGAAGGTTTTGGATGGACGACACCACCGGCCGCGAAGACCGCGCAGGACAGCGCCTTGCGCTGATCGAGCTGCAGGGCCGCGACGGCCGGCAACTCGCCGCCGTGGCCGTGCACGCTTGGCCGCTGACACTCGGCCGTGCGCTCGACAACGACGTGGTCATCGACGACCCCTACGTCGCGCCGCACCACGCCACGCTGGCACCGGGCGCCGATGGCAGCCTGCAACTGCGCGTGGGCGACACCGCCAACGGCGTGCGCCTGGGCACGCGGCAGCTCGCCGCCGGCAGCACCGAGCCGTTGCCCGCCGGCGGCTCGGCCTTCATGCTCGGCCAGACCGCGCTGCGCCTGCGCCTGCCTGGCGAGGTGCTGGCGCCCGAGAAACTGCTGCTGCCCACGCGTGGCCTGGCACCGCTGCTGCTGTGCGCGGCGCTGGTGATGGCCTTGGTGCTCGCCAACCACTGGGTCACGCTCGATCCCGGCGCCGACGCCACCGCCTGGCTACCGCTGCTGGCCGGCGTGCCCGTGGCGGTGGCGCTGTGGGCAGGCCTGTGGGCCCTGGCCTCCAAGATCTTCCAGCACCGCTTTGACTTCATGGGCCACCTGCGCATCGTGCTGCCGTGGCTGCTGGCGATCGAGGCCGTGGATGCGCTGCTGCCGCCGCTGGCCGCGGCGCTGGGCTGGCCCTGGCTGTGGCGGTTGGTGCCGGCCGCGCAGTTGCTGCTGGGTGGCATCCTCGTGCGGCAGCACCTGGTGCAGCTGCTGCCGCAGGTCGCGCACCGCGTGAGCCTGGCGGTGGCCTCGGCGCTCGCCGTCGGCGGCGCGATCTCGCTCACGCGCACACACCGCGCCACCTATCGCCTGAGCATGCCCCCCTACATGAGCACGTTGCCGATGCCCGGCCTGCAGTGGACCACACCCGGCGACCCCGCCGCGCTGGTGCAGGAGCTCGAACCGCTGGCCGCGAAGCTGGCCGATCGTGTGCAACGTGCCAAGGCCGACGAGCGCGGCGAAGAAGGCGACGACGGAGAATGAGGGTCCGATGCGCCCGCTGCTGATCGGCCTCTCGGCCCGCATCTACACCCCCGGCTCCGCCGGTGTCGAGCTCCCCGGCGTGTGGACCAAGACGCTGCACTACCTGGAGCAGAACGCCGCGCACTGGGTGCTCTCCGGCGGCGCGGTGGCGGTGATGGTGCCGGCCGTGGACAGGAGCAGCGTGGTGCTGCGCAGCGACATCCACCTGGGTGACTACGCCGAGGCGCTCGACGGCCTGGTGCTGCAGGGTGGCAACGACGTGGCGCCGCGGCAGTACGGCGAAGAACCGCTGCACGCCGACTGGGCCGGCGATCCGGTGCGTGACGCCTACGAGATGGAACTCATCCGCGCCTTCGTGGCCGCCGGCAAGCCGGTGTTCGGCATCTGCCGTGGGCTGCAGCTGCTCAACGTGAGCTTCGGCGGCAGCCTGTTCCAGGACATCAAGCAGCAGAACCCGGCAGCGCTCGACCACCGCCGCGCCGGCGCCTACGAGAACCACTTCCACCGCGTGCGTTTCGAGCCCGGCACGCACCTCGCATCGCTCTACCCCGGTGTGGCCGAGGCCACGATCAACAGCATCCACCACCAGGGCATCAAGCGCCTGGCACCGGGCTTCGTGGTGGAGGCACGCTGTCCGGAAGACGGCACGATCGAAGCCATCCGCCGCACCCAAGGCAACAGCTTCGTCGCCGGCGTGCAGTGGCACCCCGAGTTCCACCGCCCCGGCGATCCGGCCACGCTCGACGACACGGCGATCCTGCAGGACTTCCTGGCAGCGGCGCTGGCGGCGCGTCAAGCCGGGGGCACGCCCTAGGCGCGGCTGCTGAACCACCGCCCACAATGGGCGGATGAAGTTCCTGTTGTGGCTGGCGCTGCTGGCCTTCACGTTCAGCGGCCCCGCGGCCGCACAAGGCTCCGAGCCCCGTGCGCACCTGCGTGTGGCCTCGGCCTTCGACCCGCAGACCATGGATCCGCAGGCCATCGCGCTGCTGTACCACTCGCGGGTGGCGTTCCAGCTCTACGAATCGCTGGTCAACCGCGACGAACGCTTCAAGCTCGAACCGGCGCTGGCGCTGTCGTGGCAGATGAGCACGCCCACCAGCTGGCGCTTCAGGCTGCGCCCGGGCGTCACGTTCCACGACGGCAGTCCGTTCACCGCCGACGACGCCGTGTTCTCCATCGAACGTGCGATGGCACCGCCCTCGCAGCGCGCCTTCCAGTTGAAAGGCGTGAGCGCGGTGAAGAAGCTCGACGCGCTGACCATCGAGTTCCAGCTCGAGGCCCCCGACGCCGTGCTGCCCGAGAAGCTGCCCTTCATCGCCATGATGAGCAAGGCCTGGGCTGAAAGACACGGCGTGCAGCGCGCGCAGGACTTCAACGGCAAGCAGGAGACCTTCGCCGTGCGCAACGCCAACGGCACCGGCCCCTACAAGCTGGAGCGTTATGAGCCCGACGTGCGCACCGTGCTGCGGCGCCATGCCGGCTGGTGGGGCTGGGCCGACAAACGCAGCGGCAACGTCGAGCAGGTGAGCTTCATCACCGTGAAGAGCGACGCCACGCGGCTGGCCGCGCTCTCCAGCGGCGAGGTCGATCTCGTGCTCGACCCGCCCTACCAGGACATCGCGCGCCTGAAGGCCGACACGCGGCTGCACCTGCTGCAGATGCCCGACATCGGCCAGCAGTACCTCACCTTCGACCAGAGCCGCGACGAGCTCACCGACAGCGACGTGAAGGGCCGCAACCCCTTCAAGGACATCCGCGTGAGGAAGGCCGTGTACCACGCGCTGAACGTGCCGCTGATCATCGACAAGGTGCTGCGGGGTCAGGCCGTGCCCACGGGCGCGCTGCTGAGCACGCTGGTGGACGGCTCGCCGCCGGAGCTCGACAAGCGCCTGCCGTACGACCCGGCGCGTGCGCGGCTGCTGCTGGGCGAGGCGGGCTACCCGAACGGCTTCTCGGTGACGCTGGACTGCGTGAACGTGGCCTGGCGCGAAAATGTCTGCCAGGCCGTGGCCGCCATGCTCACGCAGGTGGGCATCCGCACCACGCTGCGTTCGAGCCCGAGCAACCAGTTCTTCCCCAAGCTGAGCCAGGGCACGGCCAGCTTCATCGAGTACGGCTGGACGCCCACGCCCGACGCCTGGGGCTCGGTCAACGCGCTCTTCCGCACCTTCGACCGCGCCGGCTTCGGCACCTTCAACGCCGGCCGCTACAGCAACCCGCAGCTGGACAACATGATCGACAACATCCGCACCGAGCCCGACCTCACGCGCCGCCGCGCCATGGTCACCACGGTGCTGCGCGTGGCCGCCGAGGACCACGCCTACATCCCGCTGTACCGCCGCACGCTGACCTGGGCCATGAACAGGAAGGTGCAGGCGGTGCAGTGGCCCAACGACACGTTGGAACTGCGCTGGGTGAAGCTGCGCTAGGGTTTGGCCGCCTTCTCCGGCGCCGGGCAGGCCCCGCGGGTGCGCCGCCATTCCCAGGGCTGGACCGCGCCACCCTGCGAGTGCAACCCGCGCGTGAGCGCACGTGCCATCTTCTCCTGCTTCACCAGCGGCCCCTGGTCCCAGCGCGAACGTGTGCTCCAGGCGTGGCCGTTCTCGACCATGAAGCGGCTCACGTTCAGGTCGTCGATCAGCAGCGCGCCGATGGTGCGGCCATAGCGGTCCTTGGCGCTCGGCTGCAGCGTGGCCACCTTGTTCAGCGCCAGGTCCGACAGCGCGCGCCGGGCCTCTTCACCCCAGGGCTGGCAGATCTCCGGAGCGTCGATGTCGCGCAGGCGCACCTGCATCGGCGCCTGGCCGGGCGGTGTGAGCGTGAGCGTGTCGCCGTCGCTCACGTGGGTGACGAGGCCCTGCACGACGGCGCGCGGCGGAGCAGCCTTCTGCGCCAGCGTGGCGGGTGATGCGCCCAGTGCCAGTGCCGCGGTGAGCAGCAGCGTTGTTGTTCTCATGAACCGTCTCCGTTCAGGACGGCGATGATGCCGCAGTCGCCAGCGACTCCGCGTGCGCCACCAGGCGTTCGAGCCGGTCCTTCAGCTTCTCGGTGCTCAATTGCTCACGCAGCCGCTCCACCATCAGCGGCAGCGCAAAAGGGCTGGCCGCGTTGAGCGCCACACGCTCGATCGGCAGCGCCGCCAGCCGGCGCAGCGTGGCCGCCAGGCGCGAGACCTCCAGCTCCTGCGACAGCACCTCGCCCTCGGCCTGGCCGAGCAGGCGGTTGCCGGCGTCATACGTGCGGAAGACCTCGAAGAAGAGGCTGCTCGATGCCTGCAGCTGGCGCAGGCTCTTCGGCGCGCCGGGGTAGCCGCCGAACACCAGGCCGGCCACGCGCGCGATCTCGCGGAAGCGCCGCTGTGCGAGCTGGCCGCTGTTGAGGCTGGCCAGCACGTCGGGCAGCAGCTGGCCGCTGGCGAAGAGGCTGGCGGGGTCGGCCAGCGGGTCTTGCAGGGTTGAAGCAGCCACGATCTCCAGGCCGTAGTCGTTGACGCTGAGCGAGAAGGTGTTGGGCTGCGTGCGCGACAGCCGCCAGGCCAGCAGCTGCGCCAGGCCGATGTGCACGTTGCGGCCGGCAAAGGGGTACAGGAACAGGTGGTGCCCCTCGCGCGAATGCAGCTCTTCCACCAGCAGCGCGTGGCGCGTGGGCAGGCGCGAGAGGCGCTGCTGCGTCTTCAGCATCGGCATCGCGCACTGCAGCTCGGGCTCGAGGAAATCGCCCAGCGCCGCGCCTTCCAGCAGCGCCTGCACCGACTCGGCCATCTCGCTGCTGAGTGGCATCTTGCCGCCGGCCCACGAGGGCACCACGCCCTTGGGCTTCTTGGCCAGCCGCACCTGGGCCGACATCTCGTGCACGCGCACGAATTCCAGCACACGCCCTGCGAAGACGAAGCAGTCGCCCTTGTTCAGGCGCGCGATGAAACCTTCTTCGATGGTGCCGATGGTGCCGCCGCTGACCCACTGCACCTTCATCGCGGCGTCGCTGACGATGGTGCCCACCTGCAGCCGGTGGCGCTTGGCGATGCCGCGGTCCGGCACGCGCCACAGGCCATCGACGAGTTTCACGCGGTGGTACTCCGGGTACGCGGTGAGGCTGTCGCCGCCACGTTCGCAGAAGGCCAGCGCCCAGTCGAAGGCTTCCCGTGTGAGCGCGGCGTAGGCCGGTGCACGGCGCACCTCGTCGAACAGCGCATCGGCGTCGAAGCCACCGCCCAGCGCCACGGTGACGATGTGCTGCACCAGCACGTCCAGCGGCTGCTCGGGCGTGCGGCGGCTTTCCACGCGCCCGGCCAGCGCGGCGCGGCGTGCGGCGGCGGCCTCGACGAGTTCGAGCGTGTTGGTCGGCACCAGCGTCACGCGGCTCGCGCGCCCCGGCGCGTGGCCGCTGCGGCCGGCGCGTTGCAGCAGCCGCGCAACGCCCTTGGCGCTGCCGATCTGCAGCACGCGCTCCACCGGCAGGAAGTCCACGCCCAGGTCCAGGCTCGAGGTGGCCACCACCGCCTTCAGCGTGCCCGCCTTGAGGCCCGCCTCCACCCATTCACGCACGCCCTTGTCCAGCGAGCCGTGGTGCAGCGCCACCAGCCCGGCCCAGTCGGGCCGCGCCTGCAGCAGCAGCTGGTACCAGATCTCGGCCTGGCTGCGCGTGTTGGTGAAGACCAGCGCGGTGGATGAACGCTCCAGCTCCTCCACCACCGGCTGCAGCATCTGCGCGCCCAGGTGCCCGCCCCAGCTGAAGCGGCCGGGTTCGTGCGGCAGCAGCGTGTCGATGACCAGCGCCTTGTCGAGCCTGCCCTGCACGAGCCGGCCTTGTTCATCGCCCACCAGCGTGGCCATCGACTCGGCCAGGTTGCCCAGGGTGGCGCTGAGGCCCCACACCACGAGCGCCGGGTTCCAGCGCTTCAGCCGCGCCAGCGCCAGCTGCACCTGCACGCCGCGCTTGTTGCCGATGAGCTCGTGCCATTCATCGACGATCACGGTGTGCACGCCGGACAACTCGGCGCGCGCGTGTTCGCGCGTCAGCATCAGGCTCAGCGATTCGGGCGTGGTCACCAGCGCCTGCGGGAAGCGGCGATCCTGCCGCGCGCGCTCGGCACTCGCGGTGTCGCCGGTGCGCTGGCCCACGGCCCAGCCCGGCGCCAGTGCTTCGAGCGGTTCCTGCAGCGCGCGCGTGGTGTCGGCCGCCAGCGCGCGCATCGGCGTGAGCCACAGCACCTGCAGACCGGCGCCCGCACGCTGCCGCGCCAGCGCGCCCAGCCACACGGCGAAGGTCTTGCCGCTGCCGGTGGTGGCGTGCAGCAGGCCGCTGTCACCCGCAGCCATGGCCGCCCAGACCTCGCGCTGGAACGCAAAAGGCGTCCAGCCGCGCGCGGCGAACCAGGCCTCGGCGGCATCGCGTGGGTTCATGCGCTCGTGATCCAGCCCTCGACGGGATCGACGGCCGCCGGCTGCCCGAAACGCGGCTGCTCGCGCGCCCAGGCCGCCTGCACGAGGCACAGCACGGCGTCGAGCCGGTCGCCGCTGGCGTCGGCCACCAGTTCGCCGGCCTGCGCCGGGGTGAGCTTCAGGCGCAGGTTCAGGCGCGTGCGGCCCTGCTCCAGCGCCTCGACGATGTCCTTGCGCGCCAGCAGGCGCTCGGGCGAGTCAGCGTTCTTGTAGGAGCGGCGGCCGATCAGTTCGTGCGCCAGCAGGCCCGGGTAGCCTTCCAGCCCCACGCGTGCCACATCGCCCTCGTGCAGCCCTGGCAGGTGCACGTCGGCGCGCAGCAAACGCGAAAAACCTTCGTAGTACATGAAGCCCACCGGCACGTAGCGGGTCTGCAGCGGGCTCGTGCTGCTGACGCCGGGCGCGACGGTGTCGGCCACGCGGTGCAGCAGGCGCCGGCCCGGTGGCTGCGTGTTGCCCCAGGCATCCACCAGCGCGCGAAAGGCCAGACGTGTGCCGCAGCGCGTGTGCAGCGCCTCGATCACCTCGCGGGCGGTATGGCCGAGCCCCTGCGCCTCGACGAACGCGCGCGGCAGGCCGAAGGGGAAGTCGAAGGCGCCCAGCCAGGGGCCGGGTTCATGGAGCAAGGCCTCGAAGCCGGCGAGCGTGGGCAGGGCCTCGACGCCGCTCAGGCGCAGCACGGCGCCCGCCCGCTCACCGCGCGCCACCACCACGGGCTTCTTCGCGCTGGGGGCGCTGCTGAAATCGACGCCGATCAGCCTCACTGCCTCAACCCCAGGCCAGCAGCATCACGCCCGCGGCGATGAACACCGCGCCGAGCACACGCAGCCCGCGGTCGTTTTCGCCCAGCAGTTTGCCGCCGAGCAGTGCCGCCACCAGCATGCTCACCTCACGCGCCGGCGCCACGTGCGAAAGCGGCGCCAGTTGCAGCGCGTACAGCACCAGGATGTAGGCCAGCGGGCCCAGCGTGGCCACCACCAGCGCGTGTTTCCACTGCGTGCGCCAGGCCTGCGCGAGGCCACCGCGGTCACGCAGCAGCGTGGGCAGTTGCAGCGGCAGGCGCAGCAGGTTGCACAGGTAGTCGAAGACCACCGGTCCCATCGCCATGACCTTGATGGCGTAGCCGTCGATCACCGAGTAGCCCGCGATCATCGCGCCGGTGATCAGCCCCCAGCGCACGCCGGCCAGCGTGCGCGTGCGCTGCGCCGGATCCTGGGTGTGGCGCCACAGCGCGGGGCCGCCGGCGATCAGGAACACGCCGCCGCAGACCCCCAGCACACCGGCGGCGCCGAACACCGTGATGGCCTCGCCGAGCAGCAGCACCGCCACCACCGCCGTGATCAGCGGCCCGCTGCCGCGCGCCAGCGGGTAGACCACCGTGAGGTCGCCCACGCGGTAGCCCTTGAGCAGCGCGCTGAAGTAGGCCAGGTGCACGGCGGCGCTGGCGGCCACCAGCGCCCATTCGGTGGGGCCCCAGCGCGGCACCTCGTGCCAGCCGAACCACAGGCCCGCGGGCAGCCAGACGAGGCTCGTGAGCCCGCTCGTGATCAGCGTGAACCGGTGGTCGCCGCCGGCGTGTTTGGCAGCGATGTTCCAGCTGGCGTGCAGCACGGCGGCCAGCAGCACCAGCCCGAGGGCGGACAAGGGCATCGGGGCATTTTGCCCGGCTACAGTCGCAGGCCATGGACAGCAGCAATCCCGTTCTCGTGCAGGCGCTGCGCGGCGGCATCGTCGAATCGGCGCACCGTGGCGCCGCGGCCGTACTCGATGCCGACGGCGGCATCGTGGCGCAATGGGGCGACATCGAGCGCCCGATCTTCCCGCGCAGCGCCGTGAAGGTGCTGCAGGCACTGCCGCTGGTGGCCAGCGGCGCGGCAGAGCGCTTCGGCCTCGGCGACGAAGAGCTGGCGCTGGCCTGCGCCAGCCATGGCGGCGAGCCGCAGCACGCGGCCACCGCGGCCTCGATGCTGGCCAAGGCCGGTGTCGACGTGCAGGCGCTGGAATGCGGCACCCACTGGCCCTACCACGATGCGTCGATCAAGGCCATGGCGGCCGCGGGCCAGCAGCCGAGCGCGCTGCACAACAACTGCTCGGGCAAACACAGCGGCTTCGTGTGCCTGGGCTGCTGGATGAACGAAGACAGGGCCGAAGGCGGCGACCGGCGCGCCTTCCTCCGGGGCTACGTCAAACCCGAACACCCGGTGATGCGCGAGGTGACGAACGCGCTGCAGGCCGCCACCGGCTTTGACCTGGCCGGCACCGCGCGTGGCACCGACGGCTGCAGCATCCCCACCTACGCGATCCCGCTGCGGCACCTGGCCCACGCCTTTGCCCGTGTGGCCACCGGTGTCGGCCTGAGTGAAGGCCATGCCCGCGCCGCGAAACGCCTGCGCGCCGCCGTGGCCGCCGCACCCTGGTTCGTGGCCGGCAGCGGCCGCTTCGACACCCGCGTGATGGAACACTTCCGCGAACGCGTGTTCTGCAAGGTCGGCGCCGAGGGCGTGCACTGCGCGGCGTTGCCCGAACTGGGCCTGGGCATCGCGGTGAAGATGGACGATGGCAACACCGCGCGGGCCTGCGAGGTGGTCATGGCGGCGCTGCTGGAGTGGCTGCTGCCGCCCAAGGACGCCGATTCAGCGCTCCTGCGCTCCCTCGGCAACGTGACGCTGCGCAACTGGAATGGCATCGAGGTCGGCGCCTTGCGGGCCGACCTCGGGTTGCGCTGACACCGGCACCGCGGAGCGCGGCGCCGGCTGGCTCAGGCCGCGCTGCGGCGGCGCGCCGCGGCGCCGGCTGCCGCCAACGCAAGGCCGACCAGCGCCAGGCTGCCCGGCTCGGGCACGTTGGTGCGCAGGCCGCCGCGGAAGTCGAACACGTTGTCGTCGTAGTCGCGGTCACCACCGCCGTAGATGTCCTCGAAACCGACGCGCAGCCAGCCGGCACGGGCGGTGGCATCGACGGCAGCGTGGATCAGGCCGTCGGCATTGCGGGATGCCGGGCCCATCTTGAAGACGTCACCGGTGTTGGTGACGCGGATGCCGAACACCATCTCGTCGCCGACATCGATGAAGGAATCGATCAGCGCGTCGGTCAGCGTCACCGTGGTGCCGATGGGGTTGCCGTTGGGCGCGTTGTAGGCCACGAAGTAGCTCGTGGCGCTGTAGTACAGGCGCAGTTCGCTCAGGTAGCCGGCGGTGGAGCCCTGCACCTCGATCGTCACATCGCCGCCGTTCCAGTACAGCTGGGCGCCGAGCACCGGGGCAGACTGCGCGATGCCGGCGCAGCTGACAAGGGCAACGGCCGCGAGCAGGCGGCGAAAGATGGCTGTGATGGATTTCACGGTGTCTCCGGTGGCATTGACGTTGCAGCAACGGCAATCAAGTTCGATGCCAACCGGTGACACCCCCCTAGGAAACAGGCACTTACGACTTGCCCCCCGCTTCGGGGCGGGGGTGGTTGTCAGCCGTCCCGACAGGGTCCGCTCAGGGTGGCGAGAGCAGACCCACCACGCCGTCGGCGCCCGCACCGGCACCCAGCAGCCCCGTGCTGCTGTAGATGCCGAGCTTGGCGCGCGTGTCCTGGATGTCGAGGTTGCGCATCGTCAGCTGGCCGATGCGGTCGGCCGGCGTGAAGGCGCCCTCGACCTTTTCCATGCTGAGCCGCTCGGGCGCGTAGGTCAGGTTCGGGCTCTCGGTGTTGAGGATCGAGTAGTCGTTGCCGCGGCGCAGCTCCAGCGTCACCTCGCCGGTGATGGCGCGCGCCACCCAGCGCTGCGCCGTCTCGCGCAGCATCAGGCA
>VFQQ010004577.1_pt1 | contig 12085 bp, 13 predicted proteins | sample 3512341 | NCBI WGS metagenome assembly VFQQ01 (sample SAMN10412373, study PRJNA504923) | tailings metagenome | isolation source: Relicate 2 Philex TSF1 revegetated site | place: Philippines: Tuba, Benguet | collected 2017-08-29 | reverse complement strand
AGGCCGTGGCGGGCGATCTGGTCGAGCATGTGGTCGAAGAAGCCGATGCCGGTGGACAGGCTGGCCACACCGGTGCCATCGAGGTTGACGCGCACGCCGATCTGCGTTTCCGAGGTGTTGCGCTGCACGTGCGCGACGCGGTCGGACACGGTGGAGGCGGGAGGCGTCTGGGTCATAGGGTGGTCTGGAGGGCGCGGATCAGCTGGGCATTTTCCGACGGCGTGCCCACCGTCAGGCGCAGGCACTGGGCCAGCAGTGGGTGCATTTTAGAAACATTCTTCACCAGAATGCCCTGGGACCTGAGCCCGTCGAAGCAGCGTTGCGCATCCGGCACACGCACCAGCACCATGTTGGCCTCGCTGGGGAAAGGCGTGACGCCCGGCATGCCGGCCAGCGCGTCCAGGAGCAGATGGCGCTGTTCGCGGATGTCCGCCGCCTGCTTCGCGAACACCTCGGCATGCTCGAGCGCGAAGAGCGCGCACTCGGCGTTGAGCACGCTCACGTTGTACGGCGGGCGCAGCTTGTCGACCTCGTGCAGGAGCGCCTGCGGCCCCAGCATGTAGCCGATGCGCACACCCGCCAGGCCGAATTTGGAGAGCGTGCGCATCAGCAGCACGTTGGCGTTGGCGGCGGGGTGGGCACGGATCTCATCCAGCCAGCTCTGGCTGGAGAACGGTTGGTAGGCCTCGTCCATCACCACCAGGCCACCGAAACCAGCCGCCTCGGCGATCAGGCGCCGGATGGTGTCCGTGCTCCAGAGGTTGGCGGTGGGGTTGTTGGGGTAGGCGATGTAGGTGATGGCAGGCTGGTGCTCGCGCAGGGCGGCGAGCATCGCGGCCTCGTCGAGCTCGAAATCGGGCGTGAGCGGCACGCCGACGAACTTCAGACCCTGCAGTTGCGCGCTCATGGCGTACATGACGAAACCGGGCAGCGGCGCCACGATGGTCGCCCCCGGCAGATCGCAGCCCATGGCCAGAAGGGAAATCAGTTCGTCCGATCCATTGCCCAGCATGAGCGCCTGTCCCGCCGGCAGGTCCACGTAGCGGGCCAGCGCCTGCTTCAGGTCCTCGATGCGGGCACCCGGGTAACGGTGGATGGCCACGGCTCCCAGCCGCGCACCCAGCTCGGCCTGCAGGGCCGGCGGCAGCGCATACGGGTTCTCCATCGCATCGAGCTTGACCATGCCGGCCGAGTCCTGGATGGCATAGGCGTGCATGGACTGCACGTCCTGGCGGATCGTTTCCAGGGGGGAACGGTTCACACTTGACCTCTCATGGGTGGCACCTCGTCCAGCCGCAGCTCGGCCGCCCGGGCGTGGGCCTGCAATCCTTCACCATAGGCCATTTCGGCGGCGATCCTGCCCAGGCCCTGGGCGCCGGCTTGGCTCACCTCGATGAGGCTGCTGCGCTTCTGGAAGTCGTACACGCCCAACGGTGAGGAAAAGCGCGCGGTGCCGCTGGTGGGCAGCACGTGGTTGGGGCCGGCGCAGTAGTCGCCCAGGCTTTCGCTGGTCCAGGCGCCGAGGAAGATCGCGCCCGCGTGCTTGAGCAGCGGCTCCCAGCGGTGCGGCTCGCGGCTGGAGACTTCCAGGTGTTCGGGTGCGATGCGGTTGCTGATGTCGCAGGCCTCTTCCATGCTGCGGGTCTGGATGAGGACGCCCCGGTCGCTGAGGCTCCTGGCGATGATGGCCGCACGCGGCATGGCGGGCAGCAGGCGTGCCATCTCGCGCTGCACCGCCTCGATGTAGGCCGCGTCCGGGCACAGCAGGACGCTCTGCGCCAGTTCGTCGTGCTCGGCCTGGCTGAACAGGTCCATGGCCACCCATTCGGCCGGCGTGCTGCCATCGGCCAGCACCAGGATTTCGCTCGGGCCGGCGATCATGTCGATGCCGACGGTGCCGAAGACGCGCTTCTTGGCGCTGGCCACGTAGGCGTTGCCGGGGCCGGTGATCTTGTCGACCTTGGGCACCGTGGCGGTGCCGTAGGCCAGCGCGGCCACCGCCTGGGCGCCACCGATGGTGAAGGCCCGCGTGACGCCGGCGACAAAGGCGGCAGCGAGCACCAGCTCGTTGCGTTCGCCGCGCGCGGCGGTCGCGGCCTCGCCGCTGCCGCCGGTGGCCACGCTGCCGCGCACCGGCGTGGGCACCACCATGATGATCTCCTGCACGCCGGCCACGTGCGCGGGCACGGCGTTCATGATCAGGCTCGACGGGTAAGCGGCCTTGCCGCCCGGCACGTAGATGCCCACGCGGTCCAGCGGCGTGACCTTCTGGCCGAGCAGCGTGCCATCCTCGTCGCGGTAGCTCCAGCTCTCGCCACCGGCCTTTTTCTGCGCCTCGTGGTAGCTGCGCACGCGGCGCGTGGCGGCCTGCAGGGCCTCTCGCTGGGCCACGGGCAGGCCGTCGAAGGCGGCCTTGAAGTCGGCCTGGGTGAGTTCGAGCTCGGCCACCGAGCCCGCGGCCAGGCCGTCGAAGCGCGCGGTGTACTCGAGCACGGCGGCGTCGCCGCGCCGCTGCACGTCGGCCAGGATGTCGGCCACGCGCTGCTCGATGGCGCCGTCGGTCTCGGACGACCAGTGCAGACGGGCCTGGAAGCGGGCCTCGAAATCGGCATCGGTGGTGGACAGGCGCAAGGGGCTGGCCTTCAGGCTCATGGCGTCCGCCCCCCGGGAGCGATGGCGCTGGCGAAGGCCTCGATGATCGGGCGGATCCGGGCCTGCTTGAGCTTGAGCGAGGCCTGGTTGACCACCAGGCGCGCGCTGATGTCCATGATGCGTTCGACCTCGACGAGCTGGTTGGCCTTGAGCGTGTTGCCGGTCGAGACCAGGTCCACGATGGCGTCGGCCAGGCCGGTCAGCGGCGCCAGCTCCATGCTGCCGTAGAGCTTGATCAGGTCCACGTGCACGCCCTTGCCGGCAAAGAACTCGCGCGCGATCGAGGTGTACTTGGTCGCCACCTTCAGGCGCGAGCCCTGCCGCACGGCCGAGGCGTAATCAAAATCGGCGCGCACCGCCACGCTGACGCGGCAGCGCGAGATGTTCAGGTCGAGCGGCTGGTACAGGCCCTGCCCGCCGTGCTCGATCAGGGTGTCCTTGCCGGTCACGCCGAGGTCGGCGCCGCCATACTCCACGTAGGTCGGCACGTCGCTGGCGCGCACGAGCACCACGCGCACCTCGGGATGGCTGGTGGCGAGGATCAGCTTGCGCGACTTCTCGGGGTCTTCCAGCACCTCGATGCCGGCCGCGCGCAGCAGCGGCAGGGTCTCATCGAAGATGCGGCCTTTGGAAAGGGCTAAGGTGATCATTTGATGCGTTCTATGTCGGCGCCGATCCCGCGCAGTTTTTCTTCCATCTGGTCGTAGCCCCGGTCCAGGTGGTAGATGCGGTCGACGATGGTCTCGCCCTCGGCCACCAGCCCGGCAATCACCAGGCTGGCCGAGGCGCGCAGGTCGGTGGCCATCACCGTGGCACCCGATAGGCGTGGGGTACCTTCGATGACCGCGACCTTGCCATCGGTCTGGATGTGCGCGCCCAGGCGCACCAGCTCGTTGACGTGCATGAAGCGGTTTTCGAAGATGGTCTCGGTGACCTTGCTCGGGCCCTGCGCAATGCAGTTGAGCACCATGAACTGGGCCTGCATGTCGGTGGGGAAACCCGGGTACTCCGTGGTGCGGAAGCTCTGCGCCTTCAGGCGCCCGGAAGCGCGCACGCGGATGAAATCACCGCCTGCGTCCTTGCCGGCCTCGATCTCGGCGCCCGCTTCGTGCAGCTTGTCGATCACCGCGTCCAGATGATCGGCACGACCGTAGCGCAGGACCACGTCGCCGCCCGTGGCGGCCACGGCGCAGAGGAAGGTGCCGGTCTCGATGCGGTCGGCCACCACCTGGTGGGTGCAGCCGTGCAGGCGGTCCACGCCCTGAACATGGATGCGGCTGGTGCCGTGGCCTTCGATCTTGGCGCCCATGGCGATCAGCATCTCGGCCAGGTCGCCGATCTCGGGTTCCTGGGCGGCGTTCTCCAGCAGCGTCTCTCCCTCGGCCAGGGCGGCCGCCATGAGGAAGTTCTCGGTGCCGGTGACGGTGACCATGTCGGTGGCAATGCGTGCCCCGTGCAGGCGCTGGCGGCCCGCCGGCAAGCGGGCGACCATGTAGCCGTGCTCGACCACGATCTCTGCACCCATGGCCTGCATGCCCTTGATGTGCTGGTCCACCGGGCGCGAGCCGATGGCGCAGCCCCCGGGCAGCGACACGCGGGCGTGGCCGAAGCGCGCGAGCAAGGGTCCGAGCACCAGCACGGAAGCGCGCATGGTCTTGACCAGTTCGTAAGGCGCCTCGGCCTTGATGGGTTCGGCCGCCCGCAGCGTGATGCCGCCGCGGTCGCCATGGGTTTCCGTGTGCACGCCCATGTTGTCGAGCAACTGGCGCATGGTGGCCACGTCACGCAGGCGCGGCACGTTGTTCAAGGTCACGGCATCGGCCGTGAGCAGGGCGGCGCACAGCTCGGGCAGCGCGGCGTTCTTGGCACCGGAAATGTTCACCTCGCCCTTCAGGGTCCGGCCGCCGGTGATTCGCAGTTTGTCCATGTGTGACTGACGTTCAGGGTTGGGCCGCCCATTCGGCCGGCGTGTAGGTCTTCATCGAAAGGGCGTGCACTTCATCGTTCTGGATGCGCGCGCCCAGCGTGCCGTAGACGGCCTGGTGGCGCTGGATCAGGCGCCGGCCTTCGAAGGCTGGAGAGACGATCACGGCGGACCAGTGGCGACCGTCGCCGGTGACTTCGATGTGCTCGCAGGGCAGACCAGCGGCGATGAGGGTTTGCAGTTCTTCAGCGGTCATGGGAGGGGTCGTCAGTGCCGGATCTTGTAGCCGATCTTCAGCAGGTGGAGCGCGATCGCGCTCACCACCAGCAAGGCGCTGCCCACCAGCGCCAGGCTGACCCAGGGCGACACGTCGCTCACGCCGAAGAAGCCATAGCGGAAGCCGTCGATCATGTAGAAGAACGGGTTGAGGTGGCTCACGCGCTGCCAGAAATCAGGCAGGGAATGGATGGAGTAGAACACGCCCGAGAGGAAGGTCATGGGCACGATGATGAAGTTCTGGAACGCGGCCATCTGGTCGAACTTCTCGGCCCAGAGCCCGGCAATCAGCCCCAGCGCGCCGAGCAGGGCCGCGCCCATGAAGCCGAAGGCCAGGATCCACAGCGGCGCCACCAGCGAAGGCTGGGCGAACCACCAGGTGACCACCATCACTCCCAGCCCCACCGCCAGGCCACGAACGATGGACGAGCCCACATAGGCCACGAACCAGGCTCGGTGCGACAGCGGCGTGAGCAGCAGGAACACCAGGTTGCCCATGATCTTGCTCTGGATGAGCGAGGACGAGCTGTTGGCGAAGGCGTTCTGCAACACACTCATCATCACCAGCCCGGGCAACAGGAAGGCGGTGTAATTCACCGAGTTGTACACCTGCACCCGCCCTTCGAGCACGTGGCCGAAGATCATCAGATAAAGGATGGCGGTGATCACCGGTGCGGCGACGGTCTGGAAGCCGACTTTCCAGAAACGAAGCACTTCCTTGTAGAAGAGCGTCTGCCAGCCGTTCATGCCGGCACCTCCACGGGTGCGGCGGATCGGGGTTGTGCACCGGTCAGGTCCAGGAACACATCCTCCAGGTCGGCCTTGCGGATCTCGATGTCCTCCGCGGGCACGCCCACTTCGCGCAAGCGCGCCAGGATGCGCTCGACCGCGAGCGCGTCATGGGCGGGCAGTTGCACCACGCGCCCGGTGATGCGCGCCTGCACCGCGAGGTCGGTCGGCAGTGCGGCATCGGTCTTGAAGCGCAGCACGTTGGACGCCGCGCGCGCCAGCAGCGCCGAGGTGGTTTCCAGCGCCACCACCCTGCCCTGCTTGAGCATGGCAATGCGACCGCACAGGGCTTCGGCCTCTTCCAGGTAGTGCGTGGTCAGCAGCACCGTGCTGCCCAGGCGCTTGTTGAGGTCGGAGACGAACTGCCACAGCGTCTGGCGCAGTTCCACGTCCACGCCCGCCGTGGGCTCGTCGAGCACGATCACCGGTGGCTTGTGCACCAGCGCCTGCGCGATCAGCACGCGGCGCTTCATGCCGCCGGAGAGCTGTCGCATGTTGGCGCCGGCCTTGTCCGCCAGGCCCAGGCCTTCCAGCAGCTCGTCGATCCAGGCGTCGTTCTGGCGGATGCCGAAGTAGCCGGACTGGATTCGCAAGGCTTCGCGCACATTGAAAAAGGGGTCGAACACCAGTTCCTGGGGCACCACGCCGAGCTGCTTGCGCGCGGCGGCGTAGTCGGCCTGCACGTCGCTGCCATGCACCAGCACCCGCCCGGACGTGGCGCGTGCCAGCCCTGCGAGCACGCTGATCAGCGTGGTCTTGCCCGCCCCGTTGGGGCCGAGCAGGCCGAAGAACTCGCCGGGTTCGATGTCGAAGGACACCGACTGGAGCGCATGCAGGTCGCCGCGCGAGGTCGAGTAGGTCTTGGAAACGTTCTGGAAGGAGACGGCTGGCATTGCGCGGGCGGGACCCAAGGGCCACCGGCGGCGGGCAGGACATCTGGCCTCCACAGGTGAGCCGGGTATTTTATGCGCCGCCCGCCATCCCCGCTGGCGACGGGGCGCCGCCGTTCTCAGGCGCTGGCCAGCAGTTCCTGCACGCCGTACAGGCCGGCCAGATCCTGCAGCCGTCGCGGCCAGCCTTCCACCTTCAAGGTCTTGCCCTGGGACTGCAGGCGCCGGCGCAGTTCGAGCAGCACCGCCAGGGCCGAGGAGTCGAACTCCCGCAGCGACGCCGCATCCAGCACCACCGTAGGCGCCGGCTGCTGCGCCAGCTGGCCGTCCAGACGCTCCAGCGTCGGAACGGCTTCCGCCAGCGTCAGGCGTTCGGGCAGCGCGGTGGCGGGCATGATTGCTCAGCTGGCCTTGGGCGCGTTGCTCTTGTTGCGCTGAGCCAGCGACGCGATCAGGCCGTCGATGCCCTTGGCATTGATCTCTTGCGCGAACTGGGTGCGGTAGGTTTCCACGAGCCAAACACCGACCACGTTCAGGTCGTAGATCTTCCAGCCGGTGGGGGTTTTCTCCATCCGGTAGTCGAGCTGGATCGGTTCGCCCTTGCCGCGCACCTCGGAGCGCACCACCACCTCGGTGTCTTCCGGCTTGGAACGCATCGGGCGGAAGGTCAGGGTCTGGTCCTTCACCTCGCCCAGCGCGCCCGAATAGGTGCGCACCAGCAGGGTCTTGAACTCGTCCTGCAGCTGCTTCTGCTGTTCGGGGGTGGCCTGGCGCCAATAGCGGCCGACGGCGGCGGAGGTCATGCGCGTGAAGTTCACGGTGGGCATGATCTTGGAGTCCACCAGCGCCATGATGCGGTTGACGTCACCCGCCTGGATGGCCGGATCGGCCTTGATGGCCGCCAGCACTTCCGCCGACACGCGCTTGACCAGGGCGTCGGGCGCCTCATCGTTGGCCAGCGCGGGCAGGGACACCGCGGCGGCGGACATCATCAGGGCGGCGAGCCAGGAGCGGCGTTTCATCATGTAGTTCCTTTCGAGGCCATGGGCCTTGCTGCAGACAGGGCAGCGTAAACCATCAGACCGGCCGGATTGTGAAGGGGTTCCCCCTCAATCGTTGCTTTTCGTATCTTCTTGCGACCCACCATCGCCCAGCCCGATGCCCTTGTCGATCATGTCGTCGATCTGGTTCTGACGGCGATTGAGGTAGAAATCGCGCATGAAGCTGTACTTGTCCAGCGCAGCGCCCTCCAGCATGGTGCCGGCGCGCAGCAGGCTGGCCCGGGTGTGAACGACCCTCAGGGCGTACAGCGAGTTGCGGGCCGAAACCGGCGTCACCTCGGTCAGGAGGTCACCCTGGCTGTCCACCAACAGCCCCGCCGTATCGCGGGCCGAAGAGGGCCCGAGAAGGGGAAGCACCAGGTAGGGTCCTGAAGGCACGCCCCAGCGGCCCATGGTCTGGCCGAAGTCGATCCGGGTGCGCGGAATGCCGGCTTCGGTGGCGATGTCGAGCAGGCCGCCCAGGCCGAAGAAGGTGTTCAGGTTGAAGCGCGCGAGGTTCTCGGTGGCTTCCCGGGGACGCAACTGCAGGGCGGCATTCACGGAAGACCAGAGATCGCCCAGGTTGCCGAAGAAGTTGCCCACGCCGGTTTGCACCACGCTGGGCGTGACGTCCTGGTAGACGGTGGCCACCGGCTTGAGGACCGCTTCGTCCACCGCGTCGTTGAACTTCGACACGCCCCGGTTGAGGGGCTCAAGCGGATCGCGCGGATTCGCGTCAGGGCCTGTGGCGCAGGCACCGAGCATCGAGATCGACAGCACCAGCACGCCGGTATGAAGGGCCCGGTGCCGACCCAGATTGTGTTTTGACATGCTTTTTTTCCCCTGCCGGACTTACTCTTTTTCGGGCGCCTTGCCAGCATCCTTCTCACCATCGGCAGCCCGGTTGAACAGGAACTGGCTGATCAGGTTCTCGAGGATCACGGCCGACTGCGTCTGGGTGATCACGTCGCCATCGGCAATGTTGCGCTCGTCCCCGCCCGGCTCGATGCCGATGTACTGCTCGCCCAACAAGCCGCTGGTCAGGATCTTGAGCGAACTGTCCTTGGGAAAAGCGTAGCGGGATTCCAGCGCCAGCGTGATGTTGGCCTGAAAGGTTTTGTCATCAAACGTAATCGATTCCACACGGCCCACCAGCACACCCGCGCTGCGCACCGCGGCCTTGGCCTTGACGCCACCGGCGTTGTCGAACCGGCCGACCACCTTGTAGGTCTTCTCGAAATTGAGGCTCAGCAGGTTGGCCGATTGAAGGGCCAGAAAAAGGATGGCCGCCGCGCCGATGAGCACGAACAGGCCCACCCAGACGTCGTTCTTGGAAGTTTGCATGGTGGTTTCTCCGCTGAAATGAGGCGTGTCAGATGCTGAACATCATGGCGGTGAGGACAAAGTCCAGTGCCAGCACGCTCAACGAAGCCACCACCACGGTGCGGGTGGTGGCACGCGATACGCCCTCGGGCGTGGGATGGGCTTCAAAGCCCTGGAGCAGCGCGACAAAGGTGACGGCAAAACCGAAGACGATGCTCTTGAGCACACCGTTGCCCACGTCGGCCCACACGTCGACGCCGCCCTGCATCTGGCTCCAGAAGGCGCCGCCGTCCAGGCCGATGAGCAGCACGCCGACGATCCAGCCGCCCAGGATGCCGACCGCACTGAACACCGCCGCCAGCAGCGGCATGGTGAACACGCCGGCCCAGAAACGCGGCGCCAGCACCCGGCGCACCGGGTCCACCGCCATCATCTCCATCGCGCTGAGCTGCTCGCCGGCCTTCATGAGGCCGATCTCGGCCGTGAGCGAGGTACCCGCCCGCCCGGCGAACAAGAGCGCCGTGACCACGGGCCCGAGTTCGCGCAGCAGGCTCAGCGCCACCATCATGCCCAGCGCCTCGGCCGAGCCGTATCGCTGCAGGATGTAGTAACCCTGCAGGCTGAGCACGAAGCCGACGAACAGGCCGGAGACCGCAATGATCGCCAGCGAATGGTTGCCCAGGAAATGGATCTGGTCGCGCACCAGACCGGGGCGGCGCAGCGCGGCGCCCAGCAGCCAGATCAGGCGGAAGAAGAGCCGGGTGCCATGGCCGATGTCCGCGAGCTGGCGGCGCACGGCGAAACCCACGCGGGCCGGGTGCAGGGCCTTCACGAGCGCCCCCCCTTTTGGGTGAGGCCGAAGTCTTCGGCGAGCTCCGGCCCGGGGTGGTGGAAGCGCACCGGCCCGTCGGGCAGGGCGTTGACGAACTGCTTCACCAGGGGGTCTTCGCTGTGGCGCACCTCTTCGGGCGTGCCCTGGGCGGCGATTTTCCCGTTGGCCAGCACGATGACCTGGTCGGCGATGTGGAAGGTTTCGTCGAGGTCGTGCGAGACCACGATGCTGGTCAGGCCCATGGCGTCGTTGAGCTGGCGGATCAGCCGCGCCGCCGTGCCCAGGGAGATCGGATCCAGACCCGCAAAGGGCTCGTCGTACATCACCAGCTCGGGATCGAGCACGATGGCGCGGGCCAGGGCCACGCGCCGCGCCATGCCCCCCGACAGTTCGCTCGGCATGAGGTCGCGGGCACCACGCAGGCCGACCGCGTTGAGTTTCATCAGCACGATGTCGCGCACCAGCGACGGCGGCAGGCGGGTGTGCTCGATCAGGGGAAAGGCCACGTTGTCGAACACGCTCATGTCGGTGAACAGGGCGCCGAACTGGAACAGCATGCCCATGCGGCGCCGTGCCGCGTACAGGGCCTCGGGGTTCATGACGGTCACGTCCTGGCCGTCGAACAGCGTCTGCCCCTTCTGCGCGCGAATCTGGCCACCGATGAGCTTGAGCACCGTGGTCTTGCCGCCGCCGGACGCACCCATGAGCGCCGTGACCTTGCCACGCGGCACGGTCAGCGAAACGTTGTCGAGGATGGCGCGTTCACCGTAACCGAAGGTCAGGTGGCGCAATTCGACCAGGGGGGTATGGGAATCGGTGGGCATCAAAACAAAAACCGGGCAGTTCAGCGCCCGGTTTCTGCATGATAAAGGATTCGATGAATCCTGCCCGGTGGCGGGTCAGCGTGGGAGGTCGGAGTAGCCCATCAGGAATTCGTCCACCGAGCGCGCGGCCTGCCGGCCCTCGCGGATCGCCCACACCACCAGGCTCTGGCCGCGGCGCATGTCGCCGGCGGCGAACACCTTGGGCACGTTGGTGGCGTAGCCGCCGGTGAAGTCCGTGCTCGCCCGGGCGTTGCCGCGCGCATCCTTCTCGACGCCGAAGCCGTCCAGGATGCTGGCGACGGGGTTCACGAAGCCCATGGCCAGCAACACCATGTCGGCCGGGTAGGTCTTTTCGGTGCCGGCGATCTCCACCAGCTTGCCGTCCTTCATCTCCACCTGCACGGTCTGCAGGCCGGTGACCTTGCCCTTTTCACCGAGAAAGGCCTTGGTGGAGATGGCGAACTCGCGCACGCAGCCTTCCTCGTGGCTGGAGCTGGTGCGCAGCTTGAGCGGCCAGTAGGGCCAGACCAGGGGCTTGTTCTCCTGCTCGGGCGGCTGGGGCATGACCTCGAACTGGGTCACGCTGGCCGCGCCATGGCGGTTGCTGGTGCCCACGCAGTCGCTGCCGGTGTCGCCACCGCCGATCACGATCACGTGTTTGCCGTCGGCGCGCAGTTGACCTTTGAGCTTGTCGCCCGCGTTCACCTTGTTCTGCTGCGGCAGGAACTCCATCGCGAAATGGATGCCGTCCAGGTCGCGGCCGGGCACCGGCAGGTCGCGGCTCTGCTCGGCGCCACCGGTGAGCAGCACGGCATCGAAGTCTTTCTGCAGTTGCTCGGGCGAAATGGTTTCCTTGGCCCAGTTGGTCACCTTGCTGCCCTTGGGCAGCTCGCCCACCATCACGCCGGTGCGGAACACCACGCCTTCGGCCTCCATCTGCTTCACGCGCAGGTCGATGTGGCTCTTCTCCATCTTGAAGTCGGGGATGCCGTAGCGCAGCAGGCCGCCCACGCGGTCGTTCTTCTCGAACAGGGTCACGTCGTGGCCCACGCGCGCCAGCTGCTGGGCCGCCGCCATGCCGGCCGGCCCGGATCCCACCACGGCCACCTTCTTGCCGGTCTTGTGGCGCGGCAACTGAGGTTGAACCCAGCCTTCGGCCCAGGCGCGGTCGATGATGGCGTGCTCGATCGACTTGATGCCCACGGCGTCGTCGTTCACGTTAAGCGTGCAGGCCGCTTCACAAGGTGCGGGACAGATGCGGCCCGTGAACTCGGGAAAGTTGTTGGTGCTGTGCAGCACCGTGATGGCGTTCTTCCAGTCGCCCTGGAACACCAGGTCGTTGAAGTCCGGAATGATGTTGTTGACGGGGCAACCGCTGTTGCAGAACGGCGTGCCGCAATCCATGCAGCGCGCCGCCTGCACCTTGGACTGTGCCTCGTCCAGTCCCACCACGAATTCCTTGTAGTGCTTCAGGCGCTCCGGCACGGGCTTGTAGCCCTCTTCCAGACGCTCGAATTCCATGAAGCCAGTGACTT
>VFQQ010004576.1_pt1 | contig 12086 bp, 16 predicted proteins | sample 3512341 | NCBI WGS metagenome assembly VFQQ01 (sample SAMN10412373, study PRJNA504923) | tailings metagenome | isolation source: Relicate 2 Philex TSF1 revegetated site | place: Philippines: Tuba, Benguet | collected 2017-08-29 | reverse complement strand
ACAACCTGAAGCAGGTGGGCTGTGCCGTTTGGTTGCTATTCAGCTGGTAGCAGTGGGCTGCCTGCATGTTCAGGCTAAGTTGGTGTGTGGAACCCCATCTGTTGGCTGCTGAACAACCTGAAGCAGGTGGGCTGTGCCGTTTGGTTGCTGTTCAGCGGCTAGCGGTGGGCTGCTGCCTCCCAGGCTGAGTTGGGAGGTGAAACTCCATCTGTCGGCTGCTGAGCAGGCTGATGCAGGCGGGCTGAGCGTGCAGGGCCGCACAGCTGGGGGGCAGTTGCAGGGCGGCAGCCGGCTGCTGCTGGCCGGGCATGGGCAGCTGTTTGCTGTGCATCTGCAGGCCCGCCCCCGCCGGCGGCCATCTAATTACAGCGGTTAGCTCGACTGAATTGCCCTTCACACTGGACCATTCCAATCCCTTTGCCTGCGACAGATCTACAACCTGCGACGCAACTATGCCGATGCCTATGCCGTCAGCTGCTACCTGCGTGCCACCCGGCCGGGAGATTTGGACGAGCTGCGGGACAGCGGCGTGTTCCTGTACCAGCTGGGCAGGATACCAGGTGGGTGCAGGCGGAGAACTGCCCAGGAACCACCCAGGTCATGCTGTGGACCAGCTGCTGAATCAGCTAGGCAGGTTATGAAGGCGTGTCTGCGGGACAGCTTGGTCGCCCAGCCAACACAGAGCTGTCAACCACACTACCATAACCCTCCAAGCCTTGGCGCTTTGGACTGCAGAGTGTGTGGAGGCGCTGAGCGAGTTTCTGGCGCGGGCGCCGGCAGATTCAGAAGACGTTGAAAAGGTGAGGGCTGTGCCTTTGCACGGCATGTGCATGCAGCTGGCTTTTGTGTGCACGGTCGTGTTGTAATCACAAGTGGGTTGCACTCCAGTTGCCACACAGCCAAGAGACTGTTGCTCAGTTGCCGACGGTTGCGTATTGATCCGCAGGTTCGTGCGCTCTTGCGGAGCCTGGACCAGCGCAGCTGATGTGGCAGCAGTAAAGCAGCTGCATGAGTGAACAACATAGAGAATCGCTGTACAGACCATGTGCGTGCCTGCATCGGGGCCGTGCTCACACATGACCCTTGACCTCCACTGTTCTTTTGAGCGCTGTAGAGCCTGCGGGTTCCTCCACCCGCCTTTCAAACTGAGCTGTCAATGCTCGTAATCAAGCAGCGTGCTTCCCTCCTGCAGCACTTTCTGTACACAGTGTGGCTTTCCTTCTTGCTTTACAACTTGCAAAGCGAACAGCCGCGCACAGAGGCAGGGGTCAGGAGGCCTTGTGGTGCTGGGCAGAGGGGGTGTTCAGCACGCATGCAACAACTGCAGTGCACACGCGCATGCAAAACGGAGGGTAGGGCGATGGGTAGTGCAAAAGGGGTTAGGGTGAGCAAGAGAGGGAAGGCGGGACCTGGCAAGAGCAGGGAGTCAGAAGGCATGCATCAAAACGTTCAGGGGAGGGTTCGACAGAGCACCGGGCGTGTGTGTATCTAGAGGGCATGTGGACGGGGGGTGTGCCCGCTTGCAAAATTGGGCAGGCCGTGTGTTGCCCAAAAGGCAGGGAGAGCATGGCATGGCAGCTGCAGTGCCGACCTGCTACTGGGCCGCTGGTGGCAGCACATGGGTGGTTGCAGCTGCCGCAGCGGGAGCTGCCGCTACGAGTTAGCTGAATCCATAGCGCATAAGGGCTGCTGCTCATGTCAGCTCCTGCTGCAGCTGCGCGTGCACCACGGCTCGCAGGCGGGCCAGCAGGGCGCGCAGGCCCGCGAGGAAATTGGTGTCCCGCCCGCCCTCCACTGCTTGGAATGTGTGGGCAAAGTCGACCAGGCGCACACGCACCTGCGGCAGGGCAGATATGGGGGGCAGGTGGGGTGTTGCATGCCATTGCACAGGTGAGGTGAGATGTGATGGCGCACAACCGAGGTGTCATAGAGAGGTGCAGCATGGGGCAGCGAGTGCATTTCGTGCTAGAAATGGCTGTTCGATTGAGCTTGCAAGATGCCAAAGCATTGTACATCAAACACAGCAAGCAGGCCGCACCTTGGCCTCCTCCTGGCTGGTGGCGCCGCCCTCGTACAGCAACAGCACTGCAGTGAGGAAAGGAAGGGGGTGCAAGCCAAGTAAGCATGCAATGCAATGCTCCTCCGCTTTGCGCAAGGGAACGATGCTCCGCTTAGCACAAAAGCTTGCCGCAGCAAAACGCACTGCACCGCAGCTAGGCCAGCAGCGCCGCGGGCTTTGCGCGCAGCCAGCAGCCGTTACAACAGCAGGCAGAGGCCACCCCACCTGAGGACGAGTAGAAGTGGAAGTCGCGCTGCACAGCGAACCAGGCCTCCAGCGCCTCCAGCTGCTCGATGGCGCCGCCGGCGCTGCCGTACACGTCAGCGGGGCGCAGGCCTTGCTCTGCAGGGGGTGGCCATTCAGTCGGTGAGAGGGCGCTGGTGGCAAGATATGCAGTGGGATGCAAGTGGGCAGGTTCGTATCAGCGGGGCGCAGGCCTTGCTCTGCAGATATGGGAGGACAGGTGAGTGCAAGGGTCACTAGCGTGAATATGTGTATGGGCAGGGTTCAAGTGAGCAGGTTCGTGTCAGCGGGGCGCAGGCCTTGCTCTGCAGATATGAGGGGACAGGTGAGTGCAAGGGTCACTAGTGTGAATATGTGTATGGGCAGGGTTCAAGTGAGCAGGTACACGTCAGCGGGGCGCAGGCCTTGCTCTGCAGGGGGTTGCAAGTGAGTGGGTGAGAGGGTGCTGGTGGCAAGATATGCAGAGGTGGGATGCAAGTGGGCAGGTTCGTATCTGTGGGGCGCTGGCCGTGCCCTGCAGGGTTGGGTGCTTGCTAGGCAGCAGTCAGGGCATCGCAGGCAGACAGGGCATTGCAGCCATCACCAGACAGCCAACAGTCAAAAGCACGATGGCCAGCAGCGCCGCAGCAGCATGCACAGCACAGCCCATTGGGCAGGGAAGAAACAACACCCACCGTTGTGCGCAAAGGACAGCAGCGCCTTGTCAACCAGCTCCACGGGCAGCCTGACAGCACCAACCCAACAACAAGAAAGAACGGGGTGCTCCCAAAAAGGGCAGAATGTGCGCTCACCGTTGTGCGCAAAGGACAGCAGCGCCTTGTCCACCAGCTCCACAGGCAGAGTCTTGCACCAGCGCTTGCTGGCGCGCCAGTAGCCGCCCGCGCCGTGGCGGAACACCTGCATGATTGGTGGGGAGCATGCTAAGCAGCATTGATGCAGTTGCAAGGGCACGCCGTGGCGGAACTCCTGCGCCGGCGCATGAGTGGGAATTAAGCTGACACGTGCTTGCATGGACATGGGGAGAAGGAGGTGCAGGGACGAGGGCGGTTGACAGCGGCAGCCTACAGCAACGGAACCGCTGCACAGCTGACTCCAAGGTTCATCTGTGCATTGCCGAGCCCACCTGCATGCCGCAGATCTTGAAGCCGAGGGCCGCCTGAGTGGTGGACTCGTCCTTGCCCCTGAGGAGGAAAAGGGGGCAACCGAGAGCGGTAAACCGGCGTGTGTCAGCAGGCATCCTGCGGCATCCCAGGCAGTTCTTGCACAGCAGGCGCTCCATGCACAGCAGGCCAACCGAAGGGTACACAAGCCATGCACATAGGCCCAACTACTGGCACAGGCAGCGGCTCACTTGCAGCGCTGGATGTAGGCTTCGTCTGCCGCTGGATACCAGGTGCGGAAGCCCACCTGTTGTTGCAGGTGGGGTCGAGGCAGGCAGGTTGGGCGAGGCAGGTGGGTCGCTACCGCTAGCAGGCAAGCAGGGCAGCAGCAGCACCATGGGAAGGGTGGCATTCAATCGGCTGAAGGCAGAAGGCAGCATCCTGTCACAACCAATGGCTACAACCGCAGGAGGAAAGCAACTTGCGGGTCCCTGCAAGCCTCACCTTGATATCCATGATGCAGGGGCGGTGGTAGGCACGAGCCAGGTCCTCCAGCTCAAGCAGTGTGCGCCCGTCTGCGTGCTGCGCTACACCATCTGCACAAACAATGAGGGGAAAGACGGCCTGGTCAGCAGATGGATCAGCTGCGCAGTGTGCTGCACCACAGCATCCCTTCCTGCTGCTTCTTCACACAGGCTACTGCTGTCCAGCTCACCAGCGCTGCAGACCTCCGCGCCAACCAACCCTCCCACTTGCCCGCAAGCACAAATGCCCAGCTGCCCACTCACAGTATTTGGGGATGACGCGCAGCAGCGGCGCGTTGCGCATGGAGAACGGCAACGAGGAAAAGACGCTGGCCCCTCGTGCTGCCACCTCTCGCCGCAGCGCTTCTGCTGCCGCCTCCTCATCTTGCAGCCAGTGCGCTGCACAGCTGGCGGCCAGCGACCCACCGGGCACAGAGCCGCCAGGCGACCCCAGCCCAGACAGCTGCGCCAAGCCGTCTGCAAGGGCTGCTGCCACTGCGGCGCCGCGTGGTGAGGCTGGCACTGCCAGCGGCAGGCTGCTGCTGCGGCCACTCAGCACCACCAAGCCAGCGCCCGGCTGCTGCTGCTGCTGCTGCGCCTCCTGCTGCGTCTGCGCCTGCTGCTGCTGCTGCTGACCGCCAAACAAGCCGCTGCTAAGGTGGTCGGGGTGCTGCGGCGAGGTGGAGAAAGGCGAGGGGCGGGGCAGGCCGCTGCCACCCACCACCACAGGGCCCACATTCAGGCTGCGGTCGTAGATAGGCTGCCCCAACAGAGCCGCCGCCTGCGCATGCTCGGGCAATGTGTAAGCCTCCTCTGCATGCTCAGTGGTGTGGCGGTGCTCCCGCAGCCGCGGGCTGGACGGCGCGGCCGCGCCCGCCTCGGACGCCCCCGCCGGCTGCTGCTGTCGCAGTGGCTCCTGCTGCTGCTGCTGCTTCTCCTGCTGCTGCTGCTCTCCATGCTGCTGCTCCCCACCCCTGTGCACCACCGGGCTGTCTGCTGCACTCGGGCTGGAGGGGCACTCTGGGTGCACGATCTGCATCAGGTGCCGCCCAGTCATCTCTGAGCAGTCATCGCTGTCGGGCGACTTGCCAAACTGCTCAGCATGCTGCGCCAGGGCATCGCCTGCTGCTGAAGGAGGGCTGCCCGCCCAGCTGCGCGGCCGCCGCCGCTGCTCGCCCGCCGACTGGGGCTGCTGCTGCTGCTGCTGCTGCTGCTGCTGCTGCTGATTGAAGCGGCTGGCCTGCTGCTTGTGCAGCTGCAGGTCGTCTGGCAGGGACGTGGCCAGCTGGGAAGAGGTGCGGCTGGACAGCAAGCCCAGCTCATCCCGCTGTTGACAAGGAAGGATAGGCAGGCAAGCTTGCTAAGGGCTGGTGGGCACGCAGTCTGGCCTCCGGGCAGTTCATCCCCCCGCAAACGTTGCACCCGTCCCTTCACATGCTGGCAACGCATGATGCAGCAGCTGGGTGGCATTACAATGCAGTTGCGCCCAGCCAGCTCCCGCCGCGGCCGCACCTGCATGATGTGCATGGGCCCCCGCTCTCGCCGGTACTCCTTGTACGATGGGAAGGTCTGCAGCAGCTGGCGGCGGCGCCACGGCAGCGACGCGTGCGGCGAGGCCGGCACCTCAGTCGCCAGCCCGCCGCCGCCTCCATCCGTGCTGCTGGCGGCGCTGCTGCCGAGCGCTGCTGCAGTCGCCCACTCGGCTGCCACCGCGGCAGACCCGTTCCTCACTGCAATGGGCGAGGAAGCGCGGCGGCCTGTGCGCCGCTCCGCCGCTTGCCGCTCCTGTGCTGCCGCCACTGCTGCAGCCGCTGCGGCCTCCTCAGCGCGCAGCGTGGCTGCAATCGCATCGTAAAACGCGCGCTCCCGATCGCCCCTCGGCCCCCGCTGCAGCGGCTTGTAAAAGTGGCCGCGGTCATCCACCAGTGACCCTGCCTTGCCGTCTGCAGGTGGGCCGACAGTTGGAGGCAGCGTGAGTGATGATTGAAATCAGGTAAGCTACCAGCGCAGCAGCGCAACGCGGTGCTCAGTGTACCCGGTGGCGGAAGCTGGGCAGGCGGCGCCCCGACCAGTTGCAGCCAGGCGACGCTCAGCAACCAGCCATTCAGGCAGCAGGGCAGCCTGCAGGATCTTTGGCCACCGCATCTTTTTGCGCATGTTATCGTCTCACCCTCAAAGAGGTGGCCCGCGACCTGGTGCTCGCAGGGCCGCAGCTCCAGCCGCGCCGCCAGTTTTGCTGGGCTGCCGGACGCACGTGGGTGCTGGGCTGCGCTGCCCAGGTGCGGCAGGGTGGCGCCAGTCGGTCTGCCTGCAGCAGAAGTTGTTGCAGGGCTGTGTAAGCTGTGCTGTCGCGGCGTGCCAGGGTCCCCGACGCGAGGAAGCTGCGTAATGCCAGCCCCCACGGGCGCAGTACCTGCTGGCGCACGCTCGCTGCGGCGGCGGCGGCAGGGACAGGCGGGCGGGCAGTGCGCTTTGCCGGGCGGTCGCTGCCGGCACCACCGACACGAGCGCAGGGGCAGGGCAGGGCCAGGGCCGCTGGAGCGGCGCGGCGAGGGAGAGGTTGGGCGGTGGTGCCTTTGGCTGGCGTGGAATCTCACCTGGACGGCAGCCGAGTGCTCAAGGTCTGCTGTGGTGCACTTGGGAGCGCCAGTGAAGCGGGTGTGCAGAAGGCACCGACAGCAACCAGCGCCCTAGGGCTTCAGCCGAGTGGGATCAGCTGCCAAATTGCGTGGTTGGATCGCGGAGGTGATGACCAGAATCGGGGAGGCGCGAAACAGCGCGCCCAGAAGGGGGCGGCCACCAACTTTCTTCCCGAGCCGACCGCCCCATGCCGGCCTGCCGGTGCTGCTGCCGCTCCATCGCAACGCTGGCAATCGCCGATCACCGTCTAGTGGCTCTCATACCTCCCGCGCGCCTGCCGCCAGCTGCCTGCTCGTCGCCGCGCCCAAGCAGCCCTGGGAGCGGTTCAAAGGCACACGCAAACAGCGATGGATGGCGACGAACCACCATCAAAGCGGCAACGAGCCGCTACAGGCGGCCCCGACTCGGTGCGCCCCTGGGTGGCCCTGAGCTGCCTTGCGCTCGCCCGGCACGTTCTACAAGGCATGCGCCCGCGTTCTACAACACCCCGCCACCCTCCCGTGCCTCGCAGGCGGCAGCGGCGGCGCCGCCGCCTGCCGGCAGCGGTGCACCAGGCGACGCCGCGGCAGCCAATGCACAGGCAGCAGGGCAGCAGCTTGGGGCAGGCAGCGGCCCAGGCGACCAGCAGCAGCAGGACGGCGCGGGCGGCGCACCGCCGGCGGCACAGCACCCGGCGGCCGCAGGCGGCGGCTACGTGCCGGTGCCTGAAGTGGTGCCTGACAACACATACATGAGCAGAGAAGGGCGGCACATTGAGCGGGAGCGTGCTGGCGAGCTGACGGCGCGGTATATCACCAATGACGGGTCGATTGAGAGTGGGCGCCTGCTCATCGGCCTCAAAAACGTGTTCTCCAAGGTGGGGAGCACGTGTTCGGCAGTGTGATGCTGACGAGAATGCATGCAGACAGGCACTGTGATGCAGGCCTGGTGGGCCGGCACGCGGTGCGGTAGCAGGGGGGGGGGCGGGTGCGCATGGCTGCTAGTACACTCACGCTGGCCCACTGTTGCAAGTGCCAACGCTCTGCTGCCTCGGCTGGAGCTTCCCATGCAGCCTGCACAACATGCTTGCTTGCTACAGGCCTCACCTGCTGCCTCCACACCCGCTGCTGCCCTGCCCTGCTTCCCCTGCAGTGCCTGCCCAACATGCCAAAGGAGTACATCTGCCGCCTGCTGTTTGAGCGGCGACACAAGTGAGGAGCAGCCAAGGGCTTCCCTGGTGCCCTGCCGCCTCCTGCACGGGTGGCACCAGCGGCACATGCAACAAGGCTGCAGCCACCACACCGACAGATGCAGCTTTGCCAGCTGGCTGCAGGTGGCAGCGGGGGCAGCTTAATGCATGCATGGCCTGTGCTGAGTTGCTGTGCCAACCCTCTTTGTGGCGATTCTCTCAACCAACCATTTCGCGCAGGTCTGTGGTCATTGTGCGGCAGCCAGGCAACCAGGTCATCGGCGGCATCACATACCGCACCTTCCCAGGTGTGTGCTGCCACACTCCTTGCTGTCCAGTGGCATGCTGGTTTGTGGCAGGCTAGCAGGCGGCTGCCGTGCCGGCAAGCCGGGGGCTGCAGCTGTGATACTGAGCTTGGTGTGCCATGCCGCTGGCTAGCTGGGCAGGCTAGTACTGCATGGCAGCTTGAGCGGTCACACACCTGCCCAGCGGCGAGCTTGGTGCCGACTGTGAGCTGTATCCCTCACCCATGCTGCAAGTGCAGGCACGCCTGCGGCTCGGCTAGGGGAGATTGCATTCTGCGCCGTTGCACAGACGCTGCAGGCAAGCAGGGGTGCTGGTGCTGCTGCTGCTAGTGGTGGGAGCCGCTGCACTTGCTAGTGCCCTTGGCTACCACAGCTGCCGATGCCTTGCAGCTGCCGCTGTTGCCTGCTCCTGTTGCGCCAGGGGCCGCTGCTGCGACCGAACAGCAGCACCTCTGCTTTCCGTTTGGCACTGTGAGTGGGCATCTGGTGTGACATGCATGGGCACCTTTGCGGCCTCTTATGCCGTCAATACGCCTGTCCCTGCTGGTCCGCAGGTCACCGGGTATGGCACGCGGCTGATGAACTGGACCAAGGTAGGAGAGAGGCTCCTGAATATGTGTGGTTTTGAGTGTCCTGGCAGCTTGCTGGGATGCCCTGGCAGCTAACTGAATGAACTGGACCAAGGTGAGGGCCGCTGCCCTCGATGGTTTTCAGTTGCCCATGCAGGACTTTGGATGCCTTGCCAGCTCAAGAGCCACCCATGCTGCGTGCCCGTGTTCACCCTCGCTGCGTGCCTCTGCTGGCCAGAGCCTGCACCCTGCTAACCATGCCGCACTTCCTTGCTCTGCGCAGCACTGTGCGCGGGAGATGGACGGGCTGGAGGCCTTCCTGACCTATGCCATGCACCCACCCCTGCTGACCTCTCCTGCTGGACCACACTGTGCACCCATACCCCCTGCAGCACTATGCGCGGGAAATGGACGGGCTGGAGGCCTTCCTGACCTACGCCGACAACAACGCGGTGGGATACTTCTCCAAGCAGCAGTTCACCAAGGCCATCACGCTGGAGAAGGAAAAGGTTAGAACCGCTTCCAGCTGAAAGGCTGTTTGGGCTCGGTTTTGGCAGGAAGCAGTTGTCAAGCAAGGCCATCACGCTGGAGAAGGAAAAGGTGGGCAGCTGGCGGGCTTTCCACTGCGGTGGCATGCCTTGCATGCTCACTCCACGCATCTTGTGCTGCGCATCGGGCGAGCTGCATCCCAGGATTTGCAATCGTGATGGTTGCCTGCAGAGCTTGCAATGGCTTATCGGCGCTCATGCGTCCATCGTTTCTGCTCCGCAGTGGGCGGGGTTCATCAAAGACTACGATGGTGGTACGCTCATGGAGTGCCGCATCCACCCCTCCCTGCCCTATGCCGACTTCCCTGGTGAGTTTGTCCTTGCGCGTTCTGGCATTTCTGGCAGTGTGGCATCACACACGATCACGCTGATCAGTCAAATTGATTTGGTGGGTGCTCCAGCCAACTGAAGGCCTGCTGACAGCTGCACAATGGTCCACATGCACATGCCTGACCCGCCGCCTCGCCCCGCTGCAGGCATGCTGTCCAAGCAGCGAGCGGCGCTGGAGGGGGAGGTCAAGCGCTACACCACAGGTGCGCAGTCTACCCCCAGCAGTCGTGCGCCTGTGTTAGGCACCCTGCATCGACAGTATACAGCAGGGATCCAAATGACACAAAGTGTGGGTGGGTTGAGTGCAGCTCCCTCTTTGCTGCCTTCTCTCAAACATTGGCTGGCTGTGTGTTTTCCAACTCTTCCGCAGGCCACGTGGTGCACTCGGGGCTGGACCACTGGAAGGAGGGCGGGGGGCCGCTGCCCGTGGACCAGATACCAGGTGCAGGCCGCGCATCATGCAAATGCCGAGGCAGGGGAGTGCTAGGCAGGTGTCTTGCTCCGTTGCCCCAACTTTGCATGCCGGCCACCTTGCGTCACTTTTTGTGCTTTTATCCCTTAAAAGGCTATGCCACCAACAAGACAAACGTGTCCTTCCTGTGCAGGCGTGGTGGAGGCAGGGTGGACGCACGCGGCTGGCATGCTGTATCGCACGTATCAGATCGCGATGGGCGGGCACATTCTGGACCCCACAGAGGTGAGAGGCGATGCCAAGCTGGTCAAAGCTCCCTACGGCTGCTCTGCTGGGCGTGCGCATGCTGCACCGCACCAGGTGCTGGTCAGGGCGGAATCCCCAGCTCACCTGGCGCCTTACTTGCGGTGCCTCTCTGTACAGGAGAATCTGTTGGAGTTCATGTTCATGTGTCGTGTCTGTGCATGTCGATGCTGCTCAACCCCGGCAGCACTACAGCACAGTCACCGCTTCTTACCTGGTTCTTCCATCCGGCACATAATGCCTTGCAGGAGAACCTGTTCGAGTTCATGTCGATGCTGCTCAAAAAGGCGCAGCGGCACGCGGATGCAGGGCCGTTTTTGCAGGCCGTCAGCGCGGAGGACGTGCCCGACTACTACTCAATCATCATCGTGAGTGCATCACAGGCAGGGGGGAAAGGTTGGTACGGTTTTGTCGATAGGTTGGGAGGCTGTAATGCGGAGGACGTGCCCGACTACTACTCAATCATCATTGTGAGTTGGAGTGGAGTGGGAGTCGCGAAGGTGCAGGGTGTGGGTGCTGCTGGGCTTGCTATCATTGCGAGCGTTGGCGGGCTTGCACACGTGCTACTCGGCGTGGCATGCACGGCTCATTCAAGATCTGGTATGCCTGCAGGCATGGATCTCCCAACCCCACCGTGTATAGTGGTTTGGCTGTCGTGCGGTTGCTTCTGTAGGACCCCGTGGACCTGGGCAGCATGGAGCAGCAGCTACCGCTCACCAACAAGTCTGCATCGTGTGCTGCAATGTTCTAATCACAATGCTTTCGCTTAATCTGCAGGACCCCATGGACCTGGGCACCATGGAGCAGCTGCCACCCACATTCTGTCTGCTTTGTGCAACTTAAACTTTCCAACTGCAATCGCATCGCTAATCTGCAGGACCCCATGGACCTGGGCACCATGGAGCAGCGCCTGCAGTCGCGGAGATGTGAGCTCACTGGTGCAGCCGGCCGCTGCTGGCTGTTGGTGGCTGCTTGCTGCTTGCTGCTCGCAGCTGTTGCTGCTGCTGCCGCTGCTTCTGGCTGTTGTTGCTGGCTGGCCGCTGTTTGCGACTTGCAGGACAGAGTGCAGTTAGCTGATAAGCCCTGCTGCCCCTTTGGGCCCCCGACGCTGCCTTCTTGGCAATAACTGCTTGTGCTTGATTTTTAATCCAACCGCAGACTACATCACGCTCAACATGTTTGCCGCCGACTTTTACAAGATGGTCAAGAACTGCCAGGTGCGCTTTGTTTACCATGCAGCGCATATCACACACATTACCACAGCCGGTTTGATGGCTGCTGCAGTATTGCTTCACAGCCTTCCAGCGTCCCCCGTATCACTTGTTCCAGTGGCTCCAACAGCCTCGATGGCTCCAACTGCGTTGACTCTCGGATGACCCGCTACCAGTGCGCGCTCCACCTGTCTCTGAGCAGCTGCCCTTTCTGCTTGTTATTCGCCCCCGCAGCTGTACAACGGCTCCACCAACCCCTACTTCCTGGCCGCCCGCCGCCTGTACGACCAGTTCTGGGGCGTCATGCGCTCCTCCATACTGCCGTCTCTGGATGCCGCCGGCATTGTGGAGCCCAAGCTGTGAGCGATGATTGGGAGCAGCAGCGGGAGATGGCCGGCACTGTGGAGCCCAAGCTTTGAGCAAGTATTGGGAGCAGCAGCGACAGGCGCAGCGGCGGCAGCAGGCGCAGCAGGCACAGGACCCCCTTGCTGCCCTTCATAGCATCAGCCGCTGCGGGGCACAGCTGTAACACAATGCAGATGATTGCATTGTCCAAGGATGGCAGCTTGCTGCCAAGCAGGGCTGTGATATTCCTTCTCTACCCCATGCGTACCTCACCCCTTTGCCAAACGTGCAGCTGCGTTTACAGGGTCCCAAGCAAAAGCAGCTGTGCA
>VFQQ010004575.1_pt1 | contig 12086 bp, 16 predicted proteins | sample 3512341 | NCBI WGS metagenome assembly VFQQ01 (sample SAMN10412373, study PRJNA504923) | tailings metagenome | isolation source: Relicate 2 Philex TSF1 revegetated site | place: Philippines: Tuba, Benguet | collected 2017-08-29 | reverse complement strand
GTTGACGTTGCACAACCATGCCTCCCCAAATCCTCGTGCAGGTTTGCCTGCTCCGCGTGCCTGTCCATCTTTTGCCAGCAGCTGCCCGCCTGCACTACCTGCGGCACGGAGTTTGGAGCGGGCGAGAAGAAATGAAATGAAGTGAAGTGCTGCCAGCCGTGGCGGGGTCCTGCTTTGCGGCCCAACGTGCATGCTGTTATTGAATCAAGCAGATGCATTCCTTCATTCCAGCCCAGCAAGTGTAAATGGAGAAAGCTCGCTCTCTGGATCAGTAGCACAGGTGGGGGAGCGGCAGCACGGCGGGGAGCGCCGGCGCCGCCGCCCCACTGCATGCATGGCACGTCCTTCAATTTCACGCGCTCTAGGCGCTTTCAAGCTAACGATAGTGGCGCGGCGAAGCCACCAAAAGCAGCGTATGCGTTGCAGCCGGCAGCAGTAAAGCGGCGCTGGCGCGGCTTGCAGGCCGGCATCTTCGATCGCGAGCAGCCGCGTCAACTCGTTTTATTGCGAGACTGACCGTCCCTCGCCGCGCGACGTTTGAGCGCTCACTGCCTGCGGGCGGCTTGCAGCCGAACTAGTGCACTCTCCAAGGTGGGTTGGACGCGCAGACCTCACATGCAGCGCGGCCGCTGCAGCCGCAGCAGTCCGCCGCCGCCGCCTGCCGCCGCCGCCAGGCTCTCTGCAGCAGCCACTCGCACTGCCCATTCTGAGCCGTATGCACCTCTACTGGCCAGCAGGAGGCACAGGCATGTCGGACACGGCAGCGCTGGACGGCACCCCCGAGGGCCTGGCTGCTGCGGCCGCAGCCCGGGAGGCGCTCAAACAAAAGAAGCGCAGCCTCGAGGTGCGGCCCGCCTGCTGCTGTGCTGCCGCCTGCAGCTCTTGCTGTTCCTGCTTCCCTTTTGCTTGCTTTTGCTTGCTGCTCACAGTGCTGCTGCTTCGCAGACTGGCTCTGCAGCAACCTGCAGCACTCCGTTGATGTGCACTTTTTGGTTGTGTGGTTGGCAGCTGCTGCTGCTGCTGCTGCTGCTCCGGTTGATGTCCCCTTCTGGCGGCCATTTTTTGGTTTTCAAGCTGCGGCCGCGTTCAGGCCATGCCTCCCAACCCGCTTGTGTCTCCCCAACCTGCCACACCCGCAGCAGCAGCAAGCGGCCACATCCGCTGCTGCAGCCAAGAAGCCAGCTGGCGAGCGGCCGCCGCCCTCCTGCACACATGAGGTGGCGGTGCCGCCCGATTTCGATGTGGCGGCGGCGCAGGCGGCGCTGAACGCAGAGGAGCACGGTGCGGCATGGAGGCGCGGCAGCAGGGGTGGTGTGGGATTGTAGCGGGGCGGCTGCGGCAGCAGGTGTGGGGGTGAGTGGGGCAACGCGCGGCATGAGTTGAGTACGGAGGCCGCTGGGTGGTTGTGAGGCCGCTGGGGTGGTTGTGGTGCCGCTCATGGCTGCCCTCGTTTCTCAGCCACACTGCCCTCAAACAATTGAATGGCCGCAGGCACACTGGAGGATCCCAAGTGGACCGGCCCGCTGGCAAAGGAGTACCCCTTCACGCTCGACCCCTTCCAGGTGTGTTTCATTTGTTTTCTTTGCCCATCTGCACAAATCGCTGGTTGCACTGCAGTGCCCACTCACGCCTTACATGTTAATTTGTTTTATTTGTTCGTGTCCCCTGACTGGGTTCAGCTGCGGGTTGCCATGCAGGGCTGCTGCGGCAAGGGAAGTGCTGTTTGCTAGCCGCCAGCTGTGCTGCCCACTGGGCACCCATCCTTTCTCCCAGCATGCCGCACCACTCCCAACTGGACTAATGAGATTTACAATGGACGATGCCCCATCCCGCAGGCCACTGCCATTGCCTGCATTGAGCGGCGCGAAAGCGTGCTGGTGGCAGCACACACATCTGGTGGGTGACTGCAGCTTGTGCATGCAGCAGTTGGCGCCTGTGTGCAAGCCGCTGCCTGTCTGCAAGCAGCTGCTGCTGAGCGGACGGGCTCTGAAGCAGCTGGGGCCGGCCGGTCACAGCCCATCCTGGCCCACCTTGGCCCAACTGAGCCCCTCCTGCAGCCGGCAACGCGATTGTGGTGGTGTGTGCGATTCCCAAGCACACCCGCGGAGTAACTGACAATCGTTGCTTGCTTGTGATTCGACACCCCTTTCCTTGCAGCCGGCAAGACGGTCGTGGCGGAGTATGCGATTGCCAAGTCGCTGGCGGCAGAGCAGCGCGTGGTGTACACCTCCCCGCTCAAGGTGAGCTTGGGGCGCATTTCATGCTGTTAGCGGTTTCAGTTGTTGGGCTTGCAACCTGACTTTTCCCGAACCTGGCTTTTGCGCACATCCGACTTTTGTGCAAACCCGACTTTCCCTGAACCAGACTTTTGCCGAACCTGGCTGTTGCCAAACCCGCCTTTTCCTGAACTGGGCTTCTGCCTAACCTGATGTTTGCAGGCGCTGTCCAACCAGAAGTATCGCGAGCTGGCGGAGGAGTTTGGAGATGTGGGCCTCATGACAGGTGCGTCGTCAATTGCTGCGCCATGCCCTTAGCTTGCTACTGCTTGCGCTCTGCCCTGCTGTGCATTATTCGAGTTGTTTGCTGCACTGTTGCCAGCTTGCCGAGGAGTTTGGAGATGTGGGCCTCATGACAGGTGTGCTGCCGTCTTGCTCTGCTGTTTGGGCGGCCAACGAAGAGCTGCTAGCTGGCACCAGCTGGCTGCGCAGGCTGCCGTGAAGCACACATTAGGCCCTCCCCAACGCCCATGCGGCATCTGTACTGTTCCAATCCGCGTATCAACAGGCGACGTCACGCTCAACCCCAACGCACGCTGCATGGTCATGACCACCGAAATCCTGCGCTCCATGATCTACCGAGGATCAGAGTTCCTGCGGTGGGTTGCCTGTTGTTCGAAGCTGCCAAGTATTCATGCTTTACTGGAATTATGCTTTACTGGAAGGAAGCTAGGTTCTGCGGCCCATGATCCACCGGGGCTCGGAATTCCTGAGGTACATTGCTGCTGCCTTGCTGTTTCAATGATGAGAACCGGTGCACCTCTTTTCAAAGTCTGCCTCCTCCATCGCAGCGGCCGGCGGCCAATTCGCACACTTTTCTGATTGGAATTCTGAGCCCTTTACCTGCCCTGTCGCAGGGAGGTGGACTGGGTAATCTTTGACGAGGTGCACTACATGCAGGACCGGGAGCGCGGAGTGGTGAGCCGCTGCAGCTGTTGAATGGTATTGAGAACAGCTAAAGTTTTAGCAGTAGCTACAGCCACTGCAGCCTTGAATGCGCTGTGGTGCCGCCACAGGCCTCGGCTGCCGCTGCACACTTTGTGTTTGCTGCCCTGCGGCAGGGCTGCTGCTGGCTTGCTGCGGTGGCGCTGTAACCCGGGCATCGGAAGCACACAGTAGCACCTCTGATCGGGTCGAACTGCGCCGGTTTGTTATGACCTCTGTTTGCTGCAGGTGTGGGAGGAGACCATCATCTTCATGCCCAGCTCCACGCGCATGGTCTTCCTCAGGTGCGCCTGGTTTGGCGCTGCACTTTGTTTAAGCTGTCACCTGTGCTGCCTGCTGCTGCTGCGCGTGACGTGCCTCCTGCCACTGAGCCGGATCTCTTGCCCCCATGCAGCTGCTGGCTCCCCTATGCCCGCGCCCTGCCCTGAACCTGCTCTTCCCCACTTCCCAAATGCCTGCCCCCCGCAGCGCCACCCTGCCCAACCACGCTTGCGTTCCTGCTTCTAACGGTGCCATCTCCCCTCCAATGCTCCCGCCCTCCGCAGCGCCACGCTGCCCAACGCCCCCAGTCTGCCTGCTGTTAAGTTTGTGCTTGCGCTCTTGCGCGTTCTCTCATCCTCCCTCTCCCTCCAATTCCCACCCCTGTGCAGCGCCACCCTTCCCAACGCCTTCCAGTTTGCCCAGTGGGTGTCGTACATCCACACCCAGCCCTGCCACGTGGTGTACACAGGTGCGGTTGACAATCCAAAAGTTAGAATCGGCTGTTCTGGGCAACTGAAAGGTTATCGCACATACCCACCGCTGCCACGCCGGGTACACAGCTGCGCTGTTGCACCTATTTGGACGCCCTAGGGTGCTTTCTCCGCATGGCTCTGCCCACCTGCCAGCGCCGCCCTGCTGTGCTGCGCCGAGACCGTTGCGCGCATGTCCACATATTCAAGCACTGTTTTCTTGGTAATAAGCCTAAACATGTTGTGCACCTGCCTGCACACTACCGCCCCACCCCGCTGGTGCACTACGGCTTCCCCTCGGGCGGCAAGGGGCTGTACCTGGTGAGACCCAAAAAAACATTGTCTTTGGTTAATTTGGGCCTAGGTTGTGGTGCTGTGGCTTCCCCTCGGGCGGCAAGGGGCTCCCCTTGGCGAGCCAGCCAAACAACTGGCACCGGTCTGCAACTGCTGATGCAGGAAGCCAGCCGGCGCTGCCAGCAGAATGCACGTGCCTGCCCTGTCACAGGACAAGGGCGGCAGCAGCATGGAATGGCAGCTTGCACGCCGCCTTGGAGTGCCTTGCCAGATTTGTTGGCGCCAGTTAGCCAAAGCACAGCCCTATCTCACCTCTTTTTCCTCCCCGCAGCTGGTGGACGAGCGAGGCAACTTCCGCGAAGACAACTTTGACAAGATGCGCGCGGTGAGCACTGGAGGGGGCGCTGCTACTGCTTCAACCCAATCAGTTTGCCCTGAAATAACTTGCCAGATTACACTACTATTGCCAACCAACCCGTTGCCAACCAATATGCCTGCACCCCTCATCCCCCGCAGGCATTTGGCGCCATCGGTGACGCCAAGCCCGGCCGCGCCAACGGCGGCGCAGAAACCAACGACTCCAAGCATGCCGCTCGCGACGGCGACCGGCGCAGCAGCGCCGGCGGCCGTGGCGGGCGGGGCGGCGGCGATCGGAGACAGTCCGGCGGGCGGGGCGGTGGCGGTGGGGGGCGGGGGGATGGCAAGGATGGCAAGCAAGGCGGCGGCAGCGTGAGCGAAGATCTACAGAAGCTGGTGGGGCTGATCAAGGACAAGCACTTCGAGCCGGCCATCGTGTTCAGCTTCAGCCGCAGGTGGGGCTGGGGAGGGGAGTTTTGTCCGTGTGAAGATTTGGTTTTGGTACTTTGTTTTAGGGGCTGATCGAGGACAAGCACTTTGAGCCGGCCATTGTGTTCAGCTTCAGCCGCAGGTGGGGCTAGATTGGATGAGGGGTGCTGTTGAGGGGCTTCTTTGCGATCTGTCCCAGCTGCCAACGTTGCCCCTTGCTTCCTGGCCACGCTCTTCCCGAGCTTGCTCAGTGAACTGGCTGCAAACCCCAAACAGCGAACGTGGCATTCTTTTCCCTGACTTTGATTCTGCAGGGAGTGCGAGCAGTACGCAGGGGACCTGCACCGCAAGGCCAAGGTGGACTTCAACTCCCAGGCAAGGCGTCCCCACAATTTTTAATCCCATTTGGTGCCTAGCCTGAAGAGCAGGAGCTCTCCTCCCCACAGCTTGGCCCAAGCTCTTGATGTCACACGCCGCTCTTGCTTTGGAAGCATGAGAAAGAAGCAGCCATCAAGCATGCGATTGCAAGCATGTCCAGCGTGCAATTGTGCAATTTGCTGCCGCCATTTCACTGCATCGTGCAGGAGGAGAAGGAGGCGGTGACCGAGGTGTTCAACAGGGCCATTGAGGTGGGTAGTTTAGTGAGCCTGATCACTAGCTGACAGCAAGTCAGGTTGGATGAGAAGGATTCTGTGACTGAGGTGTTCAACAGGGCCATTCAGGTGAGTGCAGAGCTGATTTGTCGTGGGCAGCTCACTCCAATGCTGGCTGGGTGGATGGGCAGTCAGACAGTTGGCTGGTCGGTACAGTGCCGCTGCTGAGGCTGTCCACGGGCATCAAAGCATGCTGCCGTGCATTGCTGCTCAGTCAACATTCTTTCCACTACTCTCCTTTCTCCTTGGCACCTGCAGTGCCTGAAAGAGGAAGACCGCGAGCTGCCCTTCATCAAGTCGATACTGCCCATCATTGTGTGTGAGAAGTTATCATGCCCATTTAACTCAACCATTCTTTGCACGTTTCCCTCTGCAGTGCTTGAAGGAGGAGGACCGCGAACTGCCCTTCATCAAGTCGATACTGCCCATGCTGCAGTGCGGCATCGCCATGCATCACAGCGGTGGGTGCACTGACATTTGAAGGAGCTTGGGGACGTTGCAGTGTCTAGGAGAATAGGAGTGAGGCATCGCCATACGCATCGCAGCAGTGGCTGCTTTGCGGCGGCATTTTTCAGCGGTCGCCGTGCACGACAGCAGCGATGCCTGCTTTTGGGTACATTGTGTTGCTGAGCATCGCTGCGTGCTGCTGCACCCCTGTTGGGCGACCGGCCGCTGCAGCTGTGCAAGGCTTTCTTCCCTGGTCCTGCAGTCCATTGCGAAGGAGCCGGTGCAGGTTATGCTTGCCCTTCCCTAACGTTTCATCTCCTTCTCATCTGTCCCCGCAGGCCTGCTTCCCTGAAGGAGCTGGTGGGGACTCTGTTCATTTCTATCCATTCAAAGTAACCAAATTGTTAATCGAATTTCTGTTGGTCTGCAGGCCTGCTGCCCATCCTGAAGGAGCTGGTGGAGATTCTGTTCGGAGAGGGACTGATCAAGGTGAACAATCGATTGGATTGAACTGTTCGCAAGTGTGACTTGCTTGAAAAAGAAAAGCTGGTGGGCACGCCTCTCCACTTCTGCCCCACTGCGGCATCCCTGCTCACTGCCACTCTGTTTCCTCCACTCCATGCCCCTGCCAGGTGCTTTTTTCCACCGAGACCTTCGCCATGGGCCTCAACATGCCCGCGCGCACCGTCGTCTTCACCGCGCTGCAAAAGTGGGACGGCGAGGAGACGAGGTGGGCCACCTTATCAATTGTTATTGGCTCTTGATTTGAGCTGTGCTTGCATTTGCAGCACTGCAACAAGGGACAGGGACAGGGCTTCGTTTTCCTTTTGCTGCTGGCATGCACTTGCCGCGCTGCAGTTGTGGGACGGAGAGGAGACCAGGTAGGCTGTCCATGTGGGTCCCTTCCTTGCTGGCATATGCTCGCAGTTGCTGCGCTGCAAACGCGGGGCGCGCTGCAGCGGATGCCACGATTTTCACCCCGGTCAGATGGCTGCCATCCTGGGGTGGGCGGCGAGGAGTACATTTAGATGAGCGGTATGCCCTCCAGCCGCTCCAGCAGTCCATTCTACCATCACTAAACAATGATCTGCAGGTGGATCGGCAGCGGGGAGTACATCCAGATGAGCGGGCGGGCGGGGCGGCGCGGCACCGACGACCGAGGCATGGTCTTTCTGATGTGCGACGACTGCTTCGATGGAGACACAGCAAAGTAAGCGTTGCTGTGCATCGTGAAGAGCCAGTGATGGGTGGAGGCAGGCTCTCCCTGGTGTGTGACGACTGCTTTGATGGAGAGACCGCCAATTGAAGGAGCAGTTCCGTATGTTTGCTTGGCTGGTATTCGAAGCTGCCTGCGCGTCCTGGTTCGTTCGGTGAGCAGCCGTCTGAATCAGGAAGTGAAGTGCGATGCTATTTTTCCGCGTCCCTGGTCTCCCCATTTCCCTCCTCAACCAGTTGCACCGCCACGCGTCCTCTTGTGTTGACCGCAGGGCCATGCTGCAGGGCAAGTCCACCCCGCTCCTCTCCTCCTTCCGCCTCTCCTACTACACACTGCTCAACCTGATCCGACGCATTGAGGGCAGCGGTGAGCAGTTACAGCGTGTCGCCTGCGACCAGCAAGTGTGCTGTTGCCTGCCGCGCTGCTGCCCAGCCAGTGGTGACCCCAACTCCCAGTTGCGGCACACCTCATCCACCATTTCAACTGACGGCCAGCGTGCAGGCTACGACATGGAGTACGTCATCTCCAAGTCCTTCTCCCAGTTCCAGCACGAGCAGCAGCTGCCGGAGCTGGAGAGCCGGCTCAAGGCGGCGGAAGCAGGTGCGTGTTTGCTCTTAGGTTTTTGGCAGGCCGTCGGCCCTTTACTGTGCGTTTGTTGGCAAGCGGCAGCAGGTGTTGGAGCTGAAGTGCCGGATGCACCCGGCAGTGGCCGCAGCAGTCTTAGCAGCAACAGCAGCAGCACCAGCAGCAGCGACGATGTGGCGCCTCAACAGCCCGCTCTGCTTCCCCGCTCCCCACTGCTTACAGAGGCGGCCCAAATATCCGCCGCCACCGACGCAGCAGCAGCCGAATACACCGAGGGGCGGCAGCAGCTGGCGGCGGCGGCGGCGGTGGTGCGGCAAGCGATGCAGCTGCCGCAGCACTGCCTGCACTTTCTGCGGCCGGGGCGCATCGTGCGGGTGACGGAAGGTGGGCTTAATAGTTGCTTGGCGAGTTAAAATTGTGTCGACTGTGCAGCACTGCCTGCATGCGCCATGGGTGGGTTGCATGATGCAACTGGTGAGAGTGGGTGACCCAACCAAAACTTCTTGGATTGGGTGTTGCGAGTTTGGCGGCGGGGCGTTGGTTTTTGATATCAAAGTCCAATCTCAAACTCCAATCTCAAACTTGCGCCAAACTCCAACTGTGCCAAACTCCAACTGTGCCAAACTCTCCCATCCTCTAAACCCTCCGTACATCTGCTGCAGGTGAGCGGCAGTGGGGGTACGGCGTGGTGGTGTCGGTCCTGCGCAAGGCTGCCCAGGACCGTGTGGGCGTACCGGAGAGCGCCGCAGCTGCCTACCTGGTGGATACCCTGCTGTGTGTGGCGGGCAGCGGCGGAGACTTCAAAATGGAGCAGGAGCGCAAGCGAGAGGCGCAGGGCGCGCCGCAGCCTGCGGCGCTGACCGCAGCCAACGCAGAAATGCAGGTGAGACTAGTTTCCACTTGGTTTGCTGCAATGTGCTGGGAGCGGAAGCGGGAGGCGCAGGGGCCCCGCAGCCGGCCGCGCTGACTGCTGCGAACGCGGAGATGCAGATGATGCTGTCTGGTGTATGTTGCTGGGCTTGCTTGCTGCCTCGCCGCCCCTCTTGCCGCGGCATCACTGCGATTTTTACGACAGCTGCCTCGCCACTGTTGTGCTTGTGGTGCCGGTGCTGCTGCCGCTGGTGCCACAGGCCGCTCTGACTCTCTTCATAGCAACACAAGTCTGCTGCTTTTTGCTACATTTGCAGGTGGTGCCTGTGCCGCTGCCGCTCGTCTCCGACATTTCCACGCTGCGCGTCTCCATTCCTGCCGACCTGCGGCCGCCAGAGGCGCGCAAAGCAGGTGAAAATGCACAGCATGCAGAGCATGCGCAACGCGGCAGGCGCCTTACGCCATGCCCGCTGTGCTACGCAAGCAGTGTGTGCTTGCGATGCACTGGAGCAGCCTCTCCCCTGCACACCAGTACCTAAACAGTTTGTTGTTTATGCTCGCTGCTACAACTGCAGTGCTGCTCACGCTGCGCACGCTGGCCCAGCGGTATCCCGGGGGCCAGCTGCCGCTCCTGGACCCGCTGGCAGATATGGGCATCCAGGACGAGCAGGTGGGTGGCCAATAATCTGACGACTGTTCGGTATTGGTCGTGTTTTGATGCCTTGGCGGACCCGGTTGCATGAGCAGGCAGGATGAACACGTGCTTTTTGTTGGCAGCTGTTGTCGTTTCTGCCAAGTTTTCAGAATATTGGGGGATCACTCACCATCATTTGGCCTACCCACCACTGCTTCGCAGGTGGAGGCGGCGATGGCAGAAGCGGCAGCGGTGCGGCAGCGGCTGGCGGCAAACCCCATCTGGCAGGCAAGTTGCATGGAGTTTAGGTGCATCAGGCGTGCTGTCCTGCGGCGTGCTGTGCTGCACTGGCACGCCTGCCAGCTGCACACTGAGTGCAGTGCAACGCTTCACACTCCCGCCTATCGCCTGCCTGCTTGCGCACTCCCTGCTGCAGGCGGAGCAGGGCAGCGGCGACCCCTCGCAGCTCGAGGCGCTGCGCAAAAAGTCGGAGCTCATTCAGGCAAGAAAGGCTTGCCTTGAACCTAACTAATTGCGGCAGCAACAAAACGACTCGCCGGAGTTGCTGCGGGCTGAGCCGCCAGGCGCTGCAAATGCAGGGAGGGAGACTTGTTTCGTTTGTCACGGGGCACTGACACAGGTATCATGGGATGGCCGTATATATGCAGGAGGCGGAGGCCATCAAGAGCATACAAAGAACCATGTCAGCCGACCCTTACAATCACCTGATTTAATTACATTCATGCCAGCCGACCCTTACAATCACCTGGTTTGATTATTGTGTGCAGGAGGCGGAAGCCATCAAGAAGCGCATGAAGGAGAGCCAGCTGGTCAGGTGAGTGAATCACCTGTATATACTGCTCAGTCCAACCAGGGCCCTAGGTAGACAGCAAACCACGTGGCCCCAGCGGGCCATGCTCACACCTGCCGGCTTTGTGTGGCACCGCTTACCTCGCAACGTTCTACCCGTCACCCAATTCCTATCGCAGCTTCAAGCACGAGAGCAAGCACCGCGCCGCCGCGCTGCGCAAGCTGGGCTTCATTGACGCCGAAGGGCAAGTGACGCTGAAGGGGCGGGCGGCTTGCGAGATTGACACCGCTGGTGAGCAAACTTCGTGTGTTTTGTAGCCTGATTTGCTGCCAGCATTGCTGCCGCCATCGATATATCAATGGCCGCCCGCCTTCCCAGACGCTGCCGCCATTGATATATCTATGGTCGCCCGCCCTCCCCGCTGCTGCCGCCATTGATATATCAATGGTCGCCCGCCCTCCCGGCTGCTGCCGCCATTGATATATCAATGGTCGCCCGTCCTCCCAGCTGCTGCCGCCGTTGGTATATCAATGGTCGCCATGACTGCTGCCGCCAGGAGACTTTGTATACTGGTTCCGCTGCTCAGCGGACTTCTGCCAACCCAACTCCTACCCAAACCCTCCCCATTGTGCCCCTCCCTGCCCGCTTGCAGACGAGCTGCTGACGACCGAAATGATGTTTGACGGCACCTTTGGCAGCCTGGACAAGCACCAGCTGGTGGCGCTCGTGTCCTGCCTGGTGCCCGTGGACCGCAGCAACGTAAGCTCGGGCTGAGTTCTGCATTGTACTGTGTTGCGCAGTGCTGGCGCTTGTGTCCTGCCTGGTGCTGCTGGCCGCGGCAGCCTGAGAAGCGTCGTGCCGCCTGGGCTGTTGTTGCATGTGATGTTGCGCTGTGTTGTCGTGTTGCTTTATTGGCGGCCGTTCTCTCCGCTAACCGCACATGTCTGTTTGTCCACGAGCTTGCATTTGGTGCCACTCCATCCACGCAGGACCAAATCAAGCTGACGGCGCAGCTGGCGGGGCCGCTGACTGCGCTGCAGGCGGCGGCGCTGCGCATCGCTCAGGTCTCCAAGGAGTGCAAGCTGGAGGTCGACGAAGGTAGGATTGTTTTCAACGGCTTCTAGTGTCAGCTTGTTTCTAGCGGGCTCCCCTCTTGCAAGCAAGTTGCGGCGAGCCTTATGCACATCCGAGCTGGAGGTGGATGTAGATGGGATTATTTTCTGTAAGGTTTTCGCCAGCGGCTGGTCCTTCAAGCAAGTTGTGGCGAGCCTTATGCATGTCTGGGTGTCCAAGGAGTGCAAGCTGGAAGTTGATGAAAGCAAGGCTCTTTTCAAACTCCGATTCGGCTGTCAATGCAGAGGGCGCATGCCGCCACTCCGCGCCTTCCTCATCTGGCCTGCCTGCAGCTGCTAACAAACTCCCGATTGTTTCATTGCAACTCTTCCTGCAGACCAGTCCCTGCTGTCGTTCCGGCCCTTTCTCATGGACGTCCTTCGTTCCTGCAGCTGATTCACCAACGTTTATGATTTGATCCATTGCAGACGAGTACCTGCAATCCTTCCGCCCCTTCCTCATGGACGTGATTTATGCCTGGTCCAAGGGCGCCAGCTTTGGGCAGGTGGGTGCACCCTCACGTGCACTCCTTTGTGCGGCAGCAGCGGCATCGGCGGCAGCAGCAGTGGCATCGGCGGCTGTGGCTGTGGCATCGCAGCTCGCATGTCTGGCCAATAATAGTCTTCTTTCATCTTGTATGCTGCTACACTCTTTCTGCTGCGCACAGATTTGCGGCATGACCGAGATCATGGAGGGCAGCATCATCCGGTGAGGGGCTGCCTGCT
>VFQQ010004574.1_pt1 | contig 12094 bp, 11 predicted proteins | sample 3512341 | NCBI WGS metagenome assembly VFQQ01 (sample SAMN10412373, study PRJNA504923) | tailings metagenome | isolation source: Relicate 2 Philex TSF1 revegetated site | place: Philippines: Tuba, Benguet | collected 2017-08-29 | reverse complement strand
TCTTGACCTTGGGCAGGAAGTCGACCACGTATTCCGCGCCGCGGTACAGCTCGGTGTGGCCCTTCTGGCGGCCGAAGCCCTTGGCTTCGGTCACGGTGATGCCCTGCAGGCCGACTTCGTGCAGCGCTTCCTTCACCTCATCCAGCTTGAACGGCTTGATGATCGCTTCGATCTTTTTCATCGTCTTGAGCGGCCCCCGGTGCGGATACGACTAATCCCGCCCGGCATGTCTCCCGGGCGGTGCTGGCCAGACGTTAGCATGGTCCGTGCCAAGCGATAGGAGGGTGGGCTTTGGGCTGAAACGCTTGAATTTCCGCACGAAATGCCGCCCTCTCCGGCGACCTTGGCGGAGCCAGTTACCCCGCCTGCCTGTTCCTTAGTCGATTGCCCAAGGATTGAGCATATGTCCGCCCGTCCGCCGCTGCCCGACAATGCCTTCAGCCGCCTCCCGACGACGATTTTCTCAGTCATGTCGGCGCTGGCGCTGGAGCACAAGGCCGTCAATCTCGGCCAGGGCTTTCCCGACGAAGATGGCCCGATGTCGATCCGCGAGGTGGCGGCCAAGGCGCTCATCGAGGGGCCAAACCAATACCCGCCGATGCCGGGCATCCCGCCGCTGCGCCAGGCCCTCGCCCGCCACGCCAAGCGCCACTATGACCTCGATTTCGACTGGCAGAGCGAGATCGTCGTCACCTCCGGCGCCACAGAAGCGCTCACCGACTGCCTGCTCGGCCTTCTGATGCCGGGCGACGAGGCCATCCTCATCGACCCCGCCTATGACAGCTACCGCCCGATCATCGACGCCATCGGCGCGAAGGCCATCGGCGTGCCGCTCGACGAGAACGGCTGGCGCCTGCCGCTCGCGGCCATCGACGCCGCCGTCACGGCAAAGACCAAGCTCGTCCTCATCAACACGCCCCACAATCCGTCGGGCCGCGTCTTCTCCCGCGCCGAGCTCGAAGGCCTCGCGGAGATCGTCAAAAAGCGAAACCTCCTCCTCATCTGCGACGAGGTCTACGAGCACCTCACATTCGACGGCGTGCCCCACATCCCGCTCATCTCGCTTCCGGGCATGCGCGAGCGCACCGTCCGCGTCGGCTCGGCGGGCAAGATCTTCTCCTTCACCGGCTGGAAGATCGGCTGGATTCAGGGGGCCGCCAGCCTGATCGGCCCCATCATGAAAGCCCACCAGTTCGTCACCTTCACCACCTCCCCCGCCCTCCAGCTCGGAGTCGCCCACGGCCTCGATCACGAACAGGACTGGTATCTCGATCTGCCGAAACAGCTGGCGAAGCGCCGCGACAGCCTCGTCGCCGGGCTGACTGCCGCCGGCTGGCGCACCATGCCGTGCGAAGGCACCTATTTCGTCACCGCCGACTTTCGCCCGCTCAGCAACGCGAACGATCTCGACTTCGCCCGCGCCCTCACCGTCGAGCACGGCGTCACCACCATCCCACTCTCCGTCTTCTACGGCAGCGATGCGCCGAAGCATTTCGTCCGCTTCGCCTTCTGCAAGAAGCAGGAAACCATCGACGCCGCCCTCGCCCGCCTAGTTGCACCGAAATAGGAGTCTTCGTCCCACGCCGACAAGCACAACCTGCAGGTCCAGCTTCGATCTGGACAACTCAGAAGAGCGGAACAGCCGACCTATGATTTCGAAACAGTGTCCAGCGCTCGCTCTGCCTGCGATTGCCCTGTCCTTAGTGCTAGCCGCCGAGGCATCCGTAGAGAATGGCGCTCGCGGCAGGCCGTCTCCTTGTGAACCGCAAGACCAAAGCAAGGGTAGGCTAACTGATAGCGAGATCGCCCAATTGGTATCTGAGGGAGCTTACATCGTCATTGACCGCAACAGGACTGACTTTCGTGACGGCAATGGCGGCGAGCTGTTTTTCAAGAACGGCAGATACGTCATGTTGGATGCTCGTGTGTTCATCCACGGCACTTTTTTCGTGGAAAGTCAGCAGTTGTGTGCCTCCATCAATATCAGGAGTGGCGGCATCGTTAAGTGCCGGGCCGTCTGCCAAGCACCTGACGGTTTCTATTTCGAAATTCCGGCGGACGTAGGCGGACAACTTGGTTACCTGCCGATTGAAGTGAAGGACGTGGATAAGGCTCCGCTCTCGCCTGAAGCCTCTAAGATAAGGGAGGAGTAGTCGCATAATGTGGGCGCTCACTGCTCACGAACTCTTCACCACCTGTCCATACCCGCTTTTCTAAGGCTCCTACGCGCTCCGGCACTTCGTCCGCTTCGCGTTCTGAAAGACGCAATCGACCACCGACGCCGGCATCGCCCGCCTAGCAACAGCAAAGGCTAAAACATGAAAATCCTCGCCGCCGTCTTCGCCATCGCGCTCATCGCACCCGCCGCCGCTTACGACGAAGCCGATGCGCTCTTCGGCAAGATCACGGCGCTGTGTGGGCAGGCCTTCGAAGGCCGCGTCGTCACCAAAGACGACCGCGATGCCGACATGGCCTCCAAGCGCCTCGTCATGCATGTGCGCGAATGCGACGGCGACAAGATCGCCATCCCCTTCCATGTGGGTGAGGACCGCTCGCGCACATGGCGCATCACGCGCACCGAGGCAGGCCTCCGCCTCAAGCACGATCACCGCCACGAAGACGGCACGCCCGATGCCGTCACCATGTATGGCGGCGACAGCCTGCCGCCCGGTACGGAAACCCGTCAGAACTTCCCGGCGGACGAAGAAACCAAGGCGGTTTTCCTCGCCAACAAGCTCGACGTGTCGATCACCAATGTCTGGTCAATCGAAGTCGAACCCGGGAAAATCTTCGCCTACGAGCTGAACCGCGAGAACCGCCATTTCCGCATCGAGTTCGATCTGACCAAGCCGCTGGCCGAGACGCCGCTGCCGGCCTGGGGCGACGAGTAAGTTCATCCCTCCCCTTCAGGGGCGGCTGGCGGCGCGAAGCGACGACCGGTGGGGTCAGTCAGCCACGGCCTTTACCCAACGGAACCATTCAGTTCCCTGATGCGTTCATAAGTCAGGCTGGGGCGGCACCGCCCCTGCGGGTGTTTGTGACATCAGGAGAAAAAGAATGAAGCTTCGTATCCTTGGCTCGGCCGGTCTCGCGGCCCTTCTCGCGGCCTCTCTGGCCCACGCTCAGACGCCTGCACCTGCGACCGATCCTGCCTCGCCCCCGCCCACCCTTCCGGGCGATCCGGCGACTGAGCCTGCCGCGCCCGCCGCCGCACCTGCGCCGACGGCCGCCGATGTCGACAAGCAGCTCACCACGCTTTTCGGCGCGTCCGAGCCGTACAAGAAATTCCTGACCGACCTTCAGGCCGCAACGGCCGAGGAAGACAAGAAGGCGGTCGCCGCCATGGTCTCCTACCCCTTCAAGACCAAGGTCGAAGGCAAGGACGTGACCTACGAAAAAGCGTCCGAACTGGAGAAGGCGTATGACGACGTCTTCACGCCCGGCGTCCTCGTCGCCATCAAGTCGCAGACTTACGAAAAGCTCTTCGCCAACGACATGGGCGTCATGATCGGCAACGGCGAGGTCTGGTACTCGGGCGTCGGCGAAGGCGCGGAGTCGACGATCAAAATCATCGGCATCAACCAGCCGACTCCGTAAAGTCTCAAACAAGTATGAAACGGCGCGGGAGGTCACCCCCCCGCGCCGTTCTCATGTTCGACCAACTCGTCTACCGTTCGGGCATGACCAAACGCGCCACATGGATTCTCGCCTTCATGATCGCGACCACAGGTGCAGAGGCCGCCTCCCGTGCCGATGTCGATGCCCGGCTCGACGCCGTCTTCGGCAGTCATGAAGACTACGACCATTTCCTCGCCGGCCTGCAGTTTGCGGCCGCGAAACGCGACGCCTATCTCGTCGCCGAGTACGTCGAATTCCCGATCACCGTCACGGTCGGCGGCAAGCCGCTCACCCTCAACGGCTATGCGGACTTCATTGACGCCTTCGACAAGGTGATGCCGCCGCATGTCCTCAAGGCAATCGTCGATCAGACTTACGAAACGCTCTTCGTGAACGACGAAGGCGTGATGATCGGCAACGGCGAAGTCTGGTTCAGCATGACGATGAGCGACGACGCCGTGCCGGAGCCCATCGGCATCAAGGTCACCGCCATCAATCCCTGACAGCCAGCGTCCCGCAATCCACCGGCGGCGCAACGCGCGCCGGCTCCGGCGCGGGGCAGTCCAGCCGATCCTGCGGTACTGGGCATCCCTTGGCTTCCATCGCGTCGATCAGCGCGTGGACCGGCCGCTCCTCCTTCGTCACCTTGGCTGGCAGCCCATGCGGCCAGGCCTCGCAGAACGCCTGCCGCGCCTCTGCCAGGCAATAGGCCAGCGGCGCGCAGACATCCGGCGGCGCGCTCACGGCAGCGATGAGGATCATCATCAGCGACATGGTGACAACCAAAAGGGAGATAGCGGCGACACAAAGGCAAGTCGCCCTCGCCGTCCCACGCTGCGTCACCTTCCTGCTAACGACTCGCGACTGGCCTTTAGGCAGGAACGAAGTCCATTCCTCACAGTTTCCTGTGCAGGCACTCCGCCCATTCAGGAGACATCGTCATGGCAAAAACATCAGGAAAAGCGTCGATGGACGCTGTCGCTTTGCTGAAAGCTGACCATCGCAAGGTGGAGGAACTCTTCGCAGCATTCGAGGCGACCAACTCAGCCAGCCGGAAGAAGAGCATCGCAACGCAGATCTGCACGGAACTGACAGTCCACGCAACCATCGAGGAGGAAATCTTCTACCCTGCCTGCGAAGGAACGGTCGAAGATCAGGATCTCGTCGACGAAGCTTATGTCGAACATGACGGCGCCAAGGTGCTGATCGCCGAGATCACCGCCTCGGAACCGTCAGCGCCGTTCTACGACGCGAAGGTCAAGGTCCTGTCGGAGATGATCAAGCATCACGTGAAGGAAGAAGAGCGCCGCGTTGACGGGCTGTTCGCCGAAGCGAAGGCGGCAGGCGTCGATGTCGACGCGTTGGGCGACCAGCTCATGCGGCGCAAGAAGGAATTGATGGCCCAGGTCAAATCGACGGGATTGCCGCCGCCGATCACGCGAACATTCATGGGTCACGACATTGAGGCAGGGGCGCCTGTCGAGGTCGCCGAAGAAGCCGCCTGAGCCCTCCGCCTCCTGCAAGCGAATTCGGGCACCCGTGAGGGTGCCCGAACCCTGACTTCGATTGGTCGCAGCTATTAAGCCGCCTCGGCGTCCGTCGTGACAGGTGCCTCAGCCAGGACTTCCACCACCGGCTCGGCCGGGGTCTCGACGCGCGGCCGCTCCCAGATGCGCGGAACCGCTACCGTCAGAAAGGCGGGGAGATGATCGCCAAAGCCGATCACCGACGGACCCAGATCGTCCTGGCGGCCATACTTCTCACGGCGCTCGCGGCGCTTATCGTCGCGTGACGACGGGCCGCTGCTGCGTTCGTCGCGCACTGGACGTTCCTCGCGGCGCGGCTTCTCCGCCTTTGCCTCGACCGGCTCCTTCGCGGCGCGCTCCTCGCGCGGCTGACGCTCTTCACGCGGCTTACGGTCTTCTCGAGGACCACGTTCGCGTTTCGCGTTCCGCGCCCGTTCTTCGCGGCGCGGGCGCTCGGCCTGAACGTCGGCTGTCCCGGCTTCGACAGGCGCGATATCCACGACCGCGTCAGCGGTCATAGCCGCAGCAGCAGCCACAGCTTCAGGATCGGCCTTGAAGGCTTCCATCGAAACGCCGTCCTCGATCGCGCGCGGCGGCGGGGCATGGTCGAAACGCTTGGTGCGCTCACGGCGGCGCTTGTCGCGGTCGCGCTTGTCGGCGGCCAGCTGTTCCGGCGTGCGCTCGCGGCGGGCCTGCTCCAAACCCTCCATCGTGAAGCGGTTGATCGGCTTGCCGGTCAGCTTCTCGATGGCGTCCACGAATTTCGTGTCATGCGCCGTCGCGAGCGTGATCGAGACGCCGCTGCGGCCCGCGCGGCCGGTGCGGCCGATGCGGTGCACATAGTCATCCGAGTGGATCGGCACGTCGAAATTGAACACGTGGCTCACCGACGGAACGTCGAGACCGCGGGCCGCAACGTCGGACGCGACGAGGATCTGCAACTCACCTGAGCGGAACTGGTCCAGTGTCTTCGTGCGCAGCGCCTGGTCGAGATCGCCATGGATCGGCGCGGCGTTGAAGCCGTGCTTCTGCAGCGACTTGCCGACGATATCGACGTCGCGCTTGCGGTTGCAGAAAACGATCGCGTTCTGAACCGTCTCGCTGCGGATCAGCTGGCGCAGGGCCTCGCGCTTGTCGAGCGGATCGATCACCGTGAGGCGCTGATCGATCGTCGAGGCGGTCGTCGCCGGCTTGGCGACTTCGATCCGCACCGGATTATGCAGGAAGGCATCCGCGATCCGCTTCACTTCGTTCGGCATGGTCGCCGAGAAGAACAGCGTCTGGCGGGTGAAGGGCAGCAGCTTCACGATGCGCTCGATGTCGGGCACGAAGCCCATGTCGAGCATGCGGTCGGCTTCGTCGATCACCAGGATCTGCACCTGGCTCAGCATAAGCTTGGAGCGCTCGAACTGGTCCAGCAGGCGGCCGGGCGTCGCGATCAGCACGTCGACGCCGCGATCCAGTTTCTTGTCCTGGTCGCCGAACGCCACGCCGCCGATGATCAGCGCCTGTGTCAGCTTGTGGTGCTTGCCGTATTTCTCGAAGCTCTCGGAAACCTGCGCCGCGAGTTCGCGCGTCGGCTCCAGGATCAGCGAGCGCGGCATGCGCGCCTTGGCGCGGCCCGATGCGAGGATATCGATCATCGGAAGGGTGAACCCGGCGGTCTTGCCGGTGCCCGTCTGGGCGAGACCGAGGACGTCACGACCGCGCAGCACTTGCGGGATGGCCTGTTCCTGGATCGGGGTCGGGGTGGTGTAACCAGTCTCTTCGACAGCCTTCAGCAATTCCTCGCTGAGGCCCAAATCGGCAAACGTCGTCATAACTCTCTTTTTGTGGATCGGAGTGGCTTTCCGAGCGAGCGACGCCGATCCGGGCATCCGCGCACTCCAACAGCAACGCTTCGACTTGCTTGGGTCGCCACATGCGGGAACCGGTAAAGGCTCGACCTGCGTGCGGCGCCTGATGGCCTGTGGCCATCGCGACTCTCGCGCTTCGTTGCGCTGCAATATGGGAAGGAAGCCCTAAGAGTCAACGAAAATGGCGCGACAAATCCCTGAAATCCGGGGGAACTTTCACCCCGTGCAAGTGATCTGCTGAAAAGCCCGGCACACCCCGCTCGGGCAACGTTTGCCCCCGGCCGCGATGGCGTCCTCCGATACACGCCCGACAACATAGAAACTGGCCCGTCCGGCACCGGTCATGGTCACACAAAACCGGTCCGCCGAAGCCTGCGCGCACGGCCCCCGGCCCGACCCGTCCCGGCACACCGCCACATCTGATCCCGCATACCAATTCGGCGCCCGATAAACCCGCTTCGCTCCCGTTTTCGCCACCGGGACAACCTCCGAAAGCCACCGCGACACCGCCCCGACCGCCACGCTGACCACCCCCGGCACCGCACTCTTCGCGCAGGTCACCCCAAGGCTCACCACCCGGCCGTCCTCCGCTGTGCCGATCAGCGCCTTGGCCGCAGCCCCGTCATGCGGATTGGCGACCCCGCCGCCACACTGAGTCCGCATCGCAACAATTGCCCTCACCTTCTTGTTTTTCTTAGGCTTTGCAGCCTCCGCCCACGCCCCAACGGCTTCAACCCGCCCGTTTCCGATCCCGCACAGCACCTGAACCGCCACCAGACCTCCGCGCCGCCCGGCCTCCGTCCCCGTCCGCAGGCCTTGCACGAACTGCCCCGCCGCGCAGACGACATCCCGGCCCTTCCGGCCTGTCCTTAGTGTCACCCGCTCGGCGGCCTCGTGCGTCCAGTTCACCTCGGGCTGCGGCGCGACGGTGATCAGCATCGCCCGGCTGCCCTTGAACCGCCGTGTGCCGGCCGAACTGACCCGCAGCACGTTCGTTTCAGCCCGCTCATCGGCATCCGCCGCCGGCACGGCGACAGCCCTCACCGGCATCCGCTCAGGCAATTCCGCCACCACCGGCACATCCGCCCAGGCGATCACCCCTGCCGCGTCCCGCTCCAGCGTCGCGCACAACGCCTCAACGCCGCTCACCACCCTGTCGTCTTCGTAGATCCGGACGCCGACCAGCCGCTGCTGCGACCCGCAGGCCATCGACCAGGCCGTCCCCAACGGCCGGCCGGACCCGTTCGGTCCATCCATCATGGGGATCGCTTCGGCCTCGACCGCAGCCGACGCCGCCCCGGCCAGCCAAACGGCCGCCGCCAGACACGCAATGGTCTTTCCCCTACCCATGGGAAAACCCTAACGCGCGTTAAGCCTTCGCGCACGCGCAGCCGGGCCACGCGCGACCGTATGTCTCGTTTAGGGTTAAGAGGGCTGAGGCGCCGTGTTATGACGGCTCAGCGCCAATCACTACTCATCCACCGCGCGCACTACCGAGTCACGGCCAAACATCCGCCCATCAGCTAGGATTGCTGAGAAAGCTTCAGAACCTTCTAGCTTGTCGATATTGGCTTCGAGATCGTCTGCGATTTTTCGATGCTGAGCTTGAGAAATTCCGTCGATAGCGGCGAGTGTATGTCGAGCTCGCGCCTTTATGAACTCGAGCACCCCTCCAGGAAGGGTAACCCTGCATGGACGAAGCACCCCCCGTTTCAGCGTGACCTTGGTGCCGTCCCACTTGTCGCCACCGACCTTAATGAATCCAAATACCACGAACCTTCCCAGCTTCGTGAATGTATAAAGTGATCTCGCAGAACCTGCGATGTCGTGCTCGACCGTCCCGGTCATCCATCGATTTATATTTTCTGGCAGGTCGCTGATCTCGGTGCTGACGATCTCATCAAAAACAATGAGGTGCTGCTGAAACTCCCCCGGATTTATCCGCGCACCAATAAGGTACTCACGCCACACCTTTTCAGCCAGAGCCGCACTGAGGTCTTGCTCCGACGTGTAACTTTGCAGCGGGTTAAGCCCCTTGCAGTGTTTAAGTGTGCGCCAAGAAACTGAGACGCAGAAACGTAGCAGCCACTCTTCGTAGGCTATCACCCGAGCGCCATCCAACCATGGGTGAAAAAGTCTTGTTGCAAACTGCGTCTCGCAAACCGCGAGAATTTGCTCGCATTCAACACACAGCCACGGCTTCTTCAGCCCGTCTTGCACTCGACGGTTTGGAGTATCCGTCTTCCGAATATGCCCGGTAGGACCGCGGCTCTTCAGCCACCGGAAAACAAACGCCGGAATTACGTGACTTACGACTACAGGTTTCTGTTTTGAGCAAAGCGGGCAAACAGAATTTTTCGAGTCCATCGTCGAAAACTCAGCCTCACACGTCCAGTTCTTCCACGAACTTGGCGTGCTCCTGGATGTACTGGAACCGCAGCTCGGGCTTGCGGCCCATCAGCCGCTCGACCAGATCTCCCGTATCGGCTTCCTCGCCGTCGGGGATCGTCACCTTCAGCAGCGTGCGCTTGCCCGGCTGCATGGTGGTTTCCTTCAGCTGCGCCGGCATCATCTCGCCGAGGCCCTTGAAGCGGCCCACATCGACCTTTGCGTTCGCGCGGAACGCCGTTTTCATCAGCTCGTCGCGATGCGCCTCGTCGCGCGCATACATCGACTTCGAGCCTTGCGTCAGGCGGAACAGCGGCGGCATGGCGAGATACAGCTTCCCGTCACGGATCAGCCCCGGCATCTCGCGGTAGAAGAACGTGATGAGCAACGAGGCGATATGCGCCCCATCCACGTCGGCGTCCGTCATCACGATGATGCGGTCGTAACGCACGTCCTCGCCGCGATACTTCGCGCCCGTCGCCGCGCCGATGGCCTGCAACAGGTCGGACAATTCCTGGTTCTGTTGCAGCTTCCCCGCCGCCGCACTCGCGACGTTCAAAATCTTGCCGCGCAGCGGCAGCACCGCCTGTGTATTGCGATCACGCGCCTGCTTGGCGCTGCCGCCGGCGCTGTCGCCTTCCACGAGGAACAGCTCGGTCCCCTCGTTCGCGCCGCTCGAACAATCCGCGAGCTTCCCCGGCAGACGCAATCTGCGCGTCGCCGACTTGCGCGAAACTTCCTTCTCCTGCCGCCGCCGCATCCGCTCGTCGGCCATCTCGATCGCGTGCTGCAGCAACCGATCGGCATCGACCGGACTTTCCACCAGCCAGTGATCGAAATGGTCACGCACCGCGCTCTCAACGAAGCGCTGCGCCTCCGGGTTCGACAGACGGTCCTTGGTCTGCCCCTGAAATTCGGGATCGCGCACGAATACCGACAGCATGCCGCAAACGCTCGCCATCACGTCGTCCGATGTGATGTTGCCTGCGCGCTTGTTGTTGGACAGCTCCGCATAGCCGCGCAGGCCCTTCGTCAGCGCTGCGCGCAAGCCCGCATCATGCGTGCCACCCTGCGGCGTCGGGATCGTATTGGCGTAGGAGTTGAGGAAACTGTCACGCCCCGGCGCCCAGTGCACCGCCCACTCCACCGCACCGCGCTTGTCCTTCGGCTCGAACCGCCCGGCGAAGGGGCGCGGCGTCACCGTCGTTTCCTTCTCCAGCGTGGCGCTCAGGAAGTCCGCCAGACCGCCCGGGAAGTGCAGTACCGCCTCGGCCGGCGTGTCGTCGTTGTCCTTCAGCAGGCTCTTGTCGCATGACCAGCGGATCTCGACGCCGCGGAAGAGATACGCCTTCGAGCGGCACATGCGGTACAGCCGCGCCGGCTTGAAATGCGTGTCCTTCCCGAAAATCTCGACATCGGGAAGGAAGCTCACCACCGTTCCACGGCGGTTCTGCGTCGGCCCCAGCGATTTCAGCTTCGTCTTCGGCACGCCGCGCTCGAAGCGCATGGAATAGAGCTGCCGGTCCTTCGCGACCTCCACCTCCAGCCATTCCGACAGGGCGTTCGTCACCGACGCGCCGACGCCGTGCAGGCCGCCGGACGTCTGATAGGCGTCGCCCGAAAACTTGCCGCCCGCATGCAGTACGGTGAACACCACCTCCAGCGAGGTCTTCGGCTTCAGCTTGGGGTGCGGATCGACCGGAATCCCGCGCCCATTGTCGCGGATCAGCAGCGAGCCGTCGGCCCGCAGCTCCATGTCGATATGATCGGCATAACCCGCAACCGCCTCGTCCATGGCGTTGTCGAGAATTTCGGAGGCGAGGTGATGCAGCGCGCGCTCGTCCGTGCCGCCCACATACATGCCCGGCCGCCGCCGGACGGGCTCCAGCCCCTCAAGGACCTCGATGTCCTTGCCCGAATAGACTTTTTCTCCCCCGCCATTGCCGAAGAGATCGCCAGATTTCGCCATTGAGAACTTCTGAAAGGACGCCCGAATCAACTGCCGACAATCTACCCCGCAACACCGGATCCGGTCAGCCAAACACGCGCAAAACGGCTATTCATGCCCGCCCCGAGAGCCTAGCGTTCCAGCATAAGAATTCAGACGCCGGGAAGACCACCATGCTGGAAACACCCCTCACCCTGCCCTGCGGCGCGGTCCTGCCCAATCGGCTCTGCAAGGCGGCGATGACCGAAGGCCTCGCCGACGCCCATAACCGTCCGACCCGGCGTCATCAGACGCTCTACCACCGCTGGGCCGCCAACGGCCTCGGCCTCCAGATCAGCGGCAACATCCAGGTCGAACGCACGGCGCTGGAGCGCGCAGGGAACATCGTCATCGACGGCAATGAGGATGACGCGGCCCTCAACGCCCTTCACCAGATGACCAATGCCGCCCGTCGCGGCGGTGGGCATTTCTGGGCGCAGATCAACCATGCCGGCCGCCAGACCCCCAAGGCGATCAACCCGAACCCGCCCGCGCCCTCGGCCGTGAAGCTCGCGCTGCCGGGCGGAAATTTCGGCCAGCCCCGCGCCCTCACCGAACCTGAGATCCTCGATCTCATCGCCCGCTTCGCCCGCGCCGCCGAGATCTGCCGCGCCCACGGCTTCACCGGCGTCCAGATCCACGCCGCCCACGGCTATCTCGTTTCACAGTTCCTCAGTCCCAAGGCGAACATCCGCACCGATGCCTGGGGCGGCAGCCTC
>VFQQ010004573.1_pt1 | contig 12094 bp, 11 predicted proteins | sample 3512341 | NCBI WGS metagenome assembly VFQQ01 (sample SAMN10412373, study PRJNA504923) | tailings metagenome | isolation source: Relicate 2 Philex TSF1 revegetated site | place: Philippines: Tuba, Benguet | collected 2017-08-29 | reverse complement strand
AGGCCTTGAAGTCGGCCAGGATCTTGGGCGTGTTGCGGGCGATGCACAGGCTGGTGCTCGTCACCAGGAAGGCCAGGATCAGCAGGAACCACCAGGCGCTGTAGACCGTGAACAGGTTGGCCGCGGCAAACACCTCGGCCCAGAAAGGCCCGAACTGGTTGACGTAGTTGTTGTACGGCTCGGCTTGCTTGACCACGGTGCCGATCACCGAGGCGATGCAGATCACGCTGAGCAGCGCAATGGCAAAGCGCATCGAGGACAGCAACTCCACCGTCGCGGCCAGGCGACGCGAGCCACGCTGCAGTTCCAGGCCTTGGGTTGATGCGGTCATCTCGTGGGGGAAAGAAAAAAGGCGCCAGCGGATTCGCCAGGCGCCTTGTCTGATGCGGATGCGCGCCGCCGGTTCAATGACCGGCAAAAAATCAGCGCAGGCCGGCGATGTAGTCGGACACCGCCTTGATCTCGCGGTCGGTCATCTTGGCGGCCACGCCGGTCATCTGCGCGTTGTTGGCGCGCGTGCCGTTGCGGAACTGCTCCAGCTGGGCTTTGGTGTAGTCGGCGTGCTGGCCGCCCAGGCGGGGGTACTGCGAAGGGATGCCGGCGCCATTGGGGCTGTGGCAGCCCGCACAGGCGGCGATGCCGCGATCGGCCAGGCCACCGCGGTAGATGCGCTCGCCAAGCTTGACGAGGTCGGCATCGGACGCGAAACCCGGCGCGTGTTTCTGCGAGGCCAGCCAGTAAGCGATGTTGCGCATGTCGTCGTCCGACAACGTGGCCGCCATGCCTTGCATGATGGCGTTGGCGCGCTTGCCGCTCTTGTATTCCTGCAGTTGCTTGAGCAGGTACTCGGGGTGCTGGCCCGCGAGTTTGGGGTTGGCCGGCGTGGTGGAGTTGCCGTCGGCCGCATGGCAGGCCACGCAGACATTGCCGTAAGCGGCGGAACCCTTGGCAAGGTCCGGCTTGGCCGACTGCGCATGCACATTCAGGGAAAGAGCTGCTGCGGCAGCGGCCATCAGGATGGAGGCGGGCAATTTCATGTCGGGGCGTGCGTCGGGGGCGGACGGGTTCGGAGTGGGGACGATCGAGGTCGGCCGGTCAAAACCCGACGATTTTACAATGCGCCACCAAGACTGCCTCCGATGACCCACCACTCCACTGCGGCCCCCTCCGCCGAAGCCCGCCTGGCCCACGCCTGGCTGCACACGGCGCGCTTCCTTACTACTGCCCCCACACTGGAGACGCTGCCTGCGCTCGAGGTGCCCGAGTTCGCTTTCGTCGGCCGCTCCAATGCCGGCAAATCCACCGCCATCAACACGCTCACCCAGCAAAAGCGCCTGGCCTTCGCCTCCAAGACGCCCGGGCGAACGCAGAGCATCAACCTGTTCACCCTCGGCAAGCAGGGCATCACGGACGCCGTGCTGGCCGACCTGCCCGGTTACGGCTACGCCGCCGTGCCGCGCGAAGCCAAACTGCGCTGGCAGCGCGTGATGGTGAACTACCTGCTCACCCGCCCCAACCTGCGCGGCGTCGTGATGCTGGTGGACCCGCGCCTCGGCCTCACCGAGCTCGATGAATCCCTGCTCGAAGCCATCCGCCCACGTGTCGAAGCCGGGCTGAAGTTCCTGGTGCTGCTCACCAAGGCCGACAAGCTCACCCGCACCGAGGCCAACAAGGCCCTGTCGATCGCGCGACTGCAGACGGCGGGCGGCGAGGCCAGACTGTTCTCCGCCCTGAAGAAGCAGGGCCTGGATGAGGTGGCGACGCTGCTGCGGCAATGGGCCGACACCCAAGCCGCGCAGCCCGCCGCACCCGACGACGCCGAACCGCCCGCCGAGGATTGATCCCGACGGGCCCTGGAGCCCGCCATGATCGAAACCTTCGACGCCGCGCTGCCGCACGGCATCACCCTGAGTTGCCGCGCCGCGGGCGAGCGCGGCCGGCCCACGCTCCTGTTCCTGCATGGCTTCCCCGAGGCCGCCTTCGTCTGGGACGGGTTGCTCGAACACTTTGCACAGCCCGCCAACGGCGGCTACCGCTGTGTGGCGCCCAACCTGCGGGGTTACGAAAGATCGAGCGCCCCAACGGAAGTGTCTGCCTACCGAGCGCGACACCTGGTGCAGGACATCGCGGCCCTGACGGACCTGCTCACCGCCGAGGCCCCCACCCCTGGCCGCCTGGCGCTGCTGGTGGCCCACGACTGGGGTGGCGCGCTGGCCTGGGCCTTCGCCGCCGCGCATCCGCAACGGCTGGCGCGGCTTGCCATCCTCAACGCACCGCACCCGGTGACGTTCCAGCGCGAACTCGCCCATTCGCCCTCACAGCAACAAGCCAGCGCGTACATGAATTTCCTCGCGCAGCCCGAAGCCGCCGCCCGGCTCGCCGACAACGACTTCGCCCGCCTGTGGCCCTTCTTCACCGCCATGGCGGCCGACAGCGGCCCGACCGCCTGGCTCGACGACGCCATGCGCGAGCGCTACCGCACCGTCTGGCGCCACGGCCTGCATGGCGGTTGCGCGTACTACGCCGCCTCCCCGCTGCGCCCGCCCACCGACGACAACCCGGGCGCGGCCGCTGTTCAACTGCCGCCCGAGGCGGTGACGGTGCGTGTGCCCACGCTGGTGATCTGGGGGATGGGCGATACCGCACTGCCAGCCACCCTGCTCGACGGCCTGCCGGACTTCGTGCCGGACCTGCACATCGAACGCCTGCCTGGCGCCACCCACTGGCTGGTGCACGAACAACCGCAGCGCATCGCGGCGCTGCTGGGCGGCTTTCTTCAGTCGTAAAACGGCGGCTCGCCAGGCGGGCGTGTCTTGAAGCGCTTGTGCACCCAGTAGTACTGCTCGGGCATGGTGCGGATGTAGCCCTCGAGCGCGCGGTTCATGGTGGCGGTATCGGCCTCGACGGAATCCGTCGGGTAGTCGGCCCAGGGCGGGTGCACGGTCACCTCGTAGCCCTGCGGCGTCAACCGTGTCACCACCGGCACCACCTGGGCGCGGCCCAGCCGCGCCAGCCGCGGCAGCGAGGTGAGCGTGGCCGCCTGCACGCCGAAGAACGGCGCGAACACGGCGTCGCGCTCACCGTGGTCCATATCGGGCAGCAGGTAGAGCGGCAGCCCGTCGCGCAGTGCCGCCACGATCGGCCGCAGGCCCTGGCGCTTGCCGATGACATGGGGATCGCCGAAACGCAGCCGCCCGGCCGCGATCCAGCGGTCGATGTCGGGGTTGAGCTGCTCGGCGTACACGCTGCACATGCGCCGTGGCACCTTGGCCGTGAGGGCGGTGCCGCCCGCGTCCATGCCCACGAAATGCGGCGCCAGAATCACCGTCGGCTGGGTGCCTTCCAACACGTGCAGATGGCCCTTGAGCAGGAGCCGACGCCGCACCACGTGCGCGGGCGCTTCCCAGAGCCAGCTGCGGTCCAGCCAGGCCTGGGCGAAGTACACGAAGTGGCGGCGCACCGCCGCATTGCGCTCGGCTTCGGACTGCTCGGGAAAGCACGCCGCCCAGTTGGTGCGCGCCACGCGCCGCCGCTTGCCCGCCACCGCGTGCAGCACCCGCCCCAGCAGCCAGCCCGCAGCCCGCACCCACGACAACGGCAGGCGCGCCAGCAGGCGCATGAAGCCGATGCCCAGGCGCGCGCTCAAGCGCATGGGGGGGTCGGCGGGGGCGGGGGCCTCGGACGCGGGCTCGGTCATCGGCGGGGGTTCTTGTAGCGGTCGTAGGACCACAGGTATTGGGCGGGCGATTCTCGCACCAGCGATTCCATGGCCGCGTTGACCACGCGGGCCGCGGCCTCGGGCTCGCCGGGCAGCGGCACGCCGAGCGGGCGCACGTGGATCAGGTAGCCGCGGCCCCAGGGCAGGCGCTCGCCCCAGCTCAGCAGCACCGCCGCGTCGGCCGAGCGCGCCAGGCGGGCCGAGAGCGTCATGGTGTAGGCGTCGCGGCCGAAGAACGGCGCCCACACGCCCAGGCCCTGCGGCGGCACCTGGTCGGGCAGCAGGCCCACCGCCTCGCCAGCCTTGAGTGCAGCAATAAGCTGGCGCACGCCCGACAGCGTGGTGGGCGCCGCCCGCAGGCCGGGGCGCTCGCGCGCACTGTCCACCAGCTCGCGCAGCCAGGGCTGGCGCGAGGGGCGGTAGAGCACGGTCATCGGGTGTGCGGCCCCGAACCGCGCCGCGTAGGCCTGGGCCGTGACCTCGAAGCACCCCAGGTGCGGTGTGAGGAACAACACCGCGCGGCCCGCGGATTGCGCGGCTTCGATGTGCTCGGCACCGTCCCAGCGCGTGGGCACCGGCGCGCCCAGCCACAGGCGCGGCAGCTCGGCCACCAGCCGGCCTGCCTGGGCCACCGAGCCCAGCGCCACGCCCAGGGGCTGGCCGGCCTGGCGCGCGTTGGCCAGCAGGCGGCGACGGTAGCTGGGCGAGAGCAGGAAGCTCAGCCAGCCGAGCGCGGCGCCCAGCCCGTGCAGCACGGGTAAAGGCAGGCGCCGACCAGCGGCGAAGAGGAAACGGATCAGCGTGGCCAAGGACGGAGGGCGTCTGGCGTGGGGCGCGCTGACATAGAATCGCGCCATCGCCGAGTTGATGAACTGATTGCGGGGCGATTCACAAATACCGCTAAAGCGTTCGCCGACTTCTGACAGACCGGCAACGCCGATCCAGCAACCTCAGGAGTTTAAATGGCGAGCGATTTCCTCTTCACGTCCGAATCCGTGTCCGAAGGCCACCCCGACAAGGTGGCGGACCAGATCTCCGACGCCATCCTTGATGCGATCTTCGAACAGGACCCGCGCAGCCGCGTGGCCGCCGAAACGCTGACCAACACCGGCCTCGTGGTGCTGGCCGGCGAGATCACCACCAACGCGCACGTCGACTACATCCAGGTCGCGCGCGACACCATCAAGCGCATCGGCTACGACAACACCGAATACGGCATCGACTACAAGGGCTGCGCGGTGATGGTCTGCTACGACAAGCAGTCCAACGACATCGCCCAGGGTGTTGATCACGCGAGCGACGACCACCTCAACATCGGCGCCGGCGACCAGGGCCTGATGTTCGGCTACGCCTGCGACGAGACGCCCGAACTGATGCCCGCGCCGATCTACTACGCACACCGCCTGGTGGAGCGCCAGGCCCAACTGCGCAAGGACGGCCGCCTGCCTTTCCTGCGCCCCGACGCCAAGAGCCAGGTGACGATGCGCTATGTGGACGGCAAGCCGCACAGCATCGACACCGTGGTGCTGTCCACCCAGCACAGCCCCGACCAGAGCGAAACGCCGACGAAGATGAAGGCCTCGTTCAACGAGGCCATCATCGAAGAGCTGATCAAGCCGGTGCTGCCGAAGGAGTGGCTGAACAACACCCGCTACCTGGTCAACCCCACCGGCCGCTTCGTCATCGGCGGCCCGCAGGGCGATTGCGGCCTCACCGGCCGCAAGATCATCGTCGACACCTACGGCGGCGCCTGCCCGCACGGTGGCGGCGCCTTCTCCGGCAAAGACCCGTCCAAGGTCGACCGCTCGGCCGCCTACGCCGCGCGCTACGTGGCCAAGAACATCGTGGCGGCCGGCCTGGCCAAGCAGTGCCAGATCCAGGTGGCCTATGCCATCGGCGTGGCACGCCCCATGAACGTGACCGTCTACACCGAAGGCACGGGCGTCATCCCCGACGAGCAGATCGCCGCGCTGGTGCAGGAGCATTTCGACCTGCGTCCCAAAGGCATCATCCAGATGCTCGATCTGTTGCGCCCGATCTACCAGAAGACCGCCGCCTACGGCCACTTCGGCCGCGAAGAGCCGGAGTTCACCTGGGAGCGCACGGACAAAGCGCCCGCACTGCGCGCCGCTGCCGGCCTGAAGTAAGTCAAACCACTGCACGCCAGCCCCGCCCGCGCAAGCCGGCGGGGCTTTTTTGTGCGGTATTGCGCTCATCGCCCATCAGCGCGCGGTGGGTCTGAATTTTTCCCGGAGGGCGCCGATATGGACGGGCAAGAACCCTTTTGCCTGTGCCATCTGTCGGAGCTTTCATGGAACTCGACCTGTCCTTCACCGACACCGGCCCCGCGGTGCCCGGCAGCACCGATCCGTTCGAGCACGCGCCCTGCGGCCTGCTCGCGCTGGACGCGCAGCTGCACTGCGTGCGCGCCAACCGCACCCTGCTGGCCTGGCTGGGCCACGAACTCGCCAGCGAAGACGCGCTGGCCGGTGTGGTCGAGCCCGCCGACCACGGCAGCCTCGACCAGTTGCGCACCCACATCGACGCGCTGCGCCAGACCGGTGAACCCCAGACACTGGACCTGAGCCTGCGCAAGGCCGACGGCGCGGTGCTGCACCTGCGCCTGCAATCCGCCGCGGTGTGCGACACCCAGGGCCAGTTCCTGCACAGCAGTTCGCTGGCGATGCCGGCACCCGCACCGGCCCCGGTGGCAGTGGGCACGCCCACCCCCACAGAAGCCCTGCTGCGCAGCATCACCGACCGCATCCCCGCACGCCTGGCCTACTACGACAAGGATCTGGTGTGCCGCTTCGCGAACGCGGCACACGCCGGGCGCTACGGGAAATCGCCCGAGCAGATGGTCGGCTCGCACCTGAGCGAGGTGGTGCGCCCCGATGTGCTGCACGAGATCCTGCCGCGCGTGGCCGCCGCGCTCAGCGGGCAGCCCCAGAGCTTCGAGGCCGAGCGCCTGGACGCTGCCGGACAGCGCCATTACTACGAAATCCACTACCTGCCCGACCAGCAAGGCGATGAGATCAAGGGCATCTTCATCGAGCTGCACGACATCACCGACCGGCGCAGCACCGAGGAATTGGTGCTCAACGCCAACCGCGATCTCGAAGAGCGCGTGCGCGAGCGCACCACCGAGCTGTTCGAGAGCGAGCAGCGCTACCGCCTCATGGTGGACGCGCTGCAGGACTACTGCGTGTACTTCATCGACGAGAACGGCCGCATCACCGAATGGACCGAAAGCGCCCAGCGCCTGCATGGCCATGCCCGAGCGCAGATGACGGGGCGGGCCTTCGGCACGCTGATGAGCAGCGACAACGCGGGTGAAGACGAGATCGACATCGAGCAGGTGCTGCGCCTGGCCAAGGCGCACGGCCAGTGGGAAACCCGCGGCTGGCGCCTGCGCGAGGACGGCTCGCGCTTCTGGGCCCACAGCGTGGTGACCGCCCTGCGCAGCGAGCAAGGCGAGCTGCGCGGGCTCTCGTGCATCACGCGCGACATGACCGCTGCCAAGAACCTGGAGGACGTGATGAACGACCTCAACCGCGAGCTGGAAAAGCGTGTGGCCGAGCGCACGCGCCAGCTGGTGGCCGCAAACAAGGACCTGGACGTGTTCTCGCACATGGTCTCGCACGACCTGCGCGCACCGCTGCGCCACATCAGCAGCTTCACCTCGCTGCTGCACGAGCAGCTGGGCGACGCCGAAGACCCGATGGTGCAGCAGTGCCTGCAGTCGATCACCAAGTCCAGCAAGCGCATGAGCCAGATGATCGAGGGCCTGCTGGAGTACGCGCGCCTGGGCCGCGTGGCGATCGAGTCGCAGCCCGTGCCGCTGGGCCCGCTGTTGCACGGCGTGATCGCGCACCTGCGCCAGGAGAACACGCAACGCGAGATCGACTGGGTGATTGACCCCGATCTTCCGATGGTGCGTGGCGATGCGATGCTGCTCGCCCAGGCCTGGGGCAACCTGCTCGACAACGCGGTGAAGTACACGCGCAAGCACCCGAAGGCGCGCATCGAACTGGGCTGCAAGGTCAACCCGGTGGGCGGCCACATGTTCTTCATCAGCGACAACGGTGCCGGCTTCGACATGGAGAAGGCGCACAACCTGTTCGTGATGTTCCAGCGCCAGCACCACTCGATGGACTTCGAGGGCAACGGCACCGGCCTGGCCCTCACCCAGCGCATCATCGAACGCCACGGTGGTCGCATCTGGTGCGAAAGCGCCCCCGGCCGCGGCTGCACCTTCTACTTCACGCTGCCGTTCGAAGGCGCCGAGCCGACCATGGACTTCACGCCCTCGGCCATGGCGGCGCTGAGCGCCTGACCCCACCCCATGGCCCGGGATAATCCCGGGCCATGACGCTCCCCACAGCCCTGTTCGATCTGCATGGCCAAGTGGCCCTGGTCACCGGCGCCGGCCGCGGCCTGGGCCGGGCCATCGCGCAGGGCCTCGCGGCACACGGCGCCGAGGTCTGGCTCGGCGGGCGCGACGTGGCCGTGCTGCAAGCCGTGGCGCAGGACATCGGGCCGAACGCCCGGCCACTGCCCTTCGACATCGCCGATGAGGCCGCGGCCAGCGCCGCCCTGCAGACCCTGCTGGCCCGCAGCGGCCGGCTCGACATCCTGATCAACGCCGTCGGCCAGCGCCGCCGCGAAACGCTGGACGCTCTGCCCCCGGCCGCACTGCGCGAACTGCTCGACACCAACCTGGTGGCCGCCTGGCACCTGTGCCGCGAAGCCAGCGCGCCCATGCGGCGCCAGGGCCACGGGCGGCTCATCAACATCACCTCCATCGCCGGGCCCATCGCCCGCCCGGGCGACGCGGCCTACACCACCAGCAAAGGCGCGCTTGAAGCGATGACCCGCGCCCTGGCGGCCGAGCTCGGCCCGCACGGCATCACGGCCAACGCCATTGCGCCGGGCTACTTCGCCACCGAAACCAACGCCGCCATGGTGGACGACCCGGGTGTGGCCGACTGGTTGACGCGACGCACCTCGCTCGGCCGCTGGGGTCGGCCCGGGGAGATCGCCGGTGCTGCGGTGTTCCTCGCCTCGCCCGCCGCGAGCTACGTGACCGGCCAGGTGATCGTGGTCGACGGCGGTTATCTCGCGCATTTCTGACCACCGGGCAGGGGCCCGCCTTGAAAACCCCCCTGGGCACCCTTATGATTAGCACTCGCTGGACTTGAGTGCTAACACCAGGCCCAAGGCCACGGCGGTTCCCGCCGTGCGAACCCCTTTCCCGTCCTTATCCACATCAGGAGATGCAATGAAACTTCGTCCCCTCGGCGACCGCGTGATCGTCAAGCGCGTCGACAGCGAAACCAAAACCGCCTCGGGCATCGTGATCCCCGACGCCGCTGCCGAGAAGCCCGACCAGGGTGAAGTCCTGGCCGTCGGCCCGGGCAAGACCAACGACAAGGGCGAAACCAAGGCGCTGTCCGTCAAGGTCGGCGACCGCGTCCTGTTCGGCAAGTACAGCGGCCAGACCGTCAAGGTCGACGGCGACGAGCTGCTCGTCATGAAGGAAGACGACCTGTTCGCGGTCGTCGAAAAGTAATCACATCCCCCGGTTTGAATTGAAGGAGCCTCAACATGGCAGCTAAAGACGTGGTTTTCGGCGGTGACGCCCGTGCCCGCATGGTCGAGGGTGTGAACATCCTGGCCAACGCAGTGAAAGTGACCCTGGGCCCCAAAGGCCGCAACGTGGTGCTCGAGCGCTCGTTCGGCGCCCCCACCGTCACCAAGGACGGTGTGTCGGTCGCGAAAGAGATCGAACTGAAGGACAAGCTCCAGAACATGGGCGCGCAGATGGTCAAGGAAGTCGCTTCCAAGACCAGCGACAACGCCGGTGACGGCACCACCACCGCCACCGTGCTGGCCCAGGCCATCGTGCGCGAAGGCATGAAGTACGTGGCCGCCGGCATGAACCCGATGGACCTCAAGCGCGGCATCGACAAGGCGGTCACCGCCCTGATCGAGCAGCTCAAGAAGGCCTCCAAAGCCACCACCACAAGCAAGGAGATCGCCCAGGTCGGCTCCATCTCCGCCAACTCCGACGAGTCGATCGGCAAGATCATTGCCGACGCGATGGACAAGGTCGGCAAGGAAGGCGTGATCACCGTGGAAGACGGCAAGTCGCTCGACAACGAGCTCGACGTCGTCGAAGGCATGCAGTTCGACCGCGGCTACCTGTCGCCCTACTTCATCAACAACCCCGAGAAGCAGGCTGCCCTTCTGGACAACCCCTTCGTGCTGCTGTTCGACAAGAAGATCAGCAACATCCGCGACCTGCTGCCCGTGCTGGAGCAGGTGGCCAAGGCCGGCCGTCCGCTGCTGATCATTGCCGAGGAAGTCGAAGGCGAAGCCCTGGCGACCCTGGTGGTCAACACCATCCGCGGCATCCTGAAGGTTGTGGCCGTCAAGGCGCCGGGCTTCGGCGACCGCCGCAAGGCCATGCTGGAAGACATCGCCATCCTCACCGGCGGCAAGGTCATCGCTGAAGAAGTGGGCCTGACGCTCGAGAAGGTGACCCTGGCCGACCTGGGCCAGGCCAAGCGCATCGAAGTGGGCAAGGAAAACACCACCATCATCGACGGCGCCGGCGCGGCTGGTGACATCGAAGCCCGCGTGAAGCAAGTGCGCGTGCAGATCGAAGAAGCCACCAGCGACTACGACCGCGAGAAGCTGCAAGAGCGCGTGGCCAAGCTGGCCGGCGGCGTGGCCGTGATCAAGGTCGGCGCAGCCACCGAAGTCGAGATGAAAGAGAAGAAGGCGCGCGTGGAAGACGCCCTGCACGCCACCCGCGCTGCCGTGGAAGAAGGCATCGTGGCCGGTGGTGGCGTGGCCCTGCTGCGCGCCCGTCAGGCCGCTGGCGCCATCAAGGGCGACAACGCCGACCAGGACGCCGGCATCAAGCTGGTGCTCAAGGCCATCGAAGCGCCCCTGCGCGAAATCGTGGCCAACGCCGGTGGCGAGCCGTCGGTGGTGGTCAACGCCATCCTGGCTGGCAAGGGCAACTACGGCTTCAACGCCGCCAACGACACCTACGGCGACATGATCGAGATGGGCATCCTGGACCCGACCAAGGTGACCCGCACCGCGCTGCAGAACGCCGCGTCCGTCGCGTCGCTGATGCTGACTACCGAGTGCATGGTCGCCGAGGCCCCGAAGGACGAAGCGCCTGCGATGCCCGGTGGCGGCATGGGCGGCATGGGTGATATGGGCGGCATGGGCATGTAATCCCGCCTGCGGTCATCCCGCAAAGACAAAGCCCCGCGAGAAATCGCGGGGCTTTTTTCTTGGTGCTTGCTGTGCGGTGCTCAGACCATCAGCGCTTCGAGTTTGACCGTGTCGACGACGAAGGCGCGGATGCCCTCGGCCAGCTTTTCGGTGGCCATCGCGTCTTCGTTGAGGGCGAAGCGGAAACCCGCTTCGTCGTAGCGCACGGCGGGAATGTCCACGGCACGGGCGGCCTCGGGGTCGAGGGCACGCGGCACAGGGGCCTCGCTCGCGGCCAACTGGGCGAGCAGGTCCGGGCTGATGGTGAGCAGGTCGCAGCCGGCCAGCGCGGTGATCTGCCCGGCGTTGCGAAAGCTCGCGCCCATTACCTCGGTGGCGATGCCGTGGCGTTTGTAGAACTGGTAAATGCGCTTGACCGACTGCACACCCGGATCGTTGGCGCCTGCGTTGGCGGCTTCATCCCACTGTGCGCCGGCCTGCTTCTTGTACCAGTCGTAAATGCGGCCCACGAAGGGCGAGATGAGCTGCACGCCGGCCTGGCCACAGGCCACGGCCTGCGCGAAGGAAAACAGCAAGGTGAGGTTGGTGTGGATGCCTTCGCGCTCCAGCTGCTCGGCCGCGCGGATGCCCTCCCAGGTGGCCGCGACCTTGATGAGCACGCGGTCGCTGTGGATGCCTTCGGCGCGGTAGAGCGCGATCACACGGCGCGCACGTTCCAGCGTGGCCGCGGTGTCGAAGCTCAGGCGCGCATCCACCTCGGTAGACACGCGCCCCGGGATCAGGCGCAGGATTTCGCAACCGAAGCGCACCAGCAGCCGGTTCATGAGCTCGGCCTTGTCGCCTGTTCCGTGTCGCGCAATGGCCTCGGCCAGCAGCGGCGCGTACTCGGGCTTCTGCACCGCCTTCAGGATGAGCGAAGGGTTGGTGGTGGCGTCCTGCGGTGCGTAGGCCGCGAGCTGCTTGAAGTCGCCCGTGTCGGCGACCACAGTGGTGAGTTGTTTGAGCGCGTCGAGCTGATTCATGGCGCGATTATCACGCGCGTTGGTAATAAAATTTCAACGATTTCAATCACCGGGTTCCACGCATGCTCGACCGCATCAAGGCCTCCCTGCCCTCGCTCGC
>VFQQ010004572.1_pt1 | contig 12095 bp, 22 predicted proteins | sample 3512341 | NCBI WGS metagenome assembly VFQQ01 (sample SAMN10412373, study PRJNA504923) | tailings metagenome | isolation source: Relicate 2 Philex TSF1 revegetated site | place: Philippines: Tuba, Benguet | collected 2017-08-29 | reverse complement strand
GCTGCCGAGCCGGCAGGAGGAGCCGCCGGTGCCATGCCTGATGCCTTGGTTGGCACGGCATCCAGAGCTGCCAGCTCAGCCTCGCGCGCCTCCTGTAGATAGGGGAGAGGCAGGGCAAGAAGGGCACTTGCTTGCATGCAAGCAACAGCTTCGCAGCCTGCACAGCTGCATTGCACACACGCTTCGCTGCTGACGGCAGCAGGCACTGCTGCAGCAGCAACCTTGCACAGAAGCAGCCACAGCCTTGGCAAGCAGCACCGGCCTGCAAACAGGCAGCCGCCACCACCACGTGATGAGTGAGCCACTAGCATTCGCACCTGCTCCGCCTTGCGCTTGTCAGCAATGTTCTTCAGTGTGTTGTCGCGCTCCCGAGCCAGCTGCGCCTCGCGCATGACGTCCGCATAGGTGCGCACACGAGCGTCGGGCGTCTTGTCACCCATCTGGGGTCACAAAGTCAAAGGGCAGGCAGAGCAGAGCCAACAGTTGAGTTGGGCAGCTTCGCAAAGTTGGCACGTGCCAGCCACACGCAGCAAGGCAAGGATTGGCCCTTTGTTTATCGCACAGCTGGAACGCCGTGTTGCTCTCACACATACATGCCAGCAGAAAGCAGGAAATGCATCCTCTCATGCGCTAGACACGCCCCTGCGCACCTGGAACGCGTCGTTGCGGTCGGGCGAAATGATGCGGTCCAGGCGCCGCCGGCTGTACTCGCTCTCTCGGTCCACAATGCGGCGCGACTGCAGCAGGGGCCCATCCTGCAGCAGGAAGGCGGTGCGCGCCGGCGGGGGGAGCAGGCTGCGTGAGAAGGGGAGGCACAGCCAGCAAGCAGCAGCGCACCCTAGCTGCATTCTGGAGGGCAGCTTGTGCTGTTCTCCAGCGGCCGGCACAGGCAGGCAGCCGTGGCAGTCACCACACCAGTTGTGCACAGGTCATGCCACACGCAGCAGCAGCAGCAGCAGCAGCAGCAGCAGCAGCAGCAAAGGGCAGCAGAGTCGAGCAACGAGGCACAAGGAACGCACGTCGCCGTCCTCCTGCATCGGCAGGTCCGCCATCACCGACTTGGGTGCTGTGTATGACGCCAGCTTGCTGCAGCAGGGGCAGATGGGGAGACCCGGCCTTGGTGAGGCAGCGCGGTGGCAAGCAGGCTGCTGCAGCAGCGCTGAAAGCAGCAGAGCATGCGCCAGCCCGGCGGCACAAGCGGCGGCGGCGGTCCGCCGCCACCGGCCTCCAGGCAGGGCGCTGCCGCCCGGCGCAGACTTCAAGTGCATGGAACCATGTTGTTGCACACTGCTGGGGCCGAGCCAGCCCTGCAGGAGCGTCCAGCGCCGCAAGCGACTTGCAAGCGGCGCAACTAGCTTGCAGGCGGCACGCACCTGGCCACGGCGGCCTCCCGCTCGTCCACCTCGTCCTCCTCTACATCCTGAGCGACGGCCGCAAAGCCGGTGATGGGCTCGCTGCCGCCGTAGAGCTCCGCGTCGTAGACGGCCTTCCCAGTGAGCGGCACGCCTTGATCAGCCATGGTGAGGCCGCCCTGCCGCGCCGCAGGGCCCCTGGCTGGCCTTCAGTGGGCAGTGGCGAGCGCTGCGAATTGCGGCCCGGGACGTGTCGCCTGCAGTCCCAGTGGCTGCGGCTGTGCTGCTCGTCGACCAGCAGGGCGCTTTGGGGCCCTCCCTCTCCCTGCATGCGCAACTTTGCATGAGGCGCCACCCTCCGCCTGCAAACGGCGCTGCGGGTAGTGCAAAACACTGTGCAACCACTGTACAACCAATCCCCAGGACGAGCCGCGAACCATGGCCACTGCTGCGCGCGCCGCCACTTCCGCGGCGCCGAGCGCTTCCATGGCCCAGCAGCGCCTGGCAGTCCGGCCTCACAACCCTCTTGTGGCGGCGGCTGCCAGCCGCCCCGCCGGCTGGTGCCCAGGCCCCCGGTCTCGGCAGCAGGCGCAGGTGCAGTGCGTGGCGGAGGCCCAGCGCTCCATGGACGCCATCTTCCAGAGCTCCAGGCTCAAGTACAAGTGAGTGTGGGGCTGGTGCTGGTGGGCACGGTCGGCCGCAAGGTGCATGGTGCACTGCCGCCTCCGCGCCGCCGCCACTCGTCGTTTGCTGCTTGCTGCCAGCCCCAGACTTGTGCACAACAGGTAGCTGGGAAGCACATGATTCAGCAAGGAAGTTTGTGATGTGTTGGCTGGATCAGTGGCTGTGTACGCTGGGCAGCCAGTGCTGCTGGGCCCTCCCCAGCCGTTGCTGCGGCCACCGCCGCCTGCCCTGGCGCTCTTTGAGGGCTTTTCCTCGGGTCCACACACACCTGCCCTCCATCTGTCCACCCCGCAGCCGCGTGATGCTCAAGGTCAGCGGCGAGGCTCTTGAGGGCCAGCAGGGGTTTGGCATCGACCCGCAAGTGCTGCAGGTGGGCAAGGGGGCGGGGCACAGCATCATCTGTGGATACCTGCGGCCTGCATGGGGACGGCGGGCATACTGTGCGGGGCTGGCGCTCCCCTACAAGCTGCTCGTCTCCCTGCCTGCCCGGCATGTGGTTCAGCCAAAGCACGCAGGGACTTGCTGCATGCAGCGGTGTGCCTGCCCTGCCACCTGCCCAAGTGCGGCCCCTGCCTTCTGATGGGTCGCCCCTCGCAGGCCATTGCCAGTGAGGTGGCAGCTGCGGCCAGCGAGGGCGTGCAGATTGCCATCGTGGTCGGCGGCGGCAAGTGAGTGGCGCAGCAGGCACAGCAGGCGGCCGCGCCGCTGCGTGCCTGCTTTGTTTGCATCGCTGCCCGCCGCCGCTGAGCCCGGGCACTTAGCGGTCAGGAACCAGCACGCTCGGTGCAAGGCAGCCAAAGCCGGAGTGCACTGCCATGTTCCAAGTGGCTGGCTACTTTCTGTCCCCCCGCAGCTTCTTCCGCGGCGTTGACCGCTGGGCGGGCCTGGAGCGGGCCACCGCTGACTATGTGGGCATGCTGGCAACTGTGATGAACGCAATTTGCCTGCAGGTGTGGATTGTGGTGGCTTCAGTGTCAATGATGTGTTGGGTTGATAAGTCATGGGTGGGCATGCTGGCAACTGTGATGAATGCCATCTGCCTGCAGGTGCGTGTGAATCGAATGTGCTGGCTGGTTTTGTTGGCTCGCTTGTGCAAATTTGAGGGAGGTGCTTGCCGATCCTTGTGGAGCGCCGCTGGCACGCCAGCTCTCCCGCGCAGCGCCGCCTGCAGGAGGCGATCACACGCTGCTTTGCTGTGTCGCTGTCGCCCTGCTGTGTTGCTGCTCTGCTGCTGCATTTGCTGCCATGCCCAGCACTCATGTCAGCCCGGCTGTGGCCTCCTCCCGATGTGCAGTCTGCTCTGGAGGCGCTGGGGGTGCAGACGCGGGTGCAGACGGCGATTGAGATGCGGGAAATTGCGGAGCCATACATCCGGTGAGGTCGGAAGCGCGCTGTCAAGTCTGCCGACAACTGTCATGCCGATTCGCATCAGCCGATCCCACACCTGTGCTCACCTGGGGCTGTTTTGGTTGCTTCCCACTGCGCTTACCGACTGGCTGCTGCCTGTCCACCTGTGTCCCGCCCTTGGCCAGGCGGCGCGCGATCCGCCACCTGGAGCACGGCCGCGTCGTCATCTTTGGCGCCGGCACCGGCAACCCATTCTTCACAACCGACACGGCGGCGGCGCTGCGCGCGGCGGAAATCAACGCCGACGCCTTCTTCAAGGCCACCAAGGTGCGGGGTGGTGGAGATGCTACTGAGGGCAGCAGGAAACAAGGGTTGATTATGCAGCGGACCATGGCAAGCACGGCGGGCACGACAGGCCACAAACACCGCGAGGATAGCTTTCCAGCTGCCTGAGACAACACCACATGTGTTGGCCTGCCTGCAGGTTGACGGCGTCTACGACTGCGATCCAGTCAAGAACCCGGACGCCAAGCTGCACCGCCGCCTGTCCTTCCGCCAGGTGTGCGCCAGCCTGCCGCCCTTGTGTTGTGTTCTCCATGCAAGCCATCCGTTGGCCTTGCGTCAGCTGGGTGTGATCCCGGCACCGCAGCACGCCCTGCCAAGTGTGCCTGCCATGCGGCTGGGCAAACGGCGGGCTGTGCACCCCGCACTGTTCAATGCATGTGTGACCAATCGTTAGCATCCTGACCTGCCCTGCAGGTGCTGGACGACGGGCTGCACGTCATGGATGAGACGGCCATCACGCTGTGCAAAGAAAACGACATTCCAGGTGTGGAACGCCCTGCTGCGGTCGCCTCGTCTCGCGCCTGCTTTCGTAGCACTCTGTTTGCCACCCCTTGCATCACCAGGCCCTGCCCCAAACCCCCTCCTGCCTCCCTTCCCTCTCTGCAGTGGTGGTGTTCAACCTCACCAAGCCCGGCAACGTGCTGCAGGCCATTCTGGGAGACCCAGAGGTCGGCACCTCCATCAGCAGCAGCTGCTCCGCTCACTCACAAGGAGAGCGCGTGTAGGGCGCGCTGACGCATGAAGCGCTTGCTGAGCGTGTGCAGTGCGCGCTGAGCGTGCCTCGCACCAAGCGCGTGCTTTCCCCCATGGTGTGTACTTTCCTTGCCGTCCCTTTCCCTTCTTTGCCGGGCCCTCCATTCTGCGCCCCTTGTCCCGCCCCCACCCCTCTCCCTCCCCACCCTGCTTTGCCAGCAAACCTGCCCAGGACCCCACACCGGCTGCCGCAGCAGCCTCTCCCTTTGCCGCCCCTTTCTGCTGAATCGCGTGCATGGGGCGAGCGGCGCCTGCAGCGCCGCTCACGCCCCGTGCGACAAACCAATTTTTTCGCCGGTGTGCCGCTCCGGTTCCGGTCTGCGCACTGAATGCTTCACAAATGACGCCTATACAGAGTTTGTTTTGGTGCCGTCTTCCGCCTGCCGAGTTTTTTATGGCGGCTGGGTGCGGCTCTGTCCCATGCAGCAACACTGCTGTCGATCCAACACCCAGCGCCCCCTCGTCGTCCCTATTGGCTGCCATCCCTTTCCCCTGTTTGCGCTGCCCATTGGCGCCGCCTCTGCTTCCGCCCTTCTACCTTACCTGTTTACAGCTCATGCTTCCGTGCCCCAGCCCTTTTTCCAACCCGTGCACACCCCTCATTTCATTTGCTGGGCCTCCTGCTGTGTAAACGCGATGTGCAGCAGCCTGGGGCAACTGGCAGGTCGTGAGGTGTGGCAACTCCATGAGCAGGACAATGTGACCGGCATGAGGAACAGCGCAGGTGCGCTTGTTCCCCAGCCTCGAGCACCCGCACTGGGACAGCTGAAGGGACCTGTGGACGTGTTTCTGGCCCTTTCTTATTGCTAGGATCTGCCGGATATGCACACGAGCCGGATTAGGCAGCAAAAAGCGCCCCTCTCCGGTGGCAGATGCGCATTGCGCCACGCGGGCGCGCCGCTGTGCACGGCCGCCGGCAGCATGCCGAGTTCCCCGCCGGCCAATCGCACATCACTAATTTCGTTGTTCTGTCGCCCACACTCGTTGAGCAGCGGCAGCGACCCAGCAGAGGGCCGAGCAGCGCGGTCGTAGGCCAGCGGCTCCACGGCGGCCTCGTGGCGAGCTTGCGGCGCTGCACTGTGGCTGACACACCAGATCTGGAATTGGGCAGTGGCCGGAACGCGCTGAGGCGGCCGAGGGCAGCCCACCCAACTGCCGGGGCCATGTCACGCGGCTCGCGGGTGAGTGCGGTTGCTGGGGAGGTGCTGAGCGCTGCGGTGGGCCATACGATGACAGCAACCGCCGCGCCGAGGCCCGACGGCCCTGTAGCTGAGCCCCGCCGGGTCGCCAGCTGCCGCCAGTTGCCGCGGTGCCCCTGCCTGCGGCGCACCTACCATCCACTGTGGCAGCCACCACCCGGCTGCTGGGCTGCTTTTTATGCCCATACTTCTGTCTTACACATCCTTGCTGCAGCGCACGCTGCTGGCGGCCGTGGCGCTGCTGGCCCTAGTGGGTGCCGCCCGTGCGGCCGTCAAGCCAGAGGATGGTGCGTCCGTTGCTTTCGTCCGATGCTTCAGGGACAGTTGGGCTGTTTCCGACTGTGGCTCACCCCTGGCCAGCTGGTTGATGGTTTTCCTCGTATTGTGGCTGTTGCTGCTGTCAGCTTCCACTGCTGCGGTGGCCGTGCAGGATTGCCTGCCCCGCCACCTTGCCTGTACCAAACCAGCCCACCTAGCCCTGCTGCCACACCCACCGCTTGCAACCCTGGCCTGCAGTGGTGGATCGGGAGGTGACCATCGATGACCTGAAGCCCATGAATGACTACAGGAACCGCCACGAGTATTGGTATCAGGTGGGGGCCTGCTGGTATGACTTGTTCTCTCTTTCGCTCTTCAACAGGCGCAGTGGCTGATCGTCGCTCGCTGCCTGGACAGCACGGGCACAACCAAATGTGTAGTGCGTCCGCCCATTCAGCTGCCGAACTGCAAGGTAGCATCTTGCTGGCTGTTAATGAGCTGCTTTCGAACAGCCCAAGTGGCCCAGTTCCTGCCAACCGCAGTGCACTCACAACCTGCCCTGCTGCGCCTAACTCCTCAAACTGCTCACTCAGGTGCCCAAGAACCCGCGTGGCACGATAGTCTTCGTGCACGGCTGCGTGCACAGCGGCTACAACTACTTCCCCCAGGTGCGGCGGCAGGATGCATGGTGCAAGCAATGCTGCAGGCAATCATGCCAAGGCAGCATTGCGGCGAGCAGGGCGGGTGCGCCCTTCACTAAGGCAGCACCAAGCAGTCCTGCCTCAACCATCATATCCTCCTGCCCGCAGAGCAAGGAGTGCAACGCCTGCCGCGGCCTGCCGGAGCAGCTGAGCCACACGCTGCAGGCGCTGCGCCGCGGATATGCGGGTGAGCAGTCAAGGGCTGTTGGTGCTGCTGCTGCTGCTGCTGCTGCTTGCCCCTTGCTGCAGCCGCCACTGTTATTGCTACAAGCTGCCTGCTGCGGCAGTGCTGGGGGTACGACCGCGACACCGGCTGCTTCCCTCTCAGCTGCTAACCTCTCAGGCGCTAACTTCTCTCTTTTCTTACTCACTCCCAAAAATCTGCAGTGATTGCCATCTCCTCTGTGGACCGCGACACCGGGTGCTGGAGCTGGAACGAGGACGGCTGGGATGTGGCGGAGCTGCTCAAGGGCTTCCTGCGCGACTGGGGGTGCGCTCAGCTGTGGTTGATTTTCAGTGTTAAACCACTCTTTCGCTACCTTGTGATGTGACTGGCGCAGCTGCTCAAGGACCTTCCTGCGCACCTTTGGTTGACCCACAGCCGCGCGGCAATTGCCTCATGGCTTGGGGCTTGAGGGGCTGCAGAAGGTTGTGTGATTGGCAGGAGGGTGAATCTTTCCGAAGCGCGACCTTTTGACCGGCCCTCCACGCCTCAACCAGCCCTTCTGTGCACCCTGCTGCAGCCTGGACAAGCTGCCGTTCTACGGAGCAGGCATCTCCTCGGGCGCCTCCTTCCTGCTCAAGCTGCCCCGCTACATCAAGGCAAGTGCAGACCTGCCAGTTTTCCTGCCTCGTGGATTTCTTGCTGCTGCCGGCCGGCACTGCGACACTTCCTGCATCCTTCCTGCTCCTGTTCCTGCTTCTCAATCTGCCGCTTGTACAATTTGTTGCGCCCTCACCTGCTGCAGATGGACGGCATCATGTCCGAGGCGCTGGGCATTGACGAGGATGCCTGGGGGCTGTGGGAGGTGTCCAGTGAGTGGCCGCCTAAACGTTGGCAGTCGGATTTCACAGCCTGTAGGGTTCTGCTGGCGGGAGCATGGAGCCTGCTGTTGGGCGGTGCCCAGGCTAGAGAGCCTGGGGGAGGTGCTGGCGCAGCATGCTCGCCAGTGGGGCTGCATTGCATGGCCAAGCCTGCGCCACGTCTTGTCCCCGCCCCAGAGTACCTGCCATGGTGCGCAACACGCCCACTGCCACGATTGATCGACCCTCCTGCTTCCCCAGAGTACCCGCCGACCATTTATGTCTCAATGGTGCGCGACACACCCACCGCCAAGAAGATTGAGGCCAACCGCAAGGAGCTGACGCGCCAGCGCACCCCGGTGGAGGTCATCCAGGTCAGATCGCGGGAGGGAGGAGTAAGCCTGCCACTGGCCGTGCTGGGTGGCGATGGCTGGCAGTGCAGGAGCCACAGCTGATCCAGAGGCACATGGCTGGAAGCACAGACAGCACTGGGAGCTATGTGCGCCAGAACATGTCAACGCAATGCACCTGCTGCTGCGCTGCTGCTGCGGCAGCAGCTGCTGCTGGTTGAACAGCACAGCATATGTCCTTGTCGTGAGAAACTGTAGTGACTTTTCACACTCCGCAGGTGGAGGAACGCAAGGTGTACCCGACCTACTTCTCCGACCGATTCCCCTCCAAGATCACCCCCGGTGAGCGGTCGCCTTTTGCAGCCTCATGCTCGCTTCCCTGCTTGACTGCGACTTTTGTTCAGGGTCAGGTAGCCTGCGTTTGAGAAGAGTACGACTGCTGAAATGCAAGGCAAAATGATGCCGACTGTCTGCTTGCATGCCCTGATATGCAGAGTTGTCCAAGGAGATTGCCCAGGGCCTGTTTGAGATCAAGATGATCAACAAGAACGGCATCGTGCAGGAGGACCCGCGGTGCGCGCTGATTGCTTCAGCTGCTGACGGTGGCGCTGCTGCTGCTGCTGCCGCTGCTGTTGGCTGCTGGCTGTTGTGGCGGCAGGGTGTATCGATTATAGCGCGGTGATGGCATTGTGGTGCTGTCTTCACAGTCGCACTCACCCAAGCGAACTGTCCGTCCGTTTGCAGCGAGGCCAGCTGGCCCTGGATGATCGAGCTGCAGGCGCTGGTGCCGGGACTGGAGGGCCAGACCAACTACCCGGAGAAGCCGCAGGACGTGATGGCCCGCGGCGTGAGCTTTGAATGCTGTTCTCCCTCCTGTTGTGTATGCCGCTAGCTTCCCACGAGTGCCCTGGAGCCTTCATCTGCCTGCCTGTCTGCGGCCGCTCGCGTCGCTGTTGTTGGGACTGCGGCTGGCTGGGAGCTACAGATAGCCTCTTCTCGCTCGCCAACTGCTTGCAACCCTTCCTGCTGTGCGTTTGCAGGTGTTTTCGCTCATGAACCTGGCCTACGCCAAGCACGAGATCATCTCCGACTACATCACCGCCGGCCTGATGTGGTTCGAGACCGGGTGCGTCCAGCGGGGGGGATGCTGCGCCTGATGTGGTTGGATGGTGCAGCTGCTTGGGTCACCTCCAGAAGCATGTGGAACGCTTGTACAACTCTGAGAGGATGAGTGAATACAACTCTGAGATGACGGAATTGATTGGCAAATGACGTCCCCTTTGCAGCGGCTCGGGCGACCTGAAGAAGTACTTGGACGCCTACACCTACGGCTGGCCCTCTGAGGACAAGTTCCTGTACACCGCAAACGGTACCGAGGTGCGGACAGTGTTGATGCGTTGCCTAATTGGTTTTGAGGGATGCAACTGCAGCATCGCAGATGATTTCCTGTACACCGCCAACGGAACCGAGGTGCGCTCAATGCTGCTATAAATAGCCTACGCAGCTGGGTGAGGCGCACAGGTGGACGAGGCGGTCGCAATGCCACTCTCCACCCACCTGTGCCACTTGATGTGCTCACAACTTGCATTTTGACCGCCCTCCCCAGATCACCAAGGAGCGCATCACGCTGCATTTTACTGTATGCGTCTCCTCAACCATTGTTCAACAGCCATAAACCAGCTTCTACTTGCCTGCTGCCCGCCCTCCCCAGATCACCAAGGAGCGCATCACGCTGCACACCCGCCCCGGCACGCTGCCCGGCTGCGCCATCGAGCACATCGTGCAGGAGGGTGAGCTGGCATATTAGGATCCTGCGAGGTCTTGGGCTGTGCTGGTTGCTGCGGGCTATGGGGCAAGAGAGCGTGCTGTCGCTTATCCCCCTGGCCGCCAGCAGTGCCTCAAGTGTGTGTTTTCGGTTGATCGCACCCGGCAAGCAAGGCCACCATCAGCCTGATCCTCCCTGCTCCGCACCCCTTGTGACAGGCGACTACTGCTACGTGATTGCCGACACCTTTGGCATCGACCTGGAGACGCTGCAGGGCATCAACCCCCAGCTCAACTGCGAGCTCATCCAGCCCAGTGAGTCCTTTTAACACCGATGGTTTGGTGTAGATTCGTTTGGGGGCAGGCAATCCCCCGCAGCTCGACTGCGAGCTCGTCCAGCCCACTGAGTGGCTCGCATGTCGACCCACACACAAGCAGCATGCCCCTGGTACAATGCAGCGCCTTCTTGTTGTCTTGCACACCAGTAGAATTGTCTGCACGCTGGGACACGCATCGTGACACATCTGCCCCCGCTACACTGCTGCCCCTTTCCGCAGACGACACCGTGTGCCTCCAGGCCGGTGACCCCAACCTGAAGGACCTGGAGACTGCAGAGGAGGTACCGTACAACGGTACCGAGGCAGCCGCCCCTGCCGCCGCGCCCCGTCCCGCCCCCACCCAGACGGGCGCGGGGGCTGGGGCCGGCACTGCCGCAGCCCCCACCGGTGCACCAGGCATTGCGCTTGTGGGCGCCAATGTCACCGCCCTGCCCAACGGCACGCTGCCAACCACCACCAAGGCGGGCCCCACAACCACACCCAGACCTGAGAACAAGCCCAAGGCAGCCCCCGTGGCCAAGCCGGCTCCCAGGTGCGACTGAGATCGAATGGGCTGTGCTTTGTAATCTCCTCAGCTGGCCAGGTAAAGCAGCTTGTTTCTTGGGGCCATGCTGCAATGCTAAGCCCACAACCTCTAACACTGCACACATGGAATGCCCTCTCAACAGCACTGCCCCATGCCACCCTTAATTCACACTCGCACCACACTCCCACCCGGCCTCACCACCCTCGCAGCAGCAGCACCACCACCGCAACTGCCACTACCGATGGTAGCGCCACGACGGCCTCTTCTGACTCCGGCAGCTCTGGGTCTAACACGGGCGCCATTGTGGGTGCGTACCTGCGCGTTCACCTTGTTCACGCCTTTTCATTGCTTGCAAGCTATCCAGTTGCTTGAAAGGCATCTGACCTGCTGTTGGGGTGGTGGCATTGTTCTGTGTCGACGACAGGGGCGATGGGACCCGCCAGCCTGTGCTGGGCGGCAGGCTAGTGGCCACAATGGATCTGCCGGTGCACCCGTTCCCTGGCCTGCAGGCAGCGTGATTGGCGGCCTGGCGGCAGCTGCCCTCGTGGCCGTGGGTGTGTGGTACGCAGTGAAGAAACGGCGCACTCGCGCCCGCAGCATGGCTGTCAGCAACCCGACCTTTGAGCAGGGCAAGCTCGACGGTGAGCCAGGGTTGAGGATTTGGCTGCCCAGCTTGCACAGGGTGTGAAGTGAGTTGTGCGCCGCTGAAATGCGTGGGTTGTGTTTGCAAGTGGCAGCAATTCTAGGCTTGAGCCCCTCGCACAACCGCCCGCAACCACTGCAAACTCTGCCTCCCCTCGCGTTGTGCCGCAGCCCTAGGCTCCGGAGCAGTGCGCCTGTCGGCTCTGGCCCCTCGGGATCTGGAGCTGACCGAGGTTGTGGAGCAAACAGGTATGTGAGCGGCAGTTTTGGTCTGCGCGAAGGATAGGGTTGCGGGATACCAGCGCCATGTCAACTCCCTGCCGATCATACCAGCTTCAACTGGTGCTTTGCCAAACCCCAGACCGCCCCTCCCCTGCCCGCCCCCCTCCCGTCCCGCCCTGCAGGCAGCCCTGTGGGCAGCGCGCGCCGCCGCCACCAGACCCCCTTCAACAGCGATGTCCAGCCAAGCATCAGCACCCGGCAGGCCAGCCGCATGGGCGGGGAGGCATGAAGGGTTTGGAGTTTCAGGAGCAGCACGGTGAGCTGCGGAGCTGGGTGAGTGGATCACGAGCTTCGCTCACACACGTTGCCCTGGGCGCCCCCCCTAGTATCGTTCTTTTCCAATTTTAATGTGGACATCTTTTGCAGCAGTCTTTCCGCATGAGCCCACGCTCACGCATTCTAGTACCACGCTGCACAGCATTTGATGGTGCACGCCCCTCTGCCTAATCTGATACGTACGCCGCTCACGCGCCTGCGCACAATGTTGCTTGCCCCGCCCTGCAGACCGCGCACGCGCGCCCCCCATTGTCC
>VFQQ010004570.1_pt1 | contig 12097 bp, 7 predicted proteins | sample 3512341 | NCBI WGS metagenome assembly VFQQ01 (sample SAMN10412373, study PRJNA504923) | tailings metagenome | isolation source: Relicate 2 Philex TSF1 revegetated site | place: Philippines: Tuba, Benguet | collected 2017-08-29 | reverse complement strand
AGCAGAAACGGGTGAATCTGTCGATAATACAGATATGCAGGAGCTTGAAGAGCAGCTATGGAGCCGTATTCAATCCAAAAAGGAGTCCGAAAATGTACAAAATACCGTCGTAATCAACCGCTGGGGATGGATAGGCATTGCAGCGTCTCTCCTTTTGGTGGGAGGATGGTATTTTACAGATCTTTTTGGTACAAAACTTTGGGGAACTCCTTCTGTCGCAATTACTGAAAAAAGTGGTTGGGTGGAGCAATACAATACGTCAGATAAGCCTTTGCTCATCAAACTCGAAGAAGGAAGTACGGTACAATTGTCCCCTCAAAGCACCCTACGTTATCCCCGAAAATTTGCTTCCGACAATCGAGTAGTGTTTTTGAAAGGAGATGGTTTTTTTAATATTCAAAAACAACCTGAACGGCCCTTCTTAGTACATACAAACAATATTATCACCAAAGTATTGGGCACTAGTTTTTTTATCAGAACCGAAGCCGAAACCCAGAAGGTAAGGGTAGAAGTAGTGACTGGAAGAGTAGCGGTATACGAAGACTCAAACGAAAAAAAATTATCTGAAGCTAATGGCGTAGTGCTTACCCCCAACCAAATGGCTACTTATTTTAAAGAGCAGCAGCACTTTGTGACAGGGCTGGTCGAGAATCCAGTAGTACTGCCCACCGCAGTTATCGAAAAAAAGGAAACTTCGATGCGGTTTGACGATGTGCCGCTAGAGGAAGTACTTTCTCAAATCGAAAAATTTTATGGAATAGAGATTATTGTCGAAAATGAACAACTAAACCGTTGTCCTCTCACCGCAGATTTAACTAATCAACCCTTATATACCCAACTCGACCTTATATGTGCTGCTCTCAGGGCCAAATATGATGTAAGAGGCACCACCATTTTGATAAATGGTAAAGGGTGTGAATAATTAAGCATTCAGAAAATTGTATCACTCAAATCCAGTTTGACTCTATGAACATAACCACCAAAGCCTAAAAAATTCATTATCAATCAAAGACGCCGGCCGTGCTACCAACACAAACCGGCGCCAAAACAGGTTCTTTAGCTGCTTGGGAAGACGGCAAATCAAGCCCCAAGCAGAAAGAAGTATTTTGTCGATTTTCCATCTAACAAAACCCTTACAAGGTATGAAAAAAAGCAAATCTTTACCAATAAGCTGCTTACAATGCCAACAAATTAAACCCCTTTTGAGGTTAATGAAGCTATCCATTATTCCATTCTTCTTACTGCTCAGTTGTGCTGGGATGTCATTGGCTTTTGACGGTCGCGCACAAGAGCTTATGCAGCGTTCTGTGACATTGCTGGCGGAGGGCCAACAGCTCCGTACAGTTTTGACAATGATTGAAAAACAAACCACGGCTCGTTTTGTGTATAGCTCGAAGGCCATCAAGGCGGAGAGAATTGTCAATGTAAATATCAACGCAAAAACCCTAAATGAGGCTTTAAATGAGCTTTTAAACCCACTCAAGTTGACGTATCGGCTTTTAGGGGGGCAAATTGTGCTTGAAAATCAATTGAATCAGGCTACGTCGTCTGTTATTCCAACAACACAGTCTATTGAAAAATCAGTATCAGGGATAGTTGTTGATGAGAAAAACTCGCCGCTACCGGGGGTAAATATCGTAGTGAAAGGGGCCAATCGGGGTGCTACTACCGACGCAAAAGGTGCATTTCAATTGATGATTCCTGAGGGTGACAATGTAATACTGACGTTTTCATTTGTAGGGTATCAGAGCAAAGATGTGGTAGTAGGTTCGCAGAGTAACCTCAATGTATCAATGACGCCCGATGTAAATGCCTTGGATGAAGTAGTAGTAATCGGGTATGGTTCGGTGCGTAAAAAAGATTTGACAGGCTCGGTGGTACAGCTCAAAAGTGAGCAACTGAAAGAAGTCCCTACCGCCAATGTATTAGAAGCCGCCCAAGGGAAGATTGCGGGGGCGGATATCACCCGTAGCAGTGGGCAGGCAGGTGCAGGAGTAAATATTACGATTAGGGGAAATCGGTCCATTGGCGGCAACAACTCGCCATTGATTATTGTAGATGGCGTTCAATACGGAAGCCTACAAGACATCAATGCCAATGATATCGAGACTATGGACATCTTGAAGGATGCTTCTTCGATTGCAATTTATGGTTCTAGAGGAGCCAACGGGGTTATTTTGATTACAACAAAAAAAGGGAAATCAGGGCGTCCGGATATTTCTTTTAATGCATATTCGGGTGTTTCGCAAGTAACAATGTATCCCAAAGCCATGAATATCAATGAGTTTAGGGATTTTAGACGGGAAGCTTGGCGGGCCGCCGGTGTATGGAAAAGCCCAGCCGACGATGCTGCTATTTTTACAAATGTAGCGGAGTACGAAGCCCTCCAAAAAGGAACTTGGACGGATTATCAGGATGCTTTGATTCATAATGGTCTCCAACAAAACTATCAAGTGGGGGTTAGAGCAGGAACTGACCGTCTTAAGTCTTATATTTCGGTAGATTATTTTAACGAAAAAGGTATTTTAAAACAGGACGAAATCAAACGTTATACGGGTCGCCTCAATGTAGATTACACCATCAATGATTGGATGAAGATAGGGTTACAAAGCCAATTGACCTATTATGACCAAAGTATCAGGAGAGACCCACTCAACCAAGCCAATAAGATAAGCCCTTTGGGGTCATTGTATGATACAGACGGAAACTTCAACTTTATTATGCTCGATGGTCAAACTGCCAATCCTCTTTCGGACGAGCAGCCCAATGTTTTCCAAAACTCTTCACTCACCACTCGTATTCTGACCAATGGATACTTTGAGTTGACTCCTTTGAAAGGATTGACAATCAGAAGTACGTTAGGGGTTAGTTTATCCTCTAATCGAAATGGGGTTTATTCGTCTCCCAAATCAATTGACCGTTCGCTTACCGGAAAATCACTCTCAACATATAATGCCAACAATGGACGAAGCGTAAACTGGGAAAACGTACTGACTTATCAGCGAAGCTTTGGGCAACACGCTTTTACATTTACCGGAATTGCGAGTTATCTCGGCAATGCCTCCGACAATGTGTCAGCTTCTGGCGTAAATCAATTGTTACCTTCGCAGCTATTTTATTCTCTGGGAAGTGCTACAGAAGAGATTAAAATCAACTCAGGATATTCAAAAAATACCTTGGTGTCTTACGCAGGTCGTTTGAATTATACATTGAAAGACAGATACTTACTAACTCTGACCGCTCGTAAAGACGGCTCTTCTAAATTAGCCCCGGGCAATAAGTGGACATTCTTCCCGTCGGCAGCTTTTGCGTGGCGTATCATTGAAGAAGATTTTATGAAAAATATCAAAGGGCTAAGTGATCTTAAACTTCGTGCAAGCTACGGAGTGGCAGGGAATGATCCATCAGGTCCTTATGCTACCCAAACCACACTCGCTCGTGTTGCTTTTGGTTTCAACGATACTGCGGTACCTGCTTATACATTTTCGAGAAATGTAGGAAATGCCGAACTTGGTTGGGAGCTATCTTATACCAAAAACTTTGGACTTGATTTTGGCCTCTTTAATGGGAGAGTCAATACTTCTATTGATTACTATGACACACGTACTGCCGATTTGTTGCTTGACCGTGGATTGCCTCCTACGACTGGTGTAACTACTGTAAAACAAAATATCGGAAAAACCCGTAACCGTGGAATTGAAGTAGCAATAGCGAGTACCAATATTCGTACAGATGATTTTACTTGGAGTAGCAATCTTACTTTTACAAAAAACAAAGAGGAAATCACCGAACTTGTAACTGGCGGCAACGACATCGGCAATGGTTGGTTTATCGGATATCCAATCAATGTCTACTATGATTATGAAAAATTGGGTATCTGGCAAACATCGGAGGCGGACCAAGCAGCCAAGCTCTCTCCAACCCAGCTACCGGGTGAAATCAAGGTGAAAGATCAAAATGGCGATGGTAAAATCGATGCTGTCAACGACCGCGTAATCCTAGGAAGTCCGCGCCCAAGATGGAGTGGTGGTTTGGATAACACCCTCAAATACAAAGGTTTTGATTTGAACTTTTTTGTTTATGCTCGTATTGGGCAAATGATTAACGCTGACCGATATGCGCGTTTTGATGCACAAGCGGTGGGCAATAGCACTGCTGGGTTGGACTATTGGACACCCGAAAACCCAACCAATGACTATCCGCGTCCTAACAAAAACGGGGGATTGAAATACCTTTCTACTTTAGGATATCGAGATGGGTCTTTTGCCAGAATTAGAAACGTGACCTTAGCTTACACGATTCCGAGCAATGTACTTCGTTCAAAAATCATCCGCAATGTTCGTGTGTATGTAACTGGCAAAAACTTGGCTACTTTCACCAAACTTAATTATGATCCAGAACGCGGCGGTTCAGAAAATTTTCCAATGACCAAATTGTACGTCTTTGGATTGAATGCCAGTTTCTAATTTTAAAAATCGCAATCATTATGAAATCATATATTCTAAAAAAAGCAGGATTTCTTGCCGTATCATTGTTGCTGATGACATCTTGCGAAAATGTACTAGATGAATACAATCCAAGTGGACTTACCGCCGAAACGGTCTTTACCACACCTGAAGGTTTTGAGACTCTCGTCAATGCGGCTTATAGCTATCAGCGCTGGTGGTATGGAAAAGAAGAAGGGTACAATGTTTCGGAAACAGGCACCGATATCTGGACAAGTGGAGCAGGGGAGGTGTATCGCGATTTGACTCAATACCTTAACCTTCAGGGAAATAATGGTGCTCTCACAAGCCTTTGGAGGGAATTTTATGCCGCTGTCAATCTCTGTAATGGAGGAATAAGCCGCATAGAAAAAGCAGGGCTTCCGGCCTCTTTACGCCTTGTCAGAGAAGGAGAGTTACGTTTTTTGAGAGCATTTTATTATTGGCATCTTGTGGAGACTTGGGGCAATGTCCACTTTACAACCCAAGAAACCAACGGCATCGTGTCGACGGCTAATCGTACCAATGCTGAGACGATTTACAATCAGATATTTGAAGATTTGAAATATGCCGTTACAAATTTGCCCGCTACTCAAGCTCAATATGGTAGAGCTACCAAAGGTGCGGCACAAGCTTTTTTAGCACGTATGTATTTGACAAGGGGGATGGACAAAGAAGCACTCGAAATGGCGCAAGCTGTTATCAATTCAAATACTTACAAGTTGGAGGCAAATTACGCCGATTTGTGGAAGATGAGTAATCTAAAAAACAAAGAAGTCATACACGCGATTGATTATTCTACCAACTTAGTTATCAATGATTTGGCCAACTCCACTTCCAATCCTTACGGCCACAGTCGTGGAAGTAATAACGGACATTTGTTGTTTTTGATGAAATATGATGACCGCCCTGGTATGACACGCGATATTACCAATGGCCGACCTTTTAATCGTTATATGCCCACTCGTTTTTTGTTGGACTTGTACAGCGACGACGACGCTCGTTATGAGGGTTCTTTTATGCAAGCATGGTACGCCAATTCCAACTCTCGTCCCGCAGGAGTTAATCTTGGAGATACGGCTGTTTATTGTACTCGTAAAGAAATTCCTGATGCGTTTGAGGCTACGCGCAAATACCCGACTTACGATCGTAGTAAAATCTATAATACCGATGGTACTGTAAAAGATAATTTGCGCTATCCCTCTCTTTCCAAATTTATGGATCCTACTCGGGCAAGTCTCAACGAAGCCCAAAGTGCACGTGATGTATTTGTGATACGTTTGGCAGAAGTGTATTTGATAGCGGCAGAAGCGCAAATGAAGCTAGGAAACGCTCAAGCCGCCGCCGACTACGTAAATGTATTGCGCAATCGGGCTGCCAAGCCAGGAAAAACAGCCGCTATGCAAGTGACTGCGTCGCAAATGACGTTGGATTTTATCTTAGACGAACGCGCACGAGAATTGGCTGGCGAACAAATCCGTTGGTTTGATTTGAAAAGAACAGGTAAGCTTCTGTCTCGAATTCGGGCTTATGCTCCAGACAATGCCATTAATTTACAAGACCATCACGTATTGCGCCCTATTCCTCAAACGCAGCTTGATGCCGTCACCAACAAAGCGGAGTTTACCCAAAATCCAGGGTATCAATAAAGTAAAAACGGGGCTGTCTGAAATCATTCAAACAGCCCCGTAACACCAAAAGTTATGAAAAAAAAGATAACTATACTTGTAGTTTTGATAGCTGCTTTGCCCGTACTTAGGGCGAATTCTCAAAGTGCTTCCCTTTTTAGTTGGAATCATTTACCTAAGGCAGATTTACCAACTTTCCCAAAAGACACATTTAACATTATTGCTTTCGGGGCAAAACCCGACGGAAAAACCCTAAACACAGAGGCTATCAACAAAGCGATTCAAACTTGCTCTTCAAAAGGAGGTGGGGTAGTGCTTGTTCCGTCTGGCATATGGAGTACGGGGCCTATTGAACTCAAAAGCAATGTCAATCTGCATCTTAAAAAATCGGCGACTCTGCTTTTCACAACAGATAAGTCTCAATACCCGCTTGTAGAAGGGGTTTATGAGGGCAAAAGTGCTGCACGCAATCAATCTCCGATTTCGGGAAAAAACCTAGAAAATGTTGCTATTACGGGGCAAGGGATTATCGATGGAAATGGAGATGCGTGGCGGGCTGTTCATAAATCGCAACTTACTGAAAGTCAATGGAAAGAAAAGGTTGCTTCGGGAGGGGTATTGAAAGACGATGGCAAAACTTGGTATCCAAGTGAGCAGTTTAAGCAAGCAAGTGTCGGAAATAAGAGTATGCTGTTGGCTGGAAGACCGCTACAGGATTTTATGGATATGAAAGATTTTTTACGTCCTAATCTGCTTGTTTTGACCCAATGTAAGAAAGTTTTATTGGAAGGTGTCACTTTCCAAAATTCACCTGCTTGGTGTCTTCATCCTCTGATGTGCCAAGATATTACACTCAAGGATTTGTACGTAAAAAATCCTGAATATGCCCACAATGGCGACGGAATGGACATCGAATCTTGTAAAAACTTTTTGATTGAAGGCTGTACGCTTGATGTAGGTGATGATGCCATTTGCATCAAATCTGGTAAAGATGAAGAAGGACGTAAGCGTGGAATGCCGACCGAAAATGGAGTGATTCGCAACAATATCGTTTATAACGGACATGGGGGATTTGTGGTAGGAAGTGAAATGAGTGGAGGGGCGCGTAATATCTTCGTATATAACTGTACGTTTATGGGAACAGATAAAGGTCTTCGCTTCAAATCCGTAAGAGGAAGGGGGGGAGTCGTAGAGCATATTTATGCGAAAGATATTTTTATGAAAGATATAGCACAAGAAGCTATTTTCTTTGATATGTACTATTTTGTAAAATTTGCTACTGATGGTCAACGTGACGAAACCCCCACAGTCAATGAAGGGACTCCCATTTTTAGAAATATGAAGTTTGAAAATATAGTTTGTAATGGAGCACAAAAAGGGATATTTGTACGAGGGCTTCCTGAGATGCCAGTGGAAAATATAATCATGGAAAATGTAATATTACAAACTGAAAAAGGAGCTGAGCTGATAGATGCAAAAAACCTTCAACTCAAAAATATACAACTATTTGCCAAAGAGAACAACCCCCTTATTTTGATGGATAATAGTAGCCAAGTAAGTTTTGAACAAATTGGATTTAATCTAGGTACGGCGTTGTTGTTTTCTGTTTCTGGTGAAAGAAGCAAAGACCTTCAAGTATCTAAAACGAACCTTAGTGCGGTACAAAACAAAGCAGTATTTGTAAAAGGAGCTTCCGAAAAACAATTGGTTTTTATGCCAAATAAATAATGGTTATTGGATGAAAAAACTAGTTATAATATTGTATTTAATCACCACATTGATACCTGCTTGGGCACAGTCAAAGCCCGTAGCGGTAGCTAGTTATCCTACAAAATTTACGGTTGCCAAAGATGGTACGGGTGATTTCAAAACGATTCAGGAGGCCGTCAATAGCTTTAGAGACCATTCACAAGAGCGCGTCACATTGTACGTCAAAAATGGAATTTATGCCGAAAAGTTAGTCATTCCTTCTTGGAAACCAAACATCCACCTCATCGGTGAAAGCCGTGAAGGAGTGATCATAACAGGCAGCGACTACTCCGGTAAAAACTATACAAACGGTGCAAAAGACGCCACTGGAAAAACCCAATTTAGTACTTATACTTCTTACACGGTTTTGGTAGATGCTCCAGATATTGTTATCGAAAACCTTACCATCGAAAATGCTGCTGGTAGAGTAGGGCAAGCAGTGGCTTTGCACGTAGAAGGAGACTGTTTTGTGTGCAAAAATTGTATCCTAAAAGGGAATCAAGACACGCTTTATGCCGCCAAAGAAGGGACTTGGCAATATTATGAAAACTGCCATATCGAAGGAACCGTAGATTATATTTTTGGTAAAGCTATTGCTGTTTTTCAGTCTTGTACCATCAAAAGTTTAACGGATTCTTATATCACTGCCGCTGCTACGCCGGTGTATCAGCCCTTTGGGTTTGTGTTTTTTGACTGTAAACTAATTGCAGAAGAAGGCGTGCAGAAGGTATATCTTGGAAGACCTTGGCGGCCCAATTCCAAGACAGTCTTTATTCGTACCGAAATGGGAGGGCATATCTTGCCTGAGGGCTGGCACAACTGGGGTAATCCCAAAAATGAGGAGACGGTTTTGTATGCCGAGTATCAAAGTACGGGTCAGGGGGCTGCTCCACAAAGCAGAGTAGGCTGGAGTAAACAACTCGATTCGGCCCAAATGCAGCTATACACTTTACCCAATATATTTACAAACTCCTCAAAATCTACATTTAACAAACAAAATTGGAATCCCAAAAAGTAAAGAGATTGACTTAAATATTGAATACGCAATGCAAAAAAAGGTTTTGAAAAAGTCTTTGATAAAAACGCTTCTTTTAAGTCTCTGTTTGGGATTTGAATTGAATCTTGAAGCTCAGCTCCCTAGTTCGAAGGTATGGGTTGCAGACTTAGGTAATGGAACCTACAAAAATCCAGTTATACATGCCGATTATTCAGACCCAGATGCTTGTAGAGTAGGTACGGATTTTTACATGACTGCTTCAAGTTTTGATGCGGTACCAGGGTTGCCTATTTTACATTCTAAAGACCTTGTCAATTGGAAATTGATAGGACATGCCCTCAAACGACAGCCTCCTTTTGAGCATTTTTCAAAAACCCAGCACGGAAATGGGGTATGGGCACCAGCTATTAGGTATCATAAAGGTGAATTTGTAATTTACTATCCTGACCCTGATTTTGGGATTTATGTAACCAAAGCCAAAAAACCAGCGGGACCGTGGTCTGAGCCTCTTTTGGTAGAAGGTGGAAAAGGTTTGATTGACCCCTGTCCGTTTTGGGATACCGATGGTCAAGCATACTTAGTACATGGATGGGCAGGAAGCCGAGCGGGTATCAAAAGTATTCTTACCATCAAAAAAATGAACCCTGAAGGTACGGCTGTGGTAGATGAAGGAGTGATTGTGTATGATGGCCACGAACTTGACCCAACGGTAGAAGGACCTAAAATTTATAAACGGAACGGGTACTATTATATATTCGCTCCAGCAGGTGGTGTAGCCACAGGTTGGCAATTGGTTTTGCGTTCAAAAAATATCTATGGCCCTTACGAACGTAAAGTCGTGATGGAACAGGGTGCTACCTCAATCAACGGACCTCATCAAGGTGCTTGGGTCAATACTCATTTAGGAGAAGATTGGTTTTTGCATTTTCAAGACAAAGGTATATATGGTAGAGTAGTGCATCTTCAGCCTATGAAATGGATGAAGGATTGGCCCGTAATTGGAAATGATAAAGACGGAGATGGCAATGGCGAACCAGTGCTCACCTATCAAAAACCAAACGTAGGAAAAGTGTATCCTATAGTGACACCCCCTGAATCTGATGAATTTGATTCAGTAAAATTGGGATTACAATGGCAGTGGCAAGCAAACCCAAAAGGAACTTGGCATACTACCAGCAATCAAGGCTTTTTGAGGCTTTATTCGGACAAGATTCCTGAAGAAGCCCAAAATTATTGGGAGGTGCCAAACATACTATTGCAAAAATTCCCATCAAATCGTTTTATGGCTACTACCAAATTGACCTTTAAGCCCAATCCAAAGTTAGAGAATGAAAAAGTGGGATTGATTATTATGGGCAAAAGTTATGCTTATTTGGGTTTAAAAAGTGGTAAAGAAGGAATGTCGCTTGTATATACGGTTTGTAAAAAAGCTTCTGAGAAGAGTGCCGAACAAGAAACACTAATTGACAAAGTGGAGCGAGGTAAGGATGTGTATTTTAGAGTGAATGTTTCGGAGGCAGGAAAATGTCAATTTGCTTACAGCACCGATGGTCAAGCCTTTATCAATGTAGGCACCGAATTTTCGGCCGAAGTTGGTCTTTGGATTGGAACGAAGATAGGTATCTTTTGTACTCGTACTTCTCAAATAAATGATTCGGGTTATGCAGATTTTGATTGGTTCAGAGTCGAGCCTTCAGTAGTAAAATAATACACACATTGAACCTGTCACTAAAAGGCAGGTCTTTTTATTGTTTATTAGTTACGATAACCTTTACTTATCGTAACTAATAATTTCATCAACATAATCAACTCCACTTACATGGAGTATTTTTTTGTTATAACATTTGTCAATCTTTTTATTAAGGAGCAGGTGCTCTTTTCACTATATTTGTATAAATAAAAGAACGTCGCCACATGAAGAAAACAGAAAAATATAGCAGCTTTCAGGAAATGAAGGAAAGCTCAACTTCAATCAGTCCGGCTAATGCCGCCGTAGTGATGGAGCGTCATGATAAGTTTGCAGATTTCATTGGCTCTTTCAAACTGGTAAGTTCAAATAGCCGTACAACAAAAAAGAAAAAAGTTGACGTTAAAAGATAGTATGGATATAAAGAGTATTAGTTATGTTTTTTCCATATTAAATAAGCACAATGTTCAATCAATGGTTGTCGGAGGTACGGCTGTGGCGTTTTATGGTTATATTAGGCTATCAACGAATCAGTCCGGTCAGGTTGTCAATAAACCAGACATAGATATTTGGTATAACCCTACCTACGAGAACTATTACAAAATTCTTAATGCGATAGAAGAACTGGGCAAAGATGTAACACAATACAGAGAAGAAGAAATGCCCAATCCAAAGAAATCCTTCTTCAAGTTTGACTTTGACAATTACACTCTTGATCTTCTTCCAAGAATAAACGCCTCCCTCAAATTCAGTGCATCATTTGCTCGTAGAGCAATTTTTGAAGATAATGGCCTTCAAATTTCCGTTATAAGTCTCGAAGATCTAATTGAAGATAAGAAGGTTACGGGTAGGCCAAAGGATTTGGATGATATTGAACGTTTAAAATAGCTAGAAACATTACCGTTTAGCCAAAATTACCCGTCTTCCGCTCATAACCACTTGATAACTACCTCGTTTCAAGATGACCTTGTTTAGCGTAAAACCAGATATAGCCATAACAAACCACGGGAAGAATAAAGGCCATTTTAATTCCAAAAGAATCGGAGATAAGACCCATCAGAGGCGGTACAATAGCCCCACCTACAATACTCATAATAATCAAAGAAGAGCCTGTTTTGGTATATGCACCGAGGTTTTTGATACTCAACGTAAACAAAATAGGGTACATTACAGACGTAAATAAACCGACGGTAGCTAAGGAAAAAAGAGCTACATAATTAGCAGTAAACATAGATATAGCCACCAACGCCATAGCTCCAACGGCGCAAATAGTGAGTATTTTGGAAGGGTTGTTTTTTTGTAAAAAGTAAGCCCCCGCCAATCGCCCTACAAGCACCAAAGCCATAAAAAGAGTAATAAACAATGCGGCTTTTTGTTCGGTTAATTCGTTAATATTGAACGACTTGGCATAGCGTATCAGAAAACTAACAATGCCTACCTCGGCCCCTAAATAACAAAACACTCCAAGCGCCCCTAAAACCGTATGCCTAAATTTGAAAATCGAAGAAAGGCGAATGTTTTCTTCTCCGGCTTCCTCAATAGAAGGCAAGCG
>VFQQ010004569.1_pt1 | contig 12101 bp, 11 predicted proteins | sample 3512341 | NCBI WGS metagenome assembly VFQQ01 (sample SAMN10412373, study PRJNA504923) | tailings metagenome | isolation source: Relicate 2 Philex TSF1 revegetated site | place: Philippines: Tuba, Benguet | collected 2017-08-29 | reverse complement strand
TTCGCCTCTTCCAGCGCGGTCTCGCGCGCGGTGATGTCCTCGTGCGTCGCGACCCAGCCGCCGCCCGGCAGCGGCTGGTGGCGGATGTAGATGCGCCGGCCGTCCTTCAGCCGCACGGTGGTGTCGGACGGGCTCTCGACGATGTCGACCGAGGTGCGCCACGCCATGTAGGCGTCGGAGCTCATCTCCGGCGAGGTGCCCACGGCGTAGCGCAGCTCGACGATCTCTTTCAGCGTGATGCCCGGCACCACGACATCCGGATCGAGCCGGTAGATCTCGGTGTAGCGCTTGTTGCAGACGATCAGCCGCTGCGCTCCGTCGAAGAAGCACAGGCCCTGCGTCATGTTGTTGAGCGCGAGGTCGAAGCGGAGGTTCTGGAGCTGCGAATGCTCCTGCCCGTTGTCCCCCAGCGACATTTCAGACGCCTTGTACACGCAGCTTTCCCCCGGTGATGCGCGTACTTCCTTACGGGTAATAGCTTAAGGTGCCGTTGCGGCTGTCACTTTGAGTTTAGCGGCGCGGTGAGTTCCCGCCGGGCACAGTTAACGAACCCGCAACCATTACCCCGCGCGGTCGCCCGCAACGGCAGCGCCGCGCGAGGGCGCCGCGGGCGGAGCCGGCGCGGCCGGCGCCGCGGAGGGGCCGCCGTTCTGGTCCGGATAGCGCGCGCGGATGTCGCGCAGGAAGCCTTGCAGCGTATCCGTCGCGGCGACGACGCGCGCGATGTCGCCGAACTCCGGCGCATTGGCGTTGAACGGCGCGGTCACCACCTCGAATGCGCGGCGATCCGGGCCTTCCGCCATCTTGGGCATGTACTTGGTGCGGAAGCGGTCGAGCCCGATCATGTCTTCGCCGAGCGCATAGGCGATGGCGGCGCGCATGATGTCGCCGCGCTCCGGCTCGGTCAGCGGCGTGAAGTCGCGCCAGCGGTCCGCATACATCTTTTCGAGTTGCTCGCCGGCGTCGCGCCAGCGCCGCGACTTCCACAGGATGTCGGCGCGCAGCCGCTCCACCTCCGGCCCGGTGAGGTTCGCGATCATTTCCAGCGCGGCATCCGGACGGCCGACATCCGAATTCGCGCGCGCCTCGATCAGCATGCGCTGGTTGCGCATTTCGTTCGGCAGGTCCGCGGTGCGCGTGTTGCGCAGCACCGTGATGGCGCGTTCGGGCTTGCGGGCGATCAGGTAGATGATCGCCAGCCGTGTCGCGACCTGCGCGCGCGCCGCGCCTTGCAGGCGGTTGTCCACCTGATGCTGCAGCAGCTCGGCGGCCTGATCGAGCAGGTCGACGCCCACCAGCCGGTCGGCGAGCTTGCGGATCATCTCGTCGCCGCGCCGCCCCACCGGCGTCAGGTCGCGGAAATCGTAGAACAGGCTCAGCGCGTCGATCGCCGGCATGTTGTCGCCCTTGCCGCCGAGGAAAAGCTGGTCGAACGCGCCGGCCGCCTCGTCGTGGATGCGCCGCGTCATCTCGGAATGCGGATGCACCGTGAGCGCCGTGCGCATGACCTGGAACGCATCGCGGTAGCGCCCCTCTTCGGCGTAGAACCGCCCGAGCAGTTGCAGCGCCTCCGCCTCGGTCTCATCGCCGCGCCAGCTCGTCGTCAGCGACTCCAGTGCCGACGTCGCATCCTCCTTGCGGATGTCGCCCATCACCTGGCGCAGCGCGACTTCGCGCAGCAGCCCGCGCGCGGACGCCTGCCGGTCCTCAAGCTCGGCGGCACCGCGGTAAAGCATCAGCGCATCGTTGTTGCGCCCGAGCCCTTCCATCACGCGGCCCTTGAGGATCGCGAGCTCAGCCCCGCGCGCCCCCACCGGCCCCAGCGTGTCGAACTCGTTGATCAGGTTCGCGGCCGCATTGTAGTCGCGCACCTCGACGGCCGCGCGTGCCGCCTCCTGAAACGCATACCGCTGCAGCTCGAGCGGCAGCGACGCGCTCATCGCGTCGAGCGAGCGGAAGCCCTCGCGGGCCTCGGCCCATTTGCCGAGCTGGGTCAACGCGAGCGCGCGCCACAGGCCGACATCGCCGCGCTTGGCGACATTGCCCTGGCCGAGATCCTTGAGTGCTTCGGTGGCGCGGCCGAGCAGGATGTTGGCGATCGCGCGCAACATGAGCGGCGTCGTGTCGTGCGTGTTCTTCTCGTCCGACACCGCGACGTCGAGCACGCCCTTCGCCTCGGCAATCAGCTCGCGCGCGAGATAGAAGCGCGCGAGATCGAGCTGCGCCGGTGTGCGCTGCGCATCGCTTGCCGCCGCCGCGGCCGCGAGGAGATGACTTTGCCGTTCGCGAAAGTCCGACTCGCGGTCGAAGCCCCAGGCCTGCGGGTCGATCGTCGCCATCGTGGCGCCGCGCCGCCCGCCGTCGCGCGACTGCGTTGCAACGAGCGCCCGCGCCCCAGGGCTCGACAGCGTTAGTCCGCCCGGCCGCGTAATGGTCACCCGGTCCGGGCCGACCTCCGCGTTGACGTCGTCGGCAAGCGGCTGGACCACGATGCCGTGGGTCGAGAGCAGCGCGTTGAATTCGAGCAGTTCCTGCGTCTTGAGAAATCCGCGCGCCGGGCCGAGCGCGGTGACCACGAGCAGCGTGTCGCCGACTTCCGGATCGGTCAGGCGATGCAGTTGCTTCGGCTCATTGAACGGGATCGCCGCGCTGGCGCGCGTGCCGAGACTGCGCGTGATGCTGAGCGGCTGTGTCGGCTCCAGCACGGCGTCGCCGATGACGACGGTCCAGACCGCGCCGTCGGCTCCGGCGCTGGTGAGCTTGGGCTGCTCCAGCTTGAGCTGCACCACCTGGCCCTCGTTCGAGCGCGCCACTGTCGCGCTTCGGACGATGCGGCCCGCCTGCGCCGCGAGCTTGCTGACATCGATCGGGGTTTGGCTGTCGAACACGAGCCACACCGTGTCGCCGCGCCGGAACACCGCGGCCGGCGTCGGCGCAGTGAACGGAAACGTCAGGCGCACCGCATCGCCCTGCCGCCGCACCTCGACCGGCAAAGTTGCGGCGGGCGCTGGCGTCGATGCCGCCGCAGCCTGTGCAACCGGTGCCGCCGGCGCCGCGCTCTCGCGCGCCGGAATGGTCTCGGGCGGCGTCACGGCGGGTGGCGCTGCAGCCGTTTGCGCGGGCTCCTTTGACGCGACGATGCCCGCCGGGGTGTCGGCGGGCTTTGCGGGAGTCTCCGCCGGTGCGGCGGCGGTTTGTGCCGGCTTTTCGGCCGGTTTGACGTCCGGTGGTTTCGGGACCTCCGAGGGCTTGGCGATCTCCACGGGCTTGGCGGGTTCAGGCGGCTTCGCTGCGACCGCGGGCTTTGCGGCTTCGGCAGGTTTGGCCGGCTCGGCCGGTTTCGCCGCGGCCGCCGCAGGTGGTGCGGCCGGCTTCTCGGCAGCGGCGCCTTCAGGCGGTGCCTGCTGGCGCAAGCGCGCCGCAGTCTCTGCGACGTTCGCGGCCGGATCGGTCGCGCCTTCCGCGCGCGAGCGCAGCGGCTGCACATCGAGCACGAAGTTGTTCTCGTCGCGGAAGGTCCGCACATCGACCTTGCCGACGAAATCGAAATTCACCTGCGTGGCGTCCTCGCCCGGCTTGGAATCGACCGACGAGATGATCGGCGGCAGCGCCGCCTGCACGTCCGACAGATCGAAGCGTAGCGGCGCCTCGAACGTCAGGTTCAGCTTGCTGTCCTGCCGCTCGGTCTGCACCGAAATCAGCGCCGGCAGCGCAAACGTGTAGCGCGTGAAGGTGGGCTGCGTGCCGACACGCACGCGCACCGCCGGCAGCGTGCGCTGCTTCTTGGCCTGCTGCCGCGTGCGCGCCGCCTTCTCGGCCTCGCGTGCGCGGCGCGCGAGATCGTCGACCACGTCCTGCGGCAATCCCGGCGGCAGGCCGGTCCAGGTTTCGGGCAGCAGGTCGACGAAGAACTTCTCGCCCGCCGCCATCGTGTTCACGGTCACCTTGCGGCCGAGCGCCAACCGGACCGCCGCGCCGTCCGGATCGCGCCGCGCCGCGCTGACATAGCCCGCCGCCTGCATCGACACCTTGTCGACCGAGACGTCGACCGGCTTTTTGAACGCGATGACGAGAATGCCGTTGGCGAGCCGCACGTCGGTCTCGACCTCTTCGGGCAGCGCGAAGATGAATCGCGCGTATCCGCCCGCGGTGCTGACCGTCAGTTCACCCTTGATCTGCTGCGCAGCCTGGGCATCCGCCTTGGTGGGAAACAGGAATGCCACGGCGGCCATTAGCGCGAGTTGCAGCGCGACGAAGACCACAACGATGCGCAGCCCCAACCGGGGTGGCACCTGGGCCTCGTCCTGCGCTTTCAGCGCTTTGAGTGTGACCGCCTTGTAAGCCATCTCTCGCCAGCCCGCGTGCCGACATCCTGTGGCGCGCCCGCACGACCAGCCTAGATCGCGGCGTTTAACGGGCACTTAACTCCTTCGCAGACACTCGTCCGTGTTTGTACTGCCCCTGCCCCGGCGGAAACGCCGTCAGGACCGCGGGCGCCCCTCGATCTTCGGAAGTTCCGCCGCCGGCTGTTGGGGCGAGGCAGCCTTGCCCATCTGCCCCGACCGGTTCGCAAGCTCGACCGTGAGCTTTTCGGCGGCCGCCGGGTCCATCAGCCCCAGAATGTCGGACATCCGGCGCGGATTCATAGCGTCCGCCACCTCGATCAGAACGCGCAGGTCGAGCCGGTCGAAGATCTTCGCGGCGTCCTTCGCCTTCATGTTCTCGTACATCGTGACGAGGCTCTTGAACTTGGCGGCCTCGGCTTCCTTCTTCTCCGCTGCCGCGCCGGTGTTGCGCGTCTCGACGTCCTTGAGTTCCTGCAGCCGCTGCTCGATGCGCTTTTCTGCGGCCCGCAGCAGGCTGTCGCGCACCTCGATCTCACGCGCGCGGGTTTCCAGTTCCTGGCGACGCTGCTGCAGGCTTTCCAGCACCGCGCGCTCGCCCGCCGACATCTGCGGCTTGGCATTCTCCGGCGGCGCAGGTGGAGGCGTATCCTTCGCGGGCTCGGCGGGCTTGGGCGGCGCCGCGACAGACCCCGTAATGTCCTCGTTGCGCGACTGCGGCGAATAAAGGTCGCGCACCCACGAATGCACGCCACTCGTCGCGGCGTTGTCCGCCTTGGCGGCGCGCGCGGGCACGGAGGGCGATGTTGTCTCCAGTGCGGCCGGCGGCGGCAATTCGACGGTGTTCGGCTGAGCGCCGAGTCCCTGCGCCTGCGCGGTGCGCGACGTGATCAGCGTGTAGCCGCCTTCGATCAGCAGCGCGGACGTCTTCAGCACGAACAGCGCCGCCGCCGCGATTGCGACGACGGGAATGAGGCGAAGTTCGCGCAGCGCACGCATCAGGCGGCGCGCTGGCGGTTACGCGCCGCGAACGCGCTGGCGGCCTGCGCGACCGCGTGCGAGGCGGGCTTGGGCGGATCGGCCGGACGCGCCGCCATGGTGATCTGCGCGAGATGCGTCATGATCTGGTGGCCGCTCTCGATGTGGCCGCCAAGCTCGCGCACAAGGCTTTCACCGATGCGCAGCTTGTCGCTGAGGTTCTGGTCGCAGTCGCGCACCGTCAGCTTCAATCCGGCGATCGCGCGCTCGGCGATTTCGGTTGCGGTGATCAGTTCCGAGATGGTCGCCTTCAGCGCCTGCTCGTCCGCCTTGAGCTTCTTCAGGCGGCCGTTCAGCACGACGCAGAACCCGATCGTGAGCAGGAGCAGAACCGCAACCAGGCTCTCGATCATCAATCCAAGGCCGTTGCTCACTGTGCCTCCATCTTCTTCGAGGATTGGTCTGCCATTTCGAACATGGCGAAAGTCGTCTTCGGCTTGCGCAACGGCTTGATGACGCGCACCGCCACCTTGTCGCCGACGCGGCCCATGCGGCCTTCGGTCAGCGTGACGTCGCCGCAGCGCACCGTCACCGTCGCGTCGGGCCGCAGATCCAGCATCAGCGTGTCGCCGACATCGAGCGACATCAGCCGGCGCAGCGGCAGCTCGGCTTCGTACAGCACGGCATCGACGGAAATATCTGCCTGGCCGATTTCGGTGGCGAGATGACCTTCCCACACCGGATCGCGGCCGAGCTTGTCGCCCATGAACATCTGCAACAGCACGTCGCGGATCGGCTCGATGGTCGCGTAAGGCAGCAGCAGTTCGATGTTGCCGCCGCGGTCTTCCATGTCGATGCGCAGCCGCACCAGGATCGCGGCGTTCGCCGGCCGCGTGATGGCGGCGAAGCGCGGATTGGTCTCGAGCCGGTCGATGTTGAAGCGCACCGGCGAGAGCGGGCGGAACGCGTGTTCGGCGTCGGCGAGGACGATCTCGATCATGCGCTTGACGAGATTGGTCTCGATCGTCGTGTAGGGGCGGCCTTCGATGCGGATCGCGGTCTGGCCGCGCCGTCCGCCGAGCAGCACGTCGATGATGGAATAAATCAGGCTGGAATCTACGGTGAATAATCCGAAATTGTCCCATTCTTCCGCTTTGAACACGGACAAGATGGCCGGCAACGGAATGGAATTGAGGTAGTCGCCGAAGCGCACCGAGGTGATGCGATCGAGCGAAACTTCGACGTTATCCGAGGTGAAATTGCGCAAAGACGTCGTCATCAGCCGGACAAGCCGGTCGAAGACGATTTCGAGCATCGGGAGACGCTCGTAGGAGACCATCGCGGAGTCGATGATCGCCCGAATGCCGGAATTTTCGTTGAGCGTGATGTCGGCGAGGTTGAAACCGAGAAGACTGTCGATTTCTTCCTGGTTCAGGATGCGTTCGGCACCGCCCTTGTTTCCTCCGGCCTGGACGAACTGTCCGCCGTCCTCGATCATGGCCGCCCATTGGGACGCCATGTCGTCGTCGCCGGCTCCTTCGCCGCCGCCGCCACCCTCCATGCCCTTCGGGGTGGCGCCCTGCTCGGCGAGCGCCATTCCCCATTCGGCTGCGAGATCGTCCTGGTCGTCGGCCATGGTTGCGTCTATCGGCGGTTACTGGACGACAATTTCCTTGAACAGCACGGCGTTCACCTTTGAAGGCGCCACCGCGAGGTTCACGCGCTTGGTCAGTTCCTCGCGCATCCGGTATAGGCCCGCGGAGCCTTCGAGGTCGTTCGGCCGCACCTCGCGCAGGAAGGTCTGGAACGCGTCCATGACGCGCGGCATCAGCGGCTTCACCTGCTCGGCGAGCTTGGCATCCTCGACTTCGAGGACGACCTTGGCCTTGAGATAGCTGGAGCGTCCCGGCTGGGTGGACTGGAGGTTCACCATCAGTTCGGGCAGATCGACGAACGTCGGCGGCGGCTTCACCGGCGCGGCCGCGACCTTCTCTTCCTTCGGGGCGCCCTTCTTGAAGAGGAAGAAGTAGCCGCCCCCACCGCCACCACCGACGACCAGCAATCCGGCCGCCACCATGATGATGAGCTTCTTGGAGAGGAAACCGCCCTTTGCGGGTGCGCCCTCGGCGCCGTCCGCGGCCGGAGCCTCGCCTTCTTTCTTGTCCGCCATCGCGATTATGCCCTGCGCCTCGCGGGGCCATCGCGTGCCGGGCTTTCGCCGCGACCATGCCGCCCCTTGAGCGCCAAGCTAGGTCCCGAATGGTTAACGAGTTCTTATCCGCTGGGAAAATATTGCCGGGTCAGAACGGTCCCGTGGCGCTTTCTGCCTGCCCGATCAAAGGCCTGAAATCACCCAAACGATTGATTAACCACGATTATTAACCTTGGCACGGCCCCTGCAAAGCATTTGGGCGTGAGGCCCCCGCCTTGGGAGAGGCGAGCCACACGTTAAGGAGCGGCAACGGCCTGGGAGGGCCAGACCCGCCCCGCAGATTGGGGAGCTGACCGATGGAGAACGCACCTCTCGTCGGACTATCGCGCCAGATCGCGCTCCAGCGCGAACTGGATATCGTGGCGAACAACATTGCGAACCTGAACACCACCGGCTTCAAGGCCGACAACATGGTGTTTCAGGAGCACCTGATGCCGGTCGCGCGCGCGAACCAGTTTCGCGGCAACGATCGCGTCGTGAGCTTCGTGCAGGATCGCGCGACCTGGCTCAATCTTGCTCAGGGCCCGGTGCAGCAGACCGGCAACCCGCTCGACATCGCGCTCAGCGACAACTCCTTTCTCACGGTGCAAACGCCGAACGGCGAACGCTACACCCGCAACGGCGCGCTCCAGATCAACAACGCCGGCCAGCTCGTCACCTCCGAGGGCCATCAGGTGGTCGGCGCCAACGGTCCGATCGTCTTCCAGAGCGGCGACAGCAATGTCTCGATCTCGAGCGACGGCACCATCTCGGTGCGCGAAGGCAACAACACGGTCGACTCGCAGCGCGGCAAGCTGCGCCTCGCGGAATTCGCACAGCCCCAGCGACTGCAGAAGGACGGCACCTCGACCTACATGCCGACCGGCGGTGAGCAGCCGCAGGTGCCGGCGAACCCGCGCGTCGTGCAGGGCGCGATCGAGAAGTCGAACGTGCAGGGCGTGGTCGAGATCACGCGCATGATCGAAGTGCAGCGCGCCTACACCAGCGTCGCCGGCATGCTCCAGCAGCAGGCCGAGATGCGCCGCTCGTCGATCGAGAAACTCGCCGAAGTGCCGGCATAACGCATGATCCCGAAAAGTGGGGACCGGTTTTCGGATCAGATCATGCGTCGCGGAATGAGCAAGGACTAGAACAATGCGCGCACTTCACACCGCCGCCACCGGCATGATGGCGCAGGAACTGAACGTCCAGGTGATATCGAACAATATCGCCAACATGCGCACCACTGGCTACAAGCGCCAGCGCGCGGAGTTTCAGGACCTGCTTTACGAACATGTGCGCCGCGTCGGCACGCAGACTTCGGATCAGGGCAACATCCTGCCCGCCGGCGTCGAGCTCGGCTCCGGCGTGAAAACCGTCGGCACGCCGCGCATCATGACGCAGGGCAATCTGCTGCCGACCGACAAGCCGCTCGACGTCGCGATCCGCGGCGAGGGCTTCTTCAAGATCAACATGCCGGACGGCCGCACCGCCTACACCCGCGACGGCTCGTTCGAACTCGACGCGCAAGGCCGCCTCGTCACGGCGAACGGCTACGTCGTGCAGCCCGGCCTCACCGTCGCGCAGGACTCCAAGGGCTTCACCGTCAACGCGCAAGGTCAGGTGTCGGTGACCCTGCCCGGCCAGACCACGCCGACCGTCGTCGGCAACATCGAGATCGCGCAGTTCGTCAACAAGTCGGGCCTGCAGGCGATCGGCGACAACCTCTTTCTCGAAACGCCCGCCTCCGGCACGCCGCAGAACGGCACACCGGGCAGCGACGGCCTCGGCGACCTTCTGCAGGGCAGCCTTGAACAGGCGAACGTCGAAGCCGTGAAGGAAATCTCCGACCTGATCGCCGCACAGCGCGCCTACGAGATGAACGCCAAGGTCATCTCGGCGACCGACCAGATGCTCCAGTCCACCTCGCAGATGCTGCGTTAAGGGGGCTTGCCATGATGATCCGCACCGCACTCGCCGCTTCCCTCCTCGCTCTCGGCCTCGCGTCCGCGTTCGCGCAGACGCCGATGCGCATGAAGAACGCCGTCACGGTGTCCGGCGACATCGTCCGCGTCGGCGACCTGATCGAGAACGCAGGACTCGCGGCGGACACGCCGATCTTCCGTGCGCCGGACCTCGGACAAACCGGCGCGGTCTCGGTGCGTACCGTGCTCGATGCGGTGCGGCCGCACGGCCTGTTTGCGATCGACGTGCGCGGCATCTCGGAGATCTCCGTCACGCGCGCCAGCCGCACGATCTCGAACGAGGACATCGAGGCACAGATCGTGCGTGGCCTCGTCACGCGCTACAATCTCGGCAAGTCCGAAAATCTCAAAGTGGTGTTCGAGCGCGAAGTGCGCGCGATCAGCCTCGAGGCGAGCATCACCGCGGACCTTTCGCTCGCGCGCATGAATTACGAGCCCTCCTCGCGCCGCTTCGACGTGACGTTCGAACTCGCGAGCGGCGGGCGACAGCAGTGGCGCTACACCGGCACCGCGGTCGAGACCGTGGAAGTCGCGGTCGCGCAGCGCGCCTTCCAGAAAGGCGATGTGTTCAAGGAGAGTGATCTCAGCTTCGAGCGCCGTCCGAAGAACGAAGTCGCGAACGAGGCGGTGGCGGTGCCCGCCGATGTTGCCGGCATGGCGGCGCGCCGCGCCATCCGCGCCGGCCAGCCGATCCGCAATTCGGATCTTGCCAAGCCCGAACTCGTGGTGAAGGGCGACACCGTCACGCTGCACTACGAAGTGCCCGGCGTCGTCATCACGATGCGCGGCAAGGCCACCGACAGCGGCGCCATGGGCGATGTGGTCGGCGTGCTCAACGTGAACACCAAGCGCACCATCCAGGGCGTCGTCACCGGCCCGGGCCGCGTCACGGTGCTCGCCCCGCAGTCCGCCCGCCACGCCTCCGCGGCGCCGTCCAACTGAACCGCAGCATCGAAGTGAGAGTCATGTCGAACACATCGCGTTATCTCGTCACCGCCCTGCTTCCGGTTCTGCTCGGTGGCTGCTCGGCCCTCGACCGCCTCAAGAACGTCGGCGAACAGCCCGCGCTCTCGTCGATCGAGAACCCCGTTGCGCAGCCCGGCTACAAGCCGGTGCAGATGCCGATGCCGGCGCCGCAGCCCGCGGTCTACAATCCCAATTCGCTGTGGCGGAACGGCTCGCGCGCCTTCTTCAAGGACCAGCGCGCCATGCAGGTCGGCGACATCATGACCGTGAAGGTCAAGTTCACCGACAACGCCAAGATCGAGAACGGCACCGCGCGCAGCCGCTCCAGCAAGGAAGACTCAGGCGTCACGGATTTCATCGGCAGCAAGCTGCTCACCGGCGATGCGCAGAAGCTGCTGCCCGGCAAGCTGCTGAGCGCGGACGGCACATCGTCCACCGACAACAAGGGCTCGGTGAATCGCAACGAGCAACTGCTCACCAACGTGGCGGCCGTCGTCACGCAGGTTCTACCGAACGGCAATCTCGTGGTCGAAGGCAAGCAGGAGGTGCGCGTCAACTTCGAAATCCGCGAACTCATCGTCGCCGGCATTGTCCGCCCCGAGGACATCGAAAGCGACAACACCATCGACTCCACGAAGATTGCGCAGGCGCGCATCGCTTACGGCGGCCGCGGCCAGATCACGGACGTGCAGCAGCCGCGCTACGGCCAGCAGGTGATGGACATCCTGTTGCCGTTCTAATCATGCCCGGAACGTACAATCACACTCAACACGAGGAGACCACGGCAAGGCCGCTCATCTCTCCCCGATGACGCGCAACGAGAGAACACAGCTCTCTCCTCTCCCGGAGAGCCCGGTGCACGAAATGTACTGCTGAGGGGAAACCCGGCGCGCAGAATGCGCGCTCCCGAAATTCAGAGCTCCCCGCCGCTCCGTGGTGCACAACGGAAAGGCGTTCAAACGCGGCCTCCGGCTCTCCCCGCCGGAGGCCGCGTGTATTTTGGCGCGTCGCTAGTAATTGCTCGGTTCAAAAACTCCGTCATGGCCGGGCTTGTCCCGGCCATCCACGTCTTGCTTGCTGATGTATCCGCCAGGAAGAAAGACGTGGATGCCCGGCACAAGGCCGGGCATGACGAATGGATAAAGCACTGCGACACGGCAGGAGCTATGCCGTCGCTTCAGACCAACGTGTCGTACAAATCATCCCACTCCGGATTCATCGCGTGGATCAGCTTCACCTTCCACGCGCGCGGCCAGTGCTTGATGTTCTTCTCACGCTGGATGGCGGATTGAATCGTGTCATGCCTCTCATAGTAGACGAGGCGCTTCAGGCCATGCTGCTTGGTGAAGCCATCGACGAGGCCCTCACGATGTTCGTAAGCACGCTTCGGCAACACGCTGGTCACGCCGACGTATAGCGTGCCGTCGCGCTGGTTCGTCATGAAGTAGACCCAGCCACCTTGCATCGAAGGATCAAAGCAAGACGTGGATGGCCGGGACAAGCCCGGCCATGACGGAGTGCTTGGGCGCGAGAATGCGCTCCAGACACCTCTTGCATCGATCCTATCATTTTCCTATATTCCTATCACCCTGCTCGCGAGGGGCGCTTCATGAGGCGTCTTGAGGTGGAGCAGGCCGG
>VFQQ010004568.1_pt1 | contig 12103 bp, 19 predicted proteins | sample 3512341 | NCBI WGS metagenome assembly VFQQ01 (sample SAMN10412373, study PRJNA504923) | tailings metagenome | isolation source: Relicate 2 Philex TSF1 revegetated site | place: Philippines: Tuba, Benguet | collected 2017-08-29 | reverse complement strand
CATGCCTACTACCGAGACAGCCTCTGGCTTTAAATTATGTGTGCGACGCAGCAGTGTTATGCTGTATCGTATACTGTGAATGTCCATAGGACTTTCTTCGGATCCTGCTTTCTACTCTGCACGTGGTTCAATGAGTCACGTACCGTGTGCTGTGCCTGTGTGCAGGTATCCGTAGAGTGCACGTCCAAGTAATCTGCAATAACCCACAACCTGAGTGCTGTAGTGCGTACCGTGTGCTGTGCCTGTGTGCAGGTATCCGTAGAGCGGTGTTTCACTGGCCCCTTCATGACATCCCTAGACATGAGTGGCTTCAGTATCACACTCATGAGGCTGCAGCCAGGCACACAGGGTGACGCCATACTGGCTGCATTAGACGCACCAGTAGGCGCAGCGGGCTGGCCTGCTGTGCCTGCTGTGGTGGCACCTGTCACAACCCTACCAGTCCCTACAGGTGCGGAGACCTCATGTATGCATGTGCGGGTGTGTGCAGGTGCGAGTGCATACGTGGGTGGGTGTATGTGGGTGTGCATGTGTGTGTGTGCGCGTGTGCGCGCGTCACAGGTCCTGCAGGCTCTCTAGACTCAGCAGCCCACGCATCCCGCCCCGCTACCCTCACAGCCTACGGTACCACACTGGAGCGTGTCATTCACAGTGCAGCACTGGCCCTGGTAGACCAGGCTGAACACCTCAACTCACTAGATGCCAAGGTAAGTCACGTGAACACAGTATGACAATGAACTATAAACTCTCTAGATGCCAACGTAAGAAGCCGCGATCGTTGGCTAGTTATGTATCCTCAGCCTTCGGTTCACAAGCGCTTCAATTTGGCCCAGCATTTCTATGACTATATATATGACTGTGAACGATGAACTCCTTGAATGCTTAAGATGCTAAGGTGAGAAGTCGCAAGTTATGTAACCTCATGTATTCTATGCGCCCATATCATGCATGCTTCAGTCTGGCCACTATGCTCAGTGTCTGTGTAGATTTAACTGCATCCAAGGGCCAGTAAGCTGTGTGTATGTGCGTGTGCGTGTGCGTCTGTGTGTGTGTGTGTGTGCGTCTGTGTGTGTGTGTGTGTGTCTCGCCCTGTTGTTACAGGTCGGTGATGGTGACTGTGGCGACACTGTCGCGCACGGCGCTCGTGCAATCCTAACGGATCTACCCACCAAGTACCCGCGTAACGACCCTGCGGGAACAGTTGCCTGCTTAGCGGCCAGTGTGAGGCAGGCCGTGGGCGGCACGAGTGGCGCGCTGTATGACGTGGCGCTGACAGCGGCGGCACGCTGCCTCAAGGTATGTGCATGCTGTGTGTGTGTGTGTGTGTGTCTGTGTGCGTGTGTGTGTGTGTGTGTGTGTGTGTGTGTGACACAGCCACTGTGTGTCGCAGGTGTGCGTCCTCATGCATATGCCGAATGTTTAGCAGCCAACTCAAGAATCCACGGCCTTCACTTGCATGGAAGAATGATGAGACATTGAGCATGTGAGTGTGTGTGTTCCTGTGGGTATGCCTGTTCGTAGGAGGTAGGTGTATCAGAGCCAGGCCCCGCAGAGTGGGCAAGGGCGCTACAAGCGGGCACACAAGCCGTAGCCAAGTACGGAGGCGCGAGGGCTGGCTCACGGACAATGCTTGACGCTTTGCTACCTGCCACGTTGGCATTAGAAGAAGCCGTCGCAGAAGGTATTAATCACGCTGAGGAGAACACACAACATTGGCCGTGATATAGCAACAGTAATACCCTCCCGAACCATGTACCTTGCTAAGGGTGCTCTGTGTGACGATGCAGAAGTTGGGCCACTGCATTCTGTGTGAAGTAGCCACATTTCTGTGTCCGCTCAATTGTCGCCTGCAGGTTTGAGTGCCACGGCGGCAGCGGCGCGGGCCAGCGACGCGGCGAATGGCGGTGCGCAGGCGACTGCGGATATGGCGGCAACGGCGGGGCGGGCGTCGTACGTGCCACTTGAGGTGCTTAAGAGCACTCCAGACCCGGGCGCTGTGGCGGTCAGCGTCTGGCTAGGCGCGGTGACAAAGGCGCTGCAAGCGTAGGCGGTGCAACCAGACACCGCGCAGGCCGGACACGGAGGCGCGGCGCGCGGATGGTGTGCTCTGTGGTGGGGCGTGTGGGGTCGCTGCCGAACGCTTGGGCGTCTGCTTTTGTGCTGTCTTGAACTCTTCTGAGGGCCTGGAGGAGCGCACTTTGAGTGCCAGCAAACCTGACATCAACTGAAAACGTGCCAAAATTTTCCTCTTGTGCGTCCCGAGGCCGGAACTGTAATGTTCTTCCCAATGTTCACAAGCTAACCAGTATCACCACGACTGCAGACAAGCAGACCAGCAAAATGTTGCAACACAGCTTGCAGGGCTTTTCAACGGCTCTAGACTGCAGAAGGACTCATAGACGTGCACAAGGGCTACACCGTTGCCCTCAAGCACCGAGGGTCGTGCAGACTTGCGTGATTTCAGCAGGGCGCAGGCGCTCCCGGCCTGCGCTCGACGTTCTAGACCAGCACAGCGTGCTAGGTGACACTGCAGACCACGCTGTCTTCGACAGGGCGCAGAATGGCAGCGCGCCAGAGCCATTGAAAGCGCTGATTGATAGAATTCTCAACGAGGAGTTCCAGGCACTGGGACCATTAGTATTGCCGTCCACAGACAGCGACGACGAAAGCGCGGAGCCCAGGTGGGTAGGGTTCAATGTGCCCAGCTTGAGCGAAGGTGTCGGGGATTTGTGCCTGTCGCTGTATCTTTGCCCAAAGGCTCAGGCAACTCGCCTCTGCCTCCGTTGCGTCCTCAGCAGACACACAGAGCACGCAAGCAGTGCAAATGGGCCGTCCGGACAGCTGTGCAGGGTGCCTGGGACACCTGCGTCACTTCGACGCTACCTCACTGCTTCCTGCCTTCGTTTGCACGCAAGCACGGCTTTCTGCCCTCGTGTACACGCTTGCAGGCAGCAGCGGTCCAACACATCGTCGTCTGAGGACACAGAGGACAGCAAGGACACTGAAACCTGTGTTGTGGCCCATCCTGGCTCCCTCTGTTGTTCCACCACCACAATCAGCAGACAACCCAGCTCTAAGAGCGTAGTCATCGAGCTCAAGACTACAGTCAAGTGAGTGGCGCAGCTAGGCTCACAGGCGCGCAAGTGTAGAGGAGAGCCAGCCCTGCACACTGCCCTGGCACATCTGAGCGTCCCTCTTTGTTCTGTCCGTGCAGGCTGTCCAACCCAGACTGCAAGGCCATCTCCATGGCAGACCTAGAACAGCTCGGCTTTGTCACCACAGCGCAGCAGCTGCAGCAGGCCGCAGGGTCGATGGCCCGCACGGGATCACGCAATGTGCAGAAGCGCCACGACGCCGTGCTGCGGGTCCTGACCTACGGACACGTAGTCCACGCAGAGAAGAGCACAAACCAGTTCGGTCACGTGACATACCGCTGCACGCTCGAGGACCCTGAGACACAGAACAAGGTGGAGGCTATCGTGAAGCCCAGTATCGAGGGACACTGTCATGGGTGGCATCGGGCTGAGATCGAAACAGTCACATACAGACTGAACAGACTACTGGGTGAGCACCGTTATAAGTGGCACAGCATACATTGTCCATCGTAAGCCTAGCATCCAGTTGCGCATAGCGCAGGGTCTCGGGCATGGCCGCAGTCGGGGCTGCGACCAGGCTCATGCAATGTGTGTGTGTGTGTGTGTAGGTATGGATTACGTGCCCCCCTGTGTGTACCGTAAGGAGATGGACGTAGACTGGCAGCACTTCAACGGAGGCACATTCATGTACTGTGAGTGACGCGTGCATCATGCACACACACACACACAGATCTCGTTCAGCGCAAGAATTGTTGCATGGGGCGTTAAGCAGATCAAAGGCATGGAGCTAAGCATGGATGTTGTGTTGTGTCATCTTGTGCAGGGGCTGAGAGCGGTCGTGAGCTGCGCAGTGAGCCCATGCACCAGTGGGGTGCCAACTCAGAGGTGGTGCTATCAGACGCACGCATCCTGGACGTGCTCATTCAGAACAGCGACAGGTGGGACACAGATAAGCACACATGTGCTGCCTGGCGTAGCAGTGATGGTCAGGAGGCCCCGCTGTCCGCTCGCCAAATCTTCGGCAGCTAAGGCGTGGCAGCAAGGTGACAGAAGTCTGCTCTTGCGCAGTCGGGTGGCTACTCAGGACAGAACAGGCTAACACCAATGGGATAAACATGTGCGTTTGCTTTTGTGCGCGCCTTACCACTTGCAGGCATCACGGTCACTTCTTGTTTGCGGAGCACTGGGCGAAGGGCAACGGCGCCACCAACGCAGCGCTCAAGGGGTGGAAGGGCACCATGCTGCCTGTGTTCATTGATCACGCAGCAGGCTTCAGGCCCGAGGCAGTAGTGGAGATGCGCCATGAGAACGCCTTCAACACAGGAGCTGCCACGCGCATCTCAGCGCGCACATACCTCAGGCTCAGGTACCCAGTGGCCTGGACAAGCACAGTTCCACATAGCCGCATGCCACCGACTCCCATCCAGTCAGGCCACCCACAGCAGTGTTGACACGGCCATGCTTGGGGTAGCGCACGATGTGCCACACTGTGTACGTGCGTGTAAGAGACGGCATAGCAACGCAATGCTTTTAATATCTCAGTACTGTGGTGTGTGTGTGTGTGTGTGTGTGTCACGCAGGTGTCTCAGCCACTCAGCGGTTGCTGAGTCTCTGGATGAGATGCTGACACCCTCTGAGCTGGACCAGCTAATGCGTCGCAGAGATGATGTGTTAAGGTACTTTGATGAGCTAGTGGCAGAGAAGGGCTACGAGGACGTGGTCATCGACTGCTGACACACACACGCACATGCGCACGGACAGATGACCACAACCACAGGTTGAGAACGCAACAGTCACGTGTGACAGATAGCATTTGAGAGCAGCCAATCAGGCTGCATGCAAGGCTGAAAGAGAGGGCAGCAGCTAGCCAGGCTGGCTGCAGCCGCAGCCAGCCGCAGCCGCAGGGGCGGGCCGCGCGAACGGCGGTAGGCAGCTCTCGGACTGGCGGCAGCCGCAGGGTGATCCAGGGTTGTGTTGTGTAGCACGACAGGGAATACAGCTGCATCAGGCTGCAGCTTGGCGCGCTGAATGACCATTTGCGCAGGTAATACTAGGACAAGCAGGTAGTATTTGACAGGCTATGTTTCGTGAGAGACTGAAGTGACATGTGTGACATGCGTGACGTATGACTTACTGCCTTACCCAATGACTCCTGCGCGCGATGCAGACGCGATTTGCTCGCAGCTTTGCAGTCATGTGTTGTGATCACACAAAGACACATCATCACACAACCTCACGATTTCCTATGAACCTTCACACTGACCTCTAACTGCATTCATCGGCTAAGAACAGGGTAGGACTAAGACTGCTTGGCTGGTCAGTTGGGCTGTTGCCTTTGGCTCAGGTGGGCTGCCATATGCGGTGCATGCTGCATGGCATGGGATACGGACAGTGCGGCCATGGGGCCGCACAGCGCATGGCTTACGGCGCGATGTGTTCTTTGCTTTGCCGCTTACCAGTGGCCTGAACGGCACGTAAGCCTGATTGTGTATCTGTGTATGTGTTATGTATACGGAGCCTAGCACCGTGCCTTTAGCATGGCAAGGCAGTTTGCATGGCGCATGGAAACATGCGGCCTTGACAGGAGTCGACCAACGTTACAATTGACCCCCACGTCCTTGTGTACGGGTGTTTGTGAATTCTGTAGATCCGTGACATTGACTGCTCTTGGCAAGCTTTCGTATCCATGCTGCTCTGTTGTACAAAGCCACTCTGGTGGCTCACTGGCGGCCTGCGCTGTTTGCACGCTGGGCGCGAATTGTTTGCCTGCCGTTTGCCCCATCACACAATCTCACTTGCTTGTTTCCCTGCCCCTCTGCCAGTGATGGGATGCGGCTCATTCTTTCATGTTCCCGTTAGTCGGTGTATGTGTTGTCAGACCCATGTTCAGTGCTGTGTTACGTACGGATGCTGGCGGACTGTGCTCGTGTTTGTTTGTGTGTCATTGCAACAAGTAGCGTGGAAAGCGAAGCATGTCAAAAGAAGTGCCTATTTCCACAATCAGGTCTTGTGTGATTACTTGTGTCATGTCTTACTACCCAGGCGCTGTGATTCTTTCACCGGGCAGGCCTTTCAGTGCGCAGCGCACTCGTGCGCGGCACACGGCCCGGACTGCTGGTTTGGCGGAGGCTCCCGCCTGTGTTCTGTGTTGCTCTTTGGGTTTTGTATGGCTTTTGCGTTTTGAGGCATAGGACCTTGGTAGTAGCTCAATGAGAGCAAGCACAAGTCACAATGCAAGCATACCTGGCTTTGGTCATGCATGTTGCGATAAGATGCTGGTGGCCGTCACGAATCTCGTACAGTTTTGCCGAGTTGCATAGGGTGCGCCGTGTTGAGTTGCTCTGGTTGCGGACGGCGGCCCAACACGCGCTCGTTGCCATTTTTATGCATAGAGAGGTGATGAGATAGCTTGTCTGCTGGTATCCGTAGTTTTGCGCGACGTGAGGGACACAGCACTGTAACGAATCGTACAGGACTCGGTTGAGACTGTTTCTCTTGGCGCGCGCCTTACGCCCGCACTTCCAGCATTTTCTGCATTCCTTAGCCCGTCTCAACACAGAGCGACACAGCGACAGTTAAAAGCACAATGCATCTCCAGACGGTGACCAATGTCAAGACCGGCACAGCTGCTACAGCAGGCGCACGACCCGCAGTGAAATCCATTGGCCCCTGCGTGGCCAGGACAGCTGAGAGAATGGACAGCGACAGGTGCGCAGCGCCAAGCTATGCTGCTAGCAAGCATGCAGGGCAGCAGGGGTGTCAGTGTGCAGCGCGACGGGCGGCTCCTGCGTCATTTGCGCATCATCAGCTGGAGGCTCTCCCATCCCCTCAATTGCTTTCTTGGAGTTGCTGACACTTTTGCAGGCCCCAGACATCAAGGACGTCTCATGTAGCCCGGTTTCAGGATGGCAAACGCGACGGTACGGGGGGGTCACGTCACACTTGCAACTCAAGCTGCCCTGTTTGTTTGCCCTCCCTGGTTTTCGCCTCTGCTGCCCTAATTCCTTACCAGCCAGCTGTTACGTGAAGCATGTGCTGCATGTCCTGGTATCTGCGCAACCACTGCTGACGCAGCCTGACGCACTTGCTTGCAGGCGGTGCAATGCCCAAAGTTCTGCTCATCGGCACGACTGGCGTCACTGGCAGGTAATGAGCATGCATCTCGCACTTGGCAGATAGTCAGCGGCGGGCAGAGGGGCGAGGGCGTGTGGGCGCGAAGCGCGGTCCGCGGATCCTCTCAGAATCTCCCTGCCCACTGAAATGATGCACGGGCGCCTGTCCCTGCCTATGCTCACAGGAGCGCCGTGGCCGGCCTGTCAGCAGCCGGTGCGCTAGATGGGGACTTGGAGTGCTACGCGCTGACACGCAACGCGACAGGGCCCGCTGCTCAGGCTCTCGCGTCTCAGGGCCTGCAGCTGGTGCAGGGAAACCTGGACAACCCCGCATCGCTTGAAAAAGCCCTGGCCAATGTCGACATGGTGCGTAGTGCTAGTTGAAAACACACTCTTCGCAGCTGTCCCATGTATGCATGATTGTAATACGTGCGCGTACGTAAGCGAGTACGTAGGCAGCACACATCACCAACTGCTACACACCAACGCGGTGTGCTTGTACCATGTGTATGCTGCACCAGGTGTACTGTCACGCGCTGTCAGTGGATGCAGCCTCAGCCGACCCTCTAGAGCTGGAGCGGGCCAAGCGACTGGCGGCTGCAGCCAAGGCAGCAGGCGTGCAACTGATTGTGTACAACAGGTGCGTGTGCTCGTGTGTGCTACATGACTTGCATGCAGCGATCAGCAGCCCTTCAGACTGTCCCCAGCCTGTGTGTGTGTGCGTGTGTGTGTGTGTGTGTGTGTCACAACCCTGCCTGCAGTTCTGGTGGCAAGGGCAAGGGCCATGGCATCAGTCAGGCAGAACAGAAGAATCGCATTGAGGATATCATCTCAGACGCAGGTGAGTTATGCCTGTATGGCCACATACACTGACACAGACACACCATGAGGCATCTGAGATGAGTGGACTTACAGTCGTCCACAGTCCAGCACCATCGGATGCAAGCACCGGGCGGCTAGGACCCATGACCTCCTGATCATCCACCAAACCGTGTATGAGTATCCGTGTGTGTGTGTGTGTGTGCGAGTAGGTGTGCCCCTGTGTGCCCTCCAAGCCACCCTATTCATGGAGGAGCTATGGAAGAAGTACACACGCCCTGGGATACTGAAGGTGTGTTGTGTCACACACACACACACACAGACACACACGCACACACACACACACACACATGCATACTCACATGCGCGCCTCACGCACATGGAGACATGTTCATGCGCCATTCGTCTCTGTGTACAGTGACTCTGGTACCTGCTTCATGTGTGTGTGCGTGTGTGTGTGTGTGTGTGTGTGTGTGTACACTGTAGGGTACATTCACTTGGTCCACACCCAGTGATAAGCCCATACAGCTGCTCGCAGCACGCGACATGGGGCTGGCCGCAGGTGGGTATACCACACACACATGCACACACACACACACATACACACACGCACACACAGACTTGTGTATGAGCGTCCACACGCAGAGAAAAAGAGAGGGAGAGAGACAGCAAGGGGGAGAAAAGAAGATGCGTTCGCCTTGCGACTGAGACACACTGTGTGTGCTGTTGCGCTCACAGGGTACGTGCTTCAGAACCCTAGTGTGTGGAGCGACAAGGCGATAGAGCTAGCGGGTGACGAGCTCACACCACTGCAGATGTGTGAGGCCTTCTCTCGCGCACAGGTGAGTGTGAGAGAGACTGATCTGTGCAACGTACGCACATTCGCTGCTCGCCGAGTTTCAGCCTTGACTGCCGTGTGGCATCTGTGTGGCATCTGTGTGGCACTGATCCATGCAACATACGCGAAGAACGTATGCTGCTATTGCTGTGCTGCTGCGGCTCAGTGGCCCATGACATGCTAGGGCTGAAAGTGAGCGCATCTGTGTGTGTGTGTGTGTGTGTGTGCGTGTGTTCAGGGTGGTATGCCTGTCAGACACTCTCGTCCCCCCACATGGCCCTTCTGGTTGATCAACAGAGACCTATGGAGGTACGTGTGTGTATGTATGTGTGTGTGTGTGTGTGTGTGAGAGAGAGAGAGAGAGAGAGAGAGTGATGACATAGCTCTGGAGTATAGACCTGTGGAGGTACGCGTGCATGCTACTTGCAACTTAATATGGAAACATGCAATGGATATGTACACTGCTGTGCACACAAAGCATCTGGTGGCCTGTGGAGCTGGGTGACCAAATGCGTCTCTTGCAACGCCTTGTGCATACATGCATTCCTGCCATCTTAGGGCCGCGCGCGAGCATGTGCAGCCACTACTGCAACCCAGAGTTTGCGCCTGGCATGCGCAGGCAAACAGTTGCGCAAGCTGTGTGTGTGTGTGTGTGTGTGTGTGTGTGTGCTCGCGATGCAGGATTGCCAAGTTCTACTCGGAGCAGGGCTACTCAGCTAACGTACCAGGTGAGGTGCTGAGCGTCATGAACATGCACACACACACACACACACACACACACACGCACACACACACGCACCAGGCACAGACATACACCAGCCGTGCGACGTCGCATGCACACCTGCGCAGACCCATGTACACTCGCGCATGCGCAAGCAGTCTGCACCAAGATAGACCCAGGGGGCAGACAACTGACTCCCATGTGGTGTGTGTGTGTGTGTGTGTGTGTGTGTGTGTGTGCGTGTGTCCTACAGAGTGTCGCAAGGCCTTCCCTGGCATGCTGACCTTCACTCAGTTCCTGGAGCTGAGTAACTGGGGCAATGCTGACCTCACATACGACCAGGGCATCAGCTTCATGGCAGCTGCACAGCCCAGGGTACCGGTTGTAAAGTGAGCGTAGACACTGGGTTCAGTGTGTGTGAAGTTAGTGTCTGGACTAGATAAGCGCTAGGGCAGTGAGTCAGTGGCCTAGTGTACATTACGATTCAGTGACGTGGGAGCAGAATGTTGATTCCTTGTGGTTGCGCTGCCTGTTCTTGCCTTGCGCTTGGGATATGTGGCACAGTTTGGGGTTTGTGTTGTGCGCAGCAAGTAGAGTGCTTCGCGCAGACGACAGGTCTGGGCGGGTGTTGCTATGCTGTATTGCTGGCTGCTGTGTACACTGTCGAGAGTCTCAGAATGCGAGCGCTGTGTTGCGCACTGTAAGCAGGGCACTGTAAGGTAAGCAGTAGGGACTCTTCATGTCCCAAAGATATCATAGCAACCTAGCTTCCTCCTGAACCTGTGCCTTTAGCGCACCAATGACAGTGTGACTGCACGGCGAGACCACACTGGGAGGCGGAGGGTGAGGGTTGGGGCCTTGTGCCAGGTGTGTTTGGGCCGCGGCCTCACAGGGTATGTGTGGGCTTCTCAAGCTTCTCAAGCTTCAGCGTCCTTGAACGTACCTCACAAGCATGTTCAAGTGAACAGATTCTGCAGGACACAGCGCCCACCAACTACTTTGGAAATCACCTTGGACACAGAGCCTCCTTTGCGTCTTTCCGCTTGACAGCCTTACAACCAACAGCTACTGACATTGAAGCGGAGGTGCCCCAGGTGCCTCCCTTGAGATGCGTACCTGACACAGGCGCACCTCGCGCACACACCTGGCCCCCTGCACTTGCTTGTCAGGATGGGCAGCGAGGGCGTGCTGGCGGAGATGGCCCTCAGGCTGGAGCAATTGTCCCGGCAGCTCCTCCAGAAGGATACGGAGCTCAGCCACGCCCAGGCGCGTGTGACACTGCTCGAACGGGAGCTGCAGTCCAGCAAGGCAGAGACCAGGGTGGCAAGGGATGAGCTGCAGCGAGAAGCGCTGGAAGGCTCCCTGAAGGCTCAGGTGCGTGCCGCAGGGTGCCGCACTTTCACACTCAGACCCTAGCTCGTTGTGCAGGAGCAGCCCGTCGCTGAGCGTGGCGCCCTTGCTTTCAAACGCCCTCGCAGCGTCTTACGGCTCAGCAAGAACAGACGCAGCAGCTTGCCGCGCAGCTGCACGAGATTCAGGCAGCTCTTGACACGCGCGAGAGGACGCTATGTGTGGTGCAGCAGGAATTCACACAGGCCCAGCAGCGCCTTGCAGAAAGGTAAGAACACACAGCACGCACAACGCTTCTCTCCTTTGCCAATTCTCCGAGCCTAAAGTACCTATGTACCTGTCTATATATGGTTACGCGTGCGCGCCGATACGTGTAAGCACAGGGCCACATGACAGCATCTGTGTGTGTGTGTGTGTGTGTGCCCTATAGGACACGTGAGCTCGCTGAGAAGACTAGCTTCTATGACAGCGTCCTAGAGGCTAAGGAGTCCTCAATCAGCAGCCTGCAACAGCTGCTACATGCACAGACACAGGCGGCACAGGTGTGCGCACACACACAGCCGCCTACACACTCACACACGTCTACTGCCCAACAACAAGCAATGAGCACGTACAAAGCTCTCAGCAAGCCACCACATACCCTCCCATGCTGCAGAGAGGGGTGGCCAGAAAGAAGGGCACGGAAACAGTTGCAGGCGTGTTGTGTGTGTGCCTGCTTCGTACACTGTGCTGTCTTACATGTGCATTCACGCACTGCATGCTTGTCTCACTCACTCACACACGCTTTGACCCACTGCAGGACCAGCAGCGTGTGTGGGAGGACGAGCTGCAGACGCTACGTGACGCCCTCAGGGCAGCTCAAGTGTATGAGTCTGACGCACGCGCTGATGACCAGCAGCTGAGGGGACTCAAGACACGTGTGCTGCAGCTGGAACAGGATAATCATGAACTGACAAAACGATGCAAGTACGTGATGGTCCCTAAGTGCACACACACAGACACACACATACATGCACACAGACAACAGCTGCACAGACAGACGGGCGCGCACAGGTGCACACATACGCATGCACGCGTGCGTGGCCTGCGTGATATACTTATGAAGGCCCTGTGTGTGTGTGTGTGTGTGTGTGTGTGTGTGTGTGTGTCTGTGTGTGTCTGTGTGTGT
>VFQQ010004567.1_pt1 | contig 12104 bp, 19 predicted proteins | sample 3512341 | NCBI WGS metagenome assembly VFQQ01 (sample SAMN10412373, study PRJNA504923) | tailings metagenome | isolation source: Relicate 2 Philex TSF1 revegetated site | place: Philippines: Tuba, Benguet | collected 2017-08-29 | reverse complement strand
CCTGGCTGCGCGTCATTGTGGAGAAGCCGTTTGGGAACGACCTGCAGGTGGGACACAGGGCGTGGTTTTTGTTCTGCAGAAGAGGGCCGTCTAGCGCGCACTGCAGAGCCACATGTCTGGCTGTTTGCACTCCGTCCAAGGATGTTGGCTGCTCCTTTTGTTCCCTGCCCCACCACCCACACCGCAAGCTTCCTCGAACTACATCGCAACAACCGCATTGGAAACCCACTCCCTCTCCCACCCATCCCCTCATTTCCTCCCCCCCCCTTTTCTTCAAGAGCTCCGAGGAGCTGTCCGACATGCTGGGCAAGCTGTACCCAGAGAAGCAGCTGTACCGCATCGACCACTACCTGGTGAGACGGTTGACTGTCATGCTGGTTTGATGGGATGCATGCCTTGTTGAGGTGGTGCTGCTGTTGATGGGTCACTCGCTAGGGGGTGCGATGGCTGCACACACGTTTCACAGGACGCTCCCGCTACCGAGCTGCATGCATGGCACAGGGGCTCACTGGTGCATGAGCCACCTTTTACTTGTGCAGGGCAAGGAGATGGCGCAGAACCTCTTTGTTATGCGTTTCGCCAACATGTGAGGCTTGAATAGGAAAGCAACAACATAGCAGCAGCAGCAGACCAGCGGAGATGGCGTCCCCATGCGGTGTTCCTGTTCCGATTGCTGCGAACGGCCGTTTCGCGCCTTGTGTGGATCTGGAGTGCAGCATGGGAAACGTGAGCCAATGCGCTTCGCTGAAATTTCCCTGCGCAGGTTCCTGTCGCCGGTCTGGAACCGCAACTGCATCAGCAACGTAAGGCAGGGGCTGCCTGCCATGCAGGAGCAGCCGCCTGCAGCATGCAGCGCCAGAGCGGGCTTCAGCCTGTCCATGCACCAGCGTTGCAGCAGCCTGTTCTGGTGCCCCTGCTCTGCTCTACCCGCGCACACGGCTGCGATATTGTGCGGTCGTCACTTCCCAACACCCGCAGGTGCAAATCACGTTCAAGGAGGACTTTGGCACGCAGGGGCGGGGCGGCTACTTTGACAGCTTCGGTATCATCCGAGACGTGATCCAGGCGCGCTGGCTAGCTGTCTACTTGATCTGCTCTTGCTGCTGGTGATGGTAATGCTGTTTCTGGCGCACCGTGCAGCAAGCAGTGCCGCTGCTCGAGACTCGCTACCGAGGCTGCTCCAGCTTGCACCGGTGCTGTGCTGCCTGGCTCCCTTCAGTTGCTTAAAGACCTTCTGTGTTGCTCTTGCCGTCCCTGCCGCCCTGCAGAACCACCTGATGCAGCTGCTGGCATTTGTGGCCATGGAGAAGCCGCTGAGCATCCACCCGGACGACATCCGCGACGAAAAGGTGGGGAGGGGTGTGCTGCGTGGGAGGGCCGTGCTGCAGTGGGGATTGCTGAAGCGCACATGCGCCAGGCAGGGCAGGGCCGCTTGCACCCCGCATGCTCGGTTGCTGAGTGGGTTGCAGATTGCATGCTCATCATCTGTGGCGCGACTGGATGCCACCTGGGTGCAGCGCTGCTGGTGCCCATGCCCTGCAAGCTCTGCTGCTGCTCATTCAAAGCCCTGTGTGCCGGTGCCCTTCCGCACCTGCCCATCAGGTCAAGGTGCTGCGCTGCATCAAACCGGTCAGCGATCATAATGTGGTCCTGGGGCAGTACGTGGCGGCAGACGGGCAGCCGGGGTACACGGGTGAGTGTGCAGGTGCAGGGTGGGTGGGTGGGTGGGCGGGGTAGGTGGCGGGCGGGCGGCTTGTTGGTGAAGCTGTTCCAGCAGGGCTTGCAACCTTGAAGCAGGCTTGCATTCCGTGAAGCAGGTGCCTCCTACCACATGAGGTGTCATGCTGTGGCTATACTTACCTCTTGGACCGCCCCCGTGCAGACGACCCCACGGTGCCGCCCGGCAGCAAGACGCCCACCTTTGCGGCGGTGACACTCTTCATCGATAACGACCGGTGCGCCGCCCTCTGCCTGTTGCTCGGAGCAGCGGCCAGCAAACTTGGACGGTGCTCGCAAGCTGCTTCTTGCATCCGCTGGCCAGTCACCTCATGCCATGACCGCCAGGCTGCCGCATCTATGGTACCCACCCATTTCGCCCTGCCGCCGACCCCCCTTTGCTGCTCCAACCCGGCCTCCCGCTACGCCCGTCCCCCTCCTTTGCCTTTGTTTCTCCGCAGCTGGGCGGGCGTGCCCTTTGTGCTCAAGGCGGGCAAAGCGCTGGACGACCGCAAGGCAGAGATCCGGGTGCAGCTGCGGCCCACGCCGCACTTTGTGTTTGGCGGTGACCCGGAGACGGCGCGCAACGAGGTGAGGAACAGCACTGGTGGTTGGCTTTTGGTGGCGTCAGCTGCTGCTGCTGCTCAGCTGTCACTCTGCAGCCAGGCGCCTGCGCTGGGTGTTGCACTGCACCGCTACAGGTCTGTTCCTGCCCGTAATTTGCATGCCAGCCCTAAGCATGGCGGCCAAACAGGACACTCACGCCTGATTACCCTTGCCTCTTCACCACAGCTGGTGGTGCGGCTGCAGCCGGATGAAGCGATCTACCTCAAGATGATTGTGAAGCGGCCAGGTGCGCTGGGTTTAAACAAGGGGTCCGACCAGCAAAATACATGCTGCCGACCACAGGGCGGAGTTTGCAGGATGATTGTGAAGCGGCCAGGTGCGGCAGAGGAGGGTGGTGTATGGGTCCAGCGCTCCACCAAGCACAGTGCAACTGTGCTCGATTTTTGCTGGCCAGTAAACACAGGCACGCGGCACCCCTTGCTGCAAGTATCTCCGGTGGAAATGCAGCTCTCAGACCGCCTGCAGGCCTAGAGGATGGGCACCACAACCGCGCTGGATTTGCTGCAAACGTTGCTTGCCTCACATCAACCCGCATGCCCCCTCAAATTCCTTGTCTTCCCCGCAGGCCTGGAGACGGGGGACACCGCCATCAGCGAGCTGGACCTCGACTACGGCAAGCGCTACCCGGTGCGGCCACTGTACCTGCACTGTTCTTCTGCACATGCAGCCGTGCTGCAGAGGCTTTGGGCACCCCCGCACATGCCTGTTCGTGCTGCTTGAGCCGCACTGCTGCCAACAGTCCGCACGAGACCACGTGCCGGGCGCATCTCGCACCACGCTTGCATACTGCTGCCCACAGCAGGTTGGATGCAACCGAGTGCTATGCCGCTCGCTCCCAAGTGGGTCGGACTCTTTTCACCTCTTATCTCGCCACAAATTTGAACCAACCCGCAGGGCGTGGTGATCCCGGACGCCTACCCGCGCCTCATCCTGGACGCCATCCGCGGCGACCAGCAGCACTTCGTGCGCAGGTGGGCAGGCAGGCATCCGCACTTGTGCGCAAGTAGGCAGGCATCTGCACTTTGTGCGCAAGTAGGCAGGCATTCGCACCGCCGCAGAGCAGCGAGCGCTGTGCAGTGTGTGCCCTCGGCCAGGCTGGCATGGTGTGCAAGCACTGTTTGTCCTGGCTGCTTGGTGCCCTGCTGTCGCGGCTGCTGCCACAGGAAAGCAGCTGCCCGCCCTCCCTCTGCGCCAACGCTTGCTGCCCTGCCCGGCGGTACAATTGTGCAGGGACGAGCTGCGTGCAGCCTGGGCCATCTTCACGCCGCTGCTGCATGCCGTGGATGCGGGGCGCCTGCCGGTGCACCCCTACCCATACGGCAGCAGGTGCGCTCTCCTTCCCAGTGCACGCGTACTGGCAGCAGCTGGATCCTGGCCAGCACAAGCCCAGCCTGGCCGTTGCTTGCCCACCGGCGCTTGGAGCTGCTGCAGGGGCGCAGACAGATGCACATGAGCTGCTGGCTGCACTTGCTGCTGCTGCACCAGCATGACCCTTGCACAAGCTCATGCCCCCATCCTGCCCGCATACCGCAGGGGCCCCGAGGAGGCGGACGAGCTGCTTGCGCGGGCAGGCTTTGTGAAGAACCGAGAGTACCGCTGGCCGCACGTGAGATGGAGGGAGGGAGTGGGTGTGGGAATGGCAGGCAGGGATGCACATGGGTGGTGGCAGGGCGGTCCCCAGGCATAGCCGGATGCCTGCATCGATGCAGTTGCACGCCGTCCGATCTGCATGCATCCATGCCTGCGACAGACTGCAGCAGAGCCCGCACTGCTGTCAACACTGCTTGCTTGCTGACGCTTGTGCCTGCTGCCTTGGCGCCCGGCCCACAACCTTTGCCGCAGGCTGCGCCGAGCGGCGGCGGCGTGAGCACGGCAAGCGTGGACACTGTGGGCACCGGCGGCGGCAATCCCAAGCTCTAGCCTGGCTTGGCTGGTTTGCTGCAGCCATCCACTTGCGCGCTGCCAGGCCGCAGGCAGTGAGTGTGGCTTGGATGGGCAATGGATGGATGGAGCAAGATCAAGAGGCAGCAGCAGAAGCACCTGCAGAGCCGTGGCTGGAGTGGCAGCCTTGCATTGATGTTGCTGAACGCCATCGGCGGTTGTTTGTTTCAACAAGACACTTACCGTGTTGTGTATCTTCGGCTTCTGAGCATTGCTACAGACCTGTGCTTTATCGATGCAATGATGTAAATATCTTCAGCCTCCGGCAGCAAGAGCGGCGGGCCGGCAGGGCTGCCGAAGGCTGCGCCGCTGGCGGTGTTCCCACAGGTTGGCCGATCTTCTACTGACGCTGGAACAGATGCAAGAAGGGATGAACGGAGCACTCGCTCGGCGCCTCCGCCCCCATGCAGCCTCGCGTTAAGTGACGAGAGAGACTGCTTCGGTTGGTGAGACTGCTTGCAGTCGCGTCATCTCACAGAAAACAGCGCAGGCGCCCCGTCCCGAGCACCCCAACTCGACTTGCGTAGCTGTCTTGCGCGCCCCTGTCGGCAGCAGCTGCCTGCACTTCTGGCAGCCTCTGATCAGCCCGCGATGACGGGTGAGAACGGCGGCAAGGCCGCCCTGGCCTTGCAAGTGGACGACGACTTTGGCGCCCTGGCCGGCGAGAGCCTGGAGGCCAAGGTCAAGACGGCCGTCGCCTCCAACAGGTGGGGCAGAGTGCCGGAGCAAGGGGGCGGTATCGCAAGGGCGGGGGATGGGCGTTTGAGATTTGCCGCCGCCGCCGCCAGCCGCCGCCGCTCGGCGCCGATGCTGCTAGGTCCTCACTTGCCCGGCGTGTTCTGTGCAATTCTTCGCAGGGTGGTCGTCTTTGGCCGCAGCACCTGCCCGTGAGTTGGGTGGAGAAGGGCAGGGGGCATTGCAGCACGGGTGAACAGGCACTTTTGCCGCGTTCGCCGGCACGCATGCGTTCCAGCGGTGTGCCGCCCCACGGTCCTGCACGCCTGCCACTACGCGTGGTCCACCTGCAGCGCTGGGCTGCCTATAGTATTGCCCTGCCCTCAGCAGGGCGCAAACCGCTTGCCCATCCCTTGGCTGCTTGCTCCCGTTCCTGGAACATTCCTTTCCAACCCGCCCGCCCTCCCCAAGCAGCTTCTGCATCGAGGTGACCCGCACCCTGGTGGAGCTGGGCGTGCCGTTCGTCTATTTCCGTGTCGATCAGATGCCCGATGGCGCCCAGGTGCGGTAATCGTGCGCTGTGGTTGGGCGGTACTGCTCCCAGGCGCTGTTCCGGTAGCTACTTGGTGCAGCAGTTGTGCCACACAGCGTGCCTGGTCAGTCGGCTGGTGGGGTCTGCTGGCACAGGACTGCACATAGACAGATTGCGCAAAGCACACACCGGCTTGCCCAGCAGGCCTAGCACTGGCTCCCAACCTTTCCTGCCCTGCCCTGGCTTCAACTATTGCCCTGCCCTGCCCTGCGGCAGCTGCACGAGGAGCTGAAGCGCATGACGGGCCAGAAGACCGTGCCGTGAGTGCCAGGGCCGGGGAGGCAGATGGGCAGGTGGTCTTGATTTTTTGTGATCTGTGTGCCTTCCTTCTGTTACTGTCTCTTTGCCACTTCCACATGCAGCTACGTCTACATCAACGGCGCACTGGTGGGCGGGTGCGACGCCACCAAGGCGCTGATCGCCTCGGGCGAGTTTGACAAGATGGTCGGAGGTGAGTGGTAGGGAATGCAAAGGCAGTGATAGGCAGGGCAACTGTTTGCTAGGGGCTACTTTACTGTTTGACAAGATGGTCGGCGGTGAGTGGAAAGGGGGTGATGTCTCGTAGGGCGACATCTCACAAGATTATGTGCCAAAGGGCAGGGCGTCTGTGGCGCCTTGCTGGCTTGCTGCTCGGGCGATGCAGTGCCAGCCTGGCGGGCAGCCAGTGCCGGCCGCCTCTCATGTGCGTGTAAGCTCGCTGTTTGGAGGCCACCGGTTTGTAGCCTGCTTCCTCACCACCAGAAGCCCACCAACACCCAGCCGCCCACTGCTTGCAGGTGCATCCGCCGGCGGCAAGGAGGCGCTGGGTGGGCAGGGCCCACCGCGCCTGCGCCTGGCGGGCGTGGACGAGGACGCCCCGCGCGTGGTGGGCGCCCTGTTTGAGTTCCCCAACACAGTGGACAACCGCGTGATTCGCCTGGTGGCGGTGCAGGTGTGTTGCTTTTCAAGAATTAACTGCTGCTCGTGTCGCCGTCAAAAAGTTGTATGGGGGCGCAGTCGTGCGCTTGCACTGGCAGCGGTTGGGTTGTGGACACACCGCGCTTTGTCTGCTCAGACCATCCAGTTGACTTGGCTGATCACGTTTGCCGTTTCCCTACTCTGCCCCACACTCCCCTGCCCCCCCAGGTGTTCTCCATCTCGCTCTGCATCTCTGCACACGAGTGCCGAGTCACCTTGGCTGACAAATGCTCCCTGTCCTGCCTCCTCCTGTGGATTTCCCTGCAGGTCTTCTTCATCTCCCTCTTCCTGGACACCTTTGCATACCGGTGCCGAGTCAGCTTGGCTGACCATGTGCCTCCCTTTCCCTGCCTCCTCCTGTGGATTTCCCCGCAGGTCTTCTTCATCTCCCTCTTCCTGGCCATCTTTGCGTACAAGAAGCAGCAGTCGTGGCACTGGGTGGCCGTGGGCCTGCTCGTCGACTTCTGCCTCCGCTTCTACGTGAGCAGCTGGCCTGCTTCGCAATGGCTGCTTGATTTGGGCAATAGCTGCCTGCTTATCTTATTGGGTGGTGGTGGGCGCCTGCCTGCTCGCCGACTTCTACCCTGATTACGTCTCCCAAATGCGCCGCAGGCGGGCGCCGGCATCTCTCCCCTGGGCTCCTTTGCGATGATGGCGGCGGCAGGTGAGGCAGGGTCTAGCTGTTGCTTATGCCTCGTATTTTGCTGCATGCAGCTGCCGTGCTGTTTGCTGTGCTGCCCCATGGCAGTGACATAAGTAAGTTGGCTGCTACGTGCTTTGCTGCACCGTTTGCAACTCCCTCCTCTCCCTCCCCTAACCTGCAGCCATGGATTTGGTGCTGCCGCGCCTGGGTGTCCAGACCGGCCCCATCTGGGGCGCCGGCCCGCCCAAGCAGTTTGCAGGTGCGCTTTGGCAGTCCACTGGTGGCAGGCCGGCCAGCGAGCAGCTGCAAAGACGTCGGGGCGCAGGTGCCGCTGCTGCACACGCACCCATGGTGCCGCGGCGGGGGTGCCACAAACGTGTCTGCCGGCTGCTGCTGTGCAAGATGACGTGCTGACCAGTCACGCACGCCCGCCCTCTCACGTTTGCCACACATCATTCCTTCCCGCCCGCAGTGTCTGTGGGCGTCATGTTCTCAGCCATAATCGTGGTGCTTCAGTTCTGCCACGCCTGGCAGGCAGCCACCGTGGTGGCGGCCGTGCTCTGCTTCTTCGCGGGCCTGGAGGCCTTCCTCAACTTCTGTGCAGGTGCTGCTTGGTGGGGTGGTTTCGTTTGGGTGGGGAACGAAAAGTCAGGGGGGCTGTGGGGTAGGGAAGTGCGCCTGGAGGCCTTCCTCAACTTCTGTGCAGGTAAGTGATCAGTTGCTTAGCCAGGTCAGTGTGTTGGTGGGGCTGGGTACCGGTGCCGCAAACCAGCGATCTGCCTGCGAACTGCACACACCACAACTTGCAAGCCTGGCGCATGACATGTATCCCCCTCCTACCCTCCTCCTCTTCTCCCGCAGGCTGCTGGTTCTTCCAGCTGGCAATCAAGTACGGCACATGCCAACCCCTTCTGCTCGTTTCTGTTGCTTTTTGTCAAAAGGCAGTTTATGCTTCTTCCTGTCCGTCCGCAGGCTGCTGGTTCTTCCAGCTGGCCATCAAGTATGGCATCGTACCCGACACAGTCTACATGATCCACATCAACACTCTGCCCGAAACCAAGTGAGGCAACGGCGCGCGCTGGCTGCTGCTGGGCCCGGGGCTGCAGGGGCTGTGGCTAGGCGTGCAGCCAGGGTGCCAAGGCAGTGCCTTGAGCGGAGGGTCGGATTGTGGGCGGTGGAGTGCTGATGCGGAAAATGGTCGTCCACTCTACTTCGCTGGTTTTTCTGCAGCTGCACCCCTGTGCACCGACTCGAGCACTGGCTCTCCTCCCTTCCCGCCCCTCCTGTCATTCCCATGTACCACTGACACTTGGTGCAGCTGCAAGTGTTGCGATTGGCCATGAACAGCATTCCGCACGACCCACTCAAGCACCAGCATTCCTCCCTCCCCCTCCCCAGGTACCACTGGCGCGAGTGGACCAAGGTCGTCAACCCCGACCAGCCGCAGCGTGTGCGTGAGCCCTTTGCCTCGGAGCTGCGCCCGGGGAGCAAGCCCACCAAGATCGACCTGACCTACAAGGCGAGCGGAGCAGAGGAGTGGTTGAGAGCAGAGCCTTGCATGGCTTTGAGAGTGAACCGCCTGGCTGCAGGTTACATGTGGCAGCTGCTTTACAACGGCAGGGCAAGGCGCGTCCGTCCCCAGTTTGCGCCCACAGTCCCACCTGCTGCCGAGACAGCCAAGGTCTGCGAGTTTTGCACTTTGTGTCTCCACAGGTGGGCAAGACGGACGACTGGGAGCGCGAGTCTTTCGACTTCATCAAGTGAGTGTTTGCTTTTGATCTTGTGTTGCATTCATCAATGTGCGCCACACGCTTCACTTGGTCAAACTCGCTGGACGTTGCACCTGTCGCACGCACGCACAAGCCATTGTTGCGCTGTGTTTCGGCCAGTGCGATTCAGCTGCTCCATATCCGCTGCCAACTGAATGCAGGCACTCCAGCCCCTTCCTCCCAGCTCCTGCACCCACTCTATCTCATCTTTAATTGCCCTTCATCTTCAACACCCAACGCAGGTACTCCAAGTCCGCCTTCTTCTCGGCTCTGCATCTCCTGCCTCCTGGCTCCAATCTGTTGGATCAGATCCAAACATTTTTTCTTTATTTGCCCATGCAGGTACTCCAAGTCCGCCTTCTTCTCGGCCATGATCGGCCCGGTGGGCATCGCCGCGCTCTTCAGGTGCGCGCCATTCGTGTATCTCGCAATCACAGCACTCCTGCACCACAAACTGCATGCATCGCGCGTGCACGCATGCGCAGCCGCTGATGATGTGCCTTGGAGTCACTAGCCTCGCACCCAACCGCCGTCGGCAGGCGCTGTCCCAGCCATATCGAGCTGTCCTGACCGCACTCCAACCGACCCCTGCAGGTTCTGCTCGCTCATGCCCTTTCGCTTTGGTCGTCGTTAGGTACTCACTTGCGCTCCCAACGACTTATTGGCTCTGCACAGGTTCTGCTCGCTCATGCCCACAATCGGCACCCCTGAGCTGGTGTGGAAGATCATCGCGCTGCTGTCCCTGCCCTGGACCGCCTTCTTCCTCATCCCATGTAAGCCAGACGCATGGCTTGTGCGGTTGGCCAGTGGGGGGATGGTTCTGTGACATTTAAACACTGGGCCGTTTGTGTGGAGAAGTAAAGCACGTGTTAAATGTTCCCATCTGTGTTCCCCTCTCCTGTCCACAGACCTCTTCAAGTGTGTCATGTACCCGCACAAGGTCAGCGCTGCGCATGCCGTGCGGTGCCTGCTGTGCTGTGGTTGGGTCGGGTGCTGTGCATGCTGTGCTGTGCCTGGGTGGGGCTGGCACTGGGGGCAGGACCGGTGGGCAGGGCATCTTGTTTGCCTTGCGCTGGAAACGGTTGCCTATCAATCGCATGCTAGCTGTACAGCTCAGCCCTGTGCCTGCCGCTCTCTCCCTCCCTTTATCTCGCCTGCAGATCCGCCAGGAGTGGATGGTGAGGCTCAGCTGCAGGCCTAGCAGCACCGCAGCAGGCTGCACTGGCTGCGGGGGGATGAGGCCGGCCACGTATGGGGAGGACAGGGACGGCAGATCGTCTGTGTAGCGCTGCTTTGGGGGCTGCTGCGCCCAATGGCAGGATCCCGCCCCCGCCTCGCAACATTCTTTGCTGACCTGCCTTCCCATCCGTGCAGCACCCCATGATGAACAACGCCTTCTCGATCCCCTGGATGACCCTCGTGGTGCGTGGCCGCTGCCGTACATACATGCACATGCCCACCCTGCGCCTTGCATGCGCCCCCCTCGGCTGCCACTTGCATTGTTGTCCCGAGTGAGCCTGATACTGTGCGCACACACCCGAGCCTGCTTTCTGGTGCACTAAAAACCCCTCGTCCTACTCTTGCTGTGGATTCTTTGTGTGCAGGTGTATGCCTTCCTGGCCGACCACTACTCCAACACCTGGTGAGCGAACACTGAGCCCGCTGAGCCTGCTGCCCGCCTGCTGCAGCTGTTGCTGCTAGTACTGCTGGCCTGAGCCTCCTGCTGCTGCCGCTGCTGCTGTTGCTGATGGTGGTGCAGCTTAACTCTCACAATGCAGAGAGGCGTTGCTGCAGCTGTACCTTGGAACCGTTGCCAGCAGCAGCTTGAATGCAGTAGCGCTGGAGTAGCTGTCTCACTATTCTTGCCTCCCGCCAATGCCACTCTGCAGGGCCAAGGTGTTCTTCTGGATCGGCGCCCCGCTCACCATGCTGTTTGCACGTGAGGCGGCTTTGTGGCGGTGCTGGCCATTCGCTGCCACCTGAGCTTGTTGGGGCGACTGTCAAGCCGCATGCAAACGTCGACAGAGTTCAACCATTCTGCTGCTACATTACTGCTCAGCGACCTGGCTTACCTTGCCTTCTCCCCTGCCCTGCCAACCCCGCCTCCCAAACAGTCATCATCGTGGGCAACTGGCTGTCCACCATGCGCCATGAGGGCCTGGTCAACGGCGGCTACCAGATGGCGCCCGTGGGCTGCTTCATCGTGGCAGTCATGGGTGGGTGTGCCACTGGGCGGGTGTGGCCGGCCCCGGCTGCTGGGAGGCAGGCTGGCAGTGCACAAGCGGTTGCACAAAACACCGGGGTGCAAACTGACATGGCTGGAGAAGCGGTAGGTGCTGATGTGCCGCCGGCGCTGATGCGCTGCCGGCGCCCAACCCTTGCTACCCGCAGGCCCCATCATCGACCCGGGCTACGCTGAGGTGTCGTTCCTGTGGTTTGGTTTCGCGCTCCTCATGTGAGCACAAGCGAACCGATGTTGGGCAGCACTGGCTTGCAGTGGTTGGCTTGCTCAAGCATCCAGCACGCCTGCTTGTGCTGCAGCCGCCTGTATTTAACCACCTGTCTGCCTGCTGCACATTGCTGCAGGTGGATCACCCTTTTCATCTTCACCTTCCAGCGCACGGTGAGCCGCTGGCCCACAGACATTTCTTTTTCAAACTGCTTACACCTCGGCTGCATACTCCAGCTAGCCCAGCATGCGTGCCTGCTGACTCCAGACACTCAGGCTGTGCCTGCCTTTCCTGAAACCATTGCTGTCAACCTTTCTATCCATTCCCACCCACAGATCGTGGGGTACACCGCCGACCCCCGCGGCCGCATGTTCTCAGCAATTTGGATGGCGGCCCCCGCTGTGGGCAGCATCGCCTGGACCGTGCTCACCGCCGCGCGCTGGGCCATGACCGGCGGGCTGGTGAGCCAGCTTGGGGAAGAGGCAGACGCAAGGTGCCTGGTTCTTCCTCCCCAGCGCTGGGCTGCTGCCGGCAGCTTGGCCACAGCTCCGCTGCGTGTCGAGGCTGCACTTCTTGTAAGGATCGCTGCTGCCCCGTGGCAGGCGGCCCCTTCCATCTGCCTCGACCGCGTGGAACCTTGTGCCCTGTGCTTGCCTGCAGGAGGCAGTGCGGGCAATGCTGGGCGCTATGCCGGAGGGCAACCAACTGGTAGGCAGGGCAGGCTGTTGTGTTGC
>VFQQ010004566.1_pt1 | contig 12107 bp, 20 predicted proteins | sample 3512341 | NCBI WGS metagenome assembly VFQQ01 (sample SAMN10412373, study PRJNA504923) | tailings metagenome | isolation source: Relicate 2 Philex TSF1 revegetated site | place: Philippines: Tuba, Benguet | collected 2017-08-29 | reverse complement strand
AGTTGTGGCAGGCCTGGGTGGGGCTGGGGGAGGGCTGCAGCGTGTGCAGGGATGCAAAGGCGCGCCAGGGAGGGCCTCGCAGGCGGCGGGCGCTTCGGGTTGACCCGCCGGCGGGGGCGGCGACGCCTGCCAACCTGCCGCTCAGCCAGGGGGTGCATCAGGCCTTTACCCTGGTGCACTGTGCATGTTTCGTTGCGTTTGATTGATTCAAACACTTTGGGGTTGCCAATAAACATTGTTGTAAAACCGGGTGTGATGTGGGTGCTTGGCAGCGCAGCTGATGGGTGCTGGGCACACGGCAAGCTGCCGCGCGCGCTGCTTCCCAGTGCACTGGAGTGGCCCAGACCATGGCTTGAGATTGTTACAAACATGCATATGGTTGACAGAGACGAGCCATCAATATGGCATAGGTGGTCAAACTTGTGACAGGCTGACAGATTAAGAACACCAGGCACAGCAGAACAGAAAGGGCAACCGACATCGGGACCCACCGACCTTTGAGTTCAGTAAAGAATAGGGGCAAGCGAGAGCAAATCCCATCAGAAGCATGCCGTTACCTCGCAGGCGATGCCGCCTACGGGCACTTGCTTTGCTCAGCGCGGCGCGCTCATGCCTGCTTGCCGCCCGGCAGCTCCTCCGGCGCATCCTCGTAGTGCGACAGCGACACAGAGTGGAGGGAGCCGGGGCCGCCCTGCTCCACCGCATCATGGAAGCCCTCTGCCTCCCGTGTGCCCGCCTCCAAGTCAGCGCCAGCTGCGATGGGCAGACAGATGCAACGCGGGTGACGAGTTTGAAGTTGTAGTAGCGGCAGCAATGGAAGCAAGCTACTGTCCACTACATGTAAGCGGCAAACCGCGGAGGCAATGCAGCCTGCAGACCCACCGGCAGCGGTGTCGTCCGTGCGTGTGGCGGTAACGCGCCCCTCCGCCTCGTCCGCCGCGCTCTGCGGTGAAATAGAACAAACAATTGGTGCGCATCCAGCTGTAGCCGGTCTCATTCGGTGATGCAGGTCCTTGCCAACCACAGCCCGCGCCCAGCACTCATACAGTGCAGCCAACTGGGCCCACTGCCCCTGCTTTGTATCCAGCTCACCGAGTGCACCGAGGCCTCGGGCTCCTGCGCAAACAGCTTCTCGTCCTCGCCGCCCTCCACCACCACCTTGCGCATGCGCTCAGCCTCCTCCAGCACCTGGGCGTGCTGCGCCTCGCTGTGCAGGGGCAGGGCAGGGGTGCAGGGAAGCGTGCATCGGTGGCAGCAGGTTGCAGCTGGTCGGTGTAAACGAGCTGTCTGCCGGCGGGGCAAAAGTGATTGTTTCGGTGGGGCCGCGGCAGGAAATGCCTGCCTTGTGATGCCTAGCCTTGCCCAGGCACAGCCAGACTGCAAGCACGTTGCCGCCACCTGGGCACTCACTCGAACTTGAAGGAGGGGGACAGGTAGCGCTGGCGCACCTCCTCGTCCGCACCCTTGCCGGGAGCGCCCTGCAGGTCCAAGCAAGGTGCAAACCGTCAGCACGCTCCAGCTGCGGCAAGCCCTGAGCATTGTCCGCGCACAATATACAGCAAAACAAACCACAGATGAGCGCTGTTGCCAGTGCACAGCTGCGAACCCGCTGCTCACCAGGGTGGCGGCCTCCTTTGCGTCCATCTCTGCGGCGCTGATCAGCGACAGGCACTCCTGCGGGCGCCAGAACCGCTTGTGCACCGCCATGCTGTGACAGGGTGGGCAGGTGCAAGGCAGAGAGTGGTCGGCAGGGCGGTCGTGGTGGGGGGGATGCTGCTTAGAGAATGTTTGCTCAGTTGCATACGAGATGCAGGAAGACCACTGATGCATGCACCAGCTGGCTGGTCTCACGTGAACATGATGTCGAAGATCCAGAGGATTGCGCAGAAAACGGGCGGGCCCACGCTCTTCTTCACGCCCAGGATCGCGACCTGCGATAGGACCGGGGCGACAGGGCGTAGTAGCGGCACAGGGGAAACGAGCTGGCTGCCTGCGGGTGCCATCTTCACATGCTGGTCGGGCCTTGCCACACGAGGCAGCGTACACCTGCTGCTCAATCCAGGGCCAGGCGTGCGCTGAACTGCTCAAGCTCAGGTCTGGCATCTGGCATGCCCCCCCCGCCAGCTCACCATCATCAGGTGCAGGAAGGCCAGGCCCACCATGCACTGGTCAAACACCTTCATAAACAGCTGCGGGCAGCAGGTGGCAGAGGCGAGGGCAGGGAGTGAGGCCAGGGCAGGATGCTAAGTTGCAAACATATAATGGCAGGGTAGCTACTGTTTGTGTCAGCAGGTGGTCAGCTGCCTGGTGCTAAATGAGCCCAGCTGATGCAGCCTGGCGTGTGCGCATGTGCATGCTCACCAGTCCGCCGGTCTGATACACGTTTCCGTAGGTGTAGATCAGCTGATACTTCCTGCAAAGGGTGCGTATCCGGGGCAGCAGCAGGCAGGACGCCACTGAGTGCACGTCCAGCATGGGTGCGCCCGCTTTCTGAGCAGTGGCACAACCATGCATGCAAGCTGTCCAACGCACCACACCAAATACTGCATCGCATAATAGAAGCAGGCCACGGGGGTGATGACGGGGCAGATGATGCAGAACACCTGTACCAATGGGTGTAGGAGGAGTGTCGGCGGCATTGGTGGCACCGCTGTGGTGGTGAAGCGCTGCACTGCCAAGCAGACGAACTCTGGAAGAGCAATCCCAGCTGGCAGGTTGATGCCAACGAGTGCCGTGTGCGGCTTGGATGCACATCAAAGCTCACCAGGCCCAGCAGCATTGAGATGGTGTTGTCCGGGATGAGGGTGCCATAGGTCATGGTCTGGTCCTGCCACAGCCGCGCCTGCAACGCCAGGGCAGGTTCACAAAAGAGTGGTTGGTGAGCAGCAGTGGCGTAGCTTCCTACAAATGGTGCAAGGTGTCGCGGTTGCATCTCTCCAATCCAAACTGCCCTGCTGCCCCATGCTCACAAAACGCCCCCGCACCTTGGCTCGCTCGGTGCCCGCCAGGAAGCGGCTCTTCACCCAGAAGATGATGAGCGGCACAAAGCGCATCAGGCCAAACGCCGAGTCCAGGAAAGCACCAATGAGCTGCGTCAGTGAAGGCAGGCAAGAGGGAGCGGCATGAGCGACAGTGGGGGCAGTGCAATGCGCTGGCAACCCGCAAGCATCGAGTCAAACGTTGTCCGATGCCTGGCACCCGAAACCAAACTCTTTGTTTGGTGGGGTCAGTACATCCCAGCAGTGACGCAGCAGGGGCCCCTGGGGCCGCACCAGGTAGGTCATGAAGAAGAAGGCGGTCTGTGGGGCGGAGGTGCCGATGATGGTCACAATGGAGCCTGCAGCAGCATGGAAGGCAGCAACGAGGGAGCCAGCTGCTAAGCACGCCTGCCTGGCCGCGTCACAAGGTGCCAGAGCGGTTGCAGGTCAGGCATACACTCTCAACATGAGCGCACTCGGGTTATTGATGAACTGGTCCAGCTGGTTGGCGAAGGTGCCGGCAATGAAGGAGCCCAGGAACACGGTGATGACCTGCAGCGTGTATTGGGGGGAGGGAACAACAGTTGGCCAGCTGGAGCGAGCTCCGTTGGTCACCAGCGCGCACAGGGCAGCAGCATTGCACAGTCTTGCAAGCCGGTCCACAGTTGGCGGGCGCACTGCCGGGTTCATGCGAACTGCTGAAGGAAACCAACAATTGCTGGTACAAAGTATTGAGAATGAGCGGTCAGCCAGCGACAACGCAGCAGCGGCTGACCTGGAAAATGAAGTAGCGGCTGATGAGGCCCAGGTCCACCTGGGTGGTGGATACCATGCCCGACCACTGCAGGTACAGACGGAGGAAAACAGGAAGGGTGGGTGGCCGAAACGTTGGTGTGAGGCCTGTGCGGCAGCCCCTGCTGGATTGGCGCTGACTGCCGGCTGCTTGGAGAGCGCAGTCCTTGAGAGATGGCGCCTAACAAATGTGACTGTGCCTCCAAGCAATCAGTAGGACTTGCCTTGTTCATGATCGTGATGACGATGGGCACAATGATGAGGAAGATCTGAGAGGGGGCGAGGGGACAAGAGCAGGCGTGGGCAAAGTGCAAATTAGTGCAGCGCCAACCACGGCCGGAGAAGCTTGCGTCCATTACCGTGTAGGAAGCAAGCATGCCCACAGGATAGGAGAGGGGCCCCAGAGCAAGCCCATGCCCACCTTGAGGGCCAGACCGGGCAGCATGCCGGTGACGAGGGCGCCGACGATGGGGATCTTGTTGAGGAAACTGCAGAGGGGGTGTGGACAGGTTGGCAGGCTGTCGGGCCTCTCTGCACTGTCAGCATTGCGGACTTGCAGGCTAGGACATGTATGTTTTGGCTGTGAATGCTGCCTGCTGCTCGCAACTGCTGGAGCATGCAAGGTGGTACGCACATGCCAGGGTCCCAGGCAGCTAGCTGGCCTGAGAAAAGTTGATAGGAAAGGCGCAATACACAAGGCGGCTCACTTCAGGAAGCTGTTCATGGTCAGCAGGCCCTGCACTGCCGTCACCGGGATCATGAAGAAAGCGGCCATGGCCCAGAAGGCGGCCCACATGGCAAGGGACCGGCCTGTGCAAAGGGGCGACGAGGCAGCTCAGAGCAGGTTGAACCTTTGCTCAACATGCATGCCATGTGCATTAACACACCCCTGCAACCAGAAACATGCATGCAATGTGCTCTGCTGCCCATGCATGGCACTTGCAAGCCAAGTTGGCGCCGGCCCACCCACCAATCCACCCACCTGTGCGCTCCCACACCCGGAAGCCCAGGTTGGGCCACAAGATCTCCTCGGCGCGAGGCGCGCCCTGGCACCGCCATGTGCCCAGGTTCTCGCTCATCAGCGTGCGGGCAGCCACCACCTGTGGTACGGCGGGGAGGAGGGGGTGAGGGAGGCAGCAATGAGGTGTCATGTGGGCGGCGTGCATGTGTGCAGAGCACATGGCACAGCAGTGCTGGACATGGCATGGCACGGCATGGCACTGCCCCGCAAACAGAGTGCAACACAGAAACAGCCTGGCATAAAGGTGCATTGCGACGCACACCGTGTGGCCACACCATGCCGCGGCATGCCATGCCGATGGGTCACATCTCACGTCAGCCATGTGTCACCATGCCTAGCGCTTGCTGTGCGTGACTCATCGTGGCAAAAGAACAGTGTCCACCGCCCTCCCCCCTTGCCACCCGCCCCACCTGGCTGGTGCGGTTGCGGAAGGTGGCAAAGGCGGCGGGGAAGACGTGGCCGGGCTCTAGCGCCTCCTCCTGTGCCTCCTTGATGGCCCGCCGCAGCTCTGTAAGGCGGTCGCTGCAGGCACACAGACATGGGGTGGCATGGAGATGGTTGTGAAGGTGTGCAGGATGCACCTGGCGTGGCATTTGAACTGCCAAGGGCATGCTCGAAAGACTGATTGAATGCAGCCGGCCACATTGCGAGGGACACACATGCGGGCAATGCATTGGCGGGCAACGCATGCCTCACCGCAGGAACTCGAGCGCCTCCACCTTCTTGGGCTTCATGCCGTACTTCTCCTTGCCCCAGGCGCCCATGGTGGCCCCAATGACTGTCATCTGCAGCATGGGCATGTTGCATGGGTGAGTTATGCCATCAGGGAGAGGGGCGCATGGGAGAAGCAAGCAAGTCATGTGCGTCACTGCAAGAGACATGGGGAGCTGCCAAGGCATGGAGCAGTCTCCCATATGCATGCCTCTGGTCTCCTCAAAGTGCACCAGGGCACATCATATGCGCACACCTGCTTGACTTTGAGCTCCTTGCCACGGCGCTTCAGGCTGATGTAGTTGTCCACCATGTCTGCAATGGAAATAAAGGGCGGAGCATGGGACACATGGAGGATAATGCCCTGCAACTAGCCGTCATGCCAGCTGTGCATCTTGCCATGCCGATCAGCTGGCCCAAACCGCATGCAGGTTCATGCAAGCCAGCCGCAGCACACGGCCGCCGCACCAGTCAGGGCCTGCTTGCGCTTCTCATACTCAGCGACCAGTGGGTCCAGCTTGCTGGTGTCATGCACCATGTGCACCTGCAGAGGAGCAGCAAGTCTCTGGTCAGGCATACGTTGCACGAAGAACAATGCAAGGTGTGACAAGCATCAGCAACGCAGCGCCAAGCACCAGCAATGCAGCGTGCACACACCACGCACCGCGGACAGGTCTTCGTGGTAAATGCGGCGCAGAGTCTCTTCCACCATGGCCGCCACGCTGCCGTCATGGGCCTGGATCTGCCGGCGCAGCAGTGGGGGGAAGAGGCATGCAAAGGTTGCTGTCGTCCAGGGCTGCCTTTGCACAGCGGCCTTTGCACAGCGGCCCATGGCGTTTCATGGCGTGGCATGGCGTGGCGCGGCATGGGGCGGCGTGGCGCGGTCAATATGGGCACGGCATGGCATGGCATGGCATGTCCGGCCATGCCATGCACATTTTACTTGAGAACGCCCTCAGGCATGCTCTTCACGCGCCCTTGTGCCTGCGCCCCACCCACCTCATTAACAGCGGTGAGCCACTCGTCTCGCATCTCCCATCGACCCGTTGTCGCATCCACATTAATAGCCCCGGTGCTGAGTGCTGCCGCGGCCGCTGCGTTGTCGGCGGCTGCATGGCAGGCAATGGATGGCAGAAGGGCGAAGAGTGGGACACATGCGGCGCTGAGAAGGGAGGCGCATGCTCCTTCCCCTGCCTGCTGCAACGCACAAGCTTTGCGATGCCACTCCATTACATCATTCCATTGCCGCACCCACCCGTGTTCTTTGCCAGGTCGATGGGCACATCCACCTTCACTCCCTTGGCCAGGTTCTTGCCCTTGCTGGCCAGCATCTCCGTCTGCTGGAACGCCTTCTGCTTGATGCCTGCACACCGCAAGAAGCGAGCGGCAGCATGGTGAGTTTGTGTACCCCTTGCTGGACGTGCCAGGACATGCAGTGCAAGCCTGCGCGGACAAGCATGGCTCGCTCGCTCTTGATGCCACAGCTGGCTGGCCGTATTGCTCACTCTTGGGGATGATCTTGAGCAAGGTGCCGTCAGCCCGGTTAGGGATGGTGCCATAAGCCACACCGGGCACATCCTGCGGTCAGGGCGAGGGCAGGCATCAGCAGTTTGAGCTCGGCAGCAGCCCCCAGTGAGCAGGGCAGAAGAGCGCGCTGCAGGCAGTGGTGTCCATGCAGCAGGTGCTGCAAGCGGCAAACACACGTTCTGTCTGCCCCATTCTAAGTATTGGTCCCCACCTGCAGCAGCACAGTGTGGCTCTCGGCGCCCGCTGGCTGGTTGAGCAGGTGGAAGATGCGGAGGCGCAGAGCCTCCTTGTTGTACCTGGGACAAGGAGTGTGTGCCAAGCAGGGCAGGTTTTGAGGCAAGTGCAGCATGGTGGAGCAATCAAGGGGAAGGCAGGCAGTGCAGCATGCATGGCCATGCAGGCACCAAAGCATGAAGGGCCCAGCGCTGGGTTGCACGCCCCACTGAGCAACCCTTCGCATCCCACTCACTTCCACAGCCACCAGTAGACGACAAAGGTGACGGCCCATGTGATCACAGCGTGCGCCCACAGCGCGGGGTCCCTCGAGGGGATGTTGCTGATGGTGGTCTTGTCCTGCAGGGGGTGCACCAAGGTGTGACTGGGTCGATCCACATGCCTGGCAGCATGCGGAATCGTGAGCAAAGAGCTGCCCCTCAAGCATCATTCCCCCTGCTGCGGACAGGTGCACACGATTTGCAGAGCCATGGCACTGCCCCGCCTCCAACCCCACCCTGCCCCCTCAGCAGGAGGTTCGCACCAGGCTTGTGAACGTGTAGCTTTCACCGGTTGCATTGTTAGTCGCGGTGGTGTTCTGCAACCAAGTAGCCGTCGATGAGCAGAGTGGGGGTCAGCAGCAGCCTCTCCTTCTTCGTGCCTGGTCACGCTATGTGGAAGACAGCAACAAGACGACTAAGGCTCCGCACACCCTCCACCCCACCGCATACCCATGAAGTGCAGCACCCCGTGTTGGCTTGCCAGCCCATGCCAGCCACCCGTGCCTTACTCACCGTGGCAATCAGGTTGTCCACCTCGTCACCCACGCAATTGATAGGCAGGATGATGACCATCACCAGGAAGCCGACGCACAAGAACACCTCGAAGCCTGTGGTGTAGTGGTGGGAGTGGAATGACTGGGGCAGGCATAAGAATGATGAGGGCAGGCGTAAGAATGATGAGGTGGGCAAAGGCCGCAGCCATAGGCTTGAGAAGCATGGCACCGATGTCCACAACGCAGGCCAAGCCAGGGCTGGTGGCCAGCCATGTAGGTCCTCATGTTGAAAAATGTATGGACCGCAAGGCGCACAGTAAGTTTGGAACGGCACCGCAGTGGCCTTGCCACCGTTGATTTGCTACGCAGTCGTGCCAGCAGGCCCGGGGAAGCAGGCTTGTCTCGAACACCCCTGCACGTCCTGCAGCTCACAGCCCTTCCCCCACGCACCCATTCGAAGGATCTTCAAGTACATGGCGGCGTCCACGCCGGCGCAGCGGATCACCTCCGCCTCACTCATCTTGAATACCTGCATCAGCAGCGTGGGGGCATGGCGCCAGGTGCGTCCAGAGGTGGCGAATTGCACGCAGCGCAAGTCATGCCCACCACAGAAAATCAGCCGCGCAGCTAAAGCCAGCGGTTTTGTCGGCTTGCAAAAGGCGCGGCAGCGTCTCAAGCGGCCGGCCGCCACACGGCCCGCACCTGGGGCACCCATCCGCCAAACGTCTTGGCTAAGGGCGGCGGTTTCGGGTACCCCTCCGTCTCCACGTAGCTCTTGGGAGCATAGAACTTGCGGGTCAGCTTGGCCAGGCGCCACCTGGGAGGGCCGGAGGCAGGGGGACACATACAGCCGGGGGGCAGGTGCGTGGCTGCCAAGCCATGCCCAAACAACGGGCCGCCACAGCAAGCGGCACAGAATCCATGCCACCCTTCCGCCCCTCCTGGGCGCGCTCACTTGGAGAAGAGCAGCACGGCGACAATCAGGATGATGGCATAGATGCCCACGGTGATGGCCAGGGACTTGCCGCTGACCGCCATGGTGGCCCCGTGCCTCGCCCGCTAGCGCGCCAGACTGATACCCCTGCTGCTTGCGGGTGCGGGATGAGAGGAGCAGCTGCTCGCTCTGCCAGGAAGAGGGTTGTTACGCCCTGGCAGCCTTCAGTCCCGTCGGATGGGCGCTGCAAAGGGAGGCAACCAGAGGCCCGGCACTCGACCGCGGCTTGTAGCGCGCGATTTGTGAGGCCTGGCGGCAGCGGCGGCGGCCGGCACTGCAGCAGCCCTGGGTGCGGGACGGATTCGGGTGCTGCCGGCATCCCAAGCAGTGCAAAAGCAACCCCGTATCAAGGCCGGCCGGCCTGCTCTGGGACGCGTGCAGTCTGTGGCGCGAGCAGCTTCCGCCCCAGCAGTGCAGGCCAGCAGAGGGCCAGAACCGGCTCAAGACAAGCTCACCTGCTTTATGTGATGATGCCACAGCTGCCAAAGGTCTTGGCGACAGCCTCGGCGGCACGGGAAGACAGGCGCGTCCTTCCAGGACGCTTAGCAGCGTGCCGTAGCACTTCAGGGCCACTCTCAGTTGCAATTCAAGAGGTGGGTCGCCCTACAGTGGTGGATTGCGACGTTGCTGCGCTGGCCTCGATGGCGGCGAGCTTAGACGGCTTTCACCTCTCGTTTAGCGCTTTCGCATGCTCCGATCAGCATTTACAGCAACTTTGGGGATCTAGGCGAGGCTTGCAAGCCACCAGTCTTGCCCCTGCAGGGTTTGTGGCCTGCTCGCACACTTGCCCCAGCGATCGGCCGTCCCATCTCCCTCAATTTATCGACCCCACTGCATTAGGAGAGCGTTAGGCGGCGCTAGCTTGCAGACGCGCTGGGGCGCCGTCAGTATGGGCGAGCCCGAGACTGCTAGCACCTCGCAGTCGCCAGATGGTGCGCAGTGTGGTTGCTCTGCACCCGGTGCAGGGCGGTGGTGCAGCTGGTCGTGCCGCCGCCACTGCCGCCGCTGCCTGCCGCCCTCCACCAGTCGCCTCTCTCAGGCCTCCCTGCTGCGCTCTCCTGCTACCGCTGTGCTCTACAGGCCCTGCTAATGGAGCTGTGTCCAAGCCCGACGGCCTGTCGGCCTCGCCTTCGCTAGCCAAGCGCAAGCGTGAGTGGGTATCTGTTCCGTGCTGGACCACCCGTGGGGTGCAAGCACGGCTGCGGAGAGCGAGCGAGAGAGCAGCTGCCTCTTCCGCTGCGCTCCCTAACCGCTCCAACAACGCCCGCATGTGGCACTGCCCCCTCGTGCCCTGCAGTGGCCCGCAGCATGACCACGGGCGAGGCCAAGGCGGCGCTGGCGGCGGCGGCCGAGGCGGAGGCAGCCAAGAGCATCAAGGGCTCGGCCATCGCCAAAGTCGCCTTTGCGTGCGTGCTGCTTACCCTGCCTTGGCTTTTGCTGATGTAGCTGTGCTGCTCATTTCATACATGCACTGCCTACGAGCATGTACGGCAGGCTGCGCCTGTGTGGCTTCCGCACGCTCACCCCGCGTCCTCTCCTGCCCCCGCCTGCCGCAGCGGCTGGGTGGGCATCATGGCTGTGGCCGTCAAGTGGCTGGACCTGATTGGCTGGGAGATGGTGCTGGGAGCGGGCCTGGGCGTGCTGTGGGGCGTGGGCCTGGCCACCGCGTACCGATGGAACCTGAAGCGCAAGAACGACCGCCGCCAGCTGGTGGGTGGGACTTGGGTGGGGCCGGGAGGACCGGAATGCGGCGGACGGGTGGGGTGTGGAAGTGGCAGGAAGCAGAAGCCTTTACACGGCACACACCACGCTGTCATGTGCTGCTGGCCACTGGGCTCTCTAGATTCAGACTTCCAAAGCTCCAAGTCTGCTTGCCCCTCCGCCCCCTGGCTTTGCTGCGCAGCTGTCCATCATTCCGGGCGCCAAGGGCATGCAGGAGCTGCTGCACCACATCCCTACCTGGATTTCGTTCCGGGAAACCGAGAAGATGGAGGTGAGGGCAGGGCTTGGGGCCCGCGCGTGCATGTGAACATGGGCATAGATACGGGGAAAAGCGCTGTTCTGCATGCTGCTTGCCTGCTTTTAAGCGTGCCTTTCGTGCCTGTACAGGCTGTTTCATATCTGGGCGCAGCCGTGACGCTGCTCAGCCTCCCTGCTCTCTCCCCCGCCTGCCTTTCTCAGTGGCTGAACCGGGTGCTGGAGAAGGTGTGGCCGTACTACGATGAGGCGGTCTGCAAAATGGTCAAGGTGTGCTGGGCTGGGCTGCGTGCCTGTGCAAGCAAGGCAGCAGGCACTTGTTGCATGCAACTGGGCAGGCACGGTTTGGTGCGATGCTTCGAACTGAACCTGTGGGCTGCAAGCGTTTGACCAGGTGCACCAATGCACACCTGCTGTCTCATTCCCTTGCTCGCCCACACACCACCCCGCTCTGCTTTCCTCCCTCTCACCTTGTCCTGCAGGAGCAAGTGGAGCCGCTGATGATGCAGTACAAGCCGCCCGGGCTGATCAAGAAGATTTACTTCCAAAAGCTGACCTTTGGCGACGACCCCTTCCGGTGCGCCGTGCTGCTCCTGCCGTAGTGCACTAGTTACTGCACTCCGGCGGTCTCTGCATGCTGCATAGTATGTCTGATTCCTCCCTCCGCTGCTGGATGTTTGCGCCCCGCCAACTCGCCGCTTCCCTGGCCTGCTGTCTGCAGGGTGGAGGGCATCCGAGTGGACAAGGAGGCGCAGGATGAAGTGTGCATTGAGGTAAGAGAGCCCCAACTGCTGCCGGCCCTTGTGTTGCTCTGCAGCATTTCGCAAGCAACCAGCCCTCTGATGTGCAAACAAGTGGTGGAAATGCTGCTGGTTGATGAGGGTCAAATGCAAGGAGTCCATTTCTGGCCAAGCCCCTGCGCTTACCCCTGCGCTTGCCTTCCCCCACTAATGTTACAGGTGGATTACCGCTGGTCGGGCGACGCCAACATCTTCCTTGCCATCGAGCTGCCGGCGGGCGGCAGTGCCACGCGCATGGTGCCCAAGGTGTCCAACCTGGCGGTCAGGTGGGGGAAGAAGAGGGGGGCTGCATGGGGGAGGCATGGAGGCATGGGAGGGT
>VFQQ010004565.1_pt1 | contig 12108 bp, 10 predicted proteins | sample 3512341 | NCBI WGS metagenome assembly VFQQ01 (sample SAMN10412373, study PRJNA504923) | tailings metagenome | isolation source: Relicate 2 Philex TSF1 revegetated site | place: Philippines: Tuba, Benguet | collected 2017-08-29 | reverse complement strand
ATCTCGTCCTGGTCCTCCTGATCGAGATCCTCCAGGATGTAGACGGCGTCGTCCGAATCGAGCTCCTGCACCGCCTGCGCGATCTGTGCATTGGGCAGGTTGTCGACGATGTCGAGGCGGATCGCCTCGTCGACCTCGGTCAGCGCCGAGAAATCGAAATCGGAGCCCAGAAGGTCAACGAGTGCCCTGCGCTGCTCGGGCAGCAGCGCTTCCAGCAGGTCGCCGACTTCCGATTGGTGCAGATCCCCCACTTCCCGCTTGAGGGCGAGGATGTCGCGATCGGCTATCGCCGCGCCGATATGGGCGACGAAAGGCGCACGGATGACACCATCCTCGCCGTAGATTTCGGCGTGGACCGGTTCGGCCTCGTTGTGCTCCTCACCTTGCATGATTTCCCCGCGACCGGTTTGAAGGGAAAGGGTCAGTGCCGGTTTAGAACAAGACGCCGCCGGATAGAAGCCGTATGACGGCCGGAAAAGTGTGCCAATCCAGGCTCCTGCAAGCGGCCAGGTCCACCCCGCGAAAACTCTTTGCCGGAACGTGCGATTATTGCTTGAGATGGCCTTGTTTCGCCGGAAACGATTTGCTACACGCCGCGGGCCGGTCCACTCCGGCTCCTACCACGTGCGGTCGTGGCGGAATTGGTAGACGCGCAGCGTTGAGGTCGCTGTGGGGCAACCCGTGGAAGTTCGAGTCTTCTCGACCGCACCATTCTCTCTCCGAGAATATAGCCCTTCTGCGGCCTCCGGATTATTGTGAGATCGTTGGAACGGCGATCGACTGGCCATCTCGATCAGAGGTGTACCAGCCGACCACGGCGCTGAGCCGCATTTCTGCAACAACGGCCTGAAGCGTTGTCCAGACCTGTTTAAACCTAGTTGGCTCCACCGAGCTCCTTGGTCATTTTGCAGAAATTGTCATGCTCCTTGGCGATAGCCTCGTCGCCGCATTCCTTGTTCATTCCGGCTCTGTCATCATCGGTCAACGCCATCCAGGCCGCTTTGAAGTCGGCATCGGATTTCAGCGTCTTCATGTCCTTGTCGGTATAGAAAGGTGCCATTTTCTCGGGATTATCGAGTGCAGAAGTTCCCTTTTCCCCGGCGGCCAAAGTTGCGCCGGTCATAACTGCAAACACCATTGCACTCGCACAAAGCAGCTTAGTCATGGTTCTTCCTCCTGGTTCTGAGATCTCTGAGCAGCGATCTCCTGAACCAACGAAAGGTTTATCCTATCGTTCCAGAAAGCTGAGTGGCGTCGGCGAAGCCGCTCCATGGGAATGCCGCCTCATTTGGAAATCCATGCAGATCGCTTCTTTCCCGAGATGGAAGTGAGCCAACCTGCTGGGACAATCGCCGGAACTGGACGTCGGCGCGGATTGACGCCATATGATGATCAGCCTTTCCGTGAGCACCATGACCGAACGCAGCCAGATAGCCACGACGTTCCTGCCCTTTGCCGGTTCCGCGCCGGTGGAGTGGCGTATCGAGTCGGGTCTCACCGACTACATACAGGCGCTCGACATCATGGAAGCGCGCGCCGAAGCGATTCGCGCGGGCACCGCAGGCGAGATGATCTGGCTGGTCGAACATCCCCCGCTCTACACTGCCGGCACCAGCGCGCAGTCAAGCGACCTGATCGACCCGGATCGCTTTCCGGTGTTCAAAGCCGGCCGAGGCGGTGAATACACCTATCATGGGCCTGGCCAGCGGGTCGCCTATGTGATGCTGGATCTCAAGCGCCGGCGTGAGGACGTACGCGCTTTTGTGGCTGCACTCGAACAGTGGATCATCGCAACTCTCGCCGCCTTCAACATCAAGGGAGAGCGGCGGGAGGACCGCGTCGGCGTCTGGGTGGTGCGGCCCGACCGGCCAATATCACGCGACGGAGCCCCGGCCGAAGACAAGATCGCGGCGATCGGCATCCGCCTGCGCAAGTGGGTCTCGTTCCACGGCATCGCCATCAATGTCGAACCAGACTTGTCGCATTTCGGTGGCATCGTCCCTTGTGGTGTCACCGATCATGGTGTCACCTCGCTGGTCGATCTCGGCTTGCCGGTGACGATGGCTGATCTCGACATTGCCCTGAAAGCCGGTTTCGAAACCGTATTCGGGCCCGCTGAGGCACCCGAGGTCGAGTTGCGTCGCAAGGCAGGCTGAGGGGCCGGTTCTGGCCTCCTCCCTGTCCCACACTCCTTGGAGATTGCGGCACGCAAATCTTAAGGAAGAAGGGGCGCGTGCGATCATCGCAAGTATCCGAACGACACCTCGCGCCGAAGCTTCATCGATGCTGTTTCTGAAAGATTAGTCCGGATACCGGTATCCGGTCAGACTATGGTCTGTCTTGGCGGCCAACCGTAGCGTCGGCCTTTTTGCGTTTGCCACGGCCCCCGGCCGTGGCGTTTCCCTCACATCGCGCCGATCCACATCGCCATCGAGACGAGGAAAGCGCTCATGCAGACAAGAGAGGCAACGTCCTGGATCAGGTCGGTCATGGCTGGCTCCTGTTGTTAATATGTACGTAATTTGTTCTAATTTTGTTCTAAAGTCAACGGAACAAAGCAGCACCACCGAACGATTCCGGGTGGTGCCTGAAGCCAAGGTTAAGGAAAGGTTGATGGGGTTGGAGGAGCGCCCGCTTATGCCGGGAATTCATAGGGCTCGCCCTGCCCGCTCCTCATCAGAAGGTCATGGACGCAAGGTTCGATAGACGCGAAGGAGGTGTCAGCCAGCTTCGAAGCGGTGCGAGCTTGCCTTGGCCATTGTCACGCGGCGGCCCATGCCGGAGGCGAGCCTGTGGTGAAACGCGCCCAGCAGACAGGCTCGGCCGTCACTCGTACCTCAGCGCCTCGACGGGATCGAGCCGCGCCGCCCGCCAGGCCGGGAACAGCGTTGCCAGGAACGAAAGCACAAGCGCCATGGCGACGACGGAGAGCGTCTCGCCTGCTTCCATCTTGGCCGGCAACTGGTTGAGGAAATAAAGCTCGGGGTTGAACAGGACCGTGCCAGACAGCCAGGAGAAGAACTGGCGGATGCGCTCGACATTGAAGCAGATCAGAACGCCGAGCAGCACGCCGGCAATGGTGCCGGCCACGCCGATCGCGGAACCTGTCATCAGGAAAATGCGCAGGACAGCACCACGCGTCGCACCCATGGTGCGCAGGATGGCGATATCCTGCCCCTTGTCCTGCACCAGCATGATCAGGCCGGAGATGATGTTCAGCGCCGCCACCAGCACGATCATCGTCACGATCATGAACATGACGTTGCGCTGGACCTGCAGCGCCGAGAAGAAGGTCTCATTGCGCTGGCGCCAGTCGCTCAGGTAGACCTGCCGCTGCGCTGCCTCCTCCACCTTGGGCTTGATCGCTTCGACATCATCGGGACTGTCGAGATAAACCTCGAGGCTCTGCGCCTTGCCTTCCGAATTGAAGTACATCTGTGCTTCGGAGAACGGCATGTAGACGATCGAGGCATCGTATTGTGACATGCCGACCTCGAAGATAGCCGTCACTGGATAGCCTTTCACGCGTGGCGTGGTGCCAAGCGGGCTGACATCGCCGTCTGGCGAGATCAGCGTGATGGTGTCGCCCAGCGCCAGGCCAAGGTTCTCGGCCATTCGGCTGCCGATGGCGACACCGCCTGCGGTGTCGAAACCGGCGATCGAGCCCTGCTTGATGTTGTTGGCAACCAGCGTGATCTTGTCGAGATCCTCGCCGCGAATGCCGCGCACCAGTGCCCCGCCGCCTGAGCCGACATTGCCCTTCGCCAACACCTGGCCTTCGACCAGCGGAATGGCGTATTTGACGCCGGGAACGCCGTTGATGCGCTTGGCAAGCTCGGTATAGTCCTCCAGCGGCAGATCGACCGGCGAGACGATGAGATGTCCGTTGGTGCCGAGGATGCGCGACAGCAGCTCTGCCCGGAACCCGTTCATCACCGCCATCACCACGATCAGCGTGGCAACACCCAGCATGATGCCGACGAAGGAGATCGACGCGATGACCGAGATCACCGTTTCCTTGCGGCGCGAACGCAGATAGCGCCACGCCACCATGCGCTCGAAACCTGAAAAAGGTCCGGCGCCTGCCCGCTTGGCTGCCGCAGCCTGGCTCATGCGGCGGCATCCAGGCGCAGACTGATCAGGCGGATCGGATCGATGCCGTAGGAGCACATGGAAACGACGTGTTCCTTCCTTACAATGGTACGACCTTGCCTTCGGCCAATGTCACGCGCCGATCCATACGGGCGGCGAGCTCATGGTTGTGCGTGGCGATCATGGCGGCCAACCCAGACTGCCTGACCAACGCCTCCAGCGCATCGAAGACATAGGACGCCGTCGCCGGGTCCAGATTGCCGGTCGGCTCGTCGGCGAGAAGCACCAGCGGTGCATTGGCAACGGCGCGTGCGATCGCAACGCGCTGCTGCTCGCCCCCGGAGAGCTCTGCCGGCCGATGCTGCGCGCGTTTACCGATCTGCATATAATCCAGCAATTGCGCCGCGCGCTTGCCGGCCTCCGGCTTCGACAGACCACGGATCAGTTGCGGCATCATGATGTTTTCGAGCGCCGAGAATTCCGGCAGCAAGTGATGGAACTGATAGACGAAGCCGATGTCGTTGCGGCGGATCGCCGTGCGTTCGTCATCCGATAGCCGTCCACAAGCCCTGCCGGAGAGGATGACATCGCCACCGTCGGGCCGTTCGAGCAGACCTGCGGTGTGCAGAAGCGTCGACTTGCCGGTACCCGACGGCGCAACCATCGCCACCATCTCGCCGCGCCGCAGCGTGAAGTCCGCGCCGTTCAGGATGGTCAGCTTGCGCGGTCCCTGCACATAGTGCCGCTCGACGCTTTTCAGCTCCAGTACCGGCTCAGCCATCACTCATACCTCAGCGCTTCGACGGGATCGAGCCGCGCCGCCCGCCATGCAGGGAACAGCGTTGCGATGAAGGAGAGGACAAGTGCCATGACGATGACCGAGAACGTCTCACCCGCATCCATCTTGGCCGGCAACTGGCTGAGGAAATAAAGCTCGGGGTTGAACAGGACCGTGCCAGACAGCCACGAGAAGAACTCGCGGATGCGCTCGACGTTAAGGCAGATGACAACGCCCAGCAGCACGCCGGCGACGGTGCCGACAACGCCGATCGCGGCTCCGGTCATCAGGAAGATGCGCAGCACCGCACCACGCGTCGCCCCCATGGTGCGCAATATGGCGATGTCGTGCCCCTTGTCCTTCACCAGCATGACGAGGCCGGAGATGATGTTCAGCGCCGCCACCAGCACGATCAGCGTCAGGATCATGAACATGACATTGCGCTCGACCTGCAGCGCCGAGAAGAAGGTCTGGTTGCGCTGGCGCCAGTCGGTCAGATAGATCTGCCGCTGCGCCGCCTCTTCCACCTTGGGCTTGATCGCTTCGACATTGTCAGGATTGTCGAGATAGACCTCGAGGCTCTGCGCCTTGCCTTCCGAATTGAAATACATCTGCGCTTCGGAGAACGGCATGTAGACGATCGAGGTGTCGTACTCCGACATGCCGACCTCGAAGATAGCCGTCACCGGATAGCCTTTCAGGCGCGGCGTCGTGCCCAGCGGGCTGACATCGCCGTCTGGCGAGATCAGCGTGATGGTATCGCCCAGAACGAGACCGAGATTCTCGGCCATGCGACGACCGATGGCGACGCCGCCGGCCGTATCGAAACCGACGATCGAGCCCTGCTTGATGTTGTTGGCAACCAACGTGATCTTGCCAAGGTCCTCACCACGGATGCCGCGCACCAGGGCACCGCCACCGGAACCGACGTTGCCTTGCGCCAGGACCTGGCCTTCGACGAGCGGGATGGCGTATTTGACGCCGGGAACGCCGTTGATGCGCGTGGCAAGCTCGGCATAGTCCTCCAGCGGCAGATCGACTGGCGTCACGATCAGATGACCGTTGATACCGAGGATTCGCGACAGCAGCTCGGCGCGGAAGCCATTCATCACCGCCATCACGACGATCAGCGTCGCGACACCCAGCATGATGCCGACGAAGGAGATCGACGCGATGACCGAGATCACCGTTTCCTTGCGGCGCGAACGCAGATAGCGCCACGCCACCATGCGCTCGAAACCCGAAAAAGGTCCGGCACCTGCCGGCTTGGCTGCCGCCGTCTGGCTCATGCAGCAGCACCCAGGCGCTGGAGAGCGGTCGCCAGCGGCACTGTCTCGCGCTCACCGCTCTTGCGGTTCTTGATCTCGACCTCACCAGCCGCAACACCACGCGGTCCGACGATCACCTGCCAAGGCAGGCCGATCAGGTCCGCGGTGGCGAACTTGCCGCCGGGCCGCTGGTCGGTGTCGTCGTAGAGCACATCCTTGCCGGCCGCCGTCAGCGCGGCGTAGAGCTCGTCACAGGCGCGGTCGCAATCGGCATCGCCGGCCTTCATGTTGATCAGGGCTATGTCGAACGGCGCTACGCTCTCCGGCCAGATGATACCGGCGTCATCATGGCTCGCCTCGATGATGGCAGCGATCAGGCGCGTTGGGCCGATGCCGTATGAACCCATGGAAACGTTATGTTCCTTGCCGTCCGGCCCCTGCACCTTGGCACCCATCGGCTTCGAGTACTTGTCGCCGAAGTGGAAGATGTGGCCGACTTCAATGCCACGTGCGGAGAGACGCTCGCCGTCAGCGATCTTGTCCCAGGTAGCTTCATCATGCATCTCATCGGTCGCCGCGTAAGGCGTCGTCCATTCCTGCACGATGCCGGCGATTTCGGCGTCGTTTTCGTAGTTGACGTTTTCGCTGGGCACGGGCAGCGACAGGAAGTCCTTGTGACAGAACACCTGGCTCTCGCCGGTTTCCGCCAGAATGATGAATTCGTGTGAAAGATCACCGCCGATCGGGCCGGTATCCGCACGCATCGGGATCGCTTTCAGGCCCATGCGGGTAAAGGTGCGCAGGTAAGACACGAACATGCGGTAGTAGGCAGCCTTGGCGCCCTCATAATTGAGGTCGAACGTGTAGGCGTCCTTCATCAGGAACTCGCGGCCGCGCATGACGCCGAAGCGCGGGCGCACCTCGTCGCGGAACTTCCATTGGATATGGTAGAGGTTGAGCGGCAGATCCTTGTAGGATTTGACGTAGGAACGGAAGACTTCCGTGACCATCTCCTCATTGGTCGGACCGTAGAGCAATTCACGATCCTGCCGGTCCTTGATGCGCAGCATCTCCTTGCCGTAAGCATCATAACGACCGCTTTCGCGCCAAAGCTCTGCAGACTGGATGGTCGGCATCAGTATTTCGAGAGCACCGGCACGGTTCTGTTCTTCCCGGATGATGGCGCAGACCTTGTCGAGCACGCGTTTGCCCAGTGGCAGCATCGTGAAGGAGCCCTGTCCCTGCTGGCGGATCATTCCGGCGCGCAGCATCAGGCGATGCGAGACAATCTCGGCCTCGCGGGGGTTCTCTTTCAGGATGGGCAGGAAGTAGCGCGACAAACGCATGGGCTGGTCCGTAAATGAGGAAGGCCGCGCCGGAATCGGCGCCTGGAAGGCTTCAATGCAAGGGCTTCATAGCCATTTCATGGCGGAATGGAAACCCAAGCCCCCGTGGCAAGTGCGCGCCGGTAATGCATGTCGCTTTGTTATGCAAGCCAAGCTGTTTTATTGTGCAACGCAGCACAAGAATGCCCATTTCGAAGCAAAATTTAACGTGACATTTTCATGCGCGCTGTTCTAGTGTGCACAGATAACCGAGAGGACGGGTTAAAGACCTGTTCTCCTGCGCGGTCAAAGTCTTGGGAGGATGCGATCTAGGCGCGGTAACTCGCAGCCGCCGGAAACGGAAAGCAGATCGGACGCGTTTAAATTGCAAGGCTTCGTGCCTTGCATTTTTTTTGAGCAATCAATCAATTGCCGTTCTCCAATAAGGTGAAGCATTAAGCCGGCTCAGACGCGGCATCGTGCTTTTGATGGCAAAACGCCTTACCTTTTCTTTCCAGATTTACTCAAGTTCATTGGTCGTACTGCGAAGCAAAACCGGCTGCCGGCGCTCTCTTCGACATCAATAAAAACGCTGTCATGCAGCTGTCACCACGGTGTCATTTTCGTCAATTTCGCGGCTGCTGACGCAACAAGCGCCTGTCAAAAAACTATCAGTGCAAAATTCGATGTTGCAACGCAACATCCCTTTGCATTGCGCGCTGTGTCTCTCTTATCCATGGAACCGCTCGCGATAGGCGTTCGGGCCGATGCCAAGATAGCGCAGGAACGCGCGTCGCATCGTCTCCGGGGAGCCGAAACCACATCGTCTGACGGTGCGGGCAACACTCAGCCCATCCTCCAGGAGCCGTCGTGCCGTCTCGAACCGGATCGTTTCAACGGCGCGCGCCGGTGTATACCCCGTGCGTTGCCTATAATGTCGGGAGAATGAGCGAAGGCTCATGCCTGCCTGATCCGCCAGTGACGCCAGCGACAGATCGCGATGGAGATTGGCAGCGATCCATACATGCAGGCTTTCGAACATTTCGTCCGCCGCCTGGAACGCAAGCACCGTGCTGAACTGGGTCTGACCGCCCGGGCGCTTCAGGAAGACAACCAGTTGCCGTGCGACCTCCAATGCCAGTCGGCGCCCGAGGTCGTGTTCGACCATCGCGAGAGCCAGGTCGATGCCTGCCGTGATCCCCGCAGAAGTCCACACCGCACCGTCGCATACGAAAATGGGATCGCGGTCGAGCCTGACAGCAGGGAAACGCGCCGCAAACTCATCACAACGCCGCCAATGCGTTACGGCCCGGCGCCCGTCGAGAAGTCCGGTTTCGGCGAGCAGAAAGGCACCACTGCACACCGAGGCCGTTCGCTTCGCCACAAGGGAACGTCGTTTGACCCAATCGACAAGAACAGCGTTACGACTCGCTTCATTGACGCCGTAGCCGCCTGCAACAATCAAAGTCGCTGGATAAGGCGCCTCCTCCGATAACGGGGCGGTCCGCAGTGCAATACCGGAGCTTGTGGTGATTTCCGGCGTCTCCGCCACAACCACGATCTCATAGGGTTTGGGCGCAGCCGAACCCGTCAGATCATTGGCAGTGGCAAAAACCTGCGCCGGTCCGGTCACATCCAGGATCTGGACGTTCGGGAAGGCCAGGATTTCGACACGATGGATGGATGAGTTTGGCATGAAACGAGCGATGATTGGCACACGCGCCAATTTTCCCGGACTACGATCAAATCGTCAATCCAGAGCAATTCCAAAGAAAGCGTAGCGGTTTCCGCCCGGAATTGCCTCAGTGCAACGGGATAAAGCTGACCGCCGTTCCCTGAACGGTGATCAGCTCCAAGGAGAACCATATGGCATTTCGCTTCGGCATATTGTGCTTTCCCAAAGTCCAACAACTCGACCTGACCGGCCCTTACGAAGTGTTCGCTTCGGCAAGGGATGCGGAAGTTCATCTCGTCTGGAAGGATTTGCAGCCTCTGCGCTCCGCAACCGGCCTCTGGTTGAAACCGGATACGACCTTCGCTGACGCTCCTGATTTCGACGTTCTTTGCATTCCCGGCGGGGCTGGCGTGAACGCTCTCCTCAGCGACGAGGAGACGCTCGCATTCATCCGCGGCAAAGCTGCCGTTGCCCGGTTCGTGACATCGGTTTGCACTGGAGCGCTCCTTCTCGGACGAGCCGGTCTCCTGTCAGGGCGTCATGCAACGACCCATTGGAACGCTGTCGACTTTCTCCCCGGTTTTGGAGCAATCCCCACCAAAACGCGCGTCGTGAAGGACGGATCACTGATCACGGCAGGCGGCGTCACTTCCGGCATCGACTTCGGTCTGGCGGTCATTGCTGAACTGATCGGCAGGGAAGAAGCCGAAACGATCCAGCTTTCGCTGGAATACGCTCCTGAACCGCCATTCGGTGCAGGTCTGCCCGAGACTTCGTCTGCGTCGGTGGTTGCAGCAGCACGCGCCGGCATGGCTGGCTCAAGGGCGGAACGAGAAGCGCTCCTGTTCTGAGACAGGCTGCGCGATGGTGATTCAGTTTTGCGGCCGAACCGGTTCGTCGAACCTGGGCAGTATCTGCGGGATGTCGTCTACGGTCCAGCCGAGACCAGCCGTTACGCCGTAATAGGCGCCCAGGACGATGAAGGCCCAGATCGTTGTCCAGATGATGACGTAAAGGAACCGGGGTTTCTTGGGCGCACTGGCCGTGGTGCCCAGCACCACTTCGTTTTCTTCATCTTGCCGGCGGAAGCTGAACGGCAGGATGGCGAACAGCGTGATCCACCATACCACGAAGTAGACTGCGACCATCGAGATCCAGTCCCACGGGGTGATGGTACCTCCGGTCATGCCTGTTCGAGCTCCACCAACGTTCCGGCGAAGTCCTTCGGATGCAGGAACAACACCGGCTTGCCATGGGCGCCGATCTTCGGATTGCCGTCACCCAGCACGCGCGCGCCTCCGGCCTTCAGCCGGTCGCGGGCAGCAAGGATGTCGTCCACCTCGTAGCAGACGTGGTGCATGCCGCCGGACGGGTTCTTTTCCAGAAAGGCCGCAATCGGTGAATTCTCGCCGAGCGGTTCGAGCAGTTCGACCTTGGTGTTGCCGAGGTCGATGAAAACGATCGTCACGCCATGTTCCGGCAGCGCCTGCGGCAGGGTTACCCTGGCACCCAGCGTATCGCTGTAGACCGCACTGGCCGCGGCCAGATCCGGCACGGCAATCGCCACATGGTTCAATCGTCCGAGCATCGAGACTCCAGGCCAGTTCAGCAAACGGGATTCAGCCGCCTGCTGCCGATTGCCTACTCCGTTTTCACCTTGTCACAAACACCGTCACCAGCGGCTTCTTGCCCCAGGTCTCGTTGGCGGCGGCACGCACGGCACGCCGTACGGACTCCTGGACCAGGTCGAGGTCTTTTCGGCGCTGGCGAGGGATCGAGTCGACCGCACCAACGGCGGCGTCGAGCATGATGTCTTCCAGAAGCTCACCGGCAGCGTCGGCCTCGGCCACGCCGATGGCAACGAGGTCGGGATCGCCGGCGAGTTCATATTTGTCGTCCAGCACGACGTTGACCGCGACATGGCCGGCAAAGGACAGCTTCCGCCGCTCGCGGATGCCCATCGCCTCGTCGGTGCCGACCAGCTTGCCGTCCTTGTAGACGCGGCCATACGGCACCTGGTCGACGACTTCCGCTGCACCAGGATAGAGCCTCAGCATATCGCCGTCGCGCACCTGCGCGACCTGACGGATGCCCGACATCGACATCAGCGATCCCTGTGCCACCAGATGCGCCGCCTCGCCATGCACCGGCACGCCGATTTCAGGCCGCACCCACTCATACATGCGCTTCAATTCGCTTCGGCGCGGATGGCCGGACACATGCACCAGCGCGTCACCATCTTCGATGATCTTCATGCCGAGATCGATCAAGCGATTCTTGATCTCCAGGATCGCCTTCTCGTTGCCGGGGATGGTACGTGACGAGAAGATGACCGTATCGCCGGCCGTCAGCGCCACCGACTTCATCTCGTCACGTGACAGCTTGGCAAGAGCCGCCAGCGGCTCGCCCTGGCTGCCGGTGCAGATGATGACAAGGTTCTCACGCGGGATGAAGCCGTAGTCCTCCTCGCCGATGAACTCCGGCAGCCCGTCCATGTAGCCCAACTCGCTGGACACATCGATGACGCGCTTCAGCGAGCGGCCGAGCACCAGCACCTGTCGGCCCGCGTCGCGTGCCGCGCGTGCGATCGCCACCACGCGTCCGACGTTGGACGAGAAGGTCGAAATGGCGACTCGGCCTTTCGCTTCCTCGATCAACTTTTTCAGGCTCGCGCCCACTTCCTGCTCGGAAGGAGAGTCGCCGTCCCTCAGCGCATTGGTGGAATCGCACACCAACGCGAGAACGCCCTTGTCGCCATAGGCACGAAAACGCGCTTCGTCGGTCTTCGGACCGATCGAAGGCGCCGGGTCGATCTTCCAGTCACCGGTATGGATCACCGTACCGACCGGAGTTGTGATTGCCAGCGACATCGGCTCGGGAATGGAATGCGCGACCGGGATCGCTTCGATCTCGAATGGTCCGACCGTGAATTTCTCCCCCGCCCGGTAGATCGTCACCGGGATCTTCGGC
>VFQQ010004564.1_pt1 | contig 12115 bp, 16 predicted proteins | sample 3512341 | NCBI WGS metagenome assembly VFQQ01 (sample SAMN10412373, study PRJNA504923) | tailings metagenome | isolation source: Relicate 2 Philex TSF1 revegetated site | place: Philippines: Tuba, Benguet | collected 2017-08-29 | reverse complement strand
ACACACACACACACACACACACACACACACACACACACACACACACACACACACATGAGGGATTGTCAAAGTACGAGCACATCAAAAAGAACAGAAGTGGAATCTGTGTGGGCGTGTGTGTCTCTGCATGTGTGTGTGTGTGTGTGTGCATGTGTGTGTGTGTGCATGTGTGTGTCTCACCTGCCATAGTCAACAGAAAGCAGTTCCAAGAACCCAGGCAGCAGCGCCTGCACAGCGAACCGTGCCAGCAGGCTGCCAGCCAGCGCCAGCAGCGGCCCAGGCACCACGGACAGCGGCGGCGGCATAACCACATCAAACCGCATGTCAACTGCGCAGTGCAGCATGCCGGCGTCCGCAGCTGCAGCAGCCGGCGGCGGCTGTGGCGATGCTGCAGGGTCAGAAGCCGCCGTGCTGCTACTACTGTTGCTGCTCCCAGCCTCACCCAGCGTTCCATTGTTGTCACTTTGCGCTGCTGACATACCACTACCAGGGACACCATTGCTACTGCTACCCATGTACCCATGCTGGCTCACACTGCTGTGTCCGTTGTCTGGTGCTGACATGTGACTATGACTGCCTGACCCTGCTGACTTGTCATCCTGTATACCCCCTGTGGTGGCCCGTATCCCACTGGCTGTGGCATCTGACTGGCTGTGTGGTGCGGTAGGTGTGTGACTAGTGTGGCTGTCATTTGAAGGCTGTGTACTGGTATTTGCTGACATAGACTGTGTGCTGTCTGTAGCTGCTGTAGATGTGGCCGGCTGGCTGTCACCCTGCACCGGCTGCACCGGCTGCTGTGACCGTGGCTGCGCAAGGCTCGGTGACACAAGCACCGTATCAGCACTTGCCCGCGGCGACAAACTCCGTGGAAGCGGCACCATGACAGGATTCGCATTGTAGCTGGGCGCAGGCGCCGCAGCCGGCGGCGGCAGCAACAGCTGCTGCTCGCTGTCCGACTGCGAGTCCAGCGGGGCTGTGCCTGTTGCAACTGCAAGCTCTCTGTTGAATGAACGCCACCGTGCGGCTAGGTTTGCCCCAAGGGACACCTCAGGTACGGGTTTGTGTGAGAGTATGGCGTCCATGGTAAGGTTGAAGTTGGTGTCGAAACGGGCGTCGCCCACCATGAACTTGGTGGCGTAGAAGTGCACCTGCAGCAGACAACACACACACACACACACACACACACACACACACACACAGTGTCAAAACGTGAACTCAGGGCTGTGTGGACTCAGAGTGCAGCACGGTACCAAACACACATTGCTATGTCATGATATGACGACGCATCAAACGTACCTTTGGTAGAATTTGGTAGAATAAAACATGCTACGATGCTCAGCAAGTAGCATACGGTACGATACATAACTCCATGCATAAGGTGACATGCAGAGTGTCAGAATGGTACAGGCGGCTGTGTATGGTGTAAAGATGCATAAATCGTACCTTGCGTTCTTTACACGCATGCACGGACACACACAGGCTAGTGGTGGCTGCTACCATGCATGCAGACGTGCACACATTGCTATGCTATAACATGAGGATGCATCACTCGTACCTTGCGTTGTTTACTGTCAATGACTACACGTATGGTGACCTGAGGCTCTAACTCTACGTGGAGAAGTGCGTTGAGGGGCACCTGCGACACACACACACACACACATACACAAACACACACACACAAGCCCTTGACTTCGTAAAATTGCATGCCCCACTGCAACTTGCGGCTGGTGCTGTGGCTAGCCACACACACACGCACACACACACACACACACACGCACACACACACACACATACCTTGAGTACAAACACGTCTGGGTGCTGCTCAGGGTCAGGCTGAGTGATCCATTTAGGGTCGAGCAATGCATACTCTGTGAGAGGGAGGCTGAGGTATGCGTCCAGACCCCTGCCTGACTCAGAACAGCCGGGTACGGGCTCCTGTGAAGACACGCACACGCACACACACACACACACATCAACATGTCAAACCATACACTATAGGTGCTGGCTGAGCCTGGGCCTGCAGTGCATGTGATAGCGAGCTGCATTGTGCGTACACCGCCAGATGGCGTACACGCATGGCGGGCATTCAGCAACTGTGACAGCTGTGTGTGTGTATGTGTGTCTGTGTGTGTGTGTGTGTGTGTGTCACACCTTGACTAGTTTGTCTGCAGAGGACTTGCAGCTAAACTGGACCTTCTTCCCAGGCGTCTGAACCTCCACATCAATTGTCTCCCCTGACGCCTTAAGACGCTTCTTCTTGGACTCGTGGTCGTAGATAATACGTGAAATCTGTGTCAACACCTGCGGCAGGAGGTGTGAGTGGAGCGCGTCATTGCCTGCTGCTGTATTGCTGCTGCCGTTATGTGGTGTCTGCAGCACAAGCAGAGACTGCAGGGCGGCGGCGTCGGGCTAGCGGACTGCTGTGGTGATGGGAGAGCGTTTGGCAAAGGGATGTGCGGAGGCGTGCGGTGTGCCGCCCCGCGGACACACTTGCCTTGTCTAGCGCCTGTACGAGGAGGTTGTCTGGCGATAGACGGCTGTGGCAGACAACAGCTGGCCTGCGGCTACGAAGCGCTGATGGGGCTAGCGCACAGCGCCGCGTGTCGGGGCCTGTGACGCAGCGCAGGTGTGGGCGACTCATAACAGGCGCCATCTCTCCTGGCAACCTGTTCTACTCCTCCACCAAGTCCTTGTTTACTACTGAAGATGTCAAACGTAGCGAAGAAGGTGTGCCCCAAAAGGTTGCCAAACTGACAACTGCCGAGCTGGCCCCCATCCCATCAAGCTCGCTCTCTGGTCGGTCAGACAAGCATTGCGAGAATGGGGGACGACAGTGACACCCGTAAGCTCAAGTTCAAGGTGCGCCAGGGTCTGCAAGTGTCTGATGATGCACGCGGCATGTACGTGTACCATCATCTGACCCTGACGTCCCCCTGCGCTCTTCACCCTTGCAGGTCTACGTTCGCCTGAGGCCTGCCTCAGAGTCCGCCAATGGCCCCAATGGAGTCTGCAAGACAGAGCACCGCATCATCACAGGTCAGCACCCGGGCGCTTGTGCCGCAGCAGCGCAGACACACAGTAATCTTCTCTCAGGGACCTGGGCAGCCAACCTCACCCGCCTTGCCATCTGCCCTTGGTCAGCCTCCACAGCAGGCCATAGGCCAGCAGGCAGCGACAGCCAGGCGGCAAAATGGCCATGGCCCTTTAATGCGTGCCTCACTAATCGCAGTTCACGATCCTTCCAAAGACCACAGCTCTGAGTTCGTTTTCGACCGTGTGTTCGCTGCCGGGGCCCCCCAGGAGGATGTCTTTGATGAAGTGGGCAAGCCTCTGGTCGAGCACGCGATGCAGGGCTACAATGCGTGCTGCTTTGCTTATGGCCAGACTAGCAGGTATGGGTTTACGCGCGTGCAGCCTTCGCGCAGCATACAGGCGCGCTTCGCTTCAGCTGAGTATTCTACAGGCACAGAGCTACAGCGCTACAGAGCTACAGCGCACGCCATGCACTTTATGACGTGTGTGTGTGTGTGTCTGTGTGTGTGTGTGTGTGTGTGTGTCTCTGTGCAGTGGCAAGACGTTCACTATGTTTGGCAAGGAGACAGGAGAACCTGAGCTGCGGGGCATCATACCTCGCGCCATTGAACACTTGTTCAAGGTACTGGCTGACTGACACACACACATACACACACACACACAACACGCATGCACATGCATAAGGAGACGCACATTAGCGCACACTACGCGATGACATCATGCGTGGGGCGCATACGGACCAGCATATACAGCTTCAGATACATGCAGGCATGCCCATACATGCAAGAACATGGTGCGCACACACTCATGCCCTTCTGTGTCCCGCCTTGTTATCCCCACAGGTTGGTGCAGAGGTAGCCGCAGGCTCCCCCGTACGTTACGTGTTCTTTGTATCTTTCCTCGAGATCTACCTGGAGCAAGTGCGTGACCTGGGCCGCGCCGCCCTCATGTCCCAGCATAATGGCGGGCGCGTGCCACGCAAGGACCTGGAAGAGTGGGCGAAGAGTAACATGGATGTGATGGAAGACGCACAGGGACAGACCAGTGTCAAGGATTTGAAGTACATTGAGGTGGGTATTGACACACACACACACACACATGCATACACACACGCATGGCCGTTTCTGCGTCAAAGAACATATAACCTGTGCTGTCAAAGACAAACAGAGCAACACAGGTACAGGCCTGCCAGCACACACACACACACACACGCACACACACACACACACACGGACACACACACACATACACACAAGGCGCTGTACTAACAGCGGTGCACGAAGGCAGGGGCACGAAGGCAGGGGCACCAAGATGGAGACGTGTGTGTGTGTGTGTGTGTGTTACAGGTATCCAGTGCGGCAGAGGTCATGTCAATCCTTGAGCACGGTGCAGCACTGCGCACCACAGCCTCCACCGCCCTCAACGACACGTCATCCCGATCACACACTGTGTTCACCATATCAGTGGTGCAGTACAGAGATGGCAACAAACCTGTGACTGGTGAGACACACGCAAAGTACTCAAGATGCAACACAACACAACACAACACGACACAGCACAACACGACACAGCACAGCACAGCACAGCACAACACGACACAATCTGCACCACATAGGCCTCATTCAGTGTATTAATCATGTCAGCATCTACATGGGGCATGGCCATAAGGACATGGCCATAAGGACAGCAGCATAAGGCGTGCAGTGTGTGTGTGTGTGTGTGTGTGTGTGTGTGTGTGTGTGTGTGTGTGTCGCCCCTCACAGGTCGGCTGCACCTGGTTGACCTAGCGGGCAGTGAGCGTCAGTCCCGCACACAGAGTGAGGGTCAGCGGCTCACAGAGGCCAAAGCGATCAATAAGAGCCTGACTGCGCTGGGGAAGGTGGTGATGGCACTCAGCCAGGTGAGAGAGCGGGTACAGACAGACAGACAGACAGACACACACGCACACACACACACAAACAAACACAAACACGCGTGCGCGCGCGAATGCACGCATACACAAACACGCATGCCTCCTAGGATCTCAATAGCGTACGATGCATCGGCACCTTCACAAATTCTGCGGTCTGTGTGTGCGTGTGTGTGTGTGTGTGTGTGTGTGTGTGTCCAGGAGGGTGAGAGGGGTCACATTCCCTTTAGGGACTGTAAGCTCACACGTATTCTGAAGGACTCTCTACAGGTGCGTCATTCGTTTACCAGCAACTGTCGTTAAACAGTTCTTACTATTGTAGCGGCAGTGATCTGGACTGCGTAGGTGCTCACACAGTACCGAACTGCTTCAACTCAGAGTGTATCATGTGTGTCTGTATGTGCAGGGTAACAGTCTAACGTACATGATGGCCAATCTCAACCCCCTACCAGACAATGCTGAAGAGTGCTTCAACACACTACAGGTCTGTACACACACACACACACACACACACACACACACACACAGAGCACTAGCAGCTTTCAGTAGCTATCAGTAGTGCTACCAGTAGTGCAGCTATCAGTATACACACACACACACACACACACACACACAGAGACACACACACAAACACTCTGCAGGTCTGCGAATGCAAAGAAATCACTTGGCAGTGTTCCAACCAGTGCTACCATGCAGCTTGAATAGTGCATGTCATGCACAGCATGAAGGCTGTGCATGTTTTGACTGAGCTGACTCAGTGTATGTCTTGTGTGTGTGTGTGTGTATGTGCAGTTCGCTGTGCGGTGTCAGACCATTGACTTGGCTCCACGTGTCAATGTGGTGGGGGGACCAGGAGCAGGGGGCGCAGTGGGTGGGTTCTCTGGTGGCGAGGGAGGCGACTATGAGTCCCAGCTAGCACAGGTATGCACGCACACATACACACGTACACACACACACACACACACACACACACACACACACAACGTGCATCTCACCTGGTGAGGGAGATTCTATCCCACCCCAGCTCCCTTTGCCTAAGCACCCGTCGATTGCTTGCATTTGCGTTCATACCTGTGCGTCTATGTGTGTGTGTGTGTGTGTGTGTGTGTGTGTGTGTGTGTGTGTGTGTGTGTGTGTCACTACCCCACAGATCGCTGCGCTCCAAGAAGAGCTTGAGTACACACACGCACACTACCAAAAGATCATCGAGCAGGTGGCAGGACCAGGCTGGACAGCCAACATGGGCCCCTTAGAGCGCAGCAGCATTACAGATGGGTCGATTGGGGCCAGTGCGGGGATGCTGGGCGCGGGGCGTCAGGGCGTGGCGCCGCCTGAGGGGGGTGCAGGCGGGCTGGTGAGCGCTGAGTCTGTGGCTCCACGTGGACAGAGCTTCGGACGCCCACAGACAGGTGCGTGGAAATGAGCCACTTACATGTTGCACACAGCTTATACATGTGCACTCATCCCTTCATGCCCATGTTTGAGCTTTGGACGCCCACATACAGGTGGGTTCTCTATGCTGCGTACTCACTGTGTACTCGCAAACGTCCTGCTTATGTGCTCTTATGTGCTGCATATGTGCTCTTATGTGGCACTGATCCTTACACAGATGTGTACACACATGCCGTGTGAGCATCTGTTGTTGCCCCGTGTGTTCTGTTCACCTGTGCGCAGCTGGAGCAGACAGTAAGACAAAGAGACTAGAGATGCAGCTCGAGTCAAGCCGTACTGCACAAAAGGTACGCAGGACTGTCCAGCACACAGAGCACACAATTACACACAACTTTACACACGCGATGAAAGACCTTAGCAGCCCCACCACTGCACACAAGGTACGGACAGCCCCACTGCAAGACACACTGCATTACCAAGCACGCAGCTGCACGCCCACTTCACCAGAAACCTTGAAGCCACTGCGCGGGCTAAGTGAGGAGGAGAAGAGATGTCTATACATATTCATATGTGTGTGTGTGTGTGTGTGTGTGTGTGTGTAGGAGACTGAGGATCAGTTGCTTCGTAAGCGGTTAGAGTACGATGAGTTACGTGATCGCACTGCCCTCAAGGAGCGCACACAGTTTAGTGAGATACGTAAACTAAGGACACAGGTGCAGGAGCTGCAGGCTAAGTTGACAGAGCAGGACGCAGCGGCACAATTGAAGGTGAGGATACGCCACATGTGATGCCACATGTCACAGAATGAGCTTCCACACAAGCATACAATCACAATACAGCATACACACAACCATGTATGTTCATGTACCCACACAACCATGTGCCCACAATTCCGAAGCCCTTCAGCACGCACATCGCTGTGTATGTATTGATATGTGCTTGCACAACACGTATGTCATCACTTAGCAGAGCTTCAGCCACGCGTGTTGCCATGGAGTACAGCCTCTAAAGCTCATGTAACCTTGCACACACAACTTTCTAGCTCGTATGGGGTAGGCTACTGCCATGGTCACATGGTTACCATCATACGTGGCCGTGGTGTGTATGTGTGTGTGTGTGTTCTCTCACAGGCTGAGGAGGCATCCAAGCGTCTCGAGCAGGAGTCAGCGCGCTTTGCTCGCGACACAGAGCTACTGAGGGGCCAGCTAGCGCAGCTACAGGCTAGCATTGCTACCAGCCTCACACAGCAGTCCCAGCGCACAGCAGCTGATGGCAAGGCCAGAGACCAGGCCAAGACAGAAGCAGACAGGGAAGCCCTACAGAAGGTGGGCGCATGGGGACGTGCAGTCACATCCTACTACACTGGCCCTGTATGCATGGACTTGCATGCATGACTCCATACTTCTGCCATGCACTTCAGATGCTACTGCATGTCGCTTGCCCAGACCCTTCGTGAGCTTATTCGTGTGCATGGCATACTATGTGTGTTTGTGAGTGGCGCCTCTTCCTTTGCAGATCGCTGCCGTCACAGCCGAGAAAGAGCGCCAGGTCGACAACATCCGCGAGCAGCACGCCTCCCTCCTCAAAGCCAAGACCGACGAATGCAACCGCCTCTCCTCCGAGCTCTCCTCCCTACAACGACAAACCACCAACGAAATAACCGCCCTCAAAGCCGAGTGCGACTACCTCGCAGCCTACGGAGAAAAGGTCACTGCGATCGTGGCGAAGGTCGAGGCTGGTGTGGTGCCCACCACCATGATGCGGAGTGGCCTTAGGTCGTTTAAGATCCCCGCAAGGGACAGACCAGCGGGGCTTGACTCAGCAAGGCTCGGGTACCTGAAAACCAGTGGGCAGAGGGCTGAACGGTTTTTACAGTTGGTGTCGACGATATCAAGTACTGATGGGCTGGGTAGCACACATGGGAGTGGCAGTGGTGGTAGTGGGGGTAACAGTAGCCTAGGCAGCACGCAGCAGTTTGGGGATAGCATGGGCATGAGTTGTAGCACACCAAGGGGGGCGACTAGGCCGGAAACGGCCGGGGCTGCTGGTGGGAGTAAGACTGCGTGGTCGGCGCAAGGATCACAGCAGCAACAGCAACAGCAGGGTGATGTGCCCATGGCGTCGCCACGCGGGTGGGACCTGGGGGATGATTTGACTGAGTCACGTGACCGTGTACATGCTGAGGCATCGCATGAGGTAAGGGCACATGCATACATGCATGCGGAGCCCACTCATATGCGCGCATACGGACGCTTGTAGCCCATGCAAGTGCACATGAAGCCTAGGCGCGTGCGTGGTGACAGAAATAGCGAGCCAATGCAGTACCTTAGAGAGAGAGAGTGTGTGTGTGTGTCTGTCTGTGTCCATGCAGATCCCTCCAAGCGTCCAAGCCCACATCCACTCCCTCGAGCAAGACGTCTCCCGCTACCGCACCGAGCTACAACACGAGCGTCGCCGCCACCAAGACATGCTCGTCACCCTCCGCTCCACCCAGCGCGCAACAGGCTGGGGCGCGTCCCCTCTAAACGCTGTCATGCAGAAGCCAGTGCTTTCTGAGCCACAGAAGTGGGGCCACGGCCACACTAAGGCACCGTATGGGGGGTCGAATGGCAGTATTGTGAGGCCTATGACTGCAAGTGGCAGGCTAAATGGTGTGGGTACAATGGGGGGTTCTGGGTCGTTCAGTCAGTGGGTGAAGCCGCCAACGGCTACGTCCATGCAGACACTGGCGGCTGCGTTTGAGCAGCATGGGGTGCCTTACAATATGTAAGCAGTGAGTTTCACTGTCTGTGTGGCTGGCGTGCTATGCTTGGCTGGCATGCTATGTGGTTGTGTGCGGGTGTTTGTCGTTTCTCATTTCGGTCCGTTGTCTGGGCTGTGTTTAGGCTGCGAAGCTGCCTGGCGCGCATGTGAAGGTTCGCGTGATCTGTAACGGCCGTCACATCTGAGATCTGAGAGATTGGCAGAGTCAGTGTCAACACAGGAAAGGCATACAACAGGCACGAGGCTTTTGGACAGAGGCGTCAAAGTCAGAAGCAGAAGCGACAAAGTCAGTGAGCACATTAGCAAGAGAGATAATCAGAGCATGTCATGTATCATTTTGGTCTGAGCTAAGCTGAGATCTCACCATCTGTGTTGCATTGTTGATGCTACGCTGGAGTGTGCGCTGCCTGTCTATCGCGTCTCATGTTGGCAATGGTACCAAGCGGACATGCGTACATGTGGTATGATATGTCATGTATCATGTTAGTCAGGGCCATGTCATCTGTCAGGCTGATGATGCTGTGACTCGTGATTTTGGTATCTGTAACGGCTGTGACAACGTGCTGAGAAATGCATCTTTCAAATGAGAGAACGATTGAGGCAGTAGTAGTTACACAAGGTGATTTGAGATCCGCACAAAACCGAATGCTGCAAGACAAAGCTTGGAACAAGAACGTGGCTGCAATCTGGCTACAGAAGCAGGCGATCAAAGACAGGCGCTCCTTCATACAAGTTGTGAAGACTCCATGTTCTCGATCCCCATGCACTCAGTGATGTATGCTTCTACGTGACAACGTCAGTCTACTGCAAGTCCATGTGTGAGTGTGTGTGTCGCCCCCAGCGGCGTCTCGAGTCCCCATGTCCCTCACTACTCCTTAGCAGCACACCGCTTTGCTCAGTAGCGCGCTGTATTCTGGATACATGCGCGCCAGAGTGCTGACGTCTGGCACGCACACTGCTGGGGTGTGCTTGCTTTCTGCAGGTGTGTGTGCCACTGCTACTGATGCTGCCCCTGACACCAAAGGCGCCATGGCAGGTGTGGTAACGCATGCCACTGCCTGTGCTCGCCCACCGATGCCCAGCAGAGCCTTGAGTGCGTGTGTGGCCTCATGTGCCTGCTCTGGGCTTAGGACCATGGGGCGGATTTGTGCGTGCACCATCTCACACACGCGCTCCGCACTAGGCCGAGCGTCTGGGTCCGGGCACTTACACGCCTCCACCATCCTTGCGATCATGTGTGGGAGTCCGTCCATGGACAGTTCGTAGTTGTTGCCACGAAATGTAAGCATCATGAGCTCAAAGTCTGACTTTCCGTGGCTTAGCAGACGGGATGTCCACAGCTCGTACACGAGCATGCCCAGAGCGAAGATGTCCTGAGCACCGGACACCTGTGAACACACACAGGGAAACAGAGGCGCATGCACGAACTCGTATGCATGCACGCAAGGCACATGAGCACACAGATACAGCACAACGTATGACATGCGCGTACGCATGTATGCCAACACATCATATGGATGCGCATGCAGGGTACTGGTGAGCAGAAGTACATGGCTCTGCATGGTATACTGCGCTGACATGTGTGCTTGCGTCTCTTACCGTTCCCAGTTCCATAAGACTCTCAGGCCCTAGGTACCGCACTGCGCTCCACTGTCCCCTCGGTGTGTTTGATGCCCGCAGCACCGCCGAGCCAAAGTCTGTGATCTTGACTGTAAGTGTGTTGCCCTCAGGCAGGCCCCACGTGCCGTCTGAGCCGAGCACCAGCCCACTCAGGATGGCGTTGCCTGGGTTTAGGTCATGATGCACCACGCCCGCACTGTGAATGTCTCTGATGCCACGCGCGATCTGCCACATGATCTCGTATGCCAGCTCGGGGCGTGTCTTGGTGCCCTGGGCTGTGTGTGCGTTGATAACCTGCGGGCAACAAAGGGAGCAAAGCATAGAGTACATCAATTGTCAGATCGTCAGATACGCGGTGCTACAGGGTGCCTAAGGTATTGTTTGCGTGTGCGTTTGATATGCCTGTGCGTATGCGTGCTGTCATATGAGCTCTGTGTCTTATCGCACCTGGCCGAGTGTGGGTCCTTCCACATACTCCATCACTGCTCCGATTGTGACCACCTTGCCAGACGATGCATCGCGTCGCACCAGCAGGCCCACGGTGTACACAACGTTGTCGCTGTTACGGCAGCGCCTGGCCAGCTTCACTTCACGCTCCAGCAAGCGCCGCTTCTCAGGTGTGTCCTTCTGCAGCTACGGGACAAGACGGGTGCAGCACCTTGAGCCCTGTGAGCCTCTGCCACCTGTGCTGCTGCGCTGCGCGCTCACACACTGGCTACTTGCTTGTGCGGGATGCTTTGAGACGCTTACATTGAGCACCTTGACGGCGACAGGCCTTCCTTCGGGGTGCAGACGGCCTTTGTAGACGACCCCAGATGCCCCCTGCCCCAGTACCTCACCCAGCTTCACATCCTCCTTCCAGACGCATGGCAGCCCATGCCTGTAGTGCCTCTGCCTCCTTGGCCCTGCAGGCACACGAGGAAGGGCCAGGGTGGGCTTCAGCAGGCATTGGGCAGGCACCTGCCCTCTGCCTTACAGGACTCCCCCGCCCACGCACCCAACACCTCGCCATGCGGGCTTCTGTCACGCTGTGCTGGTGCCCGGTGCCTACCTCCTCCACGTCCGTGTCCCCTGCTGGGATTTACAGGGGAGCCTGATGTCAGATCAAGGCGCGGGTCTTCAGAAGCGCCGAATGCCACTGTTCCCATCTCCAGCCTCCTGTCCTTGGCTATCCTCTGGCTGTTGCCACACATGACTTCCCTTGCCTGAGCTGTGGGTGGTCTAGTGTGCCTCTGGCCTGACGCCAGTCTGATGAGTGGGTTGTCTTTGTACGCGTCTGTAGCCTGTAGCAGTTGACTTGCTACTGTGCTTGTGATCTGTGATGGCTAGGTGAAAGGAGGATGGCAGAATGAGCAGAACGGGCGAACCTGTACGGGGACGTTTCATTTTTCATGCGGC